>Ga0213830_1000096_pt1 | contig 156031 bp, 142 predicted proteins | sample SWATP11_FD_161661 | JGI IMG/M metagenome (GOLD analysis project Ga0213830, IMG submission 161661) | Coastal seawater microbial communities from Marineland, Florida, United States - SWA TP1 #1 | ecosystem: Environmental > Aquatic > Marine > Coastal | place: USA: Florida | collected 2016-08-06 | reverse complement strand
AGAAAAACCCGCCAAAATCGCCATCACCGCCGTCATGCGAAAGCTTCTCGTCACCGCAAACGCCCTGCTCAAAGCAGATCAGTGCTGCCAGCAATCTCTCGCTTGATCATCACCGATACTCCAAGGGCGGATTTTCGTGCCGTTTCGGGGAAGCGGCTTAATTGCGCTTAATCGCTGCTAATCGCCGTTAAGCGCGCCACGGGCCTTTAACCATGCGCTTGGGCATAGGCAGCGATCAGCGGATCGATCTGGTGCTGCCAGTTCAATTCCTCGACCACCTGTCGCCGCCCATAGGCTCCCATCTCATCGCGCCGGGCCGGATCATCAATGAGCTCGGCGATCTTTTCGGCCAAATCCACCGGATCCTTGGCGCGGGCATAAAGCGAGGCGTCCTAGGCGGAATAGCGCCACTCGGTGACATCGAATTGCACCATCGCTTTGCCAAGGCTCATATACTCCATGATCTTGTTCATGGTCGACTTGTCGTTCATCGCGTTGACCCGATCGGGGTTGACGCCGATGTCCATGGTCGAGAGCACTTCGAACAGATCCTTGTCCGGCGCGCGGCCGGTGAAGGTGAGGTAATCGGCGAGGCCTTTCTCGGCGGTCAGCGCCTGCAATTCGGCCAAGGCAGGCCCGCCGCCTCAATCTCAGCGCGGGTGACGGGGCGTTCAAAACCAATCGCAAGGCGCGCATCGGCCTCGGCCTCCAGCACCAGCCAGCATTCCTCCTTGCCCGCCTCGCCAGCGAGCGCGGTGGTATCGGAGGGGTGGACCTGCACCGAGAGTTTTTCCGAGGTGAAGAGATATTTGACGAGCACCTGCGGCACTTCGGGCGGAGGGTCGAACCAGATCTCGCCGATCCGCTGCCCTTGGGGCGTCACAAAGGGCGCAGGCAGCGCCTCGCGGCCCCACACCTTCTCGACCATCCGGGTCGGCAACCGCCGTGCCAGAGGGCCGGGCGCGCTCACTGGTTCATGGCTCCGGGCAATTTGCCCACCGCCTGTGCGCCGTGGCGGCTGGTGACGAGCACTTCGCCGCCCGATATGATGATGCACACATCATTCAGGCCCACCGCCGAGATGCGCGGCCCATCGGTCATGGCCAGAACGCCCCGGCAATCAGCAAGATCCACCGCCCCGCCGCGGGTGACATTGCCGCAGGCATCAGCCGTCACCGCCAGCGCATCGGCAATCGCGGCCCAGCTGCCAATATCCGACCAGCCCATGTCGGTCGGGACCATGGCCGCGCAGGCGGTGTTTTCCATCACGGCGTAATCAATCGATTCGCCGTCAATTGCCACAAAAGGTTCGGGCGCGGGCAGGAAGCGCGCTCCGTCGCTGCGTCCGCCCGCCACCGATTCGGTGATGAGCCGCGCCATGTCGGGGCGATAGATTGCAAGCTCGGCCATCAGATGACCTGCGCGAAAAGCGAAAATGCCGCCGTTCCAGCTGTAATCGCCGCTGGCCAGATATTCCTGCGCGCGCGCCAGATCGGGCTTCTCGACAAAGCGCCGAATGGTGTAGCCGCCTGCCACAGGCTCGCCGCGCTGGAGATAGCCATAGCCGGTCTCGGGGCGGTCGGCAGCGATCCCGAAGCTGACGAGATAATCCTCACGCGCAAGCGCTGCAGCAGCCAGCGCGGCAGCGCGGAAGGCTGCCGTATCGGCAATATGGTGATCGCTCGGGCAGACCAGCATGATGGTGTCTTGCGGCAGGAGCGCTGCCGCCAGCGCAATCGCAGGCGCAGTGTTGCGGGCAGCCGGTTCAATCACCAGACGCGCGCCCGGCGTATCGCCCAATTGCGCCATGATGAGATCGGCGTGATCCGCGCCTGCCACCACCATGGGCGCGGCAAAGCGATCATCGCCGCCCACGCGGCTTATCGCCTGTTTGAACAGGGTTTCGTCACCGACCAGCGGGAGAAACGGCTTGGGAACAGCTTTACGGCTGATCGGCCACAACCGCGTGCCACTGCCACCGCACAGGATTACCGGTTGGATCGGCCTCAATCGAAAAACCACCTCTGGTTGTGCTGCAGCGCAATAACACCGCCAGCACACAATGCGAGATCAAAACCTGCTTGCGAAGGTCAATATCAGCAAAATTACACCAAGCTTTACCTCTGCCGCCCATCTGCATGGCGGATTGACAGGAAAACAGGCAAGGCTGGCGCGGTGCCGCCCAATTGCCCCGTTGCGCCTTGTGCGATGATGCGCATAAGAGCACCCGCAGCCTGCCGCGCAGGCCCAAAGGCAGCAGAGTGACAACACGCCGACGCCTGCCAGTCGGATGAGGAGAGGGACATATGACTAGGCCGCAAGGCCCGCTTGCCGGGCTCAAAGTGATGGAATTTGCCGGCATTGGGCCGGGCCCCCATGTGGCGATGTTGCTCGCTGATCTCGGCGCCGAAGTGGTGCGGATTGATCGTCCCGGTGCTGCCACCACCAACCCGGTGGTGGAGCGCGCGCGCCACCGGATCGGGGTCGATCTCAAATCCGAGGGAGGCAAAGCCGCGGTGCGCGCGGCTGCGGCCCGTGCCGATGTCATCATCGAGGGCTTTCGCCCCGGCGTGATGGAACGGCTGGGTCTGGGCCCGGAGGAGCTTTTGGCGCTGAACCCGCGGCTGGTCTATGCCCGGATGACCGGCTGGGGGCAGGATGGCCCACTGGCTCAGGCCGCCGGACACGACATCAATTACATCGCCATCACCGGCGCGCTCGCCGCAGTCGGCAAGGCGGGTGAAACCGCCACTCCGCCGCAGAACCTTGTCGGCGATTTTGGCGGCGGGTCGATGTATTGCGCCTTTGGCATCATGGCCGCGCTTTATGAACGCGAACGTTCTGGCAAAGGGCAGGTGGTGGACGCCGCGATCGTCGATGGCGCAACCAGCCTCATGAGTTTCTTCTTCGGGGTGCGCGGGCGGCCTTTCATCACCACCGAGCGCGGCAAGGGGATGCTGGGCGGGGCGGCCCATTTCTACCGCTGTTTCCGCTGTGCGGATGGCAAGGAAATCTCGCTGGGTTCGATCGAGCCGCAATTCTACGCCGAAATGCTCGCCAAAGCCGGCGCGCCCGAGGAATTGGCGGCAGGGCAGATGAACCCGGCCAATTGGGACGATTACGCCGAAAAACTCGCCGCCCTGTTCGCCACTAAGACACAGGCCGAATGGTGCGCATTGCTCGAAGGCTCGGATGCTTGCTTTGCCCCGGTGCTCGATCTCGACGAAGCGCGCAATCATCCGCACATGAAGGCGCGCGGCACCTATTTGGAGCACGAGGGCGAGTGGCACCCTGCGCCCGCTCCGCGCTTCAGCCGCACACCCGGCGCGGTGCGTTCCAGCAGCGATGACGGGGCGGAAGTCTTCGCGCGCTGGCAGGCGCAAGGCTGATGGCAGGCAAGTTCTTCGATGAATGGGTGGTGGGCGAGCGGATCGAGCACGATATTCGCCGCACCGTGACCGAGACGGATAATCTCCTGTTCTCGACCATGACCCACAATCCGCAGCCTTTGCACCTTGATGTCGAGGCGGCCAAGGCGAGCGGGTTCGGGCAGATCCTTGTCAATTCGACCTTCACCTTCAGCCTGCTGGTCGGGCTGTCGGTGGGGGATACGACGCTGGGCACGCTGGTGGCGAATTTGGGCTTTACCAATGTGGTGACGCCCAAGCCCGTGTTTATTGGCGACACCCTGCGCGCGGTGAGCGAGGTGAAGGAGCTGCGGGAAAGCAAGTCCCGCCCTGATGCCGGCATCGTCACCTGGGTTCACGAAATGTGGAACCAGCGCGATGAAGTGGTGTGCCGGTGTGAAAGAACCGCCTTGCTGCAGCGCCGGCCCTAGGCCTATCCTGACGCCCATATTGGCAAGGGGCAGACAATGGCTTGGGGCATGATGGCAGCGATGATGGCGGCGGCCTTGGTAGGGGCGTCTGGGCAAGGCCAACCGGTGCCTGCTCCTGCTGATCTGGCCGCTGCGATGGCGGGAAGCTTTGCGACGCGGGCCGATGATGCCGAAAACACCTTTGCCGAAACCCGCGTGGTGTTCGAAAATCCCGCTCTGGCAGCAGCGCTGTCGGGCGAGGAAGGGGACGCGGCGCTGGTTTATTCCTCGCTCCTGTCCGGGCCGGAGCGCCAGCCCTATCGCCGCCGGGTGACTGTGATCACGCGAGCAGGCGAAGTGCTGCGCTCGCAGGCCTATGCCTTTGCCGATGCGATGCGCTTTGCAGGCGCCATGCCAACGCTTGGCGAGCTGGCGGGTTTGACGCCTGAGGATTTGGTGCGCGGGATTGCGGTGGCTGAAGGGGGCGATTGCGCGATGCGCTGGACACGGGCCGGCGTTGAGAGCTGGCGCGGCACGATCGCACCTGCCGATTGCCGCCTGTGGTCAGCGCGGCGCGGCGGGGTGATCAGCCTTGAAGCGGAAACGCGCCTTGGGCCGGGGCGAATCGAGCAGACCGAGCGCGGCTATGACGATACGGGCGTGCAGTTGTTCGGCACACCGCCCGGCGTGTTCATCATTCAGGAATCCGCCGTGCAAGCCGATTGACAAGCCGCAGTGCGCACTGTTCGCGGAGCGCTCCCACCCAGCGCCTGCCACAGCACGATGCGCGCGCGCGCGGCGCGGCCCAAAGCGGCTGCTGCCCGTTCGCCGCTTGCATCTGCCGCGCGGCGCGCTTCGAGCACGTCGAGGAAGCTGGCAAGCCCTGCCTTGTAACGCGCATCGGCCAGACTGGCGGCGCGGGTGAGCTGGTCGCGCTCGCTCATAGCAAGGGCCGCTTCGCTGTCGCTTGCCGCCACCAGGCCGTAGGCGGCCTCGGCATCGCCGAGCGCCTGAAACACCGCGCCGCGATAGGCGGCAAAGGCGGCTTGCTTGTCCGCTGCTGCGCCATCAATCCGCGCGCCGACGCGGCCAAAATCGATGAGCGGGCCAGCCACGGCAGCGGTGAGCGTGCCGACAAGCGAGTTTTCATCGAACATCCGATCAAGATCGAACGCGAGCAGGCCGATGACGCCCGACAATGTCAGGCGCGGGAAACGCGCGCGCGCTGCGGCGGCAAGATCGGCATCGCTGGCGGCAAGCCTCGCTGCGGCGGCGGCGACATCGGGGCGATTGGCGAGCAGGTCTGACGGGAGCGAGGCGGGCGCAGGCCGCGCGGTGAGTTGAGGAGCCTGGCCGGTGGCGAGTGCGGCTGTGATGCTTGCTGCATCCCGTCCGGTGAGCGTCACCAGCCTGCCGATGATGCGCGCCTTTTCACTGTCGAGCGCCGCCAGTCGCGTGGCCGAGGCGCTGGCGGCGGCTTCGGCGCGCACCCGGTCAAAACCCGGCGCAATGCCCGATGCCTCGCGCGATCCGGCAAGGCTGGCGAGCGCGGTTGCGGCCTCCCCATCTGCGGCCACAGCTGCGCGTTGCTGCGCCAGCACGCGCCAATCGGTTACTGAGGCAGCGATTTCAGCCAGCAGCGCGATGCGCACCGCCTGTGCCTCGGCGGTGGCAGCGTCGATCCGGGCGGCGGCGGCGCGCTGCTGTGCCTTTAACTGGCCAAACAGATCGGGGTCCCAGCTTGCGATGATATTCGCGCCATAGGACGTCAGTTCGTTGGGAATGATCCCCGCCTCACCCGCTTCACCAAACTGCGCGGGGTTGATGCGGTTGCGCCGGGCGAAAGTTTCGGCGTCCATATTGGGCATGCGCGCCGCCCGCGCACCGCGTGCACCAGCGCGGGCAGCCTCGACGCGGGCGAGCGCTTCGGCAAGGCTGGGGGCGTTCTCCAGCGCGGCAGCAGACAGCGCTGCGTAGGCCGGATCATCGACCGGCATCAGGCTGGCAAGATCGCCTTGGGCACCGCCTTCGGGCAGGGCAAAATAGCTTTCCGGCAGATCGGGCACAGGCGTTGCGATTGTGGGCGGCGTCCCCCCTGCGCAAGCGGCAAGCGCCAGCGCCAGCGACGAGGTGAGCGCTGTGGCAATCAGACGGCGCTGCATCGCTCAGGCTCCCGTGGCGGACGCATCACGCGCCGGGATGAAGGCATCAACCTGCTGGCCGACGCGGAAATTCTCGCTGGCAGGCAGCGCGTAGATCAATTGCAGCACGCGCACATCGACGCGCTCTGCTGCGCTGTTGGTGAGCGAGCGCTTGGGCACCACCAGCGGTTCTGCGCGCACGAATTTGGCTTTCACCCGAACATCTGCCGCCCCGCGCGGGGATACTGTCGCATCCGCGCCCAAGGCGACACGCACTGCCTCGCTTTCGTCGATGTCGATGCGGATGTGCAAGGGATCGGTTACGCCCATCTGGATGAAGGGCGCTGCATTGCCGCCGCCCTGAGTGGAGACGAACTCGCCGGGGCGGATGTTCACGGCCAGAATCTCGCCTGCCATCGGCGCGCGTACAGTCAGGCGTTCCAACTCGGTACGGATGCTGCCCGCGCGGGCTTCGGCGGCCGCAAGCCGCGCACGAGCGAGGGTCAAGCGGCTGGTGGCGGCGGCTTCCTCGCCCTCGGCGCGGATCACTTCGGCGCGGGAGACGGCGGCGGGATCATCGAGCTTGCGGTAAAGATCAAGCTGCTGGCGGGCCGTCTTCTGCGCAGCGCTTGCTTCGGCAATCGCGGCGCGGGCTTCGGCAATCGCGGCGCCTGCTTCGGCCAATTGCGCGCGCGCGGCGCGATCATCGACCCGGAACAGGGGCTGGCCCTGCTCCACCCGATCCCCCGGCGCAACCGACACATTCATGACGAGGCCCGACAGCGCCGCGCCGATATCAATGATCTCGCTCGCCGGCTCGACCAGGCCAGCCCCTGCCACGCGCGGCGCATTGGCCAGGTCGCCAGTTGCCCTCGGGGGCTGCACCGTTGGCGCTGCGATCGCGCGGTCGGGCAGATTGCCGGCGATGTTGAAGGCTGCATAGATCACGCCTGCCACTGCAATGGCAGGCAGCACTTGGCGCGAGAAGCTCAGATTGCGGGGCAGCTTGGGCATGGTTTCCTCGTGTGAGCAGGGCAGGCTTAGTGATCGCTGGGCATTTCGCGGCCGTCGCGGGTGATGCGCCCGTCTTCGAGCACGATGATGCGATCAGCCAGATCGAAGATGCGGTTGTCGTGGGTTACGATGATACAGGCGCGGTCGGGCGCAACGGCGACTTCGCGCAAGAGGTCCATCACCCGGCGGCCGGAATTGGCATCGAGCGCGGCCGTCGGCTCGTCACACACCACGAGCCGCGGTTCGTGCACCAGCGCGCGGGCGATGGCGACGCGTTGCTGCTGGCCGCCTGACAGCTGGCGCGGGAGCTTTTCGGCCTGATCGCCGATGTTCAGTTTTTCGAGCAGCAGCTTGGCCCGCTCGCGCGCTTCGTCCACGGCCATCCCTTGCGCAATCAGCGGAACCGCCGCGTTGGCGGCGGCATCAATCGAGGGAATGAGGTTATATTGCTGAAAGATAAAGCCGATATTGTTCAGCCGGAAATTGACAAGGTCATTGTCCGACAGCTTGTAAATATCGGTGCCAAACACCTCGACCTGCCCTTCGGTGGGCCACAGGATGCCGCACATGATCGAAATCAGCGTGGTTTTGCCCGATCCGCTTTCCCCCACAACATAGGTCATCTCGCCGGCGCGGATATCGGTGTCGATGCCGTGGAGCACGCGGATGGTGGATTGCCCGGCTTCGAAATCGCGGATGATCCCGCGCGCTGAAATCGCGGTTGCAGCGGTGGTGGCGGGCATGGTGGCGGCCTTGGGGGATGGATCGTGCATGGTGCGGCTCACCTGAACACTGCAGCCGGTTCGGTCTTCATCACCGTGCGCAGCGCCAGCCAGCCAGTGATGGCAAGGATCACCAACACCGATGCAAGGCTGATCAATGGGATCTGCCAGGGGATATAGAACCCCTTGAAGAAAGGATTGCCGCTGAAGGCTGCGAGAAAGGCGACGGTTCCCAGCACGCCCAGCGCATAGCCGATCATGCCCACAAGGCCTGCTTGCACCGCGACCATCCGCACGATCTTGCCATTGGTCACGCCAATGGCTTTCAGCGCGCCGAACTGCTTGATGTTATCGCGGATGAACAGGCTGAAGGTGAGGCCGACAATCGCCACGCCGACGACAAAACCCAGCACCACGGTGATGCCGAAATTGGTTGGGATGCCGGTGTTCTGGATGATGAAATTGACGCCCGCCTGCGCGAACTCATCGCGTGTGAGCGCTTTCCAGCGGGTCTGCTCGGTGATGCGGTCGGCCACTATTTTGGGATCAGTGCCGTCGGCCACGCCTGCCAGCACGAAGCTTTGCCGGTTGCGTGTGCCGGGCACAAATCTGAGCGCGTTGCTGTATTTGGTGAACAGGGTAACGGTGCTGGTGAAGGTGGGGATCGCATCGGCAATGCCCAGAATGATCGCGCGCTGATCGTTGAGTTCCAGCCTTTGGCCAACGGGATCAACTTCGCCTTTGAACATTTTCAGGGCGCCGTAATCATCAATCAACACCGCATCGGGACTGGCGAGCAGGCGCTTGTCGCCGCGCTGCATTGCCTTGGGCAGGCCGATCAGGCTGGCATCATCGACCCCGATGATCGCCACGCCTTCCAGATCGCCGTTGGCGGCCCTGACCGCGGCGGTCGCGCGCAGATGGGGCACGGCCCATTCGACACCGGGGACAGAACGCACCTCGTCCAAAGCGGTGGCAGGCATTTCATATTTCACATCGGTGGTGCGCGTGACCGGGTCCATCACCCAGATCTGCGCTTCGGGCGCGTTGTAGACACCGCTTGCCCCGCGTTCGATCAGATTGACGAAGATCGTCAATTGCTGGGTAATGAGCAGGGTGGAAAAGCCGATGCCAAACAACAGCCCATAAAATTTCTGGGCATCGCCGGTGAGCATACGGATGGCTATCCAAAGCATTCGGACAGGGGCCTTTCGGACAGGAGAGGGAACCGATGCGAGGCGAAAAGGGTTGCCATGGCAGGCGAATCGACACATTATTGAACGATGTCGTTTAATTGAACGGAGCCGTTCATTTTGTCAATCGCCGGTTCATCTCTGAGCGAAAAAAATTCTCGTCCCGGCGATTCGCGCCCGCGCCGCGCCGGGCGACCGGCTGATGCGGCCAAGCGGCACAAGATTCTCGAAGTGGCGGCGCGGAGTTTTTTCGATGATGGTTTTGCCGGCACTGCGATCGAGCAGATCGCCGCTCATGCAGGCGTTTCCAAGGTCACCATCTACAACCAGTTCGGCGACAAGCGCGCATTGTTTGCCGCTGCTGTTGAACGCGAATGCGAGAAGATGCGCGGCTATTTCTCGCTCGATGAAATGCCGGCCGGCACGATCCGCGAACGCCTCACCGCGATTGGCGCGGCGATGCTGGCGTTTCTGCATCGCCCGGAAATGATCCAGTTCGAACGCCGCATCGCTGCTGAAACCGAACAGGAACCCGCGGTTGGCGAGGCCTTCCTCGAAGCCGGGCCAAGGCGCATGAAGCAGGCGTTCAGCGCTTGGCTGCGCCATGCCTGTGCGGCAGGCGAACTGACTATTCCCGATACTGATCTGGCGGCCGAGCAGTTCGTGGCGCTGTGCAAGGGGATGGGCGATCTGGAGCACCGCTTTGGCGTGCGCGTTACGGCTGATGCCAGCCAGCGGCGGCTGGCAGGCGCGGTTGATATGTTTCTTGCTGCCTATGGCGCGGCAGGCGCAATCAAAAAATGATCGCAAATTTGCATCACACTGACCGCAATTTCGTAACTAAGCCCGAGATGCGCATTAGCTTGCCATTCACTCAGGCCGTCCTACATTATCGGGGAAGAAAGGAATCCAGCCGATGAGCGAGCAGAACGATCCCCAGCAGCAACCCGAGGGGCCGGGCCCCTGGGTCAAGCAGTTGATGATCTGGGGCGGGATTTTCCTCGCCCTGCTTTTGGTGGTGTCGCTGTTCGGCAACGCCGGAAGCACGCCGGGTACCACGATCCGTTATTCCGACTTCCGCAATTCGGTGGCCTCGGGCGAGGTGGCCGAGGTGCAGTTGGGCGATGAACTGATCACCGGCCGCCTGCGCAATGGCGAGGCTTTTGCTACTGTGCCTGTGCCCAACGACGTGGAAATCACCCGGCTGCTGGAACAGAACAACGTGCAGTTCACCGGCAAGCAGAAGGAGCAGCCCAATATGCTCCTTTATATCCTCTTGAATTCGCTGCCTTTCATCCTGATTCTCGGGATTGCCTTCTTTGCGCTTCGCCAGATGCAGAAGGGCGGCGGCGGCGGTGCGATGGGCTTTGGTAAGTCCAAGGCCAAGCTGCTGACAGAACGATCAGGCCGCGTCACTTTTGATGATGTGGCCGGCATTGATGAAGCGCGCGAGGAATTGCAGGAAATCGTTGAATTCCTGCGCGATCCGCAGCGTTTCTCCAAGCTGGGTGGCCAGATCCCCAAGGGCGCGCTGCTGGTCGGTTCGCCCGGCACCGGCAAGACCCTGCTCGCCCGCGCGATTGCGGGTGAGGCGGGTGTGCCCTTCTTCACCATTTCGGGTTCGGACTTCGTCGAAATGTTCGTGGGCGTCGGCGCAAGCCGCGTGCGCGACATGTTCGAGCAAGCCAAGAAGAATGCGCCCTGCATCGTCTTCATAGACGAAATCGACGCGGTCGGCCGTTCGCGCGGCCACGGCCTCGGCAATTCGAATGACGAGCGCGAGCAGACGCTGAACCAGCTGCTGGTTGAAATGGACGGCTTTGAAGCGAACGAGGGCATCATTATCATCGCGGCGACCAACCGCCCCGATGTGCTTGACCCTGCGCTGCTGCGTCCGGGTCGGTTTGACCGCCAAGTGGTGGTGCCGATCCCCGATATCGACGGCCGCGAGAAGATTTTGAGCGTCCACATGAAGAAGGTGCCGCTGGCGCCGGACGTGAACCCCCGCGTGATCGCGCGCGGCACGCCGGGCTTCTCTGGCGCGGACTTGGCGAACCTCGTCAACGAAGCTGCCCTGCTGGCCGCCCGCCGCAACAAGCGGCTGGTTGCGATGCAGGAGTTCGAGGACGCCAAGGACAAGGTCATGATGGGCGCCGAGCGCAAGTCCATGGTCATGACCGAGGACGAAAAGAAGATGACCGCCTATCACGAGGCAGGCCATGCGATTGTCTCGGTGCACGAGGCCGCGTCCGATCCGATCCACAAGGCCACCATCATCCCGCGCGGCCGCGCGCTGGGCATGGTGATGCGCTTGCCGGAGCGCGACAGCTATTCCTACCACCGTGATAAAATGCACGCCAACCTCTCGGTTTCGATGGGCGGGCGCGTGGCGGAAGAAATCATCTTCGGCCATGACAAGGTCAGCTCGGGCGCTTCGTCGGACATCCAGTACGCCACCGACCTTGCGCGCAACATGGTGACCCGCTGGGGCATGAGCGAGAAACTCGGGCCCCTGCAATATGAGGCCAGCCAGGATGGCTACCTCGGCATGGGCCAGACGATGCGCACCATGGCCAGCGATGAAACCAACAAGATGATCGACGCCGAGATCAAATCTCTGGTCGAAGGAGCGCACAAGCGGGCTACGGACATCCTCAAGACCCATGAGGATGAACTGCACCTGCTGGCGCAAGCGCTGCTTGAATATGAAACGCTGAGCGGTGAGGAAATCAGCCAGCTCCTGAAGGACGGCAAGATTGATCGCCCCGATGCCCCGCGCGGGCCGGTGATCGCGCGGCCTGTCCACGGCTCGGCGATCCCCAAGTGCGGCAAGCGCTTTGGCGATGCTCCGGAAAAGGGCGGGGACGAGGCACCGCAAGGCGCCTGAACCCTGTTCACAAAAATGATGACCACGAGGGCGTCCGGAGCGATCCGGGCGCCCTTTTGGCTGGGGCTGTCCTCATACTTAAGCTCTTGAGCTTCGCTCATACCTCCCACCCCACCTCCCCGCCCGGCCACCAAGGATACCAAGTGGATATGGTGGCCGAGCGGGGGGGGGGGCGGGAGGTGCATGGGTTCACGCCAGTGAACCTTGGTATCAGAACGCGCCCAGCACCAGCAGCGCTTGCAGGAACAGCACCAGCACGATCTGGATGAAGACAAGCAGCGCGGCAAATCGCCACAAGGTTGAAAACCGCGTCAGCCCATAGGCGTAGCGCAACTGCTTGTAGAGGTGCAGCGGTGCGCCAATGATCACGAGCAGCGCTGCCCAGCCTGCGCCCCCGGGGATGAGGCTGATCAGCGAGATCGTGACAAACAGCAGGGACATGAAGGTCAGCGAATAGGTCACGAACACGGCGTGATCATAGGCCTTGAACTGCCGGCGCCAGGCGAAGATCAGCCACACGAACGGGATCGACAGCGGGATCAGGAGCCAGCTGAACTTGTAGCCGTTGGCCTGCAATTTGTAGAGCATCAGGCCCGGGTTCTTCTGCCATTTCCTGATAACGCCCTCATCCAGCCACTTTACCCCGGTTATATCAGCATCAAGCGCAGCCGCGCTGCTATCGCCCAGCATGGTCTTGAGGATCGCCCTTTCGGCTTCGATTTCCTTGGCACGCGGGTCGGCTGGGCCGAGGCCGTCGGCTTCCTGTTCAAGCGCGGTGATCTGCTGCTGGATTTCGCTCTGAAAGGTCGAGGGGCTGCTCGCCCCGTCGATAAAGCCCCTGCCGAAATCGGTCGGCACCGTCAGCCCCACCATCTGGAACACGGCAAACATGGCAAACACGCTGAACAGGAACATCGCCATCGGGCTGACAAACTTGGCGCGTTCACCCTCGATGAAGCGGCGCGTCAATCGTCCCGGCTTGAAAGCAAGCAGCGGCAGGGTGTTCCACAGCTTGCCATCGAGATGCAGCACGCCGTGGATGATATCGTGGCCGATGGCCGACAGGCTGCGGTGGACATGGGCCTTTTGCCCGCAAGCGCCGCAATAGGCCCCTGTCACCATCGCCCCGCAATTGAGGCATTCGCTGGGGGCATGACCCGACCGGCCCTGTTCGCCGTGCGCCGGTTCCACCGCGCGGCCCAGCAAGCCGCCTTCGATCACCGCGCCCACACTTTCACCAATCCCGCTCATGGTGCCCTGCGCCCCCTTTCGGCCCTGCGTGCCGTGTGCGCAGTATAGGCAGCAAAGCGCGCCCGGGGATAGGCGCTTGTTGGGCCATGCTGTGGCGGTGCCAGGGGATGCTTGACTTGATCCTTCACCCTGCGACTATTCGCCCATAAGGTCGTCTCATCGCCTGCGCCCATGATGCGCAATGAACAGATTGCGAGGTTCTCCGTGATGTCTCTGCCCGCTTCCCTATGCAGCCTGTTTGCTGCGGCCGCTCTTGCCATCGCCGCTCTCATGGCCCCCGCTGTCTTGGCGCAAGGGACTGCTGCTAAGTCCCCCGCCGAGCAAGGCCTTGATGCTGCCATGGTTGATTATAATGCCGGACGCCTGTCCGCCGCCCGTGCCGGTTTTGAGCGTGCGTGCGATCTGGGGAGCAGCGCGGCCTGTTACTCGCTTGGCGAGATGATGGTCGATGGCCAAGGCGGTGCACAAGACGATGTGCGCGCAAAGGCGCTCTACACCAAGGCTTGCGAGGGCGATTACCCGCAGGGCTGCTTTACCCTTGGCGTGTTGCTGGAAACCGGCATCGGCGGCACGCAAGACGATGTCCGCGCACGCGAGGCCTATAGCAAGGCCTGCGACGGCGATCATGCAGAGGGCTGCTACATCGTCGGCGCGATGATGACCAGTGCCCGTGGCGGCGCGAAGGATGACATGGGCGCGCGTGTCGCCTTTACCAAGGCCTGCCACGGCGATTATGCGCACGGCTGCTTAAGCCTTGGCGTGATGATGCGCTTTGCCGAAGGAGGCGAACAAGACGAAGCGCGCGCGCGCGCACTGTTCGCCAAGGCTTGCGATGGCGATGTGGCGGCGGGCTGCACCAATCTTGGCATGATGATGCGCAGGGGCGAGGGCGGTCCGGTCGACACAGTGCAAGCCACAGCATTGTTCGAAAAGGCCTGCGAACTTGGCCGGCAAAGGGGCTGCGATCTCGCCGCCGGACTGTAATGGGTGCGCCCCGGCCCCCTGCCGCTATTGGCTCGCCAATTTGCGCTCAATCGCGGTCCACAGCTGCGCAAAAGCGCGCGCGGCCGGTGATTTGGGCGCAAAGGCGGCAACCGGCTGACGCTCCACCGCGCATTGTTCCACCGCGCTCGCCAGCGGGACAACCGGCCATGTCGGGTTCGCTTCGCGCGCTTCGCGGTGAAGCGAGCGGCGCATGTCGATCATCGAGAGCACTGGCAGGATCGGCGGGTGGCCCTTGCCAGACCCGCGCACTTCCTCGACGACTGCATCCAGCGCGCGCGCCGACAGCGGCGAGGGCGGCAGCGGCACAATCACCACATCAGCAGCGCGCATCACCTGCGCGCTCACTTCATTCAAGACCGGCGGGCAATCGAAGATAATGCGGTCATATTCCTTGGCGAGGCCTGACACCAGCTTGGCGAGGCGCTTTTTCTTGCCGAGCCGGTCAAACTGGCGATCCAGCGTGCGGATGCTTTCATCCGCGGGCAGCAGATCAAGGCCCGGATAGCGGCTGTGCCGGATGAGCTTTGCCGGATCGCTGCCATCGGCAAACACGCTTTGTGCCTCATGCTTTTTGCGCGGGTCGATGCCCAGCAGAAAGCCCGAGCCGCTGGCAGCGTCGAGATCCCACAGCAAAGTCTTGCGGCATGAAATCTGCGAGGAACACCAAGCGAGGTTCACCGCAAAGGTGGTTTTCCCGACCCCACCTTTCACGCTGTAGATTGCGATAGTGGCCATGCGCGGTGCGCTGCTCCTTGTGTTTTGTGCCGCGCCGTCAGGATATGACGATTTGGTTACAAACCCAAGCGATAGTGCGCGCAGCCCACGCAAGGCAAGCGCTTGGCCATATGGTCAGATTGTGGTCATGCAGGGGAATTGCCAAAGCAAAAAGGCCGCCCTTGACTGGGCGGCCTTTTGGGTTGCGCTGTTGGCGAAGGGGGCCGATCAACCGTCGTAATCGCCGCCCAATGAGGTGTTGCGGGCGGGCGCGGCTGCAGTGATCCGCAGCGCTTCGGCCGATTGGCTCAAGGAACCGATTTCATCGGCCTCATCCTCATCATCAGGCAGGATCTTCTGTAGGCCTGTCACCAGCGCTTCGTGCAGATCGCGCGGGCGAATGGTCTCTTCGGCGATTTCGCGCAGGGCAACGACGGGGTTCTTGTCGCGATCACGGTCAATCGTCAGCTCGCTGCCGCCCGAAATTTCGCGCGCGCGCTGGGCGGCGAGCAGGACGAGGTCGAAGCGGTTGGATACCTTGTCGACGCAATCTTCAACGGTAACGCGTGCCATGGGCGAGCCTTTACGATCACAGGGATTTGCCGGAAAGCGCAGCCCCTAGGGCAGAAGAGAGCCTTGAGTCAAGCAAACCGCATTCGCACAAGCGCGCACAGGATGCTCACCTGCTTCCTGAACCCATCTGTCAGCGCGCCTGGCTATTCGTAGCCGTAGTCGGAATAATCCTTGAAATTGGGCGAGGTGAACTTGGTGATGTCGCTCTGGAAATGGAGGCGCACATTGCCGGTGGAGCCGTGGCGCTGTTTCGCCACAATCAGCGTCGCGCGCCCGACAATGCTTTCATATTTCTCCTCCCAGGCGCGGTACTTCTCGCTCTGCTCGGGGGTGGAGTTTTCATCCGGCGTGTCGGGTTTCACCAAGAGGTGATAATAATCATCGCGGAACACGAACCACACCATGTCGGCGTCCTGTTCGATTGAGCCTGATTCGCGCAAATCCGACAGCATCGGGCGCTTGTCTTCGCGCTGTTCAACCGCGCGGGAGAGCTGCGAGAGCGCAATCACCGGCACGGAGAGTTCTTTGGCGAGCGTTTTCAGGCCCCGGCTGATCTCGGAGATTTCATTCACGCGGTTATCATTGCCGCGCCCCGATCCTTGCAGGAGTTGCAGGTAGTCGACGATGATAAGGCCAATATCATGCCGCCGCTTCAGCCGCCGCGCGCGGGTGCGCAAGGCTGCAATGGTGAGCGCAGGGGTGTCGTCGATATAGAGCGGCAATTCTGCAAGACGCTGGCTGGCGAAGCTCAGCTTCTGGAAATCCTCGCGGCTCATTTTGCCCGAACGCAAAGCTTCGGAGGAAATCTCGGCCTGTTCAGCCAGAATACGCGTCGCTAGCTGATCGGCGCTCATTTCGAGGCTGAAAAAAGCGACCGGCGCGCCGTAATTGAATTCGCCGCCGTCGCGCTGCCATTTGAGATGTTCCTCGGCGCAGTTGAAGGCGATGTTGGTGGCAAGCGAGGTTTTGCCCATGCCGGGGCGGCCGGCAAGGATGATAAGGTCGGAATTATGCAGGCCGGAAGTTTTCTGGTCGATCGTGGCAAGCCCCGTCGTCTTGCCCGACAGCCCGCCGCCTGAATTCATCGCGGCCTCAGCCATCCGGATTGCGGTGAGTGCAGCTTCGCGGAAAGTGGCTGCCTCTGATCCGGTGGCCGCTCCTTCGGCCACGCGGAACAGATCGGCTTCAGCCTGCGCGATGCGGTCCAGCGGCGAGGTGTCTTCGGAGGTGTCGAGCGCACCTTCGACAAGGCTGCGCCCCACGCTGACCAGTTCGCGCAAGAGCGCCAGATCATAGATCTGCTGCGCCAGTTCGCGCGGGGCGAGAAGGCCTGCGCCATTGGCCGTCAATTGCGCAAGATAGGTCGTGCCGCCAAGCTCCTTCAAAGCCTCATCGGCTTCGAAATAGGGGCGCAGCGTCACCGGTGAAGCGGTGGCGTTGCGTTCAATCAGAGTGAGCACGCGGGCGTAAATGCGTGTGTGCAGCGGTTCAAAGAAATGCTGCGCGCGAATCGGCACGGTCAATTCCTCGATCACCCGGTTATCAATCAGCACCGCGCCCAGAAAAGCCGCCTCTGCTTCAAGATTAGCAGGCAGTTTCATGAGGTTAGCGCCCGTATCGGGCGTGATCGGGATAATTTTTTCAGGTTCGGCCATGCCCCCTGATGCGCCTTTAGGGCGCGCTGGCGCAAGGCTGGGGTGCGGTAAAATCGCCGCGCTGGCCTGTGGATAGTGGGGAGAGTTTGCCGAAGTGCTTGAAGTGCGCCCCCTCCATCTGCGAAGGCATTGCGAATGGCTGAGCTTCCGCCTGATTCCCTGCCCCTGTCTCCTGCCGCTGGTCCGGCGGGCGGGCATCGCATTGCCCACATCACGCTGGATGAGGCAACGATCCTGTGGCGCAACGCCGATGTCGAGCAGGAACGCCGGGTGGCGATCTATGACCTCATCGAGGAAAACCTGTTCAAGCCGGTGCGCAGCATCGAGCGCGGCGCGCATGGCCCCTATCACCTGCACCTTGCCGTGCGCGACGGGCGGCTGGCCATGGATGTGAGTGATACCGGCGGGCAGTTGCTAGAAACGCTGCTGATCGGCATGGCCCGGTTCCGGCGCCCGATCCGCGAATATTTCGCGATCTGCGATTCTTATTATCAGGCGATCCGCAAGGCTACGCCTGCCGAGATCGAGACCATCGACATGGCGCGGCGCGGCATTCACAACAATGCTGCCGAAATGCTGCTCGAACGGCTCGAAGGCAAGGTCGAGACGGATTTTGCCACCGCGCGCCGCCTGTTCACGCTGATCTGCGTGCTCCACATCAAGGGCTGATCGGTGGCGCGGCGCGGCAAGCGAGGCGCGCACGGCGGCGGCGCGCGCTGGGTGTGGCGGCTGGCGGCGCTGGGCGTGCTTGTCGCAGGGGCGTTTGTGGTGTGGCTGTGGTGGGACATGCGCAGCTGGCGGCCCGATGAAACCACTTTTCCCGAACAGGGTGCGGTGATTGCCAGCAATGCAGGCGCGGTGCGCTTTGGCACGATCAAGGCGGTGGGCGGCGCCTTTGCCTATCTCGAATTGCCGCAGGAAGGGGGCGCGCCCGATCCGGGCTTTGCCGCAAGGCTCACCGCCGCGCGCGATGCGGGGCTGAAGGTGGGGGTGATCCATGTGTTTGATCCGTGCCGCAGCGCCGATGCGCAATCGGCCTTCTTCACCCGCATGGTGCCGCGCGATACCGGCTGGTTGCCGCCGGCGATTGCGCTCACCCGGCTGGCGGATGCTTGCGCCGAGCAGGTGAGTGATGCGGCGGTTGAAAGCGAGCTGGTCACGCTTATCAACCAGATCGAGACCCATGCGGGCAAGCCGGTGATCCTGAAGCTGGCGCGCGCTTTCCAGCAGCGCCACCGTAGCGCGCAGGGGCTGGAGCGCGACCTGTGGCTGATGCGCGACCGCGCGCAACCGGACTATGCGGGGCGGCCATGGCTGCTATGGAGCGCCAATTCCTCGCTGGAAAGCGAGGCGAGCGAGGAGCCGATCGAATGGGCGGTAGTGCAGAAATGAGCCTGAGCGAGGCGCAGGAAGCCGCGCTGATTGCCGCCGCGCGCGCCGCGGCGGCGCACGCCTATGCGCCCTATTCGAACTATCCGGTCGGCGCAGCGCTCTTGTTCGATGATGGCGCAATCATCACCGGCTGCAACACCGAGAACGCGAGCTATGGCCTCTCGCTGTGTGCGGAAACGGTCGCGGTCGCCAAGGCGCTGGGCGAAGGGCGGCGCGGCGGGCTGGTGGCAGTCGCGGTGATCGGGCTTGCTGCGGGCGCTGATCCAATCACGCCTTGTGGGCGTTGCCGCCAGATGCTCAACGAAGTGGCAGCGCTAGGCGGCAGTGATCCCATCGTGCTGTGCGTGGGCGAAGCCGAAGTGCGGCGGGTGGCGCTGTCAGTGCTGCTTCCCCACGCCTTTGGGCCAAACAACCTGGCTTAAACCTTCACCTCAAGCCATTCGACCAGCGCGGCCAAGCATTCGCGGGCAAACAGCTTGCAGCGTTCCGGCGACCAGCCCTGTTCGGGTTCTGGGAAATCCGCCAAGTCCTTGAATGGCATTTCCAGCGTCATCGCGCAGGCGCCAAAGCGTTCGGCAAGCTGGTTGGTGCTCATCGACAGGTTGGCCTTGCCCGCAGGCGCTTTGGGATAGCCGAGCTTGGTCTGGAAATCGGAAGTGCGGCGATCGAGAATGCGCTGATAAAGATAGAAGCGCTCGCCCTGCGCGGGCGTCCATGAGGGAATGCCCTCAAAGCCAGCGAGGAACACGGCCGGGATCGCCTCATCGCCGTGAATGTCCATCGCGAAATCAACCCCTGTCTCGTCCATCCGATTGCGGATGGCGAGCACTTCGGGGGATTTTTCAGGGCTGGGCGCGGCCCATTCGCGGTTGAGGTTCACGCCTGCCGCATTGGTGCGCAAATGCCCGCGGGCCGAACCATCGGGATTGCAATTGGGCACGATGTGCAAGGCACAATCGCGCCTGAGCGCGCGGCCCACCGGATCGGCCGGATCAAGCAGGCAATCCAGCGCCCCTTCGATCCACCATTCGGCCATGGTTTCGCCGGGATGCTGGCGGGCATAGAGCCACACTTTTGTCTGACCCTCGCCCATTTCGATGCAGTCGAGCGGCTGGCCATCGAGCGTGGTGCCAAGCCGCACCACCTCCACGCCTTCGCTGGCGGCGGCGTCCGCAATCAGATCATGGTGCCGCTCCATCGAATAAGGCGCGAAATAGGCAAACCACACCAGGCTCGACCCTGCCGTGTAACGGATGGTGAGCGTGCCGCCATCCTCGTCCTTGTCAAAGGAGGACGGCGCGCGGCCCCAATAATCGCGGTCTTCGGATACGCAGGCCTCATAGCCCGGCCACCCGCCGGGGTAAGCCGCCTCATTCAGCCCGGTGATCTTGAGCACCAACTCCTCACCCACCGGGCCGCACACGCGGAAATGGAACCACTGGAAGAAATCCGACAAGTGATCCTTGGCGATGGCAAGCCGGGCGGTGTTCCCATCGATGGAAAGCACCTTGATATTGCCGCTGTCAAAGGCGGCATCGATGAAAAGCGAGGTCATTTGGCGGGCTGAAGCTCCGATGCGCGGATGGTGATAGTCTCGCCATTGCCACCGGGAAAATCGCGGAACAAGCCGCTTGCCAGTGTGCGCGCTGCCAGATTGCCTTGCGAATAGGGTGATTTGACGGCCGTGGCGATCTGTGAGCGTCCCTCCCAGATGGCTCGCCCGCCCGCATTGTCAATTCGCACGGCAAGTTCGGTGTTCACATTGGGGCCGCGCTGGCCGCCACCCAGATTAAGGCCGACCCCCATGCCAACCCCGCTGCCAAAGCCGCCGGTCTGGCCGCCTACTCCGACATTGACCGGCCCACGTTGACCCTGCGGCGCACCTGCAACGGCGGTGCGCGTGGTGCGGATGGTGGCGGTTTGCTCGGCACGGCTGCCTTGCGGAACAACGGTGTAGCCAATCCGGGTCAGTTCCTCGCTGACGGCGGCGATGAAGGCGCTGCGGGTGAGATCATCGGGGGCGCTATCGGCCAGCCTGACGGCAATCGTGCCGCGTCCAAGTTCCGCGCGATCGGGGCTGACAAAACGGGTCACTTCAACCGGACCAGTATAGGGCCCCGCGCAGCCCGCCAGCGCCAATCCAGCGCAGGCAGCAGCGATAAGGGCGGGCTTGATCGGACGCTTGGCGAACATAGGGCTGGGTTCCTCTTCCTGACCGCGATTCTAGTGACGCAGCGCGTGCGGCACAAGCGCGCCGGTCTTCACACTTTGTCAGACATTTGTTGTTACGCCAGTGAACATGAATGTTTCCGACACATGTTGCGTGCTGGTGACAGGCGGAGCGGGCTATATCGGCAGCCACGCCGTGCTGGCGCTGATGGACAGCGGCTATCGCCCGGTGGTGATCGACAATCTCACCACCGGTTTTCGCTTTGCCGTTCCCGACGGGGTAGCCTTTTATCAGGGCGACATTGCCGATGGGGCGCTGCTTGGCCGCATCGTGGCCGATGAAGGCATCTGCGCGATCATGCATTTTGCTGGCTCGATCGTGGTGCCCGAAAGCGTGGCTGACCCGCTCAAATATTACGATAACAACACGGCCAAAAGCCGCGCCTTGATCGCCGCTGCGGTTGCGGCAGGCGTCAAGCACATGATCTTCTCCTCGACCGCTGCGACCTATGGCATGCCTGAGGTAAGCCCAGTGACAGAGGACACGCCCCAGCGCCCGATCAATCCTTATGGCTGGTCGAAACTGATGACCGAGCAGATGCTGGCCGATGTGGCAGCAGCCCATCCGATCAACTGCGGCGTGCTGCGCTATTTCAACGTGGCGGGCGCTGATCCGCTGGCGCGCACCGGACAATCGACTGCAGGCGCCACGCATCTTATCAAGGTCGCGCTCGAAGCCGCGCTCGGACAGCGCGCTGCGGTGAGCGTGTTCGGCGCGGATTATCCCACACCCGATGGCACCGGGGTGCGCGATTACATCCACGTCAGCGATCTGGCAGCGGCCCATGTGCTGGTGCTCGAAGCGCTGATGGCAGAGCCAGCGCGCTCGCTCACCTTCAATTGCGGCTATGGGCGGGGCTTTTCGGTGCTGGAGGTGCTGGATGCGGTGGAACGCGTGGCAGGCGTTACCCTGAACCGCCGGATCGAGCCGCGCCGCGCAGGCGACACCGATTCGCTGATTTCAGACCCGGCTCGGCTGATGTCCCATGTGCCGTGGCGGCCCGAATATGCCGATCTTGACGTGATTATTGCCCATGCGCTGGCGTGGGAGCGCCGATTGGCGGCAATCCGCCATGCCAAAGCTGCCTAAGCACGTTGACGAAGCGGCAGGCTGTCGCTATCGGGCCATTCAGATTTGTTGCGCGTCGGGCGCCAACCCGGCGCGTTTGTTTTTTGCAAGAGATACGAACATGAAGATCGTCAACAGCCTCAAGTCGCTGAAGGGCCGTCACCGCGACAACCGCGTGATCCGTCGTCGTGGCCGCACCTATGTGATCAACAAGACCAACCGCCGCTTCAAGGCTCGTCAGGGCTAAGTCAAGCTGTGGGCGGCTGCCGGCTGGCGGCCGCATGATCGGATGGCCCGCCTCCTTCATCGGGGAGCGGGCTTTTTCCATGTGGGGAGTAAACAGCCCATGGCGACAACGCCAATTCCTTGTGCTGTGGTGTTCGATGTCGGACGGGTGCTGTTCCAGTGGCAATTGGGCGCGCTGTTTGAAAAGCTGATAGCCGAGCCGGAGGAGCTGGCCTGGTTCCTTGCCAATGTCGTGACCGAGGAATGGCATTTCCAGCACGATCGCGGGCGGCCCCTGGCTGAAATGATCCCTGAACGGATTGCGCAATTCCCTGCCTACGAAGCCCACATTCGTGCCTATGCGACCCGCTTCAACGAAACGGTTCCTGGCCCTGTCGAAGGCACGCATGAATTGGTAAGGCGCCTCCATGCGCGCGGCGTGCCGCTCTATTGTCTGACCAATTTTGGCGATGAATTCTGGGCGATGTTCCGCCCGACCCAACCGCTTTTCGATCTGTTTGAGGATGTGATCGTCTCAGGCACGGAGAAAGTCGCCAAGCCTGATCCTGCGATTTATGCCATCACCGAGGCTCGCAGCGCGCTCGCAGGGGCAGAGCTGTTCTTCACCGACGACAACGCTGCCAACATCGCCGCAGGCCGCGCGCGCGGCTGGCAAGCGCATTTGTTCACCGATGCCGCGAGCCTTGAAGCGCAGCTTATTGAGGCAGGGTTGCTCTAGAGCGTCAGGCGTCGAGCCCGCAGGGCTCGCAAGGGCGACGGCCCGCCCGCAGCCGCTCGTGCGCAGCACGAAACAGCGGCGAGGATAAAGCAAGAATGCTCCGCAGGGCTCGCAAGGGCGACGGCCCGCCCGCAGCCGCTCGTGCGCCCCGCCTCAAGCAGCGCAGCGTTAGGCGAACAAGAACGCCTCAAGCAGCGCAGCGTTAGGCGAACAAGAACGCCTCAAACAGCGCAGCGTTAGGCGAACAAAAATACTTAAAAAAGCGCCCCCGGCGCTGCTGGGATGCAAGCGCGCCGGGGGCTTTGATCACCGTCCGCGTGGAGAGGGAGGGAGCGCGGACGGGCGGGATAGGCTTGTGCGTGAGGCCTTACTGGCCGTTGCACTTGGCCAGTTCATCAGCGGCCATGTCTTCGCCATTGACCTTGAAGCTGGTCACTTCGCCGTGCTTGCGTGCGAGGCTGCGGCACATCCGCAGCGGGCGGGCATCGCCCTTGCCAGCGGTGCAGGTGTTGCCGTTGCAATTCCATGCCACGCCGCCCAGCACGCCGCCCTTGGCGCCCGGAGTGGCGAGCGTGGCGGTATAGTAGGCGCCGCTTGCCGCGTGAAGCGGGCTGGCCGAAGTGGCGATGGCAAAGCTCACACCAGTGTAAACCAGCGCGCTGGCGAGGATGGCGAGACGGCCGGTGCGGGGGAGAGAGAGGCTCATGGCGATTTCCTTTTGGCGTTACGGTGTTCTTGCAATTCAGCCGCGACATTCTATCTGCGTGCTGCACTGCAACGTTTCGAATCAAGACTTACTTCGAATCACCTAGGCGATTAGGTTTCAAGTTGCAACTGAAAACTGAAACCAGTTGGTCGAGCGCGCGAAAGCGGTTACAACTGTCTCCTTGAAGGGGAAGGTTATCATGGGTGATTTGAGAGAACCGCTGCGCGAACTCATCGAATGCGGCTTGCCGCAGGCGCTCGAAGTGATGGGGGAGCGCTGGTCGTTCATGATCCTGCGCGCAAGCTTCAACGGGTTGAAGCATTTTGAGGAATTCCTCAGCGAACTCGGGATCGCCCGCAACATCCTCTCCAATCGGCTTGCCAAGCTGGTCGAACACGGCATCCTCAAGCGTGAACCTTGCGCCGATGATCGCCGCAAGATCGAATATCGCCTGACGGCCAAGGGGCTTGATCTGCTCCCTGCCATGCTGGCGCTCAGGCAATGGGGTCAGAAATATGGCAGCGAAACCGTGATCGAAGATCCCGTGCTGGTCGATGAACGCGATCGCTTGCCGATTGGCCCGGTGTCGATCCTGTCGCATGACGGGCGCATTCTTGGCCCCGTCGATCTGGCGCTGGTGCGGCGCGGTGATGTCGGCAAGCGGGCCGATGGCAGCATCGCTCATCCAGGCGATGTTGTGGTGCTGCGCGCTGGCCAGCAGGCGGCTGGTTAACGGGCCACGCTCACTGTGTAATCAATTCTGATCCTGACCCAAGAGCCGACTTGCGAGCGGCCCCCGACGCGCGCCGGGCGCACCCGGAATTGCCAGGCCGCGGCCAGTACGGCGCGCCCGATATTCGATCCTTCGGGGCTTTCCCCCACCAATTGGCAATCGGCCACCCGGAAATCGGGAACGGTGCGGCAGGCAATCAGCGCAGCGCTCGGCGCGCTGGCGGTGGAAAGATAGCCGGCGAGTTCTTGCCGGGTCGGCTCGCGATACCACTTGGCGGCATAAAGCGGCTCGCCATTGGGGGCGGTGCCGACGCGCTGACTATCGGGCTCGACCTGCGATCCGGTGTCGACCGGGCCATAGACCCGCGGCGGCGCGGGTGGGCGCGCTTCGGCCACTGGCGGGGTGGGCGGGGCAGGCGCCTGGGTGGGTTGCGGCGCGGGCTGGGGATTGCTGATCAGCGGTGGCGGCGGGCGTTCGGGCTCTGCCACGGGCCGTTCTTGAGGAGTTTGCGGGGTGGGCGGGGTTTCCGGCTGGCTCTCGGCCTGTGGTTCGGGCTCGGTTTCAGGCGGGGTTTCCTCGACCGCCTCGGGCAGGGCAAAAGTCACCGCCTCCAGCCGCGTGTCGGGCTTGGCATCGCGCCCGCCGCCGGCAAAGCGCGTGGCCGCCAGGAACAGCAGGGCGATTATCAACAATTCGATAGCGATCGCCAAAGCAAGGCCCAGCGCCCGCCGCCGACCATCGCCGGCCAGGGCAGGGCGCCCAAAGGCGCTGCTGCTGTATTCGGCGGCAGGGGATTCGGATAGCGGGGGGGTCACACCTTGCCCCATAGGCGAGGCACGCCTGCGCTGGCTAGCCTTGCAGCGCCATCTGGCGATAGCTCAAGGCCTCGGCAATATGCGTCCGCCCCACCCGCTCGGCGCGGCTCAGATCGGCAATGGTGCGCGCCACCCGCAGAGTGCGGGTGTAGCCACGCGCCGACAAACGCAGCTTTTGTGCCGCCAGCATCAGCAATTCGCGCCCCTTGTCATCGGGCCAGGCGAATTGTTCGAGCGCCTCTCCGTCCAGTTCCGCATTCGATCGCACCCCGCGTGCGGTCTGCCGTTCGCGTGCCGCAGCAACCCGATCGGCGACCTCGGCGCTGCCCTCGGCCGGTGGGGGCAATGTCATGTCAACCGCGCTGACGGCAGCGACATGGACATGCAGATCAATGCGGTCCAGCAGCGGACCGGAAAGCCGCCCCTGATAATCGTTCACACACCCCGGATAGCGCTGGCAATTGCGCGCCGGATCACCTGCATAGCCGCAGCGGCACGGGTTCATCGCGGCCACCAGTTGCACCTGTGCCGGGAAGGTCACATGGGCATTGGCGCGCGCCACATCGACTTGGCCGGTTTCCAGCGGCTGACGCAGCGAATCGAGCACCGGGCGTTGAAATTCGGGCAATTCATCGAGGAACAGCACGCCCAGATGGGCAAGGCTGACTTCGCCGGGGCGCACTTTCAGCCCGCCTCCGGTGAGCGCTGCCATGCTGGCCGAATGATGCGGGGCCCGGAATGGCCGCGCGCGGTTGATGCGACCTTGTTCGAGCAGTCCTGCGACCGATTGCACCATCGACACCTCAAGCGCCTCGACCGGAGAGAGTGGAGGCAGGATTCCCGGAAGGCAGCTGGCCAGCAGACTCTTGCCCGAACCGGGTGGGCCGATCATCAGCAGATTATGCCCGCCTGCCGCTGCAATTTCGAGTGCGCGCTTGGCATTGTCCTGCCCTTTAACCTGTTTGAGGCAGGGATAGGTTCTGCCCTCGGTGATTTCGCCCGGCGGCGGCTCTGGCAGAACCTGCGTGCCTTTCAAGTGGCCCAGCAATCCCGTGAGATCGCGCGCGGCAAGCACTGGCACGCCGCTGGCCCAGCGCGCCTCGGGGCCCTGATCGGCAGGGCAGATCAGCCCGCACTCCTGCGCGCTGGCATAGAGCGCAGCCACCAGCACGCCGGGCGAAGGCACGATCCGGCCATCCAGCGCCAGTTCGCCCACCGCAATCCAATCGCCCAGTTGTTCGGCATCGGTCATGCCCATCGCCGCCAGCAGCGCGAGCGCAATCGGCAGATCATAATGCGAGCCATCCTTGGGCAGATCGGCAGGCGACAGGTTGATGGTGATCCGCTTGGGCGGCAGCGCAAGGCCCATCGCCGCAAGGGCAGCCTGCACCCGTTCGCGGCTTTCGCTCACTGCCTTATCGGCCAACCCCACCACTGAAAATCGCGGCATCCCGGGCGCGATCTGGCATTGCACTTCGATCGGGCGTGCTTCCAGCCCGAGATAAGCGACGGTTTGCACAAGTGCGACCATCCACAACCCTCCATGCCCGCTCTGCGATGACGGGCAAGGAGCTTTTTGGCTATTTAAGAGAGACTTGTCGAGCGCCAACGCGCAAATACTAAGGGTTTTTTAAAGGATAAATCTTGGCAATTTGGCAGGCTGTGGCCGGCCATTATTTGCCCCATGATGACATGGCGTGCCTTGGCTGGAGTGGTGAGCGCGGCTTTCGCGCTGATGCTCGCGCCGGTCGACGCGGTGCAGGCCAAATCCGCCAACCCCGCGCGCAGCGTCACCACGATTTCATGGGTTGAGGAATGGGACCCTGCAGCCCAGCGCTGGGTGCGCGTGGCAGATGTTCCGGCCGACCCAATGATGGCGGCTGAAACCACCGCGACCACCCGTTTTGCCATGCGCGCACCGGGCGGTGCGGCCAGCGCGGTGGTGACCGAAACGATCCACACCGCACCCACCCAGTTTGTGGCCGCGCGTCCCAATTCGCTGGCGACCGCGGCGGGGAATTTTCTTGCGCAATATGGGCCTTTCCGTGTGCTCGATGGGACGCGCGCCGCGCTGGTCGGGTCAACCGATGCTGCCAGCCCGCGGCAGTTTGACGCGATGCTGCGCGATTATCCGGGCCTTGCCGTGCTCGAACTTATCGATGCGCCGGGAACCAGCCATGATCTCGCCAACCTTGCTTTGGGCCGCAAGATTCGTGCAGCAGGGCTTGCCACCTATGTGCCGGCTGGCGGTTCGGTGCGTTCGGGCGCGGTGGAACTGTTTCTGGCCGGCCAGCGCCAGACGATTGCTCCGGGGGCGAGTTTTGCGGTGCATTCGTGGATGGATAGCCGCGGACTTGAACCGCGTCATTTTGCGCCCGATGCGCCTGAAAACCGGCTTTATCTCGACTATTACGAAGAAATGGGCATGGCGCCCGATCACGCCCGCGCCTTTTATGCGATGACCAATTCCGTGCCGCATTCGGGCGCGCTGTGGCTGGATGCGGCAAGCATGCAGCGCTGGATCGATCCGCGTCCCAAGCCGGAAGCGCAGTCCCGGCCTGCGCGCGTGATCGCTGCTAATCAGGCGTTGGGCTTGCGCATCAGCGCGGCGCTCAAGGCTGCGCGGGGTGCGCGGGCCGCCTTGGCCCGGGCAGAGCAGACCTGCGGGCTTGTGCCGGTGCTGGCATGGTCGGAACTCGGGCAGGTTGCGCTGGCGCGGCTTGACTCAGGCACGGTCTTCCCATATGCGCGCGGCCTTGTTTCACGTCGCTGATAAGGCGGCGGCTCAGTGGCCCGGTTCACAAGTATCTTGTGCAGCGGGTGCGTATTTCGATTTCGAGGATATTATGAAGCGGACTTTCCAGCCCAGCAATCTTGTGCGCGCGCGTCGCCACGGCTTTTTCGCACGCAAGGCGACCCCGGGCGGTCGCAAGGTTCTTGCCGCCCGCCGCAAGCGTGGCCGCAAGAAGCTCTGCGCTTAATTTGTGTTCCGCAGCCCAGCCGGGCTGCGAAATCCTCGCTCACGCGATATGAATATCGCGTCGCTGCGGGCGCGCAGTTGTGCTTGCGGGCTCCCTGTGGGAGCCCGTTTGCTTTTGCAGCGCCGTGGGCGTGTTCGAATCGAACCGCGACAGCGGTTCGCAAGCGCAAATGCGCGCCGGCCGATAGGCCGAAAGCCAAGCGGGCCGGATGGCCCGCGACCGGCGTTTGAGGGCGCAAACAAATGACCCGGGCGGCAACCGACACAATCGAAATCAATACACTGACCAAACGCGCGGATTTTCTCGCCGCCAATTCGGGGCTGCGCAATGCGCGGGCCGGATTCGTGCTGCTCACCCGGCCCAATGACGGCAAGGGCATCCGCTATGGCATCACCGTCACCAAGAAGATCGGCAATGCGGTGGTGCGCAACCGCATGAAGCGGCGCTTTCGCGAACTGTTGCGCGCGGCGCTGCCGACGCAGGGGCTTGCCGATCACGATCATGTGCTGATCGGGCGCGCTGGCGGCGTGGAGCGCGATTTTCACCTGATGGCCGAAGAATTGGCAAAATCGCTGGCCCGCGCTGCCGAAGGAAAGAGCGATCCGGCCTTTGGCCGCCGCCCGCGCCGTGGCAATAAGAGCAAATGAAGCAGATTCTTATCTTTATCGCCCGCCTGTGGCAGCTTGGCCCCTCGCGCATTTTGTCGCCGACCTGCCGCTATGCGCCTTCGTGCAGCCAATATGCGATCGAGGCGATCGGCAAATATGGCGCTCTGAAGGGTGGATGGATGGCGTTTAAGCGGCTAATGCGCTGCCACCCTTGGGGCGGGCATGGCTATGATCCGGTGCCTTAAGGGTGGAAATTCTGGCGTATTATTCCCATAATACACCTCATTGACAGTTAGTGACGGGCTTTATCTTGGACAATCAGCGCAATCTCCTGCTCGCCGTCGTGCTTTCCGGCCTGCTCATTCTGGGCTGGGATGTGGGCATGCGGTTCTTCTATCCCGAAGCCGCGATCACCGCGCCTGCTGACGAGCGCACCGGCGACGTGGTGGCAAGCGATGGGGTGGCGGCGCCTGCTCCCACGGCTGCGGCTGCTGCCGGGGCGGCGGATATTGGCGAAGGCGCGCCTGCGCGCCGCGATCTTGAAAGCGCTCTCAAAAGTCCGGGGCGCATTGTGATCGACACACCGCGCCTTGCTGGATCGATCAACCCGGTTGGGCTGCGCGTTGATGATATCCTGCTCAAAGACCACCGCGAAACCGTGTCGAAGAAAAGTGGCCCGGTGCGCCTGTTTGCGCCCGAAGGCACGCCGGGGCAATATTTTGCCGAATTCGGCTTTGTCACCGAAGGCAAGCGCCTGCCTGCGACTGTTCGCTGGGAGGCTGATGGCGCGCGGTTGACGCCCGATAGCCCGGTGACGCTGAGCCACACCGATGCGCGCGGCATTACCTATCAGGTGCGCTTTGAGATCGACGAATATTACATGATCACCGCCAGCCGCACTGTCACCAATGGTTCGGATGCAGCGGCAATCGTTCAACCTTTCGCGCTTATCAACCGCACCAGCGCCACGGCGACCGCCGACGAATTCCTTGTCCATTCGGGCCCGGTCGGCGTGTTTGGCGGCACCTTGTGGGATGAAAACAACTACGAAGACCTCGCCAAGCTGGGCCGCGATTTGCCGCAAGGTGCGGCGAGCTGGCTCGGCTTTACGGATCGCTACTGGCTGTCGGCGCTGGTGCCGGGTGATGGGGTGGTGAGCGAGGCGGGCTTCCGGTCGCTGGGCAGCAACCTGTTCCGCACCGATCTGCTCTATGCGCCCGAAACCGTGGCGGCAGGCGCCAGCGTGACGCAATCGACCAGGCTGTTTGCAGGCGCCAAGGAAAGCCAGATCCTTGAGAAATACGAAGCGCAAGGCATCACCGAATTCGACAAGGCGATTTCATGGGGCTGGTTCTGGCTGATTGAAAAGCCGCTGTTGTGGCTGCTGCTCCAGCTTAATCAGCTCGTCGGCAATTTCGGCGTGGCGATCATCCTGATGACAGTGATCGTGCGCGGCGTGATGTTCCCGGTTGCGCAGAAGCAGTTTTCGAGCATGGCCGCGATGAAGGCCGTGCAGCCCAAGATGAAGGCGCTGCAGGAACGCTACAAGGACGACAAGCAGCGTCTGCAACAGGAAATGATGAAGCTTTACAAGGATGAAAAGGTCAATCCGCTGGCCGGCTGTCTGCCGCTGGTGGTGCAGATCCCGATCTTCTTTGCGCTGTACAAGGTGTTGATCCTGTCGATCGAAATGCGGCATGAGCCGTTCATCGCGTGGATCAAGGATCTCTCTGCCCCCGATCCGGCGCACGTCCTCAACCTGTTCGGACTTCTGCCGTTTGATGTGCCGGGCTTCCTGGCGATCGGGCCCTTGGCCATCTTGCTGGGTGTTACCATGTGGCTCACCTTCCGGCTCAATCCAGCTGCGATGGACCCCGTCCAGCAGCAGATCTTTGCCTTTATGCCGTGGATCCTGATGTTTGTGATGGCGCCGTTCGCTGCGGGCCTCCTCCTTTACTGGGTGACCTCGAACATCCTGACGCTGGCCCAGCAAAGCTATCTCTATTCCAAGCATCCGCAGTTGAAAGCAGCCGCGGCGCAGGAAAAGGCTGAGGCAGAGCGCAAGAAGGCAGCGCAGGGGCAAGGCGGGTGAGCGAGCAAGCCGAGCACGCAGCGCGCGAGGAAGCGGCCTCCCGGCTCTTTTCCGGGCCGGTCGATTTCCTGCTGTCCGCGCCGCAGCTCAAATTCCTGCCCGAGCCGATCGTGCCGGAAATCGCCTTTTGCGGGCGCTCGAACGTGGGCAAATCCTCGCTCTTGAACGCGCTGACGGGGCGCAAGGCGATTGCGCGCGCTTCGGTGACACCGGGGCGCACGCAGGAGTTAAACTTCTTCGATGTCGGGCGGCCCGAACGCATCGAGGGCGAAGATGCTGGCCTGCCGCTGTTCCGGCTGGTCGATATGCCGGGCTATGGCTTTGCCAAGGCGCCGGTGAAGGTCGTTGAAAAGTGGAAGAGCCTCGTCAAAAGCTACCTGCGTGGGCGCGCGGTGCTGGCGCGAACGCTGGTGCTGGTGGATAGCCGCCATGGGCTCAAAGAAACCGACCGCGAGATGATGACGATGCTCGATGAAGCCGCTGTTGGCTATCGCATCGTGTTGACCAAGGCGGACAAGATCAAGGCGAGCGATTTGCAGGTGGTTGCCGAAAAAACTGCCGCCGAGGCCAAGAAACACGTTGCGGCCTTTCCCGAAATCCACCTCACCAGCAGCGAAAAAGGCATGGGCATCGCGGCCTTGCGCGCAGCGGTTGTGGCCGATGCGCTGGGCGAAGGGTGGCAGGGTTAGCGCGGCAGGTTTTGGTGCGGAATTGAACGCGGCCGGATGGCTGAAAGTGTGAAGGGTTTCGGGCGCAAGCGCCCGAAACCCTTCACAAAAACCCTCAAGCGCCGACCTTGATCAAGCCTACTTCGCAAACAGCCTCGCCATGTCCTTGAACGCCTTGAATTCGAGCGCATTGCCCGCCGGATCGCGTAGAAACATGGTGGCCTGTTCGCCCGGCTGGCCTTTGAAGCGGATGGTCGGCTCGATCACGAAATCAGCGCCGCCTGCGCGCAGCCGTTCGGCCAGCGCCTCCCATTGCTCCATCGCCAGCACCAGCCCGAAATGCGGTACGGGCACGCCGTGGCCATCCACATGATTGCTCGCGCGGTCGCCCGATGCGCCCGGAGCCAGATGAGCCACGATCTGGTGCCCGTGGAAATCGAAATCCACCCATTCCTCGCTCGATCGTCCCTCAGCACACCCCATCACCCCGCCGTAAAAGGCGCGCGCGGCCTCAAGATCATCGACGGGAAAGGCGAGATGGAAGGGCGGCAAATTCATCAGGGGGTCCTTTAATCCTCGCGCTTTAGCCTGTTCAGCCTCGACACTGCCAGTCTGAATATCTAGGGCAATCGCGGGGCGACTTTGCAAGGTGGAGCAAAAGCGCGAATATGAAACTCATTATCGGCAACAAGAATTATTCAAGCTGGTCGCTGCGCGGCTGGCTTGCGATGAAGCAATCGGGTCTGCATTTTGACGAACTCACCGTGCCGATCATGGGCGAGGAGTGGGAGCAGTTAAAGCACGATATGGGCGAGGTGCAGCCTTCCAGCGGCAAGGTGCCGATCCTGTGGGATGATGAGGTGGTGATCTGGGATAGCCTTGCGATCCTTGAATATCTGGGCGACAAGGTCGGGCGCGACCGATTCTGGCCGAAAGATCCCGCCGCGCGCGGCATGGCGCGTTCGATGGTGGCTGAAATGCACTCGGGCTATCAAAGCTTGCGCCGCGAATTGCCGATGAACATCCGGCGCCGCTTCGAACTTTCCGGCGTTTCCGACGACACCCGCCGCGATATTGTGCGTATCCTGCAACTCTGGGCCGAAGCGCGCGCGCGTTATGGCAATGCGGGGCCCTATCTGTTCGGAACCTTTGGTGCGGCCGATATCTTCTATGCTCCGGTGGTGACGCGCTTTGTCACCTATGGGATTGGCGTTCCGGGCTTTGCGCAAAGTTACATGGAGGCCGTGCTGGAACATGCGTGGATGCGCGAATGGACGGGCGCTGCCGAGGAAGAACAATGGGTGATCGAGCAATACGAACGGGTTGGCTGAGGCTCGCTGCGCTGGCGCTCTTGGCGGCGCTGCCGGCTCAGGCGAGCGCCTGGGGGTTCTACGCCCACCGCCAGACCGCCCGCATTGCCGAGGCCAACATCTCGCCAGAGGCCCGCGCCGAAGTGCGCCGCCTGCTGCGCGCCGAACGCTTGATCGGCACGCCGCAATGCGCATTGCAAAGCTTGCAGGATGCCAGCGTCTGGCCCGATTGCATCCGGGGTGATCGGGTGCGCTGGGCTTACACTGGCCCTTGGCATTATCGCACCACGCCGATCTGCGAGGATTACAACCCGCGCGCCAATTGCGCCGATGGCAATTGCGTAACCGCGCAGATCGAGCGTAATCACCAGCTGCTGGCCGACAGGAGCCTGCCCGATCATGTGCGGCTGGAAGCGCTGGCGTTCCTCGTCCATTTCGCAGGCGACATCCACATGCCGCTCCATTCGGGCGACAAGGATGACAAGGGCGGCAATGATCGCAAGGCGACTTATGGGATCAAGCCGGGCTATAATCTCCACTCGATCTGGGATGGCCCCTTGGCCGAACGCGCGATCAGCGATCCGGCAGACCCGGTGGTGCGGCGCTATTCGCCTGCTGAACGCGCGGAACTAGGCGGCGGGACTGCGGCGGATTGGGGCCGCGAAAGCTGGCAGATTGCGCGCGACTTTATCTATCCCACCGCCTTTGAAACCGACAACGTGTGCGAGGCCGACCTGCCGATGAATGTCACCTTGTCGCAAGAAGCGATCATTGCAGGCGTGCCGGTGGCAAGGCGGCGGGTGGTGCAGGCCGGATTGCGGATTGCCGAATTGCTCGACACAGCGCTGGTGCCCAAGCGTTAAGGCGCGCCTCAGGGCACGCGGTAGGTGGCATAGCGCGTCCCGTCGCGCCGGGCATAGCCTGCGGCATCAAACACCATGTCGATATCGGGATAGACGCCGGTGTCCTCCGCCCGCGGGCCAGCGCCAATGGCGATAAAGGTGCAAGGGGCATCGCTGCGGTTCTGAAGGTGGTGGCCGTTCTCCTGCCCGGCTGGAAAGGTCAGCACATCGCCCGGCACAACCCGCGTCTCACCGCTGTCATCCACCAGCACCGCCTCGCCGCTCAGCATCACCACCAGTTCATCCTGAAGGCTGTGCCAATGGCGCTGGCTCGACCAGGCGCCGGGTTCAAGCGTGACATGGCTCGCTCCCATCTGCGTGAAGCCCGCCACGGGGCCAAGCCTGCGATACCAGCGGGCCTTTACTGGCGCATCATAAGGCGCAGGATAGCCCGTCGCGTTGGTTTGGGGGATCGCTTCAACATCAAGCTTGGGCATTGGCCGCAACTCCGCTAGTCGGGAGCAGAATGAATGACACGCTCTCTCTTGCCAAGCGGCTGATCGCTGCGCCCAGCATAACCCCTGCCACAGGCGCAGTGTTTGATGAAATGCAGGCCATGCTGGAGCCTTTGGGCTTTGCCGTCCACCGTTTCACGCGGGGTGAGGGCGAGGCAGGCAGCGATGAAGCGCCGGTCGAAAACCTGTTCGCCATTCGCCAAGGCCCGCCCGGCACGCGGCATTTTGCCTTTGCCGGACACCTCGATGTGGTGCCGCCCGGAGAAGGCTGGGCGAGCGATCCCTTCACGCCCGACGCGCGCGGCGAATTGCTCCACGGGCGCGGCGCGGTCGATATGAAAAGCGCGATTGCCGCGATGGTGAGCGCGGCGGGGCAAGTGCCGCAAGAGGCCGGCACGATCAGTTTCATCATCACCGGCGATGAAGAAGGCCCCGCGCTCCACGGCACGCGGGCGCTGATCGACTATATGGCGGAGGCTGGCCATGCGCCCGATCTGTGCCTTGTCGGCGAGCCCACAAGCGTCAAACGGCTGGGCGATATGGTGAAGATCGGGCGGCGCGGTTCGGTCAATATCTGGATCACCGTCGAGGGTGCGCAGGGCCATGTCGCCTATCCGCATTTGGCGGACAATCCGCTGCCTCGGCTGGTGGCGATTTTGGCCGAACTCGATGCGCTCAATCTCGACACGGGCACGCGCTGGTTCCAGCCTTCCAATCTCGAGATCACTGATATCAGCGTGGGCAATCCGGCGACCAATGTGATCCCGGCACGGGGGCAGGCGCGCGTCTCGATCCGTTTCAATGATCTGCACACCGGCAAGAGCCTGTCCGACCGGGTTTGCGCCATCGCGCAAAAGCATGGCGGCACGGCGCGCCCCGTCATCTCGGGCGAGCCGTTCCTCACTGAACCGGGGGCTTTTTCAAAGTTGGTGGCAGCAGCAGTCGAAGCGGAAACCGGCATCGCGCCCGAACTCAGCACGAGCGGAGGCACATCCGATGCGCGGTTCCTGCGCGCCCTATGCCCGGTGATCGAATTTGGCCTGTGCAACGCCACCATGCACAAGCGCGATGAGGCAGTGGCGATCCCCGATCTGGATGTGCTGGCGCGCATCTATGCCCGCATCGCGCGCGAATCGCTCGCCTTGAGCGGGGACGCCTGAGCGGTGGCTGCGTGGTTTCGCATCCCGCTGTGGCAGCGCGTGATTGCCGCTCTGGTGCTGGGCATTATCGTTGGCCGCCTGTGGGGGCCTGAGGCGGAAAGCATCAAGATCATCGGCGATGTCTTTGTCGCCTTCATCAAGATGCTGGTGGTGCCGCTGATTTTCTTCAGCCTTGTCGCAGGGGTCGCCAGCATTGGCGATCTGCGCAAACTGGGCAGCGTCGGCTGGCGCGCGATGCTGATCTTTGTGGTGACCGGGCAGATGTCGGTGTGGCTCGGCCTGATGCTTGGCACGCTGATTGAGCCCGGAGCGGGCGTGGACACGTCCTCGCTCACGATGGGCGCAGTGCCCGAGCCGAACGCCACCACCTGGCGCGAGATGGTGCTCGGCATGGTCCCGCAAAGCCCGGTCAAGGTGATGGCCGACGTGAATGTCTTGCCGCTTATCATCTTCTCGCTGCTGATCGGAATTGGCATCCTGATGGCCAAGGAAGAAGGTGAGCCGGCCTTGCGGATCTTCGAAAGTGGCAGCGTGGTGATGCAGAAAGTCACCGCGATTGTGATGGAATTGACCCCCTTTGGCGTGTTCGCGCTGATGGCATGGGTGGCCGGAACATTGGGCTTTGATGCGCTCGCCGCGCTCGGCAAGCTGGTGTTTCTCAATTATTTCGGCTGCTTGCTGATTATCGCGCTGATTTATGGCGGCCTTATCAAATTCATCGCCCGCCTGCCCTTCATCGGCTTTCTGCGCGGCATGCTCGATGCGATTGCGGTGAGCTATTCCACCGCCAGTTCCAACGCCACCCTGCCTGTCACCCTGCGCTGTGCGGAGCGCAATCTCGGCGTCTCCAAGCCGGTTGCCAGTTTCGTCATCAGCCTTGGCGCGACCATCAACATGAACGGCACGGCGATGTATCTCGGCCTTGCGACGGTATTCGGGGCGCAGATTTTCGGTGTGTCGCTGTCATGGGCCGATTATGGGATGATCGCGCTGCTCGGCACTTTGGGCGCGGTTGGCGCTGCTGGCATACCGGGCGCTGGCCTCATCATGATGGCGCTGGTGTTCGGGGCGGTCGGCGTGCCGCTTGAGACAATTGCCTTTGTCGCAGGGGTTGATCGGATCATGGACATGATGCGCACCACCACCAACATCACCGGCGATGGCGCGGTGGCGGTGACTGTCGCCAGCCTGACGGGTGAACTTGACCGCACCGAAATGATCAGCGCGGATGATGTTTAGCCCTTTGGCTCTTTGACATATTCGACCGGCACAAAAGGCGCGAGGCCGCAGCCAGCGCCGCGCTGCGGAACACCCCCGACATTCATCAGCACATAGATGATATCAGCCCCGCACATCTGATCGATCGAGGTTTCAAAGGCAAAGGCGCGTTCAAAGCCAAGACCGGGGCATCGGGTGGGCATGGTGACGCGATAGACTTTGCCGTTGCGCATTTCGAAATCGATGATCTGGTCGTTGCGCACCACCGACTGGCGGATCTGGCTACGGGGGATGCAGCTTTGCTCTTCGCCCACCACTTTGATTGCAGGGGCCTTGGCTGCGGGGTTGCCTGTGTCCTGCTGGCTTGCTGCGCATCCGGCCAGCATCACGGGCAGCGCAGCCAAAAGGGCAAGACGAGCGGGCATGGGCAATACTCCTGAAAGGTGCGCGGATCTTCGCATGCTCGCTTGAACGGGCGCTTAATTGCCTGAAGGCTGGGTTAATCGAGCCTTGGGGGCTTCCAGCACTTTCTTACTGAAACTGCACAGATCGGCAACCTTGCAGCGCCAGCATTCGGGGGTGCGCGCCTTGCAGACATAGCGTCCGTGCAGGATCATCCAGTGGTGCGAATCGCGGCGGAACGGGTGGGGCACGCGCTTTTCCAGCTTGGCCTCGACAGACTCGGGCGTCTTGCCCTTGGCCATGCCGGTGCGATTGCCAAGCCGGAAGATGTGGGTGTCGACTGCGAAAGTCTCCTGCCCGAACCAGCAATTCAAGACCACGTTCGCCGTCTTGCGCCCGACGCCGGGCAGCTTGACCAGCGCCTCGCGCGTGTCGGGAATCTCGCCGCCATGCTCCTCGACAAGGATCTGGCTGAGCGCGATCACGTTCTTGGCCTTGGAATTGAACAGGCCAATGGTCTTGATGTGCTCCTTGAGCCCAGCTTCGCCCAATTCCAGCATCTGCTGCGGCGTCTTGACCTTGGCGAACAGCGCGCGGGTCGCCTTGTTGACGCCGACATCGGTCGCCTGCGCCGACAGCGCCACTGCCACGAGCAATTGATAGGCATTGCCATATTCCAGCTCGGTCTGGGGCGCGGGGTTATCTTCCGCGAGGCGGCGGAAAAATTCGAAGATCTGGTCTTTGGTCATCGGCTTTGCGCCTACAATCCGAGCACATCTTCCATGGTGTAGCGTCCCGCTGGCTTGCCGTGCAGCCATTCCGCCGCCTTCACTGCGCCGCGCGCAAAGATCATCCGATCTTCGGCTGAGTGGGAAAGGGTAAGCCGTTCGCAGGGGCCGGCAAAGATCACCGAATGTTCGCCCGCCACAGTGCCGCCGCGCAAAGTGGCAAAGCCGATCGCCCCTTCCCCGCGCGCGCCGGTGTGGCCGTGCCGCCCGCTTTCCATATTGTCGGAAAGCGTGATGCCGCGCGCCTTGGCAGCGGCCTCGCCCAGCAGCTTGGCCGTGCCCGAGGGCGCATCCACCTTCATGCGGTGATGCATTTCGAGCACCTCTATGTCCCATTCCGTGCCCAGCCTGCTCGCCGCTTCGCGCACCAGATGGGCCAGCAGGGTAACGCCCAATGAGAAATTGCCGGTTTGCAGCACGGGGATGTGGCGCGCGGCTTCGGCCAGCATGACGAAATGCTCCTCTGCCAGACCGGTGGTGCCGACCAGAATCGGAATGCCTGCCGTCTTTGCTGCCGCCAGATTGACGCCCAGCGCGTTCGGCGCAGAGAAATCAACAAGGCAATCGCATTGCACTGCGAGCGGTTCGGGATTGCCGCCTTCATCCACGCCCACCTGCAAGGTGTGCCCCGCATCCCGAATCGCCACGGCGAGCGCCTCGCCCATCCGGCCCTTGTGTCCAATCACTCCGAAACGCATTGCTTGTCTGCCCATTGCCATATCTGTGAGGGGATGTTTGAGTGGTGCCATGACACAGATCAAGCGCATCGTCATCCTCACCGGGGCAGGCATTTCGGCTGAGAGCGGGATCGATACCTTTCGTTCTGCAGGGGGACTCTGGGAGCAGCACCGGGTGGAGGATGTCGCAACGCCCGAAGGCTTTGCCCGCAATCCCGATCTGGTGCTGAACTTCTACGATATGCGCCGCGCGGCTTTGGCCAATGTTGTGCCCAATGCGGCGCACATGGCCTTGGCGCGGTTGCAGCGGGAATTTGCGGGCGAGGTGCTGCTGGTGACGCAAAATGTCGATGATCTGCATGAACGTGGCGGCAGCGGCCAAGTGCTGCATATGCATGGCGAACTTAAAGCCGCGCTGTGCACCGCTTGCGGCACGCGCTCGCGCTGGGAAGGCTCGATGATCGAGCGCCCGCCTTGCCCGGTGTGCGCTGCCCCCTGCTTGCGGCCTGATGTGGTGTGGTTTGGCGAGATGCCCTACGAGATGGGGCGGATTTATCAGGCGCTGGAGCGGTGCGATATGTTTGTCAGCATCGGGACATCGGGCGCGGTTTACCCGGCGGCCGGCTTTGTCGAGGAGGCGCGCCGCGCAGGGGCGCATACGCTGGAGCTGAACCTAGAGCCTTCCGAAGGATCGCGCCTGTTCCACGAATCGCGGCTGGGGCCTGCCAGCGTGATTGTGCCGGAATGGGTGGCGGAGGTGCTTGCCTAGGCTTTCACCATTTTGATCGCCCAGCCACATTGAACGGCGGGTTCAGATTGTAGGTCAAGAACTCTTCCAGTGACGCCGCTTCCCAAGGTTTGGATACAACGACACTTCGCAGATAGGGTGGGGTGGTTTTCCAGCTCGGGTTCGAAGAGCGCAGTTCGCTCCCGTTCCAGACGAAGTGCGAAGATACCCGCGCACCGATACTACTCCCCATTGAGGCTTTGCCGATGTAAAGCACAGCTCTCTCGTCGCAGAGAAAGTAGCAGCCTTGCTCGGTTGCATTCTCAAATGTCTGATTGAGCCGCCAGCTTAGGGCGAGGTCAAAGTTATCGGTAACCTCCAACAGGCGACCGCCGAGATAGCTTTGGCTATATTCGGCTAAAGCGGTGTACAATTGATCGAGTTCTACCCCCGCCATACTAATCGCCACACCCCTTGCACGCCGGGTCTTTCATAATTCGGATCGTGCGCAAGCCGGGTTTCAGCCCATCGAGAATATGCATCCGGCCCCATTGCGGATCGCCCAGAGTGCTTACCCCTTGCAGCAGCACGCGCACCGCTTGCAGCGCGGCAAAGCTGCCCGCCCAGCCCGCCATGGCGCCGAGCATTCCATCTTCGGCGCAGGTGTCGCAGTCCTCGGCATCGAAAGCATCGCCCACATAGCAGCGATAGCAGGCCTCTCCCGGCAAGTGCCCGGCAAAGGCCCCGACCTGCCCCTGAAACTTGCCCACCGCTGCCGAGAGCAGGGGGATGCCAGCGGCCACGCAAGCATCCGAGACCGCAAGGCGCGTGGCGAAATTGTCTGTGCCGTCCACCACCACATCCGCGCCCGCGATCAGGCTTGCGGCATTATCGGCGGTGATGCGCGCATCCGACACATCGACTTGCAAGGCATCGTCGAAATTGGCCAGCCAGCGCCGCGCCGACACCGCCTTGCCGTGGCCGACATCGCGGGTGGTGAAGATCGTTTGGCGTTGCAGGTTCGAGGCATCGACCACATCATTATCGACAAGGCTCAACCGGCCAATCCCGCTGGCCGCAAGATATTGCAGCGCGGGCGAACCAATGCCGCCGAGGCCAATCACCGCGACCCGCGATTCGGAGAGCCGCACCTGACCCGCGCCGCCCACTTCGGGCAGCACGATATGACGGGCAAAACGATCAAGGCGGGCAGGGGATAGGCTCATGGTGCAACCTGTTGGCAGGCTGCGCACCGCCTGTGAATAGGCTGTGGGTAAGTCAGCCCCTTGGCTGTGGAGAAGGCTGTGGGCAGGCTGAAGACAAGCCTGCCCACAAGCTGCGTGCATTGTGTGCGAATTCACCCTTGCCGATCAGCTTTCAAGCTGGCGCAACAGGCTCCTCACATCACCATCAATATCGGCATCGCGCGCGCGCAGATCCTCGATCAGCCGCACCGCGTGGATCACTGTGGAGTGATCGCGCCCGCCAAACTTGCGCCCGATTTCGGGATAGGAGCGCGGGGTGAGCACTTTCGAGAGATACATCGCTACCTGACGCGGGCGCACCACCGCGCGGGCGCGGCGCTTGCTGCTCATTTCAGACCGATCGATCCGGTAGAACTGGCACACAGTGCGCTGAATCTCGTCAATCGTGATGCGGCGGCGGTTGGCTGAGAGGATGTCAGTGAGCTGTTCTTCAGCCAGTTGCAGCGACACCTGCTGGCCGGTCAATTGCGCATAGGCGACCAGCTTATTGAGGCCGCCAACAAGCTCGCGAATGTTGCGGGTGATGGTGCGGGCGAGGAAATCGACAACATCCTCAGGCACATCAAGCGGTGCAAAGCGGGTGAGCTTGGAGACGAGGATCTTCTTGCGAAGTTCAATGTCAGCCGCCTGAATATCGGCCACCAGCCCCATCGACAGGCGTGAGAGCAGGCGCGGCTCGACCCCGTCAAGCGCTTGAGGTGCGCGATCAGCGGCGAACACCAGCCGCTTACCTTCGGCCAGCAGCGCATCAATGGTGTAGAGCAATTCTTCCTGCGCGCTCGCCTTGCCGATGATGAACTGGATGTCATCGACCAGCAGCAGATCGAAGGAGCGCAGCCGCGCCTTGAATTCGATCATCTGGTTGGCTTTCAGCGCCTGCACGAATTCCACCATGAAGCGTTCGGCCGAGCAGTAGAAGATCCGCGCGCGTGGGTGGGCCTGCAGATAGCCATGCCCGATGGCGTGCAAGAGGTGGGTCTTGCCCTGCCCGGTCGCCGCTTTCAGATAGAGTGGGGAGAATTGCGGCGCTTCCAAGGCGGCCATGCGCTGGGCGGCGTTGCAGGCGAGCACATTCGCCTCGCCCGTCACGAAAGCCGCGAAGGTGAGCGAGGGGTCGAGGCCGACCGACGAGGTAAAGCCCGCATCCGCAATCGCACCGGTCGCCATGGCCAGCGCGCTGACCCCGTCATTGGCCGGGCGGCGGCCATCATCCAGCCGCAGTTCGGGCAATTGGCGGCGGCCGGGATGGACCTGAATATTGACCTGACGCACTTCGCTGCGCGCAATCTTCCACGCCAGTTGCAGTCGATCATGGAAGCGATCACGCACCCAGTTGGCGGAAAATTCGGTGGGCAGGAACAATTCAAGCGTGCCGCTGTCGCGATCAAGCTTGCCCAGCTGGATCGGCTTGATCCACTGGCTGTGCAATTGATGTCCCAAGTCCTTGCGCAAGCCCTGGCTGATATCCGCCCAATCGGCCGCCAGATTCACAGCTTCTGCGTCTTCCATCAAATGTTCGTCTGCATGGCGGCGCGGCATGCGCGCTTTGTCGTTTCTGTGCACCACTGCATCCCCACTACGGCGACGGTTCCCGTAGCTTGCGTACGGGTTCCGGATCATCTGTTTTCAGCAGGCAAAGCTTCCCGGATCCCCGGATCAGCACAAGCTGTCCCGGCGAAGCCCCCCTGTCGGCTCGATTTTGTAAAACCCGGGCTGCATCGCGCCGGGCAAGACCTGACTAAAGAACTCTCGCCGCCTTTCCGCAAGCGCGGAGTTTTAAAAAAACTGAAATAATCCTGTTGACTCGCTGTAACCCCTAGGGGTTGCGTTCATCTCTCTGAAATTGCTCAATATAGTGGTCTGGAAGGCCGCGAATCGCGGGGAATCCTGACATTTGCGGCAGGGGTTACTGCCACAATGGTCATAAAGCAAAAGGGCCGCACCTGAACGGCGCAGCCCTTGGCTGTTGCGGCTCCGGAACAATCCGTAAACACACCTAAAGGGTGTGAACGAGTCGCCTCAGGAAATGCGAATCAGAGCGAGGCGACCCGGCGGGTCAGGCGCGACATCTTGCGCGCCACGGTGTTCTTGTGGAGCACGCCGCGCGCCACGCCGCGCGCCATTTCGGGCTGGGCAGCCTTCAGCGCGGCAGCAGCTGCTTCCTTGTCGCCCAATTCGCAAGCCGATTCGACCTTCTTGATGAAGGTGCGGATACGGCTGATGCGGGCGGTGTTGACATCCGCACGGCGTGCGTTGCGGCGGATGCGCTTCTTGGCTTGCGGCGTGTTGGCCATAGTGTCTCGTCTGTCTCGCGTTCTAATGGGGCCACCGCAGGCGGCCGGTTTGCTGTCTTGGGTGTGCTCGAAAAAGGGGCGAGCGAGCACGAGCCCGACCGCCGGAAAGGCGCGCACATAGTGTGAAGTGGGCACAAGGTCAATGATTCCCTCAATCGGCGATCAAGTCGCCGCAGGCGCAAGTGCGCGCCCGCAGGCGCCCGGAGCGCAAGCGGAAGGGACAGCGCCGAGGACGTGCCCGCCCAAGCGGGCACGCAATCAGCGTTGGCACACCGGGCAATACCACGTGCTGCGCCCGCCTTGCGTGATGCGCTGGATTAGCCCGCCATCTTCACGCCGGCATGGCTCGCCTTCGCGGCCATAGGCATCAAAGCTGCTGGCGAAATAGCCCAGTTCACCATCGGGCCGGGCATAGTCGCGCAAAGTGGAGCCGCCATCGCGGATCGAAGCGGTGAGCACCTCGCGGATCGCGGGCACGAGGCGTTCCAATTGCGGCCGCGTCACCTTGCCTGCGGCTTTACGCGGATTGATCCGCGCGCGCCACAGCGCCTCGCAGACATAGATATTGCCAAGCCCTGCGACGATCCGCTGATCGAGCAGGGCAAGCTTGATCGCAGGAACCTTGCCTGCGAGCGCTCTCTTGAGGTGGGCTGCCGACAGGCCAGCGCCCAACGGCTCCGGGCCAAGCGCGGCAAAGGGCGGCCAGCGATCCAGCGCCGCTGTTTCGACCAGATCAACCGAACCAAAGCGGCGCGGGTCGCACAGGGCAAAGCGATTTCGCGCTGTGGTCAGCAGCAAGTGGTCATGCGTCTCAGGGCTTTCGGGATCGATTCGCCAGCGCCCGCTCATGCCGAGGTGAAAAATCATGGTGGCATCGCGATCGGTGTGGATGAGGCCATACTTCGCGCGGCGCGACAGGTGCGTGATGCGCGCACCTGTCATCACTTGAACCAGATCAGGCGGAAAAGGGCGGCGCAGGTTCGGGCGATTGAGGGTGAGGCTGGTCACCACCTCGCCTTCGAGAAAACGCGCAAGACCGCGCACGGTGGTTTCGACTTCGGGCAGTTCGGGCATTTCTTTGTGTTCGCTTCCGCTCACAGAACCGCGCCTCCCGCTCCCCCCGCCCTTCCGCCCGGAGCCTGCCGGGTTACCATCCGGGCGGAAGGGCGGGGGGAGTGGGCGGCGCGGCAAACGCAACAGAGAATGCCTCTAACACCCTTTGCCTTGGGAGCAATTGCCTCTAGGTGAGGGCGCATGAACCAGCCATCCGAACCCGCAACCGTTTCCTTCGGTTACACCGAAGTCACCCCCGAAGAAAAAACCCGCCGCGTGGGCGAGGTCTTCACCAGCGTCGCGCGCAAATATGACATCATGAATGATGCCATGTCGGGTGGCATGCACCGGCTGTGGAAGGATCGCTTTGTTCGCCGCGTCAAACCGCAGCCGGGCGAGCAGATCCTCGATATGGCAGGCGGCACGGGCGATATCGCTTTCCGCATGGCAGCGCGCGGCGCGGATATCACTGTGGCCGATATCAATCAGGACATGCTCGATGTCGGCGCCGAGCGCGCAGCGGAGCGCGGCAGCGGCGAAGGCGAAGGCAGCCTCGTCTTCACTCGCCAGAACGCTGAGGAAGTGTCTTTTGCAAGCCGCACGTTTGATGCCTACACCATTGCTTTTGGCATCCGCAACGTCACCCATATCGACCGCGCCTTGGCCGAAGCGCACCGCGTGCTGCGGCCGGGCGGGCGGTTTTTCTGCCTTGAGTTCTCGACTGTTGAATGGTCAGGGCTGAAAGAGGCTTATGATCTTTATTCCGACCATCTCCTGCCGCGCATGGGGCAGGTGATTGCGGGTGATGCCGCATCCTATCGCTATCTTGTCGAATCGATCCGCAAGTTCCCCAAGATGCCCGAGTTTGAACGCATGATCCGCGCTGCGGGCTTCGTGAACACCAAGGTGGAGCCGATCATGGGCGGGCTCGTGGCGATCCACTCGGGGTGGAAGATCTAACGCGTGACCTCGTCTGTAACGCACCTTTCCCGGCTTGCCCGCTGGGGCGTGACGCTGGCGCGCCGCCGCGCGCTGGTGGGGATTGAGAATGATCCCAACGCGCCCGCTGGTCTGCGCCGTCTGGTCAGGCTGGCGCGGCTTGTCACGCTGACGGGCAAGAATGGCCCGCGCGATTATGCCGGCGCTTTCCGCGCGATTGGCCCTGCGGCGATCAAGCTGGGGCAGAGCCTTGCCACCAGGCCCGATCTGGTGGGCGAGGAAGCCGCGAACAATCTCCTCAGCTTGCAGGACAGCCTGCCGCCTGTTCCCTTTGCGGAAATCAAGGCGGCGATTGAAAGCAGCTTTGGCCAGCCTTTGGACAAGCTGTTCAGCGAAATCGACCCCGTGCCCGTTGGCGCTGCCTCCATCGCGCAGGTGCACAAGGGCGTCACCACCGATGGCCGCAAGGTGGCAATCAAGGTGCTGCGCCCCGGCATTCGTGAGAAATTCGCCCGCGACATCGCCACTTATGAATGGGCCGCAGCCCATGTCGAGGCGATGGGCGGCGAAGCCAGTCGCTTGCGTCCGCGCCTTACCATTGCCAATTTCAAGCGCTGGTCGAATTCGGAACTCGATCTGCGCCGTGAGGCAGCTTCGGCTTCGGAACTGGCGCAGGAAATGGCGGGGGTTGGCGGCTACCGCATTCCCGATATCGACTGGGATCGCACCAATGGCCGGGTGATGACCATCGAATGGATCGACGGGGTCAAGATCAGCCGTGTCGAAGAACTGCGCGCGCGCGGGCATGATCTCGATGCTATCTCGCAGAAGCTGGTGATCAGCTTTCTGACGCAGGCGATCAGCCTCGGCTTTTTCCATGCCGATATGCATCAGGGCAATCTCTTCGTCGAGGATGATGGCACGATTGTCGCCATTGATTTCGGCATTATGGGCCGGATTGACCGGCGCGCGCGGCAATGGCTCGCCGAGATTCTTTATGGGCTGACGACGGGCAATTACCGCCGCGTCGCCGAAATCCATTTCGAGGCGCAATATGTGCCGAGTTATCACTCGGTCGGCGAATTCGCCACGGCCTTGCGCGCTGTGGGCGAACCGATGCGCGGCAAGCCGGTGAAAGAGCTTTCCGTGGGCCAGATGCTCGATGGATTGTTCGCGATCACCCGCGATTTCGATATGCAGACCCAGCCGCACCTCTTGCTGCTGCAAAAGACGATGGTGATGGTCGAAGGCATCGCCACCCAGCTCAATCCCGATATCAATATGTGGGACACCGCCGCCCCCTATGTGCGTTCGTGGCTGCGCGATGAATTGGGGCCGGAGGCCGCTTTGGCGGATCGTCTGAAGCAAGACACCGAAACGCTGCTGCGTCTGCCGGGTCTCATCCGCCGGGTCGAGGAAATGTTCCCGCCCAAGGGCGGCGCGCCCGAAGCGCCGCCGCTTCCCGATATTCCGCTTATCACGGACAAACGCCAAGGCGTCTCGCTGATCGGCTACATAGCGGCCGGATTGACAGGGGCAGGCGCCATGTGGGCCCTGTTCGCCAGCGGTCTCGTGGGCTAGAAAAGATTCGCGTAAGGGCAATCTTAACCAAAGCGGGCAACAACCTTCGCTCGCGCGCGTGCTTACGCGCGAACTGGAGAGACAGGCGAATTATGCGAGGCGGCGGCTTCAGGCATGAGGAGAGCGGGCGGTGAACGGCACTGGTCCCCAAGCTGGTCCGCGCATCCTGCTCGTCGTGGGCGGCGGCATTGCAGCCTACAAGGCCTGCGAGCTGGTGCGCCTGATCCGCAAGGGCGGCGCCAGCGTCACCTGCGTGGTGACCAAGGGCGGGCAGCAATTTGTCACCCCCATGGCGCTTGCCGCTCTCTCGGAAAATCAGGTTTACACCAATCTCTTCGACCTCAAGAACGAGGCCGAGATGGGCCATATCCAATTGAGCCGCGAGGCGGATCTTGTGGTGGTGTGCCCGGCAACCGCCGATCTGCTCGCCAAGATGGCGGCGGGCATTGCCGATGATCTGGCGACCACGCTGATCCTTGCCACCGACAAGCCAGTGCTGGCGGTTCCGGCGATGAATGTGCGGATGTGGGAACACGCCGCCACGCAGCGCAACATCGCTCTGCTCAAGGCGGCGGGCGTTGCCGTGCTCCACCCCGATAAGGGCGCGATGGCCTGCGGCGAGTTTGGCTATGGCCGCTTGCCTGAGCCCGAAGCGATCTGGGCCGAAATTGCCGCGCAGCTGGGGCTGGAGCTGCCCGAGCCTGTCGCCGCTGCGCCTGTGCCTGTCATTGAAGTTGAAGCGCTCGAGCCTGAAGAGGATTTCGACGAGGCCGAAGAAGACGCCGCGCTGCCGCAGGCCAAAAGCGCCGAGCAAGGCGGCCTGAGTGGCTTTCTCTCGCGCCTTATCCCGCGTTCCACGGCCAAGCGCAGCCATGAGGACATTGAGGCGGATTACGCCGATCTGGGCGATGCGCCTTTGCCCGAGGAATTTCTCGAACAGCCCGCACCCGATAGCCTGCCAGACCTTGGCGGGCCGCTGCTCGCCAAGAAAGGCGCTGCCAGCGCTGCGCCGCCGGTCGATGGGGGCGCGATCAATCACATGGTCGATCCGCGCAAATCCGCGCCCGAACCGGCTGTGCCGATTGCCCCTGTCGAGATTGAGGCGGATCTCGGCGATGTGATGGATGGGGCAGAATTTGTCGCCCCTGCCGATTACCGACCGCTGGATGGTCGCCATGTGCTGGTGACGGCTGGCCCGACTTGGGAAGCGATTGATCCGGTGCGCTATATTGGCAATCGTTCCAGCGGCAAGCAGGGCTTTGCGATTGCCGCTGCCGCCGCAGCGCTGGGCGCGCGCGTAACGCTGGTGGCAGGGCCGGTCGCTTTGAAAACCCCGCCGGGGGTCAGCCGCGTCGATGTTGAAAGCGCTGAGGAGATGGCGCGCGCGGTGCGCGATGCGCTGCCTGCCGATGTGGCGGTCATGGTGGCAGCGGTGGCGGATTGGCGCCCCCGTGATTATGCGGGCGAAAAGATCAAGAAGCGCGGCTCGGCGCCGCCAGCGCTTATTCTGACGGAAAATCCCGATATCCTCGCCAATCTTGCCGCCAGTAGCCAGCGGCCCGAATTGGTGATCGGCTTTGCGGCGGAAACCGACAATGTGCTCGATTACGCCCGTGCCAAGCGCAAGCGCAAGGCAGCCGACTGGATCGTGGCCAATGATGTATCGGGTGATGTGATGGGCGGCGACAATAACCGCGTCCACATCATCAGCGCCGAAGGCGTCGAAAGCTTGGATCAGATGCCCAAGAGCGCGGTCGCCATGGTGCTGGCTGAACGCATTGCAGCCAGTCTCAGCGCGGAGGCGGCGGAGTGAGCCAGCCGGTCGCGGTCAGATTGAAGCGCCTGCCGCATGGCGAAGGCCTGCCGCTGCCCGCCTATGCCACGGCGGGCGCGGCGGGCATGGATGTGGTGGCGGCTGAAGACGTGGTGATCGCGCCCGGTGCGCGTCATCCGGTAGCAACGGGGCTGGCGCTCGCCATTCCCGAAGGCTTTGAAATTCAGGTGCGCCCGCGTTCGGGCCTTGCGTTCAAACATGGCATTACGGTGCCCAATACGCCGGGCACGATCGATTCCGATTATCGCGGGGAATTGAAAGTGCTGCTGATCAACCATGGGGTCGAGCCTTTCGCCATTCAGCGCGGTGACCGCGTGGCGCAGCTGGTGCTGGCGCCTGTGGTTCAGGCGGCGTGGGAGGAAATCGAGGAACTCGACGAAACCGCGCGCAGCGCAGGCGGTTTCGGCTCCACCGGTGGCCACGCCAGGCTTTAAAGCGTTTTTTGCGGTATTAGTGGACGCCAAGGGTTAAGTCACGCTCAAGGGCCTGCGCGGGCTTGCCGCATTTCAGGCTGCGCCCTGCCGAACGCGGGGATCGCTCAACACCAGCGCGCACATACCCAAGCTCGCCCAGCGCGACTCATGCCTCCCACCCCGCCTTCCCATAATGCCATTATCCTGCCGCCGCCTTCTGGACGGCGGAGCGGATGGTTTGAGCTTTAAAAAAGGAAAAAGGCGGCGCGATCCCCCGCGCCGCCTTCCCATTCCCGTCCAAGGGTAATTGTGTAGCCTGTTGTCGCCCGATTAGCGAACAGTAATCCGGACCACCTCCCCGGAGTTGCCGGGAAAGTCGGTGAACAGGGCTTCGACCAGATTGGGCACCAATTCAGGCAGACGGTTGGTGCGCGAGACTGCCTGTGCATTGCCTTCAAACAGGCGCTTGCCGGTGGCGACGTCGTCGATCTTCATCGCGATTGCGCTCGAATAGATGGTGTAGCTGCGCACATCTGCGCCGCCGCCGAAGGCCCACGGATCAGCAAAGCCCCAGCCCCAGCCGCCAAAGCCAGCCGGTCGCCACGGCCCCCAAGGGCCAAAACCGCCCCAAGGGCCAAACCACGGATTGGCAAAGCCAGCGCCGCCTACGAAATCGGTGCGGATGCGCTCGCGCCCGCCATCAACGGCGTAGTCAAAGCGCACCAGCATGGTGGCCTTGGCCGGATCATCGACGCGGGTGTAACCAAGCTCTGCCATGCGCTGGGCAACCTGATCGGCGTAGAGACCAAACTCAAGACCGCCGGCATTGGCAGGGTTTTCCGCGACCACGGCAAAAGTCTGGCCTTCGGGCGCAGGCAGCGGCACGGCAAAACGCGACACGTCCGCTTTGAACGGGGTCGAGCAAGCCGCCAGCAGGGCTGCGAATAAGAGAGGAATGACCATTTGGAAGAATGGCCGCTTCGAGGTCACATTAGCACGCGTCATCTTCAACCCTTCGAACAATCACCACCCACAACAGGGCAGAGCCCACTCAACTTGCAACAGCCCGATCCGCTGGCTGTGGCCCGATCCGAAACGGATGAACCTGCCTGTGACCTCCACCGGGCATAACCAAGTTTGCATTCAGATTATAGATACAGCGTCTGAACCGCAATTGAACACTGCGGAAGGGGCTATTTAGAGATTTGCAATCCGGCTTATCCACGCACCAATCCGAGCGCCCGGTACGTGGCATCGAGCGTCGGCCCGCCGCGCTCGCGCGCCTTGGCTGCCCCGCGCGCAAGGATCGCGTCCAAAGCCTCGCGATCCTGCATCAACTGGGTAAAGCGGGTGCGGATCGGGCCGAGGTGCGCGACCAGCAGATCGGCCAGCGCAGGCTTGAAGGCGCCGAACCCCTGCCCGCCAAAATCGCTGAGAACCACCTCTGCCGACTGGCCCGACAGCGCCGCATAGATGCCCACCAGATTGCGCGCCTCGGGGCGGGTTTCCAGCTCTGCCGGATTATCGGGCAGGGGTTCAGGATCGGTCTTGGCCTTCTTGATCTTCTGGACGATCAGATCATCCTCATCGACCAGATTGATGCGGCTCATATCCGAAGGGTCAGATTTGCTCATCTTGGCGCTGCCATCGCGCAGCGACATGATGCGCGCGGCCTCTGCCGGGATGATCGGTTCGGGCAGGGTGAAAACCGGTGCGTCTTCGGCGCAGAAATCATTGTTGAATTTCTGGGCAATGTCGCGGGCAAGTTCGAGGTGCTGCTTCTGGTCTTCGCCCACCGGCACATGGGTTGCCTGATAAATAAGCACATCAGCCGCCTGCAGCACCGGATAGGTGAAGAGCGCGACCGATTGCCCCTCGCGGTTCTTGCCGGCCTTGTCTTTCCACTGCGTCATGCGGTTGAGCCAGCCCATCCGCGCTGTGCCATTGAGCAGCCATTGCAGCTCGGCATGCTGAGGCACTTGTGCCTGATTGAACAGGATCGAGCGATCCGGATCAATCCCGCAGGCCACCAGCGCAGCCGCCATTTCGAGCGTGCCAGCGCGAAGGGTAGCGGGATCATGCGGCATAGAAATGGCATGGAGATCGGCCAGAAAAAACAGCGCCTCGTTTTTTTCTGCGCTACCGCCTTCGGCTACTTGAGCGCGGGAGTCGTCATCCAAAGCATCTTGCATCGCCACCCAATTGCGGATGGCGCCGAGATAATTGCCAAGGTGAAGATTGCCGGTGGGCTGAATGCCCGAAACGATACGCATGGGGCGCTGTGTCCTGTTCAAATCTGACGGCGCATTAAGCGCTGGATGGTGGCTTTGTCGAGCACGCCGAGCGCTACTGTGCTCGCGCCATAGGCGACCAGGCTGACCGCCATAATCGCGCCAATCGCAGCAAGGCGCATCACCATTGCGCCGCTGAGCCATGGTTCAAGCACTTGCATCAGCGCCCACAGGCACGCGCCCATCACCGCGCTTGCAAGCACAATGCGGGCAATTCTTCCCACCACGCGCGCAGGCAGGCGGAAGAACCCGCGCCGGGCCAGCACCACGCTCAGGAGAACAATATTGAACCACGCGCCCACCGCGCCCGCCAGCGCAAGGCCAACCACACCAAGCACCGGCACCAGAGCAAAGTTCAGCCCCACTGTCACCACCAACGAGGCAGCAGCGGTGTAAACCGGCGTGCGCGTGTCCTTGCGGGCGAAGAAATTGGGGGTGAGCACTTTCACCAGCACATAGGCAGGCAGGCCCACGACGAGGGCTTGCAGCACATTGCCGGTGACGCGGGCATCCTCGGCGGTGAAGGCCTGACCTTCCATGAAGGCTTTGACAAAGGCAAAGCCCGAAATGAACAGCGCCACCGCGCAAGGGACGGTGAGCAGCATCGACAATTCGATGGCATTGGCCTGTAGGCGGGTCGCCTCGTCATCTTCCTTGCGCGAGATGAAACGCGACAGGGCGGGCAGGATCGCCGTTCCCAGCGCAATGCCGATGATGCCGAGCGGCAACTGGTTCCAGCGATCGGCCATCGCCATATAGGTCAGGCTGCCGTCGGGCAGGATGCGGATAAACGCCAGATCGATAAAGCGCGCGATCTGATAGACCCCTGCGCCGAACACCGCAGGCACGATCAACACGCCCATTTCCTTGACGCGCGGCGTTATCCTCGGCCGCTCGCGCGGGATGCGAAAGCCTGCGCGCCGCATGAACCAGTAAAGCCAGCCAAGCTGCAAGACCCCGCTCACCGACACCGCAATCGCAAGGCCGACGCCGGTTGCCGCGCGCGCCGCTTCTCCGGCAGCGCCGCTGGCGGGTTGCAATGCGCCCCACACCAGCGCGGCCAGCAGGCACATATTGAGCATGATGGGCGCGGCAGCAGCAGCCGCAAAGCGCGACAGCGAATTGAGGATCGCTGCGACCAGCGTCGCAAGGCTCATGAAGATCAAATAGGGAAAAGCGATGCGGCCCATCGTGACTGCGAGCGCGAACATCTGTTCGTCACCGCGCAGATCGGCGTTGGCAAAGGCGTAGAGCACCCATGGCATCGCCACCATCATCACCGCGCCGAACACCACCAGAATCGGCAAGAGCACAGCCAGTATTTCCCCGGCAAAGCGTTTGGCTGCCGGTTCATCCTCGGCCATGTGGCGGTTGAACAGGGGGACAAAAGCGCTCGCAAAGGCGCCTTCTGCAAACAGGCGGCGGAACAGGTTGGGCAGCTGAAATGCAAGCTGCCATGCATCCGCCACCCCGCCCGCGCCGAGCACGCGGGCGAGCAGGATATCGCGGGCAAAGCCGAACAGGCGGCTCACCAGCGTCAGGCCGCCGATTGTGCCGACGTTTTTCAGCAGGCTCATAGCGGGCGCTGATCGGGGCGGGCTGCGGTTGGCGCGCGGATCAGTTGTTGCCGCCGCCCGTCACCGGCGCGATCGGTTCGCCACCGGCAGCCGCTTCGGCCTGACGCGCCTGCAATTGCTGCATGTAGAGCCCGGCAAAATCGATCGGGTCCATCATCAGCGGCGCATAGCCTGCATCGCGCACCGCATCAGCGATCACCCGGCGGGCAAACGGGAACAGGAGGCCCGGCGCGCCGGCAAACAGGAAGGCGTGCGCCTGATCTTCGGGCACGTTGCGAATGCCGACAAGACCGCAATAGGCCAGATCGACAATATAGAGCTGGCCGCGCTCATTGCTTGCCGAAATGGTGATTTTCAAAGTGACTTCATGCACTTCGGCATTTACTGCATCGGCGGCAATGTTGAACTGGACATCAACCTGCGGCGCTTCGGTCCACTGATAGGCTTCGGGTGCGTTGGGATTTTCGACCGACAGATCTTTCACATATTGTGTAATGATCCCGGCTGCCGGCTGGTTGTCATAGCCGTTTGCCTTGCCCTGAGCAGCAGAATCGAGATTGGTGATGATGCCTTCTTGTTCGGCCATGATGATGTTCTTCCAGCTTTGATAAGTGTGTGGTGTGACGGACAGGCCCGCGCAAAACTTCCTAGCACCGGCGCGAACAATGTTCACCTTTGATGCAGCCGCGGGCGCGTAGCAGCCGTAAATCACATAGGCAACGGTGTGCATGGCTTGCAGGTGATCGCAGGCCTGCAACCGATTGGCCGTTGGTGAATTGTAATTTACGCCTATTTAAGGCACGAAGGAAATTAAGGACGCATCCGGTAGGCCTGCCGGGCTCGCCCTTTGATGGATCGGATAGTGATAGTGTTGGAAATCGTCCTGCTCGCCATGGTTGCTGCTTTTCTGGGCTTGCGCCTCTACTCGGTGCTTGGCCGCCGGGCTGAGCATGAAGAGGAATCCGTGCCGCAGCGTTTCGAGGGCGGCGATAAGGGCGCAGGCCTTGCGCCCGGCAATGTGGCTCCGGCGCAGGCAGTTGCCGCCGCCCCGCAGCGCCTTGCCCAACTCGAAGGGGTCATGCCTGCCGTTGAGCGCGGTGTGCGCGAAATCGCGGCCGCGGATGGCAAGTTTGATCTGCCCGCCTTCATGGAAGGTGCGCGGGCGGCTTATCGCATGGTGCTCGAAGCTTTTTGGGAAGGCGACAAGGAAACCCTGCGCAGCTTGTGTGATGATTCTGTCTATGCCGGGTTTGTCGCTGCGATCGACGCGCGCGAGGCAGCGGGCGAAAAGCTGGAAAACAGCCTGATCCGGATTGAGGAAACCCGTATCCATTCCGCGTCGCTCGATGGCCGGATGGCCCGGATTGCGGTGTTGTTTGTGGCTGATATCGCCGCTGTTACCCGCGATGCGGAAGGCAATATGATCGCAGGTTCTTTGGATGATGCGATTGAAAGCCGCGATGTCTGGACTTTTGCGCGCAACGTTTCGGCACGCGATCCCAACTGGATGCTGGAAGAAACCGACGAAGGCTAAGCGCGCTCGCGGATTGCGGGCGCCCCGGGTGCGCCAAGGGGAATGACCATGCGCGCGCTTGCTGCGCTGATCCTGTTGCTGATGTTGGGCGCTTGCGGCCGGATCGTGCCCGCTGCCAGCATCCCTCCTGCCGCCGCCAGCCCCTCCGCCGCGAGCGCGGTGGTGGCAGGGCTTGCACTTGGTCCGGCGATTGGCGCGCTGGGCCTTGATGATCGCGCTGCGGCCCGCGCGCTGGCCAGTTTCGCCGAATCCTGCCCGCAAGTGCTGCGTCGCACCGATGCAAGCGGCCTCACCACTCCTGCCGACTGGCAGGCACCTTGTGCCGCTGCAAGCGGTTGGGCGCCGGGCCGGGCGCGCGAATTCTTTGCGGCCCATTTCGATGCCGTGCAGGTCGGCGATGGCCGGGCCTTTGCCACCGGCTATTACGAGCCGGAAATCGCAGGCAGCCGCACGCGCAGGCGCGGCTTTGAAGTCCCGGTTTACGCCATGCCTTCTGATCTGGTGCGCGGCTGGCCGGATGATGTGCCTGCCAGCCAGCGCCAAGGGCAGGGTCGGCTCGGCCGCTATGATGAACGCGGGCGCTTTGTGCTCTATCACGAACGCGCCGAGATTGAACGCGGCGCGCTCAATGGCAAGGCGCAGGTGATCGCCTATGCGGCTGATCCGGTGGAGCTCTTCTTCCTGCAAATCCAGGGCTCCGGCCGCCTGCGCACACCCGAGGGCGAAATCATCCGCATCGGCTATGCCGGGCAGAACGGGCGCGAATATGTCGGCATCGGCAGCGTGATGCGCGAGCGCGGCCTCCTGGGCAGCGGGCCGGGGAAGTATTCCGGCTCGATGCAGGGCATCATGGCCTATATCCGCGACAATCCGCGCGAGGGGCGCGAATTGATGAACCTCAACAAGAGCTGGGTTTTTTTCCGCGAACTGACGGGCGATGGACCACTAGGGGCCATGGGTGTGCCGGTGCGCAGCAATGCTTCGGTGGCGGCCGACCCGGCCTTTGTGCCTTTGGGCGCCCCGGTGGTGCTGACAGGCATGGACCGGCGCGAGGCAAATGGCTTGTGGGTCGCACAGGACACCGGCGGCGCGATCAAGGGCGCGAATCGTTTTGATACCTTCTGGGGCGCAGGCGACGAAGCGCGCCGCATCGCAGGCGGCATGAGCGCGCGTGGACGGGCGCTGGTGCTGCTGCCCAAGGCGGCTGCGGCGCGCCACCGCCTCCGGCGATGAAGCGGGCGGGCCCACGCGGGCTATCGCAAGCTGAAGCGGCGCTTTGGGCAAGGCTCGCCGAGACTGTGACGCCGCTGCCGGGGAAGAAGCTGCCGCCCGCGCAGACCGAGCCCGCGCCGCCCGGCAAATCCGCCGATCCCGCCCACCATCCCCACCCGGCCAAGCCGCAGCCGCATCCCGGTCTTCCGGCCAAGGGCGCGCACAAGGTGCCGATGCCCCCACCCCACCGCGCGCCGGTCGGCGGGAGTCTCGATTCGCACTGGGAACGCCGCTTCAAAAGCGGGCGGATCGAGCCTGACCTGACGCTTGATCTCCACAATCACTCGCTCGATGCCGCCTATGCGCGGATCATGGCCGGGCTCGATCAGGCGCGCAGTATGGGCGCGCGGGTGGTGCTGGTGATTGCCGGGCGCGAGCGTCCGGTTGACCCAGCTGATCGCCAGACCAAGCGCGGCGCGATCCGGGCCAAGCTGCTCGATTGGCTCGCCGCCAGCCACCATGCAGACCACATTGCCGCCGTGCGCCGCGCCCATCGCAGCCATGGCGGCGAGGGCGCGCTTTATCTGGTGCTGAAACGGCGGGCATGAAAAAGCCCCCGACATTGCTGCCGGGGGCTATCCCTTAACGCGCTGAAAAATCAGGCGTGATATTTTGCGTGGGTGATGTCAAAGCGGTCGGCGTTCATCACCTTGTTCCAGGCCGAGATGAAGTCGCACACGAACTTACCCTCGTTCCCAGCTTCGGCATAGACCTCGGCCTGAGCGCGCAGCATCGAGTTCGAACCGAACACAAGGTCCGCCCGCGTGGCGCGATATTTCTCCGCGCCCGTCTTGCGGCAGGTGCCGACATATTCCTCATCGCCCGAACCTTCGACCGGCGCCCACTTGGTGTTCATATCAAGCAGGTTGCGGAAGAAGTCCGGAGTGAGCGCGCCGACACGATCGGTAAAGACCCCATGCGGGCGATTGCCGCTGTTGGCGCCCAGCACCCGCATCCCGCCGACCAGCGCGGTCATTTCCGGGATCGAGAGGCCGAGCAGATGCGCCTTGTCGATCAGCATTTCCTCGGTGCGCACGACCGATTTGGTCTTGAGGTAATTGCGGAAGCCATCGGCAAAGGGTTCGAGCGGTTCGAAGCTCGCCGCATCGGTGTGCTCGTCACCCGCATCGCCGCGCCCGCCGGTGAAGGGGACGGTGCTTTCAAAGCCCGCGTCCTTCGCCGCCTTCTCGATGGCCGCCGCGCCGGCCGCGACGATGGCATCGGCCATGCTGAGGCTGCCGCGATGCTGATCGATCACGCCCAGCACCTTCGCCAGTTCTTCGGGATCATTGGCCGCCCAGTCCTTTTGCGGGGCGAGCCGCACCCGCGCGCCGTTGGCGCCGCCGCGGTGGTCCGAATTGCGATAGGTCGAGGCCGAAGCCCAAGCCGCTTTCACCAGTTCGGAGACAGTCAGACCGCTGCCCATGATCGCGGTTTTGAAGGCGGCCACATCGGCGTCAGATGGCATGGTGCCCGCCGGAACCGGATCCTGCCAGATCAGGTCTTCTTCGGGCACTTCGGGCCCCATGTAGCGCACCTTCGGGCCCATATCGCGGTGGCACAGTTTGAACCATGCGCGGGCAAAGGCATCGTCGAGCGCCGCCTGATCGTTGAGGAACTTCTCCGAAATCTTGCGATATTCCGGATCACGCTTCAGCGCCATATCGGCGGTGGTCATCATCGTCGGCACGCGCTTGCCCGGATCGCGCGCATCGGGGGCCATGTCTTCTTCACTCTGGCCGATTGGTTGCCACTGCCATGCACCGGCAGGCGATTTGACCAGCTCGTAGTCGTACTTGAACAGCAGGCGGAAATAGTCGCCGCCCCACTGGGTCGGGTTGTTCGACCACGCGCCTTCGATGCCCGAAGTGGTGATGTTGCCCGCGGCGATTTCGCCTTCATCGACCAGCCAGCCGAAGCCCATGCGGTGCAGGTCTTCGCTTTCCGGAGCGCCCGCGAAACTGTCAGCCGGGGCCGCGCCGTGGGCCTTGCCGAAAGCATGGCCGCCAGCGGTGAGCGCCACGGTTTCCTCGTCATTCATCGCCATGCGGGCAAAGGTTTCGCGCATATCGCGGGCCATGCCTTCGGGGTCATGCGGGTTGCCGCCCGGCCCTTCGGGGTTGACGTAGATGAGGCCCATCTGGATCGCGGCGAGCGGGTTTTCGAGATCGGCGTCTTCCTTGGGGCGGATGCGGGTGGCAACGCCTTCATTGACCCACTGGCTTTCCGTGCCCCAGTAAACGCTTTCGGGCTCATAGACATCCGCGCGCCCGCCGCCGAAGCCGAACACCGGGCCGCCCATCGATTCAATGGCGACATTGCCGGCGAGGATGAAAAGGTCAGCCCAGCTGATATTCTTCCCATATTTCTGCTTGATCGGCCAAAGGAGCCGGCGCGCCTTGTCGAGATTGCCGTTATCCGGCCACGAATTGAGCGGGGCAAAGCGCTGTTGGCCGCTGCCCGCGCCGCCGCGCCCGTCGCCGGTGCGATAGGTTCCGGCCGCGTGCCAGGCCATGCGGATGAAGAAGGGGCCATAATGGCCGTAATCGGCCGGCCACCACGGCTGACTGTCAGTCATCAAGGCGGTAAGATCAGCCTTCAGCGCCTTGTAATCGAGCGCGTTGAACGCCTCGCAATAGTCGAAATCCTCGCCATAGGGATTGGCGCTGCGGCCGCCCTCGGTCAGAATGTCGAGCTGCAAGGCCTCGGGCCACCAGTCACGATTGGTGCGTCCCAGAAGCGAGCGCATCTCGCCGCTCGCGCTGAAGGGACAGCCGCTCATTTCTCCGGTTTTTGCGTCCATTATCTTGGCTCCTCTCTGGGTTGGACTCAACCTTTCAGGCTGAGCTTATGGTGATAGGATGACTCTTTCACGATTGGTCGTCCAATCGATTAATACGCGAAGTTTGATTGAGATAATCGATTGGCTGCAAGTTGCGCTCCGGGCGCTCTTGCACCGCTAGTGCGCGTTTAACCCTAAGTTAGCACGGCTGCGCCTATCCCCTGCCAATCCAAAGGAACATTCCGTGACAGCCGAGCCGTGAACGCGCCCAGCCTTGGACAACATGCGCACGTGGTGGAGATCATCGCGCAATCGCTGTCGGCGCATGTTTGCGATGCGGATGCGGCGATTGATCAACTTCTTGCCGGCATGGGCCAATTGAGCGGAGTCGACCGCGCCTATGTGTTCCAGCGCAAGCCCGGCGATTTGTTTGACAACACCCACGAATGGTGCGGTCCCGGTATCGAGCCGATGATCGAGGCTCTGCAGGATATGCCGATCGACATTATCGCGCCCTGGCGTGAAGGGTTCGAGCGCGGAGAGATTCTGCATGTGCCGAGCGTCGATGATTTCGATCTTGTCCCTGAGTTGCGCGAATTCCTCAAGATGCAGGCCATTCAGGGGCTCTTGCTGGTGCCGCTGCAATGGGACGGGGCCATTGTTGGCTTTGTGGGTTTTGACCGGGTCAAACTGGCGCAACCTTTTCCTGATGAAGTGGTGCGCATCCTGATTGCCGTGGCAGGAGCCGTGGGCACGATCCTTGCGCGCTCGGATGCCAACCGCGAGATAATCCGCACGCGCACCGAACTGGAAAAAGCGGTGCAGCAATTGCGCCATCTGGCGATGCATGATGATCTGACCGGGGCGCCCAATCGCCGTGCCTGCCATCTGGCGATCGAGGCCGCCTTGCAGCGCGGTGCGCTGGCGGGTCAGGAAACCTGTGTTGCGATGATCGATCTGGCCCGATTCAAAAGCATCAACGAGAAATATGGTCACACCGAGGGCGACCGCCTGCTGCGCGAGATTGTCGAGCGCTGGGCCAAGGTGGATCAACGCGGCGCGCAGGTGTTCAGGATTGGCGGAGACGAATTTGCTGTGGTGCTCGGCGCGCGCGGCGCAACGGCGATGATGGAAGCTTTGATGGCCGATCTGCGTCATGCGCTGGCGCGACCCTTTGTGCTGGGCGATCATGACACCCGCCTGAATATGCGAGTCGGCATGACAGTGGCACCGCGTGACGGTGCAACCGCTGACACGCTGGCAGCCAATGCCGATCTCGCCTTGCTCACTGCCAAGCTCGACAAGGCTGAAATCCGCCACTTCAATCCCGATTTGCGCCGCCGCGCGTTGCAACGCCACGAAACCATGCAGGATCTGCTCGCCGCCCGGCCTGAACGCGATTTTGTCCTGCTCTACCAGCCAATCCTTGATCTGCAGACCGGCGCAATCGCCAAGGTCGAGGCGCTGCTACGCTGGCGTCACCCGCTGCGCGGCCTGCTTGAACCGGCGGATTTCATCGAGGTGTTGTGCGGCCTCGATCATTCGCGCAAGGTTGGCCAGTGGGTGCTCAAGACCGCTTGCCAGCAGGTTGCCAGCTGGAACTACACCTTTGCCTGCGATCTGGCGGTGTGCGTCAATGCCTTTCCCTTGCAGGTCACTGGCCCTGATTTCCTCGCTGATCTGGCAGCCGCGCTCGATGCGAGCCGATTGCCTGCGCGCTGCCTTGAAATCGAGATTACCGAAAACATCGCGCTGCAGGATGGTTCGCAAAATCTCGTTGTGCTCAGGCAATTGTCTGATTTGGCTGTGGGCGTGTCGCTCGATGATTTCGGGACCGGATTTGCCAGCCTCACCAGCCTGACGCAGATGGACGTCCAGACGCTCAAGATCGACAAGAGCTTTGTCATTGGTCTGGTGCCTGATGATCCGCGTCTGGTGGTGCTCAAAGCGATTGGCCACATGGCCAAGGGGCTTGGCATCCATTCGGTGGTCGAAGGCATCGAGAATGCAGCTGTTGCCGCTTTGGTGCGCGAGATCGGGTTTGATTATGCGCAGGGCTTTTACTGGAGCCCCCCGGTCGATGCAGCAGCGCTCGCTGCCATGCTCGCTGCGGAGCAAGGCGGCGCGGTGCGCTGCGCCTGAGCGAGCCAACGGCGCCTAGAAGCCGTAACGCACCCCCAGCCAGCCGGTGCGCGGCACGCCCAGATCAATCGAGCCGCCCGCATTGCGGGTGATGATCGCGGTGTCGGTGAGGTTTTCCCCGCGCAGCACCAGCGCAAAGCCGCTTTGCCCCAAAGGCACTTCGATAAAGGCATCCAGCGTCGTCGCCGGATCAAGCACATCGCGCCCCAGATCATCTTCAAACTGCGCCGCCACATGCCGCAAAGTGGCAGCAAAGCGCCAGCCTGCCGCCGGTTGCCAGGCGAGCGTTGCCGAGCCTGACCAGCGCGGCACTTGCGGTGGGCGCTTGCCATCGAGTTCGAGCGATTGGCCCGCGCCTTCGATTTGCGCATCGGTGTAGGCGAGCGAGGCGTTGAGGCTGAAGGTTGCAAGCGATACGCCCAGCCCTGCCTCGATCCCGCGCGCCTCGATGGCCGGAAGATTCTCGCGGCGCCGCACATTCAGCCGCTGGGTGACATTGGCAATCGCGTTCTTCACCCGGTTATCAAAAGCGGTGAGCGAGAGTTGCACCGCCTCGCTTGGCTGCCAGTCAAACCCAGCTTCAAACCCTTCGAGCCGTTCATTGGCAAGGTCAGCATTGGCCTCGGTGGTGACCGGGAAGACCACAAAGGGCCGGGTCAGTTCATTGATCGTCGGCAAGCGAATGCCGGTGTAGGCGGCGGCGCGCAGGCGCAAGGCATCGCTTGCTTGATAGGCCGCGCCCGCGCGCCAGGTGGCCACCCACTGGCTGCGATCCTCGCCCAGAATTTCCTGCACCACCACCCCTGCCGGATTGCGCGCGCGGTAGAAAGCGCCTTGCACCTCGACATGATCGGCGCGCAGGCCGCCTGTCAGCGTGAGCGCGCCGATCTGCCAGTCGTCTTCGATGAACAGCCCGAGATTGCCCGTCATGCCTCCTGCGCGGCGGCGCTGGGTGAGCGCGCCGGTGACGGCGTTATAGGCTTCCTCCTGCAATTCGCCCGAAGCGCGCCGATAATCGACACCCACGCGCAAGGTGTGGGCATCGCCCACCGGCGGACGCAGTTCGATCTTGCCGCCAAGCCCAGTGGACGGTGTGCGGCGCTGGTCGAGCGCGCGATTGAAGGTGTTGGCGTTGATGACGATGTTCGAAAAATCGCGGCTCTGGACATAGGCCAGCGCATCAAACGCCCATGCGTCCCGCCCGATCACGCGGATGCTGGCATCCTGCCCTTCGCTTGAGGAATCCGCGCCTGCAAACCTTAACGTGCGATTGTCGCGGAACAGGCCGATGCGGCCCTGCACTTCGATTGTATCGGTGAGCGGCGCGACTGCTCTTAGCGAAGTGTTCCAGCTGTCAAAGCGCGCGTTGACGCTGGCCGGGGTGAGTTGAGCGGCAGGCGTGGTGTTAAACCCGTCCCCGCGGTCCCAACGCCCGCCGATGGTGACAAACCCGCGCCCCAGCTTGGCGGTGGCAAGCGAGCTTACTTCGGTGTCGCCGCGATCATTCACCGCGGCATTGGCAAGGAGAGGCTGCAAGGTGGCAGGCCCTGCGCTTTCCAATTCGATCGTGCCCGCCAAGGCGCCTGCGCCAAACGGCCCCGAACCGCCGCCGCGCGTCACCCTGATCTGGCCAAGGCTTTCCGGCGCGATCGCCGACAGGGGGATATAGCCGAAAAACGGATCGGCAATCGGCACGCCGTCGAGCAGCACCAGCGCGCGGGATGTGGCATTGCCGCCGAGCGCGCGCAACGTCACGCCCTGGGCGCTGGGATTGGAGGAACGGCTGTCCGAACGGCGGAATTGCTGGAAGCCTGCGACATTCAACAGAACATCCTCGATCCGCCCCGACGCACTGGAGACAATCGTCTCGCGTTCGAGCGTCACGACCGAATAGATTGCAGATGACGGCGCGTCATCCAGCCCGCGACCGGTGACAATGATATCGTCTGCAGGCTTGTCAGCGGCATCTTCTGCGGCCAGCGGCACCCCGATCGAGAGCGCAAGGGTGCAGGCAGACAGGCGCAAGGTGGCGTTCATGACAGGTTTTTCCAGATGATCGGGAATGAGGCTTGGGCGCGGCGGGATCACAACATCCGCTCAAGCACGCGGTCTTTGAGGATCAGGTGGTGGCGCAGCGCTGCTGCAACGTGCACCGCCACAAGCGCGGCAAACAGATAGCCCAGCACCTCATGGCCTTGCCGGCTGGTGAGGTAAAGCGCGCTGTCCCTTGCAACCGCGAGTTTCGGGACATCAAACAGACCAAACCAGGTGAGCGGATATTTGCCGGCAGAGGCCATCACCCAACCCGTGAGCGGCATCGCCAGCATCAAGCCATAAAACGCGCCCTGCACGCCGCGCGCTGCCATGATTTGCCACGCTTCCATCGCAGGCGGATAGGGCGGCGCCTGCCAGGTAAACCGCCACGCGATGCGCGCGATTGTCAGCACCAGCACAGTCAGCCCGATCGATTTGTGCAGCGGAATAAGGTTGATGGTGTCTTTCAGACTGTCGTTGAGCAGGCCGCCGAGGATATTGCCGGTTACCAGCGCTGCCATCAACCAATGGAGCAGCCGCGCCACCTGATTGTAGCGTTCACCGTCCGTCCTGAGCCTCGTCATCATCTGTCCCAAAAATATTGGTGTATCTGGTGCAGAGGCTGAGCCTATCCGGCGTTGGCCAGCAAGGAAAGTCATCTCGCCAGGCTCTGTGCCGTGGGGTGTCATATCCGCCTCTTCCCTGTCCCAATGCGCCGTCTTGTGCGGCTCATGCAAGCTGCCGGGTGAGCAGATTTGTGGAAATAGGACTTTGGTTCAGCCCTTTGCTCACCCACCAAAACGCAGCAGCATTTCCGCCTCAAGCTTGGGGTAGAAATGCGCCACCGAGCGGGTGAGCTCATAGCGCGCCTCGGCCAATCCGGCGAAGCGTTCAGGGATCGGCAGATTGCCGGCCTCGGTCATGTCGAGCCCGCTGGCGACCGCCTCGCGCAGCGCGCCGTCGAGCCAGATCAGCCAGTCGCGGGTCTGGGCAATCGCTGCGCCGCGCTCGCACAAGGGGCCGTGGCCCGGGACCAACTGCTGGTGCGGCAAGGCTGCCAGATAATCGAGCGCCTCAAGCCATGCCGGCACATCGGCATGGGGCGTGGTTGGCGCGCGGTTGTGAAACACCAGATCACCGGCAATCAGAGTGCCGGTGGCATGATCAAGGATCGCCAGATCGCCTTCGCTATGGCCTGCAAGCGCCAGCAGTTCGAGCTTGCGACCTCCGACTAAGACCACGCCGGCTGTCGCCTCGTGCTGCGGCAGCACCACTTCGGTGCCGGCTATCCAGCCCGGCAACATCCGATACATCGCGTCCTCGAAACCGGTCGCATCGCGCTCCAATTCGGCGCGGGTGGCAGGCAGGGCATGAATTTCGCTGGAGCCGAATGCGCCATTGCCGAAGCTGTGATCGGGGTGGAGATGCGTGATATAAACCCGCGCCACCGGCGTTCCTGTCAGCCGCCGCGCCAGCGCTTCAAGAGCGCGGCCATAGCTTAGCGATGGACCGGTATCGACCACAATCGCCCCTGCATCTGTTGCCATGATGACAATATTGGCAATCGCGCCGCCATTTTGCGGCGTGATCGCCTCATCCGCGCCGCGCACCAACCAGATGCCGTCCCCGATGGGATCGGCGGCAAGATTATAGCTGCCGGCAAACCCTTGCGCCCGCGCCATCTGTGGCAGAACCATCGGCAGCGCCAGAGCGCCCAGCACCACCGTCCGCCGCTTCAGCATCACGTTAGCATCACCGGGACGCCGCGGCGATTCTCGCGCCGCTGCTTGCGGAAAGTTGCCCTGCAAACTCCAGACCACCGCTGTCGCGCGCCATGACTTTAAGATCACCGCCCAGCCCAGATGCGAATTTGAGCGTGAAGGCAGGATCCTCGCTTACCGAGGCGTGGATCGCCATGCGCGCCAGCAGGGTGCCCGCTTCATCCGAGACAGTCAGTGCTTCGATGTTGTATTCCGGGATGTTTTCAACCAGCCCGGTGTCCATCGGATGGCGCAAGGCAAGCCTGAGGCGGGTGGCCTGCCCGTCATCCCAAGTTCCCCCACGCAGTTCGCCCAAGTGATCGGCCCAATCGCCGCGAACCCGGCTGAGTGGCGGAGCCGAACAACCACCGCCTGCGGCATCCACCCAATCGCCTGCGACATGCCACACCCCGTCTTTGGTGAGCACAGCAGCGCGCACCGGCGTGCGTTGATCAAGCTTAATACGGGTGGCGATAAAGGCCTGCGCGGCCAGAGGCGTGTATTCGACAGCCACGGGAATGGGATTGAGGTCGGCAAAGATCACGATCCGCTCAACCCCGTCGAGCGCGCGCGCATCGACAGTGACGGGCAGAACGTGCTGATTTTCCGCCAGCACCGGAAGCGACACCTTCACCCGATCATCGAACATAATCGGCGCATCGGCGAACACGCGGGCGGCGTGATATTCCCACATCGGAGAGCCGAGTGGATCGCCCGCCGGCGCAGCGGCAAGCGCTGCTGCCGGAGCGCCAATGAGAGCGAGAAGCGATGCAATACGGATCATACCAAGGAACAATGTATGCCAGACGCGCATCGCGCCATATAGGACTTTGGGACGAGGGAGGACGAATGAAAGCAGCGCGTTTCTGCACGGCTCTGGCCGCTGTTGCATGGGTTGGGGCCGTGTCTGCATCAGCCACCCCGCCTGCCGCCCCCGGCCCTGCGGCGGCTGAGGCTGCTTCCCTGTTTGATGCTCAAGGCTATCGCATCGCGCGTTACCGCGCTCCGATTGCTGCCGATCCTGCGCCAGCCATGCGCATACCTCTGGCGGATGCGCTTGCGATGATGCCGGGCCGCGATGCCTTATTCATTGATGTCATGCCCGCCGAAGGGGGAATGCGCGATGGAGCAAGCGGCGTGTGGCGGCTTGCCCAGCCGCATCGCACGATTGCCGGGGCGCAGTGGCATCCCGAGGCAGGGCGCATGCCGGCCGATACCGATTTATGGCAAGCGCTTGAGCGCGCCGCCCACCAAGCCGCGCCAGCCAAGCCTGTCATCCTGTTTTGCCGGGTGGATTGCTGGATGAGCTGGAACGCGGCCCGCCGGCTTGCCGCAGACGGGCTCGCCAATGTCTGGTGGCTCGCTGAAGGCACAGACGGCTGGCATGAAGCTGGCCGCGAACTGGTGGCAGCCCAGCCTGTCACTGTCCCTGCTTCCCGATAATTCAACAAGGAGAACCGACATGGCCAATCTGGTGGTGAGCTACCCCCGGCACGAAGGTGCGCAATTCGATGCCGCCTATTATCGCGACACTCATATTCCGCTGGTTGAGCGCGCGTGGACACAAGCGGGCATGACCGGGGCCGAGATCCTGTGGCCTGCCGATGATGGGCAGCCCTTTGCCGCGATGGTGGTGCTGCGATTTACAGACAGCAGCGCGATTGATGGAGCGCTGGGATCGCCCGCCACGCCCGAAGTGCTGGGCGATGTGGCCAAATTCACAGATATCCAGCCGGTGCTCTATCGCACCGCGTAAGCAAGGGTAATACCAATGCGCGATGAGCCCCGCTCATCGCGCATTGGTTAAGCCCGTGCGGCGCCCCAGCAATTCCAGCGCGTGATGCGTCAGCATCTCAGCGCGCTGGTATAAGAGGGCCGCGCGTCGGGGGGACATCCTGCGCGCGGCCCTCTCCTGCGACCCTCAGCCCTGTTGCTTCAAATAATCGATGATTTCCTGACGCTTGGCCGCATCCTTGATGCCGGGAAAGCTCATGCGGTTGCCCGGCACCAGCTTGCGCGGGTTTTCCAGCCATTGATGCAAAGTGGCCTCATCCCATGTCAGGCCCGATCCCTTGAGCGCTTCGGAAAAGGCAAAGCTGCCTTGCGCTGCTGCTGAACGATAAACGCCCCAAAGGTTCGGGCCGAGCTTGTCTTCGCCGCCTTTGTTGGCGGTGTGGCAGGCAACACAGCGCGCATAGGCAGCAGGTTGCGAGGTTTCCGCCACCTTGATGACTTCGGCCACCGGCGCGGCGGCTGCCGCGGCTACAGCCGCAGGGGCAGCGCTGGGCGCTGCGGCAGCAGCGGGCTCCTTGGCTTTCTCGGCTTCCTTGGCTTTCTCAGCCACTTCGGCAAGGTCGGCCTTGGCCTCTTCGACCACCGCTTCGGCGGCGCTGGCGGTCTCCTCGATCACTGCTTCTTCTGCTGCCATCGCGCCGGACGCTGCAGCGGCGGTGTCCTCTGCCTCAGGCGTGCCGCCTGAACAGGCGGCCAAGGTGAACGCCAGCGCACAGCCAGCCAATAGAGCGCGTCGGACCATGATTATCCCTCCTCGATACGCATTTTCTTTATGAACCGCAGTGTGCCATGTCACAGGTGAGCAGGCCATTGCACCTTAGGCCAAAGCGCCTCGTCAATACCGCACTCGCACCCCGCCCACGATGGTTTGCGGGGTGCCCAGCACCATCCCATCGCGCCTGCTGGCGAGGTATTGCTTGTCGAACAGGTTGAAAGCGGTGGCAAAGAAGGTCACGCGGCCCTCACCCGGCGTCACCGACAGCCCGGCGTTGAACAGGGTGACAGCCGGGATTGTGCCGGCCAGCCCGGAACAACTCGCATCCGAACAACCGACCGCGTTGATCGTGGTATCGAGCACACGGGCAAAGCTGTCAGGTTCCTGGGATGAGCGGTGATCAAGCCCGAAGCGCGCTTCGATCCCTGCGGGATGCTGATAGCCCAATGTCAGGGACAGCATGTGGCGCGGTGCATAGGGCAGGCGCCCTCCGGCAATCACGCCATTGCCATTGCGGCACCCATCGCCGGTGATGCATGGCGCTCCGATGATCCCGCCATCGCCTGTGTTGAAGGCCGCATCACTGGTGGTGAGAAATTTGGCAGTGGGCACGAAAGTATAGGCCGATTGCAGCCAGACATTATGCTCGCTGCCCGTCATCGGCGCGGTGTCGATACGCCCTGCAAATTCAAGCCCCGCCTGCCGCGAGCGCCCGCCATTGATAAAGCGCCCAACCGCGCTGTTGATCACGATCTGGCGGAAATCGGTTTGGAACAGCGTGCTGGTGAGCGAGATCCCGGCGACAGGTTCGCTCCTGATACCCAGTTCCCAATTGGTGGATTGCTCGGGCTCGATATCGACAGCAATTGCGGTGCCGATGTCGCGGTCGGGGCGCGGCGGCGCAAAGCCCAGATGAACGCCGGCAAAGATTTCGGTGCTAGGGGCTACCTGCCAAACCGCACCCACGCCCGGCAACAGCGTGGTGTCGCTGCGTGAGAATTCGCTGCCCACCGCCCGCCCGCTGGCGCGGCGGGTGATGGTGGTGTTCTCGACGTGTTCGATTCTGACGCCGCCTGTCACAGTCACCGCGCCTGCGGTGAGGCTGTTTTGCACGTAACCGCTGAAAGCGCGCACCTCGATACCAACATCCTCGCGGTGTGCACCGCCTGTCAGGCTGCGGGCAAAGGCCAGATCGCGGATTGCCGGATTGGGATCGCGGAACTGGTCGCGCTGAATGCGTTCCTGATGCCAGCGAGCGCCCACGGTGAGATGATTTTCAAGTCCAAACAGGTTGTGATCGGCATCGAGCCTTGTTTCGAGCCCGTAGAAGTGGAACTCGCGCGGGCGCCACCGGCCGCCGCAGGCCTCAGCTGCCTCGCGGGTGATCGCATTGGCGGCGCTGCCGCCTGTGCCGGGGGCGGGATTGCCGCGGTTGAAGCAGCGATCAAGCGTTGAAAAACCCGTCGCCCGCCCGCGCGCATCGGCATCATCAGACCATGCGCCCGGCGTATCGGTCATGCGGTAGCTGGCGCGGAAGGTGCGCACCCAATAGCCTGTTGTGGTAAGCTGCACGGCAGCGGACGGCGTCCAGATGTGATTGGCCTGAAGATGGGTGCGATCCTGCACGAAACGATCAAACTCACCGGTCGGAGCGGCCCGCGGATCAAGCGCGAATTCGCGTTCTCCCAGCATGGTTTCGGAAATGTTGGAGCGTTCTTCATAATGGCTGGCGCGAAGACGCACTTCATGGGCATCGCCAAGCATCACGCGCCCTTTGGCAACGACTTCCCAGATATCAAAACCATGGCCGCGCCGGATCCCATCGCCGCCGCGTGCGGTGCCTTCGACAAGGAAGCCAGCCGTGTCGCTGCCAGTTCCGGCAGAGGCCGTCACCCCATAAAAGCCGCGCGTGCCGCCGCGCGCTTCGCCGCGTGCCATCGGGCCATCGGTGGGAATGGGCGTGGTGACGAAATTGATCATCCCGCCCACGGTCTGCGGCCCGTAAAGAATTTGTCCGGCACCGCGCACCACTTCGATGCGCTCCACCCGCTCGATCGGCGGGGCATAGTGCGAGGATGGATCGCCATAGGGAGCAAGCGCAATCGGCACTCCATCTTCCATCAGCAGCACCCGTGCGCTGCGCCGTGGATCGAGCCCGCGTACCCCGATATTCAGCGAGAGGCCGCCGGCGTCTTCCTCCACAACATTGATGCCCGGAATGGTCACCAACTGATCGCGCAAGGTCAGCGGCGCGCGGGATTGAATGGCGGTGCGATCAACCACATCGGCAGAGCCGGGCAGCAGACGGCTTTCATCAGGCACGATGCCATTGACAATGATGGTCGGCCCTGCTGCCTCCATGGCCGGGGCTGCATCAGCGCTGGCCGCGTCTTCAGCCGATGCGCCGACCCCGCAGGCCAAGAGTGCTGTGGCCAATGCGCCAAGGCTTGCCTGCCTGTTGCGGTGTGCGGTGATTGTCATGAATTTTGCCCCTCACTTGTCCGCCCTTATGTTCGGGCGTGATGGGGCTGAGGCTAAAAGGCGAGGGCAGGCCTTGTCCTGAGAACTCTCTGAGAAATCCTCAAGAGTGCCTTATCCTTTGGTCTGATCCCGCAGCACAAAGCCAATCCCACGCGCGGTTTCGAGGCGCGGCGCATGGGGGCTGGCGGCCAGGTGCCGGCGTAGATAGCCGATATAGACATCAACGGTGTTGGGCGTGACATCGCCCTTGTCTCCCCACACGTCATCCAGCAGCGCTGCCCGGCTCACCACTTTGCCTGCGCGCCTCGCAAGGCTGTGGAGGAGGTCAAACTCGCGGCGGCTGAGATCAAGCGGCGAGCCAGCCAGCGTGGCGCTGCGTCCGGTGACATCCATCACCAGATCACCGACAACCAGATGTGCGCCTGCGCGCCGTTCGGCGCGCTGCACCATCACGCCCAGCCTTGCGACAAGTTCGGCCATGGCAAAAGGTTTGGTGAGGTAATCATCCGCGCCCGAGGCAAAGCCTGCCAGCTTGTCTTCAAGCTCAGAGCGCGCGGTGAGCATGCAGATCGGCAGATCAATTCCGCGCGCGCGCGCCTCGCTGGCCAGATCGCGCCCATCGCCATCAGGCAGGCCCAGATCAAGGATCGCCGCATCAAACCGGCCCGATGCCAGCAGAGGCCTCGCCTCGGCAGCGAGCGTTTGCCATGTCACCTGATAGCCTTCGGCCTTGAGTGCACGCTGGATGAACCGGGCGATGCCCGCATCATCCTCGACAAGCAGGATATTCAGCCCGCGATCGGCAGGCGCAAGGTCACGCACAGTCCGCAGGCTCCTTGATCCGTTGTTTGGGCAGGTTCGGCCATGATGGTGCCTTGGTAAGCTTCGGCAATCCAGCGTGCAAGCGACAGGCCAAGCCCTGTCCCGCCGAGCGCGCGTCCGCGGTCGCTTTGGACATAGGGATCGAAAATCCGCAGCAGGTCTTCAGGTGCAGCGCCCGGGCCAGAATCGATGATGCGGATGATAGCCAAGTGGTCTTCAAGCGCTCCGCTAACCCGAACTGCCGATCCGGGGGGCGAAAACTTGATCGCATTATCGATCACTGCAGCGATGGCCTGCTGCAAGCGGTCCGCCTCACCTGTGACCAGCACCGCTTCGCCGCCTGCGGGGGGAAGGGCCTCAGCCGCGATGCTCACGCCGCTGGTGCGCGCATAGGCGGCTGCCGCCTCGCAGGCGCGGCGCGCGGCCGCAAAGGGCTGGGTCAGCCCAGCGTCCACCGGCAGGCGCGCATCCTCGGCGCGGGCGAGCACCATCAGATCATCAAGGCGGCGGCTGAGAAACAGGCTGGTGTCTTCAATATGGCCGAGCGCCTCGCGCAGTTCGTCTGCGTTCTCGCTATGGCGCAGCGCAACCTCCGCCTCGCCCCTGATCGCGGTGACTGGCGTGCGTAATTCATGGCTCACCTTGGCCAGGAACAGACGCCGCCGCCGGTCGAGGGCGGCGAGTTCGGCATTGGCGATTTCCAGCGCGGTGGTGCGCGCCGCTACGCGGGCTTCGACGGCTTCGGTCATGGTGTTGAAGCGCATCGTAAGCTGGCGGATTTCCGCGAGCCCTCGCGGTGCAAGCGGGGCCTGCGGGCTTTCATCAGTCACCTGCCGGGCCGCTTCTTCGAGCCGCCTTAAGGGCAAAGCCAGCAGGCGTTGCAGGGCAAGCAGCAAGACCAGCGGAACCAGCAGCACAGCTGCCGCCGCGACCATCACGATGGTGCGGGTGCGGCGTGAGGCCGCTTCGGCGCGGCGGCGCGCCTCAGCGGCTTCGGCCAATTCGCTGACAGCAATCGCGCTCGCCAAAGCGCGAATCTCGCTTGCCGCATCACCGGCCATGATGGCGCTGATCAATTGCTGCGCGCGCTCGCGTTCGTCAGCCTGATCGTCGGGTTCTTCGGGAAACAGCAGAGCTTCCTCGGCAATGCTTGCCAGATAGGTTTGCGCCAGCTGCGAAAGCGCCGCGCGCGCGGCATCATCTGCCGGATCAAGCGCAGCAGCAGCGGCTTCCAACTGGCTCACCTGCAGCGCCTGAGCATAGGCCATGTCGGCGCGCGCGGCGGCCTTGTGGTTCACCTCATGCGACCACACCATCGCGCCAGACAGCAGCAGGATACCCGCTGCCACCAGCGCGAAACTCCCGATCACCAGCACGCGCACGCTGATCACAGAGCCATTTGCCGATGCGCCGGTGTCATGTCTCATGACCGCTGCCCCATCCCCCTGCCAAAAAGCACCGGGCCGGCAAGCAGCGTGATGCTGCCCCGGCCCGGCTTACTTTGATAAGACTAGCCTGCTCCTTGTCAGAAGAAAAGGATGGCGCCCAGTGCCAGACTGTCACTGTCGGCTTCATTGCCATTATGCGCTTTGCTGCGGGTCTTGGTGTATTCGGTCAGCATCGTCACCCACGAGGTGAGGTTGTAGCGCACCTGTCCGATGATGCTCGAATTGCGGCGCACCAGATCGTTGCCGATCGCGGTTTCGTTACGTGTGAGATCAAGATTGCTCACCCCGTAGCTGGCGCCAATCGAGAACTTGCCGAAAGTGCCCAAGCCTTGCACATAGAACCCATCGCTCGAACGCGCATTGCCCAGCGCATCGGTGTCAAACAGGTTAAGCACCGTCGTGCCAAGCCCCTTGCCAGTGTACCAGTTGGCGACGCCTGTGAAGGGGCCTGCCGTGACCTTGCCGCCGACATCAAGCCCTTGCCCGGTGTAGGAGACAAGCCCGCCGGTGCCCGCACCAATGGTGGTGTGGCGCTGGGTAACGCCCGATGACCACAGCCGCAAAGCCACATCGCCAAAGGTCTGATCATAGGTCAGCTTGCCCTGAAAAGCCGGTGAGGTGTTGGTTTGCGCCGGAGCGGTGAGCGATTGCAGCGGCTGGAACACGCCCGCTGAAAGCTGGAAACCACTGAAATTGGGCGTGGTATAGGTGATCTGCGGCTGGAAATCGGTGTAGATATAGCCCGAACCGATCCGCCCCAAACTGGTGTTGGCCGGCGCGACATTGCCCCCGGTTGGCCCCACCGCCAAAAGCGAGATATCATTGAGGATCGCCTCAGAAGCATAAAGCCCGATATCGCGGCCCATCTTGAGCGTGCCAAAGCTGCCGCCGATGGTGAGATAAACCTGACGAAAATCAATGCCGGGCGTGGCAAGCGCGGTCGGCTGGCCACCATTATTCGCGCCCAAAGGCCCCCAATTGGCTGAATTGATCCCCGGATACATCCCAAAATGCGCGCCAATATCGAGGCCCGCCTGCTGAGTGGTGACATCGATCAGCAGAAAGCCGGGGAGCAGCCCATTGCGCACCGAATTGGAATTGGTGTCAGCCACTTGCGCCAGCCCGCCTGTCACCATTGTGTTTGCGCCCGGCGTTTGCGGATTGTCGTGGACGTAAAAGGCGTTGATCGAGCCCGAGAACTTGATCGTTGCTGGTCCAACTTCAAGGCCAATGCCGCTGTCGGTCATCTTCACAAAGCGGCTGGTGTCGACCGGCTCGCCATTGGTGTCCACCGCCGCAGCGGGCGCAGGGGCCGGAGCTGCTGCGGCCATGGCTGGCGCAGGAGGCGCGGCGTTGGTTTCGGCCATGATCTGGGCATATTCCTCATCGGTAAGGATGCCCTTTTCATGGAGCCGCTGGAGCAATTGCTGGGTTGCGGTGCCTTGCGCATGGGCGGGCGTTGCAGCCAGCCCCGAAGCCATTGCCAAGGCCAGCACCGCCGCTGCACAGCGCAGCCGATGTCTGGATGTCATATCCTTCCCCCTTCATGTTTTGTTATGCCGTCGGATACGGCTCATGAAAGGTTAGGCGGCGTGCGCTATGCGGAAATTGGACTTTGGTTTCTGATACTTTAGTATAAGTATGGTTTTGTCGTTATACTTAAGTCTAATGTGACGATTTTTACTCTGACAAAACAACGCCCCATGGGCCTTTCCCTGCCTTGATCCGTGTGGTGACTTGAGCACTGGCGAGATCAACTACCGCGATATCATCGCTCGTGCCATTGGCGACAACCGCGCGTGCGCCGTCTTTGGTGATGGCGAGATGCCAGGGGCGCCCGCCGGTTTTGATGTATTGCAGAACCTCAAGGCTGGTGGTGTCGACCAGCGCAATGCTGTCTGCCCGCCCCAGCGCCACCACGGCCAGCTTGCCATCAGGCGTAAAGCGAATGCCGCAGGGCAGCACCTTGTAAGGCATCACGCCAGCCGGTGCGAAGGGGATGGTGGCGGTGATTTCCTTGCTCGCCACATCGACGACATGGACAGTCTGGCCCATTTCGGCAGCGATCCACACCTTGCTGCCATCCGGCGTGAATTCGATATGGCGCGGGCGCGCATCGGTTTCGGTTTCGTGGACAATTTGGCGCGTCGCCACATCAATCCAGCTCACCAGATTATCGCCCTCGCTTGCCACCAGCAGCCATTTCCCATCGGGGCTTTGCGCAATGCCTTCGGGCTCATCCCCGACCGCTGCCTGCCAGGCAACCCGCCGGGTGGTGAGATCAATCGCGGTGACCGCGGCGTCATCCTCGTTCGAGACGAACAGCATCGTGCCATCGGCTGACATGAAGAATTGTTCGGGATCATTGCCCGCAGGCAGGCTTGCCACCAGCGCGCCGGTCTTCGCATCGCGGATCTCCACCGCGTTATCGAGGCTCGCGCAGATATAAAGATGCTCACCATCCTTGCTGAGCAGAATCGCGCGCGGGCGCTGGCCAACGGCAAAGGTGTTGATTGTCTCGCCGCTCGCCACATCGATCACGCTGACGCTGGAAGCGCGTTCATTGCTGACATAGGCGATTTGCGCCGCCGCAGGGGCAGCGGCTGCAGCGGCCAAACCGAGCGCCAAAGCGCGAAGGGATAGAGGTGTTTTCATATGGGCCATCCTAACCTTAGAACCCCTTGCGTCCAGACTGTACCAAAGTAGCATGGGGATTTGCAGACTTTGGAGTAACCTTTGCTGCATGGGATTGAGCGCCTGATCTGGCCGCTCAAGAGGATCGAGAAGACAAGGCGTTCACATCATGAAAACCGCAATTAACCGTATCGCCTTTGGCGCTGCCTTTGCCAGTCTGGTGCTGGCGGCCGGCCCTGCCATCATGGCCCATGGCGATGTCACCCCGCAGGCAGTCGATACGTCTGACCTGCCCGATATCGGCGAGGAGTGGCTCACCGAAAACCCCTACAGCGGGCATGAGCGCGCGATCCAGATCGGCACCTCGGCCTACACCCAGAATTGCGCGCGCTGCCACGGGATTGATGCGATTTCGGGCGGGATTGCGCCTGACCTGCGCTATCTCGAACCGGGCGCCGAAGGCGATGAATGGTATATGGAGCGCTATCGTCACGGCGCGGTGCGTGATGGCAAGGTCTATATGCCCGCCTTTGACGAAGTGCTGGGGCAAAAGGCCGGATGGGCGATCCGCGCCTATCTTGAAACCAAGTACACGGAAGATTGAGCATGGATTTCGCCCGGAGGGGGGTTCTCGCGGGTGCGGCGGCTGCGTTTGGCCTGTTGGGGCCAGCGCGGCCGCTGATCGCTGCGCCGCTTGATAAGGTGCGCGAGCTGGGCGTGCTGCGCGTCGGGCTTTACAATGATAATCGCCCTTGGTCGTGGGAGGAAGGCGGCCGCGCGAAGGGTATCGATGTCGATCTCGCCCGCGCCATCGCCGAAGCACTCGGCGTGAAGGCTGATCTGGCCTTCTTCACCGCTGATGAGGACGTGTCAGACGATTTGCGCAATGTGATCTGGCGCGGCGGGCTGCTGGGCTTTCGCCCTTGCGATCTGATGCTGCACGCACCCTTCGATATGCGCTTTGCCGCCAAGGAGGAGCGCGTGGTGTTTGTTGCGCCCTATGCGCGTGAGGAATTCACCGCGATCTGTTCCACCCAGACCAAGGACTGCGAGATGCCGCCGCAGCGCTTTGTCGGCAAGAAAGTGGGGGCCGAGCTCGATTCGATCCCCGATTTTTACCTGATGGGCAGTTTTGGCGGCATTCTGAAATCGGACGTGGTGCATTTCCCCACCGGCTATGAAGCCGCTGCTGCGGTGCAGGATGGCGCGGTCGAGATGGCGGTCGCCTCGCGCGCCGAAATCGAAGCGGCGCTGTTTGATCGCCCCGATCTGGCCGCGCGCCAGCGCAAAAGCCCGCTGCCAATGATGATGTCGGATGGCTGGGACATTGGCATGGCGGTGCGCGATGATAGTCGCTCGCTCGGCAATGCGGTGGAAGATATCGTCGCTGCCATGGCCGAGGATGGCAGGCTCAGTGCGCTTTTTGCCCGTTACGGCGTCACCTGGCAGCCCGCTGCCGCCACTCAGGTGACAGCGTAAATGCGCTGCCGGGGCCATTTGATGCTCCCGGCGGCGGGTTTTCTAGTTCCAAGGTTCAATTGTTGGCTGTGTCAGGCGCTCTAGGCTTGGCAGGCTGAAAGAGAAATCATGCCTGACCGGGCCTACAGGGGGCGGCGGGCGAAAGCAGATAATCAGGAGGGAACCATGAAGGCGATGCATAAAATTCTATTGGCAACCGGCGCAGGAATTGGCCTTGCGCTCAGTGTGCCGGCGCTGGCCGAGGGGCCGGGCTGGGACGACATCCTCAACGACGCCAAAACGACCGACCAGATCGTGTCTTATGGCATGGGGCCGTGGCAGCAGCGCTTCAGCCCGCTCGAAAAGATCAACACGCAGAATGTTGCCAAGATGGTTCCGGCCTTTGCCGCCTCGCTTGGCGGGGAAAAGCAGCGCGGCCAGCAATCGCAGCCGATTGTCTATGATGGTACGATCTATGTCACCGGCTCCTATTCGCGGGTGTTCGCCTTTGATGCGCGCACGGGCGAAAAACAGTGGGAATACAACGCCCGCCTGCCCGATGGGATCATGCCCTGCTGCGACGTGATCAACCGCGGGGTCGCAATCCATGGCGACAAGGTGATCTTTGCAACGCTTGATGCGCGCCTCGTTGCGCTCAATCGCAAGACCGGCAAGGTGATCTGGAACAAGGTGATCGGCGATTACAAGGCGGGCTATTCGGCCACCGCCGCCCCGCTGATCGTGCGCAATATGGTGATCACCGGCAATTCGGGCGGTGAGTTTGGCATTGTCGGCGCGGTCACCGCGCGCGACGTGGAAACCGGCGAGCTGATCTGGGAACGCCCTGTGATCGAAGGCCACATGGGCACGCTTAACGGCAAGGATAATGGCATCACCGGCGGCGCTGCCAACAAGACTTGGCCGGGCGACACCTGGAAAACCGGCGGCGGGGCGACCTGGCTGGGCGGCACCTATGATCCGGGCACCAACCTTGTATATTTCGGCACCGGCAACCCGGCGCCGTGGAACAGCCACCTGCGCCCCGGCGACAATCTCTACACCGCCTCCACTTTGGCGATTGATGCCGATACCGGTGTGATCAAGTGGCACTATCAGACCACGCCCAATGACGGCTGGGATTATGATGGGGTCAATGAATTCATCCCGTTTGACGGCACCTTCAACGGCAAGCCGATGAAGATGGGCGCCAAGGCCGATCGCAACGGCTTTTTCTATGTGCTCGATCGCACCAATGGCAAATTGCTCAACGCAACGCCGTTCGTGATGCAGCCCAACTGGGCAAGCAAGATCGACATCAAGACGGGCCGCCCGGTTTACAACAAGGATAATCGCCCCGGCGCGCCTGCTGGCAGCGAACAGGGCAAGACGGTGTTTGCAACGCCCGCTTTCCTTGGCGGCAAGAACTGGCAGCCGATGGCCTATTCGCCCGACACCGAGATGTTCTACATCCCCTCGAACGACTGGGGCATGGATATCTGGAACGAACCCATCGCCTATAAGAAGGGCGCGGCCTATCTCGGCGCGGGCTTCACCATTAAGCCGCTGGTCGACACCCATATTGGCGCGCTGCGGGCCTTGGATCCCAAGACGGGTGAGATCAAGTGGGAATACAAGAACAACGCCCCGCTGTGGGGCGGGGTGCTGACGACGCGCGGCAATCTGGTGTTCACCGGCACGCCCGAAGGGTTCCTCAAAGCCTTTGACGCCAAGACCGGCGAGGAGCTTTGGAAGTTCCAGACCGGATCGGGCGTGATCGGATCGCCGGTGACGTGGGAACAGGACGGCGAACAATATGTCGCGGTCATGTCCGGCTGGGGCGGCGCGGTTCCGCTGTGGGGCGGCGAGGTTGCCAAGACCTTCAAGGAAATCAGTCAGGGCGGATCGCTCTGGGTGTTCAAGCTGCCGAAGTAAGCTTTCCAGCAACCAGTAAAAGGGGGCGGGGCGCGCATTCCCGCCCCCTTTTTATTGCGCTTTTGCAAAGGCGCGGTAGATTGCACCGATGATTGCCGCCGCGCCGCCCGACAAGGTTCTGATTGTTGATGATCATGCGCTGGTGCGCGACGGCCTGCGCGCCATTTTGCTGGCGCAATTCCCCGATTGCGAAATTACCGAAGCGGGCGATTTTGCCGAAGCGCTCGAACGGCTGGGTGACGGGGCAGAGCCCGACATCGTTCTGCTCGATCTCAACATTCCGGGGGCCTCGCGCTTTTCGGCGCTCGAACAATTGCGCAAGGATTTTCCAAGCCTGCCGCTGGTGATGGTGTCAGGCTCTTATGACCGCGCAACCGTGCGCGATGCGCTGGCCGCAGGCGCTGCCGGGTTCCTGCCCAAGACGCTGGACCGGGCGACCATTCTTGAAGCGCTTGAACAGGTGCTGGTGGGTGAAATCTATGTGCCGCAAGAAATGCAGCACGATCCCGAGGCAGAGGAAGAAAACGCGATCCGCGAATTGATTGACAGCCTGACTCCGCAACAGCGCGTGGTGCTGGGCCATCTGGTGGCGGGCCGACTCAACAAGCAAATCGCCTTTGATCTCGACATCTCGATGACGACGGTGAAGGCCCACGTTTCGGCGATTTTGTGCAAATTAAACGTGTTTAGCCGCACTCAAGCGGTGATTTTGGCCAATAAAGTCGGTTTTGAGGGCTGATAAAACCGCTTAATCGGCCATCTGCTGCAACAGCGCACGCAGTTTGGCCGGTTTTACCGGCTTGGTCAGGATCGGCAGATCAAGCGCGGCAAGTTTCGCCTTCACTTCCTCGCTGCGATCAGCGGTAATCACGGCCGCTGGCAGCGGCCTGTCATGCACTGTCCGGATGCGCGCCACTGCAATCTCTCCGGTGAGATTATCTTCAAGGTGATAGTCCACCAGCATCAGCGCCAGCCCGCGCCGCGCGGCCGCCAGCGCCTCTGCATCATCGGGTGAAGTGGCAGTGATGACCTCATGCCCCCAATTCTCCAACAGCGCGCGCATCCCTGCAAGGATTGATGCATCATTATCAATCACCAGCACTGCTCCGCCTGCCGGTGCTGACTTGTGATCGGCGGGCGCAGTTGCAACAGCCGCCAGCGGCGCGGGCGCGGCCAGCGGCATGGTGACCGAAAACGTCGCTCCGCGGCCGCGTTCAGATTGGAGCTGCGCCTGATGGCCAAGCTTGGCACAAGTGCGCCGCACAATCGCAAGGCCCAGCCCGTGACCCGGCAGTTTGCGGGTTGCATCAAGCCTATGAAATTCATCGAAGATATAGGGCTGTTCTTCGGCAGGGATACCTGGGCCTGTGTCAGTGACGCACACGGTGACTTCCTCGCCGCTCCCGGTGGCCGTAACGGTAATGCTGCCTTGAGCTGTGTAGCGCACCGCGTTCGAGATGAGATTTTGCAGCACCCGGCGCAGCATTTGTGCATCGCTCGCCACAAACAGGCCGGTCTCGGCAATGCGCAGATCAAGCCCCTTGGCTTCGGCAACAGGGGCGAACTCGATCCGCAGCGCTGACAGGATACGATCGAGTTCAATCGTGCGGATCCTGGGTTGGATCGCGCCTGCATCCAGCCGCGAGATTTCAAACAGCGCTTCGAGCAGGTCTTCGACCGAATCGAGCGCCACCGATGCCTGGCCGACCAGTGCCCGGGTGTTCTCGGCAAGGCTCTGTTCGCCCAAAGCCGAGACAAACAGGCGTGCAGCGTTAAGCGGTTGCAACAGATCATGGCTTGCCGCTGCCAAGAACCGGGTCTTGGATAGGTTGGCGTGTTCGGCCTCGTCCTTGGCATCTGCCAATTGCCGATTGACCTCGCTGAGCTGCGCAGTGCGTTCCTCAACCGCCCGTTCCAGCGAATCCGCGATCTCGGTCATGCTTTTCTGGAAGGCGATCCGGTCGGTCACATCATCAAACGCAAAGGCCATGCCTCCCGTCGCAAGGGTTACGGAACGGATCACGAAATGGCGATTGCCAAGCATACATTCGGTGCTGATGCGCGGACCCCGGCCGTCGCGCCATTCGACCGCCTGTGGCCGATCAAGCCCGCGCATAGTCACGCAGTGGCGGACGAAATCCTCGTGCGTGCCAATATGCGCTTTGATGTCCTTGTCGATGCGCAGCATGTGAGCAAGCTCGCCATTCCACGCCTGCAGATTGCGGTTGGGGCCGAACAGGCACGCGCCTTCGGACAGGGTATCGAGCGTTGATTGCAGAGCGAGGTTGCGTTCGGCCAATTCGAGCGCGCGCTGCCGGGCATCCTCGGCCTTCACGCTGGTGATGTCGGTGTAAATGCCCACAGTGCCGCCTTCGCTGGTGCGAAGCTCGTTGATCTGGAGCCAGCGTCCGTCGGCCATCATCTGGACATGGCTGCCGGTGTCGCGGTGCCGCGCGAGGCGTTCCTGTTTCCAGCGTTCAGGCGAAATCAGCGAGCCAATCGTGCCGCCACGCCGCGTGAGGCGTTCGATCATGTCGGAAAAATGCGGTTGGTCATCGACCATATCGGCAAATTCCGGCCAGATCTTCACGAAAGAGGCGTTGCACATGACCAGCCGATCTTCGGCATCAAACAGGGCAAAGCCATCGGAGAGCGACTCAATCGCATCGCGCAGCCGCGCCCGGGCCGCATCGGCGTCGGCGTGCGCTGCCTCGATCTGAGCGTTGATGGTCGCAAGTTTGCCCATTGCGTCTTCAAGTTCGCCGGTGCGCCCGCGCACCATGGCCTCAAGCGTCACCGCGCTTTCAAAGATCGAAAAAGCCCCGCCATGCACATCGGTGGAGCGCTCCACCCGATCCATCAGGGCAGCGTTGATCTCCTCAAGCTTGCGGATATGCTCCTTGAGATCCTCAATTTCCTGGGTCGGCGAGCGCAGTTCAGGCGGCGCAGGGCTATGCATCAGCGCCCAATCACAAGGCCGGTGAAAGTCTGGTTGAGATGCGCCGCGCGATATTGCTCGCCATAGGTGTTGAAGCCCACGACACGATTTTGCGCATAGATTTCGGACACTTTGCGAGTGATTTGCCGGGTTTCTGCGTCAATCCGGTTCAACACGCAGTCAAACCCCAGCACATGATCGATTTCGCCGACTTCCTGCTTGAGGCCATCGAAGAAGGCAGTCAGCTGCGCAATGCGATCAACCGGTTCGCCAATCGTGAGCACAATCCCGCGGTCCACCGCGCCATAAAATGTCAGGCTGCCGTCGGGATTGGCGCTCTGGATGGACCGCACATGATAGGCGCCGCCCATACGCACCATTGGCGGGTGTGCTGCGAAGAATGCGGTGTCGAGGATTGCCCCCGGTGCTCCGGCAAGCCGACGATATTCGTCTGCTGCGGGCAGGGCGTTGATTTCATGGACGATCCGCTTTTCCGGGTCGGCCAGTGTCACCACCATCTTGGCGCTGCTTGGCTGGTAATAGCTTTCAGAAAAGACATGGAGCGCCCGCGCGCTGGTGAGGATCACGATAACCGCTGTTCCGCTGCGGAATTCGCCGCCGCACAGCACGCCGGTTTCGCTGAAACTGAGGCCATCGCCGCTTGAACCACCGATCAGCGGGATATCGCCCAGCGCTTCCTGCACTGTCATGGTGAGGAGTTCCTCGCGGTGCGAGAGGCCATCGACCAGAAACAGCGCCGCCTGGTGCGCATCATTGCCACGAGCCCGCGCTTCCTGCCGCGCGTTGGCGACAAGGTGGCGGATCTGGCGTTTGGCTTCGTCACGGTCGAAACCGTCCAGATCGGTGAAAGCGAGGGTCTTGAAACTGAAGCTGTCTTTGGGAAAGCCCATGAATTGCAGGCTGTCGCTGTCATAGCCGCGCGGCGTGATTTCGCCCGCGCTGGTGCAGCCGACCAGCGTAAAGCCGCCGAGCCGCGCGGCAATGGCCTTGGCCAAGTCTTCGCGCGGGTAGCGGCTTGAACAGAACAGAATGCCTCCGGCCAGCGCCTCGGCATCGACCGCTGTGGCAATTTCCTCGATTGCCTCGTCTGCACGAGCCGTATGCGTGCTCGCTACAACGAGGCCGCGGGCCGCCGAATGAAGCGGTGCGTGCAAGTCTCTCTCCCAGATCTCCCATGAGGCCGCAGCCTCACAATTGTCATACCTGATCTTGGGAGGGGCCTCAAGTTGCGAGCGGCGGAACGAGGGGCCGGGCATGGGTTCAGGCCTCCTGCCAGGCCTCACCCGTGAGCGGCTCACCTGCTCCTTCGAGCAAAGCGACCTCGGCATCGGTGAAAACGCGGCTGCGGGTGACAAAGCGCACGCCTTCGGGAGCCTCAAGGCTCATGCCCGAACCGCGCCCGGGCACCACATCAATGATCACTTGCGTGTGGCGCCAATATTCAAACTGGCGCGCGCCGATCCATACCGGCGTCTCGCCGATCAGATAACCGAGGAGGACATCTTGCCCGCCCACGCGAAATTCCCCGCGCACAAAACACATCGGTGCAGAGCCATCGCAGCATCCGCCCGACTGGTGAAACATCAGCGGACCATGGCTGTCGATCAGCCGGGTGATCCACTCCTCGGCGGCCGGAGTGGCAAGGATGCGCAGCGGCGCGATATCGGGGGGTGTCATGACAGGGCTCTCTCTCTGCAAGGCCGAAGGGGGCGGCTTTCCGTGGAGGAAAACCGCCCCAATAGGGGTACCGAAAGCCTGCAGCGCCGGGAGAGAGAGTGGATCGGGAAGCAGCAGGCTTTCGGAAGGGGACTCTATTTAGAAGAAGCCCAAAGCCTTGGGGCTGTAGCTCACCAGCATGTTCTTGGTCTGCTGGTAGTGATCGAGCATCATCTTGTGGTTTTCGCGCCCGATGCCCGATTGCTTGTAGCCGCCAAAGGCCGCGTGCGCCGGATAGGCGTGGTAGCAATTGGTCCACACCCGGCCCGCCTCGATCGCGCGGCCAAAGCGGTAGCAGGTGTTGGCATCGCGGCTCCACACGCCTGCGCCAAGCCCGTAAAGCGTGTCATTGGCGATGGCGAGCGCGTCGGCATCATCCTTGAAGGTGGTGACCGAAAGGACGGGCCCAAAGATTTCCTCTTGGAAAATCCGCATCTTGTTGTGGCCTTCAAGGACAGTCGGCTGGACGTAGTAGCCTTCAGCGAGTTCGCCCTCGTGGATCTGGCGATTGCCGCCGGTCAGCACCTTGGCGCCTTCACCCTTGCCGATTTCGATGTAGCTCAAGATCTTTTCGAGCTGATCGTTCGAAGCCTGCGCGCCGATCATGGTCGCCGCATCCAGCGGGCTGCCCATCTTGATCGCATTCACGCGGGCAATCGCCTTTTCCATGAAGCGATCATAGATCGATTCGTGCACCAGCGCGCGGCTCGGGCAGGTGCAAACCTCGCCCTGATTGAGCGCGAACATGGCAAAGCCTTCCAGCGCCTTGTCGAGATAATCATCATCCTCGCGCATCACATCGGCAAAGAAGATGTTGGGGCTCTTGCCGCCCAACTCCAGCGTGCAAGGGATGAGGTTTTCGCTCGCATATTGCATGATGAGGCGGCCCGTCGTCGTCTCGCCGGTAAAGGCGATCTTGGCGATGCGCGGGCTGGTGGCCAGCGGCTTGCCCGCCTCGATGCCGAAGCCGTTGACGACATTCACCACCCCTGCGGGCAGCAGATCACCGATAATATCCATCAGCACCATGATGCTCATCGGGGTCTGTTCGGCAGGTTTGAGCACGATGCAATTGCCCGCCGCCAGCGCCGGCGCCAGTTTCCACACCGCCATCAGCAGGGGGAAGTTCCACGGGATGATTTGGCCGACCACGCCGAGCGGTTCGTGGAAGTGGTAGGCTACCGTGTCGTGATCGATCTCGCAGATTGAACCTTCCTGCGCGCGCAGCACGCCTGCGAAATAGCGGAAGTGATCAACGGCGAGCGGAAGGTCCGCCGCAGTGGTTTCGCGGATCGGCTTGCCATTATCGATGGTTTCCACCAGCGCCAGCATGTCGAGATTATCCTCGATGCGCTGGGCAATGCGGTTCAAGATGTTCGAGCGTTCGGTGTGCGAAGTGCGCCCCCACGCGCCCTTGGCCTTGTGCGCGGCATCCAGCGCCAGCTCGATATCTTCCGCAGTGCCACGTGCGACCTGGCACACCCGCTTGCCAGTGACCGGCGAGACATTGTCGAAATATTGTCCCTTGACCGGGGCAACCCAGTCGCCGCCGATGAAGTTTTCAAACTTGTCCTTGATAAGCGATTTGCCCTGGAATTTGTTAAGCGCCTGTTCGAGCATGATCCGTCTCCTCTCGCGATATGCGTCCGATGAGGGGAATGTGCGCCTACAAAGGGGGTGCGCCAATTGTACCTTAGGCTGAGACAGCCCCGTGATGATTGCTCTGCGGATCATTGCCGAGGTGACACGATGGCGCGCAAGCCTTAGAGGCCGCGCGCCATGAGCCGCGTGCGATCCTTGATGCTTACCCACCGCCGGATGATGGTGGCTCTGGCGTTGCTCGCGCTTGGGATGATTGGCGTGCTGCCAGCAGGCACGATGCTGGCCCCTGCGGGCGCGCATGGTTCGAGCGTGATCCTGTGTCCGCAAACGCATCCGCTGGCGCGCGCCCTGGCTGCCCGGTCTGCCGCTGCGCAGGATGGGGGCGAGGCAGCCGCGCAGATCGCGGCGCTGCACGCGGCTATGGGCCACGGCCCTGCGCATCACTCCGGGCATCACTCCGGGCATGAGGCCGATCACCATGGCGGCGATCATGGCGCACCCACGGGCGCAACCGATCATGCGGCCATGGGGCATCACGCGCCCGCGCCCCACGATCCTGCCCCCGATCCGCAAAACACCGCTGCTCCGGCGCAATCCTGCGCTTTTGCCGGACTTGCGCTGACCGCCCTTCTTTCCGAGCGGAGCGAGGCTCCCTCAGCACTCTTGGCGCCGCTGCCGGAGCCGCCTTCGTTCCTTGAGCGTTTGCGGCTGGTCCAACCTGCCCATTTGCGCCCGCCCTTGCGCGCGCCGCCTTTGGCTGATCTGACCGCCTGACAATTCGGGCGCGCCCCATGCTAGGCGCAGCGTGCCTTGCGCGCTGTGCCCTTGTGCTGCGTGCCGCCATTTACCGCTTAACGGACATATCCATCATGAAATTTACCCGACTTTTCCGGGCAAGCCTGTTTGCCGGATGCACTCTTGTGGCAGCGCCGCCTGCGCTTGCCGAACATTCCACCACGCCCACGACGCGTGAAGACCCGCTCACTGACACAATTATCGTCACCGCCAGCAGAAGCGGACGGGAAGCCATCGCCAGCGACGCGGTTGCGGCACCCCGCCAGATTGCCCTTCCCGCCGATGCCGCCGCGATTGCAGCGCGGGTGGCGGGCGGCGATATCTTCGGCAATGGCGCATTGTCGGGCCAGCTTTCCTATCGCGGCCTTGCCGGAGAACGCGTGCTGGGCCGCGTCAATGGCCAGCGCTTCGCCACCGGCGGCCCCAATGCGATGGACCCGCCGATGCACTATGCGCCCTCCATCTTGGTGGAACGCATTGATGTGGCGCGCGGGGTCGCGCCGGTTGCCGAAGGGCCTTCGCTGGGCGGTGCGATCAACGCGCAGCTTGCCGAAGCGCAATTCACGAATAGTGCCAGCCTCACCCCGCAATTGCGCGCGGCGAGCCAGTATCGCAGCGTCGACAACAGCTATGCCGCAGGTGGGCTGGCCGCGCTCGCCAATGACACCTGGCGGGTCGGCCTGATCGCCAGCCGCGAGGAGGGCGAGGATTATCGCTTTCCCGGCGGGCGCGCGGTCGGCACCCTGTTCGAACGCAATCTCTATGGCATCCACGCCGGATATCGCATGGGTGCGGGCGAATTGTTCCTTGAATATCGTCGCAGCGAAACCGGGCCTTCGGGCAATCCGCCCTTTGCGCTCGACATGGTCTATTTCGACACCGATTTCGTGCAGGGCGGCTTTCGCGGCGAACTGGCAGAAGATGTCTCCTTCAATCTCAGGCTGGGCCATGTCGCGGTGCGTCACCTGATGGACAACCAGACCCTGCGCCAGCCTGCCGCTGCGCCGGCGCAGGCGCGTGCGACCTTTGCCGATGCCGACACCATGACGGCAGAAGCAGCGCTGAGGTTCGGCAAGCCCACGCGCTATGTCGAGGTTGGCGCTGATGCCGAAATCCATGATCGTTTTGTCACGATCACCAACCCGTTCAATCCGGCGTTCTTCATCGATTCCCAGCCCAATGTCACCGCCGAGCGGCTGGGGGCCTATGTGCAGGCGCGCGGCGGCCTTGGCGTGGTGGAATTCGAGGCAGGCGCGCGGGTTGACCGCACGCAGCAATCGGCTGGCATCCCGCAATTGGGCGCGGCGGTTCCGATGGGCCCGCGCACGCTGGCAAACCAGTTCATCGCTTCGGGGCGTGAAGCGGCCGACACCACATTTGATGCGGTGCTGCGCGCGTGGCTCCCCGGCGATGTGCTGACACCGCGCGTGACGCTGGCCCGCAAAAGCCGCGTGCCAAGCGTGCTTGAACGCTTTGCCTGGCTGCCCACCGAGGCGAGCTTTGGCCTTGCCGATGGCAATATCTATGTCGGCAATCAGGCCCTGCGCCCTGAGGTGGCCTATATTGCCGAGGCTGGGTTTGATTTCAGCAATGACTGGCTGACTGTGCGCCCCACGATCTTCTACCGCCGGGTGGAGGATTTCATTCAGGGCACGCCGTTTGATGATACGCCCGGTGTGATCAACAGCGTGGTAGAGATGGTGGCTGCTGCCAATGGCGATCCCACTCCGCTTAAATTCCGCAACACCTCAGCCGAGCTTTACGGCGCGGATATGGATTTCGTGATCCGTCCGGTAGCGCAGGTGGAACTGGCGGGCACCGCGAGCTTTGTGAGGGGCCAGCGGCGCGACATTGCCGATGATCTCTATCGCATCCCGCCTGCCAATCTGAGGGTCTCGGCCACATGGGCGACGGACCGGCTGGCCTTGGGGGCAGAGCTGTTTGCCGCGGCCAATCAGCCTAAGGTTTCGCGCACCAATGACGAGGAGCGGGGCGAAGGCTTTGCCGTCGTCGGCCTGTTTGCACGCTATGCCTTTACCGAAGCGCTGGCGCTGGAAGCGGGGGTGGAGAACCTGTTTGATGAACTCTACGCGCCCCATCTCGCCGGACGCAGCCGGGTGGGGGCATCGGACGTGCCGCTGCTCGAACGCTTGCCGGGGCCGGGGCGCGGGGTGTGGACGCGGCTGACGGCGCGGTTCTAGCGCCCTGCGTCTAGGCAGTCGTCTCGATCCCCGCCATGGCCTTGCGCCAGGCGGCAAGGCGGCCTGCGCGCGTGTTTTCCTCCATGGCGGGGGAAAAGCGCGCGCGCGGGCTCACCATTGCGCTCGCGCTGGCGAGATTGGGATAAAGCCCTGCCCCAATCGCTGCGAGGATCGCTGCGCCGCGCGCGGTGGTTTCGACATCCTCGGGCCGCTCGCAAGGCACGCCCAAAACATCGGCAATATCCTGCGCCAGCCAATCATTGGCGCTCATCCCGCCATCAAGCCGGAGGAGCTGCCAGGGCGCTCCGTCCGAGCCGAAAGCGGCTGCGAGATCGTGGAACACATGACCAATCGATTCGAGCGCAGCGCGCACGATATGCGCCCGGCTGGCGGCGAAACTAAGCCCGGTGATGCTGCCCCTTGCATCGGCCAGCCAATAGGGCGCGCCGAGCCCTGACAAGGCGGGCACGAACATCACGCCTGCGCTATCGGCAACGCTGCGCGCCATAGCCTCACTTTGCGCGGCATCAGAAAGCAGCCCCATGCTGTCGCGCAGCCATTTGACGAGGCTGCCCGCCACAAAGACCGAACCTTCGAGCGCGAACATCCGCTCACCCTCAACCTCGCTCAACACGGTGCCGAGCAGGCGATGCTGTGAGCGCGGTGGGCGGGTGCCCATATTGGCAAGGATGAACGCGCCCGTTCCCAGCGTCGCCTTGGTTTCACCTTCGCCAAAACAGCCCTGTCCGATGGTGGCAGCCTGTTGATCGCCGGCAAGCCCGGTGATGGGGATGGGCGCGCCAAACAGATCAGCCTGCGTTTCGCCAAAGGCCCCGGCGCTCGGCACGATTTCCGGCAAGGCGGAGCGCGGCACATCGAACATCGCGCACAGCCCTGCGTCCCAATCGCTCGCCTCGAGGCCCATCAGCATGGTGCGGCTGGCATTGGTGACATCGCTGAGATGCACGCCGCCGGTGAGGTTCCACACCAGCCATGTCTCGATCGTGCCAAAGGCAAGCCGCTCGCCCAGCGCAGCGGCCTCAGGCACATTGCGCAAGATCCACTGCATCTTGCTGCCTGAGAAATAGGGATCGAGCAGCAGACCGGTCTGCACCTGCACCGCAGCTTCATGCCCTGCCTCGCGAAGCGTCCGGCACGCTTCATCGGTGCGGCGATCCTGCCACACAATCGCACGGGTGAGCGGTTTGCCGGTCGTCTTGTCCCACGCCACCACAGTCTCGCGCTGGTTGGTGACGCCGATTGCGGCGATGCGGTGTGCGCCGCCTGCCCGTTCCACCATGGCGCGCGCGCAGGCCAGCGTGCGCTCCCAGATTTCGCTTGCATCATGTTCGACCAATCCGGGGGCGGGGTAGTGCTGGGTCAATTCCTTTTGGGCGGAGGCGATCACTGTGCCGTCCGCGCTGTAGAGCACCGCCCGGGTCGAGGTCGTGCCCTCATCAATCACCAGAATGCAGCGATCATCCATCATCATGCGCTCCCCCTTGCCGATCACATCACCAGCGGGCCGTGTTCGATATGTGGCAGCACATGGCGGGCGAACAGATCGGCTTCCTGCATATGCGGATAGCCGGAAAGGATAAAGGCCTCGATGCCCTCTGCCTGATAGGCGCGCAGTTTGGCGAGCACTTGGTCGGGCGTGCCGACAATCGCTGCCCCGCAGCCTGATCGCGCTCGGCCAATGCCGGTCCACAGGTTCTCTTCGACAAAGCCATCGCCATCGGCTGCGCCGCGCAATTCCTGCTGGCGCTGGACGCCGTAATTCTTGGCATCGAGCGATTTCTCACGGATCGCGCGGCCTGCTTCATCGTCGAGCTTGGACAGCAGGCGGTCGGCGTAATGGCGCGCTTCGTCCTCGGTCTCGCGCACGATCACGTGGACGCGGTAGCCGAACTTGAGTGTGCGCCCATACTTGGCGGCGCGTTCTTTGAGGTCGGCGATATTTGCGCGCACATTGTCCATGGTGTCGGGCCACATGAGATAGACATCGGCGGCTTCGGCGGCGCATTCGCGCGCTTCGTGGGAGAGACCGCCGAAATAGAACGGCGGACACTTGCCGCTAAGCGTGGTGATGCGCGGCGGATCGAGTTTGAGGTTGTAGAACTCGCCCTGAAAATCGAGATGCTCGCCATTGAGCAGCGTGCGCACAATCTTCATGATCTCGGTGCCGCGGCGGTAACGGGGGGCGCTTTCGATTTTCTCGCCCGGCATATCGGACGAGATGATGTTGACGTTCAGCCGCCCTCCGGTTCCGGCAGCGTTCGGGCCAAGAATGCGATCCAGCGTCGCGATCCGCCGCGCAAGCTGCGGCGGCCAGTCCTCGCCCATGCGGGTCGCCCATAGCAGCTTGATGCGCTTGACCTGCGTCGCGACAGCAGCTGCAAAGATCGTGGTGTCGACGCCTAGGCTGTAGCCCGAGGGCAGCAGGATATTATCAAACCCGCCTTCCTCGGCGCGCAGCACAAGGTTGCGGCAATGCTCCCAACTGGATTGCAGATAGGGATCGGGAACGCCCAGAAATTCGTAATCGTCGTCACATAGAGCGGAAAACCACGCGATTTCGCACTGCTGTTCAGCGGGTTGTTGGGTCATATCTGGCGTTCCTCGTCCAAGTCTTGTGTTCTTGTGGGGTGGGCAATCAAGGCAGGGGCACACCGCGGGCAGCGACCAGCACCTCGTACCATTCGGTGCGCGTCCAGCGCACGTTCAGAGCCTGTGCTCCTTCGGCAATGCGCGCGGGGTTTTGCGAGCCGATGATCGGAATGATCCCCGCCGGATGCGCCATCAGCCAGCTGTAAGCCGCGACCGTGCGCGAGACGCCTTGCGCCTCGGCTACGCTATCGAGTGCGGCCGCCACTGCCTTGTCGCGCGGGCCTTCGGGCGCGGCGAGACGCCCGCCGCCCAAGGGCGACCACGCCAGTGGGGTTAGCCCAAGCATCATCGCCTGATCGAGTTCGCCATTTTCAAAGCAATCAATCCGCAAGGGGCTGATTTCGGGCTGTGTGCTTACCAGCTTGTGCCCAAGGAAATGATTGAGCGCGGCGGTCTGCGCCTGCGTGAAGTTCGACACCCCGAGAGCCTTGATCTTGCCCGAAGCCACTGCGTCATCGAGGACGCGGGCAACCTCTTGCGGGTGAGCGAGGATGTCGGGGCGGTGGATCTGCCACAGGTCGACGCTGTCCACCTGCAACCGCCGCAGCGACGCGTCGATTGCCTTGTTCAGATAGTCCGCGCTCTGATCATAGGGCAGCGGCGGCAGGATGCCGCCCTTGGTCGCCAGCACCAGCTGATCGCGCAATCCGGGTTCTGCGCCGAGCACCTCGCCCAGCAGCACCTCGGCGTCGCCAAACCCGCCCTTGCCATCAAAGCCATAGATATCGGCGGTGTCGAGGAAGGTGATCCCCGCATCCAGCGCCGCATGCACCAGCCGCGCTGCATCCGCAGCCGTGCGGCCATCCTCAGCGAGGCGCCACATGCCCCAAGCAAACGGGGAAACTTCAATCCCGCTGCTCCCGAGCATACGGGTGGCAGGTGGCGAGGACAGTTCACTCATTGTCAGTTCCTCTTGGGTGGAGCGACCGAAGCGCGCTCGACAAGGTCATGGGACAGGCGTTTGTGGGTGATATCCCCGCCTGCGATCAGGATTTGGGTGGCAGTGCGGGCGAGGTCTGCCATGGGCTGGCGAATGGTGGTGAGCGGCGGCCAGACGGTGCGCGCCAAGGTTGTGTCGTCAAAGCCTGCCACCGAAAGTTCGGCGGGGACATTGATCCCCCGGTCATGAGCCACGGCCAGCACGCCGGCGGCCATGTCGTCATTCGAGGCGAAGATCGCCGTCGGGCGGTCAGGCTGGTCGAGCAGCGCCCGCGCGCCCGCCACACCGGAATCGAAATCGAATTCGCCCTCGGCCACCAACCCCGGCTCGAACGGAATGCCCACGCGGTCCAATGCGCGGCGGTATCCGAACAGGCGATCATCCGACGCCATATGGTTCGAATGGCCCTTGATAAACCCGATCCGGCGGTGGCCTGCGTTGATGAGGTGCGTGGTCATGTCGTCAGCGGCCTGCGCGTCGTCCATGAACACGGATGAGGTCAGCGCATGGTTGGTCCCCGGCGAGATGCGCACAAAGGGCACGTCCATCGTCTCCAGAGCGCGCAGGACGGGATCGCAATCGGTGACGGGGGATGACAGGATGATGCCATCGACATGGGTTTCACTCACCAACCCGCGCACCTGATCGCCCACCAGCGCGTCAGCGACATCGACTGGCTGGGCGAGCAGGCGGATGCCCGCCTCGTGGCACACCTCCCAGCAGCCCTTCTGGATCTGGAACATGTAATAGGGGCTGTGATTGTCATAGATCAGCGCCACCTGATTGGATTTCGCCCCTGACAGGATGCGGGCTGCGACCGAGGGCCGGTAATCGAGTTCAGCCATCGCCGCCTCGACCCGTGCCTTGAGTTCAGCGCTGACATAGGGGTGGCCGTTGAGCACGCGGCTCACCGTCTTCACCGCCACCCCGGCGCGCGCGGCCACATCGCGGATGTTCGCGCGGCTCATGCAGCAAGCTCTGCGAACAGCGGCGCGAAGGCGCTGTCGGGGCGATAGAACACCGGGGGCTGCCCAATCGGGGCGGGCACATCATGCCAGCCGAGGGCAAAATCCTTGCCGCTCCACAAATGCCGCCATGCCCCCGCAGGCAGATAGACTTGGCGCATCACCGCGCCCGCTTCGATCACCGGTGCAACCATCAGGTCTGACCCATAGAGGAATTGATCCTGAATGGTTAGGCCCACGCGGTCTTCGGGGTAGTGGAGAAACAGCGCACGCTGGGCAGGCAAGCCGGTGGCTTGCGCGTCCTTGACTAGATGCCGGACATAGGGGGCAAGCGCGGCATACACGCGGCTCCAGCGGACAAAGCCGGTGATCAGTTCGGGCGTCGAATCGATCTGAAGATTGTCGTCGGGGCGATTGCCCTCGTGAGTGCGGAACACCGGGCTGAAGGCCCCCAGTTCATACCACCTCAGGATCAGTTCGGCGGTGCGGACATTGCCGAACAGGCTCGTGTAGCCGCCCACATCCGAATGGCTGAAGGCATTGCCGACAAGCCCGGATGAGAGGGCCGCGGTGATGACTGTGCCGATGCCGTCATGGCGGCTGAAGTCCACCGACTGATCGCCCGCCCACAGCAAGGGGCAATGCGCCTGCACCCCGGTGTGGCCAGCGCGCATGAACCACAGCACGTCCCCGGTGTGCCCGCGCGAGGCCACTGCGCGCGCATTGACCTCGGCCCAGCGCACCGGCCAGCGATTGTGTTCCTGCATCGGGTCGCCATCGTGGAGCCTGAGGTCCGTGGGGAGATATTCCCCGAAATCGGCCATCCAGCCATCGAGGCCGAAATCGAGCATGCGTTTGCCGATCACTTCCTCGGCAAACCAGTCGCACGCGGCAGGATTGGTGAAATCGACCACGCCCGCCTCGAACTCACCGAAATCGACGAGATAGGGCGCGTCGCTGTCGAGCCGCTTGGCGAAGAAGCCCTGTGCTGCAGCCTCAGGGTAAAGCGGGCCATCCACTGCCAGATAGGGGTTTACATAGCCCAGAAAGCGGATGCCGCGCGCCTTCAAGGCGGCGATCCGGGCGGGCAGATCGGGGTAGCGGGTCGCGTTCCACTGCCAATCCCAGAACAGGCGGCGGCCAAAGCTGGTTTCGCGGATGCCGACCCAGTCCTCGCACCACAGGCCCGAAATCGCCGCGCCTGCTTCGATCAAGGCTTCAAGCCGCGCAAAACTCGCCTCGCCCTGCTTGAGCCCGACCACCGCTCCGCCCAGAGCCCATTCTGGCAAAGGCTGGCGCGGGCCGAAGCGGGCTCCCAGTTGCCGGGTGAGTTCGGCGGGCGCGCCTGAAAACAGATCAATCGTAACCTCGCCCGACCACACCTGCACCCGCAGCCGCCCGGCCTCGGTGCAATCGAGTTCGGCGTATTCGGCGTTGCCGAGCGAGAGCGCCCAGCCGCCTGAGCACAGGACCGTGGGTTCGGGATAATTGGTGGTCCAGTAATCGCCGCCTGCAAAACTCCCATCCGCGCTTGCCTGATCGGTCAGCGCCGTTCCGGGCTCGCGCCCGACACCGGGTTCGCTCGTCCAGATCGGGAACCTGCGGCCATTCAGGGCTAGATAGCTCATCTGCTCGCCGCCGCCCCACAACACATCATCGGGCGTAAGTGTGAAATCCACGGTGATGCGATCATGCCGCGAGAGCGCCGCGAGCGTCATGCGTCCCTCAGCCTCGTTGAGAGTAACCGCAAGCCTTGCTGTCCCATCCTCACTTGCAAGAACGGCGCGGGTGGACGATTCGATCACGCAGCGGGTGAGGGCCGCTGCCATCGTGGGCCTATCGGTAAGCCGGAAATTGCCGCGCACCATTCTGACCAGCGGCCCGCCTGCTGCAAGGGCGATGGCAGGTGCGTCCCTGCGCTGCGACAGGAGTGCACGCCCGCCCAGCTGCAGGTCGAAGCCGTCCTCTCGCGCTGCCAATTGCAGGCTCTCTCTATCAGGCTTTCCCATGCCGCCCCTGTCTGCCCTTTGTATGACACCGCTTGACATATTGAAACAGAAAGCGCAACCGATGCGTCACAAGATCGACCGCACAAGCGATGATCGGGCAATCATCCGCACAGTCGACCGCACAACAGGGGGAGAGAAACACAATGCCTGCTACCACTCGATTTGCGTGCCACGCACTCGCCGCCTCGGTCAGTGCCATGGCGCTTGCACAGGCCGCACCTGCGCTTGCGCAGTCCGAAGGGCTCGACGAAATCATCGTCACATCTCAGAAAGTTAAGGAAAATGTTCAGGACGTGCCGATTGCCATTTCGGTGGTCTCGGCCGAGCGTCTGGAGCAGGCGGGCGTGTTCAGCCTGGAAAACATCGCGGCCGTGGTGCCGTCTGTCACGTTCCGCAAAGGCACCACCAGCGCCAACAGCGCGATTGTGATGCGCGGCGTCGGCACGATCACGTTCTCGATCGCGGCCGAACCCAGTGTGTCCACCGTTGTCGATGGCGTGGTGCTGTCGCGTTCGGGGCAGGCTTTCATGGATCTGGTCGATATTGACCGCCTCGAAGTGCTGCGCGGACCGCAAGGCACCCTGTTCGGGCGCAACGCTTCGGCGGGCCTTGTCAATATCGTCTCCAAGGGCGGCACGCAGGATTTCGAAGGCGAAGCGCGCCTCGATTGGTTTGAGGGCAACGAAGTGCGTATGCGCGCGGCGCTCTCCGGGCCTTTGGCAGAAAACCTCACCGCCCGCGTGACCGGCTTCTATGGCTCGTTCGATGGCAACATCACGAATGTCAACGAAGGGCGCAATCAGCGCATCAACGGCTTCGAAAACTATGGCGCGCGCGGGATTCTCGATTATTCGAGCGGGCGCACCGATCTGCGCCTGATTGCTGACTATTTCGAGGCTGATAATGATTGCTGCGCCGATGTGACCGGCGTCAGCCGCGGCGCGGTGCTGGATGCCGAATTGAACCTGCCGCGCGGCGTGGCGCTGGGTGCGGATCAGCGCTTTGTGAACCACAATCTTGTCACCCGCACGCGTGATCGCCAGTGGAGCATCACTGGCACCGGCGATTTCGGCGTGGGCGAAGCCCATACGCTGAGTGTCGTGCTGGGCTATCGCAACTGGTTCAACCAGGAGCTGCGCGAAGGTGATTTCCTGCCGCGCGCAATCGTGGGCACGCCTGAATTGCACGATGATGGCGTGGTGCGCACAGAACAGATTTCGGCCGAAGTGCGCATTGCCTCGGATCAGACCAAGCGGTTCTTCTATCAGGCGGGTGTGTTTGCGTGGCGTTCGGAAAACAGTCAGGTTTTCACCCGCAACAATGTGGTGTGCAACACCTCGACCCTGCCGGTTGACCCGCGCACCGGCGCGCAGCCTTGCAATCTCAATGATACGGTCAACACGATCTTCCCGACCGCGACTTCGTTCAGCGATGTGACGTCCACCAACTATGCGGTGTTCGGGCAGGCAACCTATCGTTTGACCGAGCAATTCTCGTTCACTGGCGGCCTGCGCTACACGTGGGATGATCTCGAATTCACCCACACGCGCGCTCCGGCGGTGAACCGCACCACCGGCCTGCCTGCAACCGGGCCGGGAACCAATCTCAATCCGGCAGGCGGTCTTATCGCTCAGGGGGGCAATGGCACCAACACCTCGGCCGGATCGACCACCAATGGCAACCTGTCGGGCCGCGCAGTGCTGCAATATGAGCCGACCGATGACGTCATGCTCTACGGCAGCTATACCCGCGGTTATAAGGGGCCGGCGTTCAACGTGTTCTTCAATCACACCGCACCCAACAATGCGGTGCCGATCGATGAAGAGCTGTCCGATGCCTTCGAGATCGGCCTCAAATCCCAGTTCTGGGATCGCCGCGCGCGGTTCAATGTGGCGGCATTCACGGTGGAATATGACGGCTTTCAGGCCAACAATTTCATCATCGTCAACACCGCGACAGTTTCAAACCTGACCAATGCCGGCACGGTGCGCAGTCGCGGCTTTGAGGCGGATCTGACGGTTGCGCCAACGCGCGGGCTGACTTTGCGCGCCAACGCCGCCTATGCCGATGCGCGGGTCAAGGCGTTCAATCCCAACCCGGTGACAGGCGCGCCCGATGCCCGCAATGGCACCCGCCTGCCGCTCGCGCCCGAATTCGTCTACAATGTCGGAGCGGACTACGAGACGGATATCAGCCGCAATCTGCGCACCTATTTCACCACTGATTTCCGCCACACCAGCACGCAGTTTTCCGACCTTGGTGAGCAGGGGCGGATTGATGCCTACGGGATCTGGAACGCCTCGCTTGGTTTCTCGGACTCTGAGGATAAGTACCGCGTGACTTTCCATGCCCGCAACATAACCGATGAAAGCTATGTGCTGCTCAATGTCGAGGCCGGGCGGCGGTTGCAGATCCCGCGTGATGCGGATCGCTACTTCGGCATTTCTGTGCGCGCACGCGTGAAATGAGGCTCCTTCGGGCCGCACCATGAAGGAACGGGCCGCCGGAGCGATCTGGCGGCCCGTGCTGTTTGAGGGCGCCTGCTTGCCCCTTGTTCTGTCCTGCCGTTAGGAAGCCCTATGTCGTCACCTGCCCTGTCGGATCGCTTGCGCTGGTCGCTGTTCACCGTGTTGTGCATTGCAGGCGTGTTCAACGCGATGGACCGTCCGATCATCGCGATTCTGAAGCCCGACATGATGGCCGATTTCGGCTGGAGCGACAGCGATTTCGGCGATCTGGCGGCAGTGACGCAGTTTTCTGCCGCTTTTGCTTTCCTCTTCACCGGCTGGCTGGTGGATCGGCTTGGCGTCAACCGCTCGATGCAGGTCGGTGCAAGCGCGTGGAGCCTTGCTGCGATGGCGCATGGCTGGGCGACGACGACAAGCCAGGTGGTCGCTGCGCGTGTCGGGCTGGGTGTGACCGAAGCGGTGCAGACGCCGCTGACGATCAAGACCGTGGCCACCCTGTTTGCGCCCGACAAACGATCTTTTGCCTTCGGCTTTGCCACGCTCTTGGCTGGAGCAGGGACGATTGCGATGCCCTTTGTGATCCCGGCACTTGCGCTGGCGGTGGGCTGGCGCGGTGCGCTGGTGGTGGGCGGGATCGGCGGCTTTGTGTCGCTTGCAGCGTGGATGTGGCTGGCGCGCGGGATTGCCGAATTGCGCCAGCGCAGCGCCGAGACGCCCGCCGCAGCGGTCGCAAGTGCAGGCTATGGCGCTATCCTCAAGAGCCGCAAAACCTGGGCAATCGTCGGTGCCAAGGCGCTGTCCGACATGACCTGGTGGTTCATCAATTTCTGGCTGGCGGATTATTACCGCCGCGAGTTCGGCCTCTCAACGCTGGAACTGGCGTGGCCGCTGGCGATTGCCTTTGCCGGATCGGGATTGGGTGCATTGCTGGCAGGCTGGGCCTCAACCAGGCTGCTGGAACGCGGATGGAGCCCGAACCGGGTGCGCAAAGGGGTAATGCTGGTCTCTGCCTTGATGGTTGCGCCGCTGCCGCTGGTGCTGATGCTCGATTCGTTCTGGCCGGTGGCGGTGATGGTGGGAGTGGTGATGGCCGGACACCAGGGCTTTTCGCTTTCGATCTTCTCGACCATCACCGATGTGGTGCCCGATGCCAAAGTGGGGCAAGTCACGGCTTTCGGTGCCTTCATGGGCAATATGGGCGGGGTCGCGATCAGCCTCGTTACCGGGCGCGTGCTTGATGCAGGGCTTGGCTTTGTGCCTTTGTTCGTGTTTGCTGCGACCTCCTACCTGATCGCGCTCGCGTGGTTCCAATGGCTCTTGCCGGAGATTCGCCGGGTAGCAGAGGCCTGAGACAAGAAGTCCCGCCCGTTGCATTGGGAGACCGCGCGGGGTAATGGTATGACACCGCGAGACATAGACCGCAGCAAGAGGCAAGTTGAAACGCACATGACAGGCAAGCGGGGCGCGGATTTTGATGCTTATGCGGGCGATCTGTTCGGCGAGCTGGTGCTGGCCGAGAGTGCGCCAGCGCAGCCTGTTGAACGCAAGCCATTCACGCGTTTTGTGCCTGGGATCGCGATTGCCGCGATTGCGAGCGCGGCGGCCGCATGGCTGAGCCAGAATTATGGCGTGCCGATCATCCTTGCCGGGCTTTTGCTTGGCCTTGCGCTCAATTTTGCCTCCGGTGATGTGCGCACCCATGATGGGTTGGATGCAGTCTCGCGCCATGGCCTTCGCGCAGGCATTGTGCTGCTCGGCTTTCAGGTCACACTGATGCAGGTTGGTGCGATGGGGGTGGTTCCCTTTCTGGGCCTTGCTGTGGTGATGGCAGCCTCGGTGCTGGCTGCGCTGTTTGCGGCGCGCATCACCGGGCAGGGGCTGAGCGTCGGTCTGCTGGCAGGCGGGGCGACGGCGATCTGCGGCGCATCGGCTGCGCTGGCGCTTTATGGCGTGATCGGGCGCGAGCGGATCGAACAGGCGCAGTTCACCTTGACGCTGGTGATCCTTGCCGCCGCGAGCGCGATTGCGCTGGCGACCTATCCCGCTCTCACCACGGCATTGGGTTTCAGCGAGGCGCAGGCGGGGTTTCTGGTGGGCGCCTCGATCCATGATGTCGCGCAGGCGATTGGCGCGGGCTTTGCGATTTCCGACAGCGCAGGTGCGCAGGCGACGGTGGTGAAGCTGACCCGCGTGGCGCTGCTCGCGCCGCTGGTGACACTGGCGGCGGTGTGGGTGGCGCGCCTGCACCCGCTACCGCAAGCGAACACGGGCGCGCGCGTGCCGCTGCTGCCGGGTTTCATCCTCGCCTTCCTTGGGCTGGTGGTGGTCAATTCGCTGGTCACCCTGCCGCCGCAGGTTGCGCCTGCTGCACTCACGCTGTCGAAAACGCTGCTGCTGCTCGCCGTCACCGCGACCGCGATGCGCACGCGCACCGATCTGCTGCTGCAACTGGGCTGGCGCTCGGTCATGCCGGTGCTGGCGGCAACGCTGGCTTCGCTTGGCGCGGCGCTGGCCTTTGCGTGGGGTGTCCTGTGAGCGAGCAATTGTTCGATATTGCGGTGATCGGCGGCGGGGTAAACGGCGCTGGCATTGCGCGCGATGCGGCAGGGCGCGGGGCAAGCGTGTTGTTGCTGGAGCGCGGTGATCTTGCGACCGGCACTTCGTCCAATTCCACCAAACTGATCCATGGCGGCCTTCGCTATCTGGAGCATTACGAATTCGGCCTCGTGCGCGAGGCACTGTCCGAACGCGAAGTGCTGTGGGGCATTGCGCCGCATATCATCTGGCCCTTGCGCTTCATCCTGCCGCACCGCGCAGGCCTGCGCCCGCGCTGGCTCTTACGGCTGGGGCTGTTTCTTTACGATCATATCGGGGGGCGTAAGCGTCTCCCGGCTGCCGCAAGCGTCGACCTGACGAAGCATCCCGCAGGCGTCCCGCTGAAGCCCGCCTACAGGCGCGGCTTTGCCTATTCCGATGGCTGGGTGGATGATGCACGCCTTGTCGTGCTCAACGCGCGCGATGCGGCCGATCGCGGGGCCGAGGTGCGCACCCGGTGCGAGGTGACGGCACTGGTGCGCGAGGGCGAGGTGTGGCGCATCCAAGCTGGCACCGAGACATTCCGCGCGCGCACCGTTATCAACGCGGCGGGCCCGCGCGTGCTTGATCTGCTGGGAAGAGCGGGGGAGCCTTCCGCGCAGAAAATGCGCCTCGTTCGCGGATCGCACATCGTGGTGCGGCGGGTGTTCGAGCATGAATACGCCTATTTCTTCCAGCTGCCCGACGGCCGCATTTTCTTCGCCATTCCCTACGAGCAGGATTTCACCCTGATCGGCACCACCGATGTCGATCATAAGGGCAGTCTTGATGAGGTGCGGGCAAGCGCTGAGGAAATCGCCTATCTGTGCGAGGGCGCGAGCGAGTATTTCCGCAAGCCTATCACGCCCGATGATGTGGTGTGGACCTATTCGGGCGTCCGGCCGCTGGTCGATGATGGCTCGGGGCGGCCGGAGGCGGCGACGCGGGGATACCGCTTTGAACTTGACGGGACAGTCGGCGAGGCGCCGCTGCTGTCGATTTTCGGCGGCAAGATCACCACCTATCGCCAGCTTGCCAGCGCTGCCCTCGGCCATCTGGTGCCCTATGTGCCATCGCTTGGTTCGCCTGACTGGACTGGCAGAACCCCTTTGCCCGGCGGGGATTTTGCTATGACCCAAGCCGCCGCTGTCACCCGCGATCTGGCCGTGCGTTATCCCTTTCTGGGTGAGGCGCGCGCCGCGCGGTTGATCCGGCTTTACGGCACGCGCGCCGCGGTGATCCTTGGCGCTGCCACCAATGAGGCCGATCTGGGCGAGCATTTCGGCCATGGGCTCACCGCGGCTGAGGTTGATTATCTGGTTGCCTACGAATGGGCGCGCACGGCTGAGGATATCTTGTGGCGGCGCACCAAGTTGGGGCTCCGCTTTACCGCTGACGAGACAGCCCGCCTTGCTGCCTATCTCACCGAAAGGACATCTATCCAATGACACGCATCGTGGCCCTTGGAGGCACGGTCAACCCTGGCTCCTCGACCGAGCAGGCCTTGCGACTGGCCGCGCAGATTGCCGCAAGCCAAGGCGCCGAGGTGCAGGTGTTCGGAGGCGAATATCTCACAGCGCTGCCACATTACCTGGGGCCGCTGCATGATGCCTCGCATGGGGCCGAACTGGTGGCGGCGGTGCGGGCAGCCGATGGCATTCTGGTGGCCGCGCCCGGCTATCATGGCACCATTTCAGGGGTGGTGAAGAACGCGCTCGATTATCTTGAGGATCTGGCCCGCGATGAACGGCCCTATCTCGATGGCAGAGCCGTTGGCCTGATTGCGACCGCGTTCGGCGATCAGGCCTCGATGTCGACGCTGCTCACCATGCGCGCGATCACTCATGCGCTGCGCGGTTGGCCCACTCCGATGGGGGCGACCATCCGAACCTATAAGGGGATGTTCTCGCCTGATGGCGAATGCCTTGACGAACGTGCAAGGGGCCAGTTGGAATTGGTTGGCAAGCAGGTGGTGCTGGGCGCGAAGAGCTTTGCCGCGGGGCGGGGGCTCGCCTGATGGGCGCGGGGCTTGATCATGCGCTGGCCGAGATTGCCGCAGGGCGCATCGTCGTCATTGCGGGTGATCGCTTGCGCGGTGGTGACATTGATCTGATGGTGGCAGCGCGCCATGTGACGCCGCAAGCGATCAATTTCATGGCGACCCATGGGCGCGGCCTCATCTGCCTTGCGGTGACGCCTGAACGCGCGGCGCAATTGGGCCTCTCGCTGGTAAACCCCGGAACCGAGCGCCAGACCGGGCGGCCCTTTGCCCGTTCAATCGAGGCGGCAAGCGGCGTGTCGACTGGCATTTCCGCCGCTGACCGCGCGCACACCATTGCCGTGGCGATTGCAGAGGCTGCGAGTGCGACCGATATTCATTCGCCGGGCCATGTCTTCCCGCTGATCGCGCGCGGCTGCGGGGTGCGGGAGCGGGCCTCTGCCTGCGAGGCCTCGATTGATCTGGCGCGGCTGGCAGGGGCCGGCGATGCGGCGGTGATCTGTTCGATCATGCGTGATGATGGCGAAATGGCGCGGCTTGAGGATATTGGCGATCTGCTGAACGATCATTCGCTCGCAGTGGCCGATATCGGCGCTTTGATCGCGCAGCTTGAGGAAGCCGGGGCATGAGCAAGGCCCGGTTCACCCGGCGCGCTTTGCTGGCTGGTGCGGGCGCAGGGGGGCTTGGGGCTGCCTTGGCGGCGCCGTTGCTGGGCGAGAAGCTGATTGATCTCGGCCTTCCCGGAGGGCCGAGCCTGCGCCCGCTTGGCCCTGCCTTTCCCGGCAAGGGTGAGATGATCGTCCAGCGCATCCGCCCGCCCTTGCTGGAGACGCCCCTGAAGGCGCTGGGCGAGAGTGTGATTACGCCCACCGAGCGCTTCTTCGTGCGTTGGAACTGGGATTTTCCGACCGCGATCAATGTCGCCAATTACCGCGTGGCAGTGGGCGGGGCGGTAAGGCAGCCTGTGGAACTGACCCTCGACGAGATCGTGAGCGCGGGGGAGCACGTCGAGGTGGTTGCCGTCAATCAATGCGCCGGCAACGGGCGCGGACTGTCGACCCCGCGCGTCACCGGCACCCAGTGGGGCAATGGCGCGATGGGTTGCGCGCGCTGGACCGGGGTGCGATTGAAGGACGTGCTAGCCAAGGCTGGCATTGCGCCGGGTGCAAAGCGGGTGCGTTTTGCCGGGCTCGACGTTCCGCCGATGGAAGGCGCGCCGCAATTCATCAAATCCGTGCCGATCGATATTGCCCTGCGCGATGATGTGCTGGTGGCATGGGGCATGAATGGCGAGCCGCTGCCGATGATGCATGGCTTTCCCTTGCGGATTGTCGTGCCGGGGTGGTTTTCAACCTATTGGGTGAAAATGCTCAGCCTTATCGAAGTGTTGAGCGGTGAGGATGATGGTTATTACGTTGCCAAGTCCTATCGGATGCCTGCCCAGCCGATCACCCCGGATGAAAAGGACTTTCCGACAGTCTCGATCACCGCCATGCCGCCGCGGGCGCTGATCACCAGTCATGCAGATGGCGAGACAGTCAGGCGCGGCGCGCCGCTTACCCTGCGGGGAATTGCGCTTGGCGGCGATGCGGCGCTGGCGCGGGTTGATCTGGTTGGCGAGGGCTTTGAATTGCCTTGCACGCTGGTTGGTCCGGATGAAGGCCCTTACGCTTTGCGCCTGTGGGAAGTGACCATTCCCGAGGGCACGCAAAGCCTCGCCAATATCGGCGTGCGTGCGGCCAACGTGCGGGGCGCAGTCCAACCTGACACGCTGTTCTGGAACCCCAGCGGTTATGCACGCAATGTGATAGAACGCATCACCTTGAGGCTGGCATGAGAGCGCTCGTTCTGATCCTTCCCGCGTTGGTGCTGACCGGATGTGAACGCGCGCCGGTGGTGATCTTTGCCGATAGCAGCATAACCCTGCCCGATGATCCGCTCGATCTTCCGCCCGGTGCAGGCGTCGATGCGGTGATCGCCAATTGCACCGCGTGCCATTCGCCCTCCACCATGCTGCAACAACCGCGCCTGAGCCGCGAGCAATGGCTGGCCACTGTCACCAAAATGCGTGAGGTCTATAAGGCTCCGATCAACGAACCGGATATCCCGCTCATCGTCGATTATCTTGCAGCGGTGCAGCAAGGCACTGAGAGGCAAGCTGAGCGCTAGCGCATTTTTCGCTCAAACGGCCCGGCCAAATGCGCGCGGCCGGTGCGGCGCTGGCGCGTCTTTTTTGCGTCGGCGTCAGCGTGAATGCAAAAGCCCTCATCAACCCCTTGCGACTTTTCGTCCAAGGCTGCGGCGGGGTGACATTCGCCTGTGATTGAGCTGGTGGCTTATATCTGGGTTTGCTGAGGGGAATCCATGCGCTTCTACCCTCCCCCAAACACCCGGCCATCAACGGCACCCCTAGAATATGGCGGCCGGGTGGGGTGGTGGGGTGGAAGGAATCAGACAAGCGCAGCCAGTTTGGCTATTACGGCGCGCTGCGCGGCAGGCGGGCTTCGGCAAGGATCACGCCGAATTGTTCAGCCCTATCATGCCACCGGGCAAGCGGCTCCCACCCCCCTGCCAAGAGCAGCAGATTGATGCTGGCGGGCGTGAACTTGTGGCTGTTTTCGGTGTGGATGCTGGCGCCCTTGCGCATCGTGAACGCCTCGCCGCTGACGGTGAAGGCGAGATCATCCTCGGCCACCAGATGCATTTCAATGCGCGCGTGGGTTTCGCTCCAGCGCGCTTCGTGACGCAAAGAGCCGAGCGGAATGTCGCCGCCCAGTTCGCGGTTGATGCGCTCGGCCAGATTGCGGTTGAAGGCGGCCGTTACGCCTGCTGCATCATCATAAGCAGCCTTAAGCACTGCGATATCCTTGATTAAGTCCATCCCGATCAGCAGTTGCGCGCCCGTGCCCAGCGTCGTGCGCATCGAACGCAGCAGATCAACCGCCGTGCGCGCGACCATATTGCCGATGGTCGAACCCGGGAAAAACCCGAGCTTTGGCATGGCGGCCACTTCCTGAGGCAATTCGACCCGGCGCATGAAATCCGCTTCGACCGGATAGACCGGCAGGCCCGGAAACTTCGCCGCCAGATCAGCTGCGCTCGCTCTCAGGAAATCGCCTGCAATATCAAGCGGCACATAGGCCGCAGGCGCAATCGCCGAGAGCAGCAGCGGGGTTTTGAGCGAGGAGCCCGAACCGAACTCCACCACCGCGCGGCCCGGCCCGATCAGCGTTGCGAATTCTGCGCCACGCGCTTTGAGAATTTCTGTCTCTGCGCGGGTAAGGTAATATTCGGAAAGCTGGGTGATATCCTCGAACAGGCGCGATCCGGCATCATCATAAAACCAGCGCGCCGGCACAGCCTTTTGTGGCTGTTTGAGGCCGGCAAGCACATCGGCACGGAAAGCGAGATCAACCCCGTCCTCATCGCGTTCCACCAGTTTAAGGCCTCGTTGCTGGGTCATATTCATGCGTCCTTGGCGAGCCTCAGCCCGGTGAATTGCCAGCGCTGCTGGGGGTAGAAGAAATTACGATAGGCGGCGCGCGAATGGCCGCGCACTGTGGTACACGAGGCCCCGCGCAGCACCACCTGGCCGCTCATGAACTTGCCATTATATTCGCCCACCGCGCCAGATGCGGTTCGAAAGCCGGGGTAAGGCAGATAGGCGGACCGGGTGAATTGCCAGCAATCGCCAAACAGGCTGGCGCTGCCTGTGGGAAGGGGCGCAGCGGCGCTGTCCAATTGGTTGCCGCCAGCCGGATTATCGCCGGCCGCAATCACTTCCCATTCAAATTCGGTCGGCAGGCGGCATCCGGCAAAGGTCGCAAAGGCATCGGCTTCGTAGAAGGAAATATGGCTCACCGGCGCGGCCGGATCGCGCGCCTGCCAGCCCTGATGGGTGAAATGCGCGCCATCGTCACGCCAATATAGCGGGGCGGTGATCGCTTCTGTCTGCACCCACGCCCAGCCGTCAGCCAGCCACAATCGGTGATCTTGGTAGCCGCCACTGGCGATGAATTCATCCCATTCGGCGTTGGTCACAAGCGCGCCGGCAAGCGCAAAGGGTTCCAGCAGCACGCGGTGGCGCGGGCCTTCATTGTCGAAGGCAAAGCCGCCTGCCCCATCATCCCCCACCAGCGCAATTCCGCCGGGGTGCGAATGCCACGACAGCGTGCCAGTGGGCGCGGCTTGCGGAGCCTCAGGAGCGGCGGGCCACATCGCCGGGCCAAGCGGATTGGCGAAGAATGCGTGCTTGATATCGGTCAGCAGCAATTCGGTGTGCTGCTGTTCGTGGGCAATGCCGAGCTTTACCAGATTGGCCAGCGCCGGGTCTTCGACAAGCGGCATCATCGCCTCTGTCACATGGGCGCGCCATTCCAGCACTTCGGCCAAAGCGGGGCGCGACAACATCCCGCGCGCCGCGCGTGCGAGCCTTGCGCCCTCGGTCTCGTAATAGGAATTGAACAGATAGGGCCAATCCGCGTTGAACAGGCGGTATCCCGGCGCATGGTCGCGCAGCACAAAGGTTTCCCAGAACCATGTCGTGTGCGCCAGATGCCACTTGGCAGGCGAGGCATCGGCCATTGACTGGATGCTGGCATCGGCATCGCTCAGCGGCTTTGTCAAAGCTTCGATAAGGGCGCGGGTGGCTTGAAATTGCCCCGCCAGCGGCGCGGCGCGCTCAGCAAGGCCCGGTGCGATCTTTTGGGGATGCCCATGGGTCATGCCAGGCAACATGGCGCAAAGTCATGACAATTGAAAGGCAAGAGGGGGTAAGTGGGGCAAAGGGCGCAGTGACACAGGCGGCTATCGCGCTACCAATCCGCGCCAGACACACGCTAGGAGGCGATTATGAAGCAATGCATCACATCTTGGGCGCTGGCGCTTGCTCTTGCTGCGATGCCCGTATTTGCTTTGGCGCAGGAGAGTGCGACGCCTGCCACTCTGGTCGCGGCTGAGTTTGCCGTTCCCGAGCGCGCCGAAGGGCCGGATTTTGTGCTCGTCCCGCTGGGCCCTGATCTGGTTGAGGTGGATTATGCCGCCTACATGTCCTCAATCGAACACCTCCAGCAGACCTTCTCCCGTTCCACCGGCTGGCCGCATCCCGGCATCACCGCCGACGAAGCGATGGCCGACATGGAGAACGAGGCAGCGCGTTTTGCGGCGCGCACATCCTTTGCCTATGGCGTCTTGACGCCCGATGGGACGCGCGAACGCGGCAGCCTTTATGTCTCGCGCAGTCCTGTGCCCGGCTATGGTGCGATGGTACGGATGTGGGTGACTAAGGATGAATATGATGCAGGCTTTGACGCAGAATTGTACCGCTGGGCTCAAGGGTGGATTGCGCAAGAATGGCCCTTTGCCCGCGTGGCTTTTCCGGGCCGGGCGATTGCTTGGGATGAATGGGATGCTGAGGTAAACGCCGCCAGGCTTGCGGGTGAACTCTGAAGGTTCAGATTGCAGCAAGTCTCCACGCAAGCAGCAAAGTGGTCGCGGTCAGCAAGGCTCCGGCCAGCGGCCAGCGCAGCAACATGGCTTCGCCGCCGCGTGCTGCAATGGCGACCCGGCGTGAGGTAACAAGCCAGCCCCAACGCATTGTGCGCGCAGCGCTGTGACACTTGGCTGAGATGCCAGCAAAGCGCGGGCGATTGATGGTGGGCAGCATAGCGATGAGATCGCCGGTAGGAGCCTGTGGCAAGGGCCGCCGCGCCAGCAGCCACGCCAGCATGGCCCCTGCCAGCACGGGCAGGCCCGCTTCAGCCAGCGCTGATGCTTTGGTGAAATAGGTCCAATCGGGCGCGCCCAGAATCGGCGCGCCAAGGTGCGGCAGCGCCCATGCAGCAAGACCTAAGACCAGCGGACCGGCCAGCAGGATTGGCCACAATCGTCCGCTGCCCGCTGGCTGTGAAGGCTTGGCGGCAAGCGACACCAGCAGCCAGCCCAGCAGGGCACTCGTTGTCACGCCCGAAGCGCTAATGGCAAGCGCCAGCCATTCTGGCGCTTCGGTCTTGGCGGTCGCCTTGACGATCGCTCCGCCGGTAAAAGGCAATCCGGCAACCGACAGGCCAATCGCCCCCATCGCCACCAGCACCAAGCTGCGCTGGCGCGCGCTGGCAGCTGCCAGAAACACGCCGACCAGCAGAAACAGCGCGCCTTTCGCAAGGCCGTGATGCAGCGCGTAAAACGGCATGGCGCTTGCCGCAGCCGTCATCGACAGGGCCAGCATCAATCCCATCTGGCTGATCGTCGAATAGGCGAGCACCGCCTTGGGATTGCTTTGGGCGAGCCCCCACAGGGCCGCTCCGAAGGCTCCGACCAGACCGAGCATCACCACCGCATCGGCCAAAGCGGGAAAGCCGCCCGGCGGCACAAAGGCCAGCACCCCGATCAGCCCCGCCTTCACAATCGCGCCTGACAATACGGCGGACCCCGGAACGGGCGCTGCCGGGTGGGCAAGCGGGAGCCAGATATGCAGCGGGACCATGCCAGCCTTGATCCCGAAACCCGCTACCAGCAGCCCCGCCGCAAGCCTCCCGAGCGGCGCTCCCACCAGCGCGCTGCGCACTTCGCTAATCGCAAAACTGTCTGCGGCCTCCGCGCCGATCAGCAGGCCTGCCAGCAGCGCGGCCTCTCCGATGATCGCAAGGATGATGTAGATGCGCCCTGCGTAAAGCGCCTCAGGCGTGCGATCATGCACCACCAGAAACCACGCGGCGAGCGAGACGGCGGCAAAGGCAACATAGAAACTAGCAATATCCTGCGCGAGGAACACGCCCAGATTGCCCGCCAGAGTGAGGCACCAAAAGCCTGCGAAAATCCCGTTTCTGGCCCCGCGTTCAAAAGTCAAAGCGACGTGCAGCCCGGCCACCGCCCACACCACCGCTGTCATCCCGATAAACAGCGCGCCGCCTCTGTCTACCTCAAGCGAGGTGCCAAGGATCAGATCAGGCAGCAGCACCGCGCCCGGCGCGCCTGCCAGCGCAAAGCCAAGCGCGGGCAGCGGAGCAAGCGGTAGCAGCCGCAGCGCCCAGCGCGCTCCGCCCGGCAGCGCGGCGACAAGGCCAATCAGCAGCGGCCACACCAGCACCGCAAAGGGCGCAATATCGCCAATCACGAAAGGCGCCATGCCAGCAGGAACAGGCGCGCTCATTCGAGATAGCCCCGCGCCACAATCAGGCTCGCCCAGCCAAGCGGGCTGATCGCGCTCGCTGCCAATAGGCCCACGCCGAGCGATGCCGCCGCTGTCACCACGGCAGGGGCGATAAGACCAATCGCGCCGCTTTCGGCCTGTGCGCTCACCTCAACGCCTTCGCCCAGAGGCAGGAACCACAGGCGATAGACTAGGGGCAGGAAATAGGCAGCATTGAGCAAGGTCGAGGCGATCAGCACCCCCACCACCCACGGCGCGCTCACTTCGATCGCGCCGAGCCCCAGATAGACCTTGCTTACGAACCCTGCGAGCGGCGGCAGGCCGATCATGCCAAGCGCGCCGAGCGAGAAACACATCGATGTCCAGGGCATCGCTTGCCCGAGGCCATTGAGCCCTTCGATCTTCTTTACGCCTGCGCGTTCATCATAGATCCCGGCGCAGAAAAACAGCGTGATCTTCATCAGACCCTGATGCACCAGATGGGCCAGCGCTCCGACCATCGCCAGCGGCCCGGCAAGCGCTGCGCCTAGCACGATATAGCTCACCTGACTTACGGTGGAGAAAGCCAGCCGCTTTTTCACCTCACCCTGATCGAGCGCGCGCCATGATCCCCACAGGATCGTGAAGCTCGCCAGCAGCGCGAGCGGCACATCCACGCCCAAGGCCTGCATATCGCTGGCGCCAAACACATCGAACACCACGCGCACCACGCCAAAGGCACCGGCCTTTACCACCGCAACCGCGTGGAGCAGCGCGGAAACCGGGGCGGGCGCGGCCATGGCAGAGGGCAGCCAGCCATGCAGCGGCACGAGCGCTGCCTTGGCTCCGACGCCTGCGATAAACAGCGCAAAGATCGTGCGCAGCTTCCACGGCTCGATGCCCGATAAATCCGGCGGATCGGTGAACAACACCGGGCCTGTATAGCTTTCGAGCCAGATAATCGCCCAGAGCAGCGATGCGCTCGCAGGCAGGGCAAACATCAGATATTGCCGCGCCGCTGCGAGTGAGGCCTTATCCTGCTTGTGCGCCACGAGCGGCCAGGTGCTGAGCGTCAAGAGTTCGAAAAACAGGAAGAAGGATATCAGCGAACCCGACAGGGCAAGGCCGGTGGTGGCCGCGACGCACAGGCTGAAGAACCCGAAAAAGCGCGAGAGCTCTGCCTTGTTGCCGAGATAGAAGATCGCATAGATGGTGGTCAGCAGCCACAGGGTTGCCGACAGCGAGATGAACAGCAGCGCTAGCGCATCGACCCTGAGCAGCAGCACCAGCCCCGGTGCAAGCGGCAGAACGCTTTCATAATTCGTACCGCCCGCCACAGCGAACAGCATCACCACCACCAGCGCCAATTTCGCCACAGCCGCACCAATACTGATGGTGTTGCGCAAGGTGTGGCTGGCCTGCGGGATGAAGAACATCACACCCGCTGGCAGAAGCGAGGTCATCAGGATGAGGAGGGGGAGGAACGCGTTCACAGCCCCTCCACTGCCGCATCCGGCTTGCCAATCTGGATGAAATCAAAGGGTGCAGCCGACAGCACGCCCAGGATGATCGCGGCCGCAGCCAGCGCCAGCGGAACCGCTTGCCGTGCGCGTGAAACGGGCGCGCAGGCTCGGCTCTCATCCTTGGCAAGCAGCGCCGCCAAGGGCCGATAGAGATAGGCTGCGGCCAGCAATCCGCCTGCCACCATCACCAGCGCGAACGGCCACAGCCCTGCCACAAAGGCCGCCTGCATCATCAGATATTTGCCGGTAAATCCGCCCGATGGCGGCAGGCCTGCCAATGTCACGGCCGCCAGCGCAAAGGCGAAAGCGCTCATCGGCAGGGCGCGCGCGAGGCCCTTAAGATCGCGCAATTCCTGCGCCCCGCACGCCGAATACCAGATGCCCGCCACCAGAAACATCGCGGATTTGGCAAGCCCGTGGCTGAGGGCCAGAAACACCATCCCCGTCCACGCGCCCGCGCTCCATGGCTTCACCGCACTGTCCCCGCCGGTGAGCGGGAAGGCGATGATGAAATAGCCAAGCTGGGCGACAGTGGAATAGGCGATCACCAGTTTGATCTTGCGCTGCACCAGTGCCTGCAGCCCGCCCCAGATCACGGCCACCGCGCCAAGGCCTGCCATCACCAGCAGCGCTGCATCACCTGCGGCATCGGGCATGGCTTCAAACCAGACGCGAAGCAGGATCACGAGCGAGGCCTTGGGCACGAGCGCCGAGAGCATGGCAGAAGCTGGCGCAGGCGCGGCTGCATGGGCAGGGGGCAGCCAGACGTGGAACGGGAACAGCGCGGTCTTGGCCATCAGCCCTGCCGTCATCAGGCCCAGCGCCACCCCGTCGCCAGTTGCAGGCATGCGCGCCAGCAGCATTGCCATATCGAGCGTGCCGTGGGCCGAATAGGTCAGCACCACGCCCGCCAAATAAAGCAGCGATCCGGTCAGCGCGAAGAGCAGATAGCGCATCGCCGCTGCCAAGGCCTCGCGGCTGCCCGCCAGCGCCACCAATGCGACAGCGGCAAGGCTTAGGAGTTCAAGGCCCACATAGAGATTGAACAGATCGCGGCTTACAAACACGGTGTTGAGCGCCGCCCACACCAGCAGCATCAGCGGCCAGAAGCCGTATGCGGCGCGCGCTCCGGCCTTGTCTGGCGCAAGTTCATGGCGCGCAGCCAGTGCAACGCCGCTCATCACCAGCGCGGCCATCACCGCAAAGGCCGTTCCCAGCCCGTCTGCCTTCAGCACGATGCCGATGGGCGGTGTCCACCCGCCCAGCAGCACGATTTGTGGGCCAAGGCCTGACACTTGCGCGGCGAGGGCGAGCGCTGCGGCGAGCGTTGCCACCGCCGCGCCGAGCGCTACCGCTGGCATCCTTCGCGCAGGCACAACCAGCACTGCCAGCGCGCCCAAGAGCGGGGCGATCACAAGCCAGATCAGTGGGGTCATGAGCCGCTGTCCGGCTCAGGATCGCAGGGCGCTTCTTCAGGCAAGGTCGGCCCTGACAATCGTGCATGGGCCACCACCAGCGCGACGCCCAGCGCGCTGGCGGCAAGGGCCACCACGATGCCGGTGATAATCAGCGCCTGCGGGATCGGATCAACGCCCACCCCACCGCACGCACCGGCTGCACCAAACCACAGAAACAGGCCCGAACCCACCAGATTGAACGCCAGCACCCGGCGCAGCAAATGACGCGCAGCCAAGAGGCCGTAAATGCCTAAGCCAACCAGCGCGGAGGCGCTCAGGGCCAGAATATCCAGCCCGTTCATGCCGCGCCGCCTGAATTGTGCGCCTGTTCGGGCGGGCCGATCACCAGCAGCGCTAGCGTGGCGGCGATGGATATTGTCAGGCCCGTCTCAATCGCAAGGATCACGCCCTTGGCATAGGCAGGCGGGAGCACCAGAAACCCGCCCCACACCAGCGCGCCGACCAGCCCGCAGGCGATAAACACCACAGGCCCCAGCACCAGCGCGCTCTGCCACAGCCGCTCGCCAATGCGAGGGGGCAGGTAAAGCCCCGCCATCATCGCCAGCAGCAGGCTTGCCGCCAGCACCGTGCCGCCCTGAAAGGCGCCGCCATTATCATCCGCGCCCGACCACACCAGAAAGGCTCCGAACAACAGCCCCAGCGGCGGCAGCACCCGCCCGAAACTGGCCAGCACGCCGCCCGGCCTTGCGTGCTGCGGCAGGCCCAGCCTCTGCCTCCAAGCCCCATCGCGCGCCAGCATCCACAGCGCGACCAGCGCCGCCAGCAGCACGATGCTTTCAAGCAAAGTGTCAAAGCTGCGGAAATTGAGCAGCACGGCTGTCACCGGATTGCCGACGCCCGCATCGGGCAGGGCGCTATCAAGCGCTGCACGGGTTGCCGTTGCGGGTTCGGGCAGGGCAAACCACGCCCAGCCGAGCGCCAGTGCCACGCCCGCGCCGCCGATTGCAGCAAAGCCTTGCCCGCCTGCGCCCGGATCCGCCTCTAGCCCCTCGCGGCGCAGGCGGCCATGGGCGGCGAGCAGCAGCACGCCGGTAAGCCCTGCACCAATCGCCGCTTCGGCCAAGGCGACATCAACCGCGCCCAGTCGCGCCCAGGCGAGCGCTACCAGCACGCCGTAAACGATGAAGAAAATCACCGCGCGAAACAGCCCGCGCCCCGCCACCGCCGCCAGTGCAGAGACGATCAGCAGCGCTGCCAGCGCCAGATCAAAGCTGAGCGCCATCATGGCCGCTCGTCCTCCTCGCCCTCGGCCAAGGCCGCGCGCGCCACCATTTGCGCCGCCGTCCCCGCTGCCACCAGCGCGAGCGCCCAGACCATCGCCAGCATGGCAATCTCGGTCCAGCCGGGCGCTTGAAAGGCGAGTCCCAGCGCCAGAAAACCCAATCCGAGATTATCCGCCTTGGTCAGCGCATGAAGCCTGCTGAACACATCGGGAAAGCGGATGAGGCCCACTGTTCCTGCAACGAAGAACACCAGGCCCACCGCGGTAAAGCCGATGCTGGCAATGTCGCCCCACGCCATGCCCGCGCTATTCCCGCAGGCTGCCGAGAGGGGGCGGCGCGGCTTCTTCGGGATCGCCCGCGCCATCGCTGCTGCGCGCCTTGACAAAGCCCACGACGCTCAGCCCCGCCAGCACCGCCAGCGTGAGGGCAGCAAGCAGCACCGCCCAATTGCCAAGCGCTGCCACCACCAGCATGAGGCCCACGCCGGAGGTTCCGATCAATTGCGCGGCCATCATCCGGTCCGCAGCACTCGGACCCCGCCACACCCGCCACAGCGCGCCTGCCAGGCTGATGAGCAGCACGATGCCGACAAAGTGCAGCCATTCGTTCATGATGCAGGCCCGGCCAGTGCGGCGATTTCCGCCTCTAGCGCGGCGATTTCGGCTTCGGTGTTGCCTTCGCGGGCAAGCACATGGACGAGCAGGTGCTGATCATCCGCGCCCGCTGCGAGCGTTCCAGGCATCAGCGAAAGCTCTGCGCCCAATGCCGTGCGCGCGCCGTCGGACAGGCCCACTTTCACGCGCAGCCAGTCGGGATCAAGCGGCATGGCGGGTGCAAAAGCGCGCCGCGCGACATCCACTCCGCCTGCCACCGATCCTGCGACAAAGCGCGGCAGATGCCCTGCAAGCCGCCACAGGTCGAGCGGGTGACGCGCCGGGAGAGTGCGCAGGCTCACCCACACAGCAAGCGGAACAATCACCGCGCCGACTGCAAGGCCCATCGGATCAAGCCGCACCAGCACCAGCCACACCGCGCCAAACAGCACGGCCCGGTGAGCGACAGCAACCAGACGCTTGGCGGCAGGGCTGGGGGCTGAGGAGTGAGCGGCCATGGGCGTTGCTTAGCCAGTGACCCTGCCGCCTGCAACCGGGGTGGTGATCTGCCGGGGCAGGGCTGCGATTGCTGGCGCTGGCAATCAGACGACCGGATTTGGTCGACGGCGATTGAGCGTATTGCAGCGCTGCTGCACGCGCTTATCCGCCAGCAATTCGTCCAGCGGTGTGGCGATGCGGCGGCGCCAATTGGGATGTTCGGTGGTGGTGCCCGGCAGATTGGGCTGTTCTTCCTCACCGATAAGGTCTTCAAGTGAGATCAGCGCCAGCGCCGAAGGCGTGCGCGCGATGTGGGCGATCGCGGCATCCACCACGGGTGCGGTGTCATCCTGAGCAGGGCGGGGCTTAGCGTGATCAAGCGTTGACCACAGCAATCCGCGATCCCAGTCGCGGATCGCCTCTGCCTCGGCTCGGGTCATGCCCGCTGGCAGGCGCCCCAGTTGTTCTGCCCAGTCCAGATCGCGCCCGTGCCACCACCCTGCCACTGTTGCGGTGTCATGCGTTCCGCTCATCGCGGCGCTGAGGGGAGGATAATCGCCTGCCCCGATAAAGCCGTGATCGGCGGCGCGTTCAAACCACAAGACGCGCATTCCCAGCATCTGCCGCGCTGTTACCGCGCCGGTAAAGCCATGGGGCGCAGTGCCGAGATCCTCGGCAATGATAATGCCGCCTGCCAGATGCGCTTCGAGCGTTGCCAGCCGGATGAGATCGTCGAAAGGATAGCTGAGATAGGCCCCGTCAGCCGTTGCGGCGCCTTCGGGGATCACCCACAGGCGCGCCAAGCCAAAGGCGTGATCGATCCGCAGCCCTCCAGCAGTGGCCAATCCAGCGCGGATCATCGCAATCCACGGGGCATAGCCGCTCTGGCGCAGTCCATCGGGCGAAAAGCCGGTGATCGACCAGTTCTGCCCCAGCGGCCCCAAGGGATCAGGCGGCGCGCCAATCGTCAACCCGCCCAGCATCGCATCGCGCAGGCTCCACGCATCGCTGCCCGATGGATCAACACCGACGGCAAGATCGCCAATCAGGCCGATTGCCATGCCCGCCTCGTGCGCAGCCGATTGAGCCGCTGCCAGCCCTGCGCGGGTGACGCCTTGCACAAACAGGTGAAAGGCAACCTCTTGCGGGTGCTCGGCGGCAAAACCTTGCGCTGCGGCGCCTGCTGGATCGTGGAAGGCGCTGGGCCAATCGCGCCAGCCATGCGCGCCGGTGGCCGCGCGGAAGTGGCAATCGAGCGCATCGAACAGTGCGTGGCGGTGCAGCATCGGATCATCAGCAGGCGTGAGGCTCGCACGCGCCTGCGGCCCCAGCTTATCAAACAGCGCGCGCAATTGCGCCAGTCGGCGCGGCAGGGCACTGGCCCAGTCGATCAGCGGCGGGCCGTCTTCGGGCGGCAAAGGCGGCAGGCCAGCCAGCGCCGGATCTGCCAGCGCGCCGTTCAGGAATAGGCGGCTCGAAGGCGAATAGGGGCTGTATCCGACACCGTTTCCCGGAAACAGAGCATGCACCGGATTGATCGCCAGCGCATCAGCGCCCGCTGCGCCCAAGGCGCTTGCGGCCTCGGCCAGCTCGCCAAATGTGCCAAAGGGAGAGGCGCGCGATCCCTTGAGCGCCGGAATTTGTGCAGACACGCCCCATGGGCGGCAAGGGCTTTGTGCGGGCAAAGGGCAGCGAGCAGGCGCAACCGCCAGCCGCAAGGCGTGTCCATCCAGCGCCAGATCATAATAGCCCGGCGTATCAGGGACCCTCAGCCGCGCGCCCTCGATCGCGAGCTTTACCGTGATGCCGTCTGCGCCTATCGCCTCGGCGCGGGTGATGGCAATCGGCAGATCGATCAGCGCGCCTGCATCGGCCACCAGCATCGCGGGCAGGCGGCGTTTGCGCGCGGCGATTTCGGCAAGGCGGGCAGCGATAGCGCGTTCATTTGCAGTGTCGTGTCCGAGCGCGTGAAGCACAGCGGCAAGAGCTTCGTCGCTGACCTGCTGCACGCGCCCTTCGACATCGCGCCATTCGCGCGCCACACCTGCGGCCTGTGCCAGCGCGTGCAACTGCTCCATCGCCACCTCTTCCGTTGCCAATGACCCCGGCATCGGGCCGCATTGTGATCCTGACAAGCATCTCGCACGCCATGAATACGATTGTCGCCCTGCTTTATCCAATTGCTGCGCCGCACCAAAGCGGATTAGGGTGTCCTGACAGGCTGCGGGGGCGGTGCGATCATGACACTCCTGCGCCCAAGGGCCTGATCGGGCCATAAGCAAGGAGTGTGGCCAGCGTGACAATCACCCCTGACACCAAGACCGCTGAGCTTGAGGCGCGCATCCTGCGCACCTTGCGTCACCGGGTCGGCAAGACCGAGCGTGCGGCCAAGCCGCATGATTGGTACAATGCCGCTGTTCTTGGCTTGCGCGATGACATCATCGACAACTGGTTTGCCTCCACCTCGCGCACGCATGAGGCAGGCGGCAAAAGGGTCTATTATCTCAGCCTTGAATTCCTGATCGGGCGGCTGTTGCGCGATGCCTTGTCCAATCTGGGCATGACGCGCGAGATGGATCAGGCGCTGCGTGAACATGGGCTGCGCTTGGCCGATCTGGAGGAACTGGAGCCTGACGCAGCGCTTGGCAATGGCGGGCTGGGTCGGCTGGCGGCGTGCTTTATGGAAAGCCTTGCCAGTCTTGATATTCCCGCCTTTGGCTATGGCATTCGCTACATCAACGGGATGTTCCGCCAGCGGATTGATGATGGCTGGCAGGTGGAACTGCCCGAAACCTGGCTGGCGCACGGCAATCCGTGGGAATTTGAACGCCGCGAGAGCGCCTATGTCATCGGCTTTGGCGGCGACGTGGTGAGCGATGCCGGGCGGGTGCGCTGGACGCCTGCTGAGAAAATCGAGGCAACAGCCTTTGATACGCCAGTGGTCGGCTGGCGCGGCAAGCGGGTGAACACGCTGAGGCTGTGGAATGCAGGGGCGCTCGATCCGATCCGGCTCGATGCCTTTAACGCAGGCGATCACGCGGGCGCGCTGGCCGAGCAGGTGCGCGCCGATAGCCTCGTGCGAGTGCTCTATCCGGCTGATTCCACGCCAGCGGGGCAGGAATTACGGCTGAGGCAGGAGTTCTTCTTTTCCAGCGCGTCCATTCAGGACATCGTGCGCCGCCATATCCAATATCACGGCGATGTGCACAGCCTGCCGGATAAGGCCGCAATTCAGCTCAACGACACCCACCCTTCGGTGGCGGTCGCTGAATTGATGCGTATCCTGATGGATGAACAGCGCCTTGCCTTTGATGAAGCATGGGAAATCACCAAGGGCACGATTGCCTATACCAATCACACCTTACTGCCCGAAGCGCTGGAAAGCTGGCCGCTGCCGCTGTTTGAACGCCTGCTGCCGCGCCATATGCAGATCGTCTATGCAATCAATGCCAAGGTGCTGCGTGAGGCGCGCCGCGCCGGGATGGATAATGCGGCGATTGCTGCGATCTCGCTGATTGATGAACATGGCGAACGGCGCGTGCGGATGGCAAACCTTGCCTTTGTCGGCGCGCATTCCGTGAACGGGGTGGCAGCGCTCCACACTGATCTGATGAAGCAGACAGTGTTTGCCGATCTGCACAAGCTTTACCCCACTCGCATCAACAACAAGACCAATGGCGTCACCCCGCGCCGCTGGCTGCATCAGGCCAACCCGCGCCTCACCAGCCTGATCCGTGACGGGATTGGCGATGGGTTTATTGATGATGCAGAGCAATTGGCTGGCCTTGTGGCGCTGGCCGATGATCGGTCCTTTGGTGAGCGCGTGGACGAGGTCAAGCGCGCCAATAAGGTCGATCTGGCCCATCATCTCAGCGATCTGACTGGCGTCAGGCTGGATCCCGATGCTTTGTTCGATGTGCAGATCAAACGCATCCACGAATACAAGCGCCAACTGCTGAACCTGATCGAGACGGTCGCCCTCTACGACCAGATCCGCAGCCATCCCGAACGCGACTGGGTTCCGCGCGTCAAAATTTTCGGCGGCAAGGCGGCGCCGACCTATCACAACGCCAAACTCATCATCAAACTCGCGAATGACATCGCCCGGCGGATCAATTCCGATCCATCCGTGGGTGAGTTGTTGAAGGTGGTGTTCGTGCCCAATTACAATGTCAGCCTTGCGGAAAAGATCATTCCGGCAGCTGACTTGTCCGAGCAGATTTCAACCGCTGGCATGGAAGCCTCGGGCACGGGCAATATGAAATTCGCTATGAACGGGGCGCTGACGATTGGCACGCTGGACGGCGCGAATATCGAGATCATGGAGCGGGTGGGCCGCGATAACATCGTCATCTTTGGCCTGACAGCGGAAGAAGTTGCGTTGAAACGCGCAGGCGGGTACAATCCGGCCGAGGTGATCGAAGGCAACCGGGAATTGGCACAGGCCGTCCATTCGATCGCGAGCGGCGTGTTCAGCCCCGATGACCCGACGCGTTATCAGGGCCTGATGGATTCGCTCACACATTCCGACTGGTTCATGGTGGCGGCCGATTTTGATGCCTATGCCGCAGGGCAGCGCGAGGTGGACGCGCGCTGGTGTGACAGGGCGGGCTGGCGCCGCTCAGCCATTATGAACATCGCGCAGGTCGGCTGGTTTTCCTCCGATCGCACCATCAGCGAATATGCCCGCGAGATCTGGGGCGTGATGTGAAACCGCCGCCAGAGGCCCTTGCTGCGCTTTTGGACGGCACCCACGCCGATCCCTTTGCGCTGCTCGGGCCGCATGATGGGCCCGAAGGCACCTTTGCCCGCGTCATCCTTTACGGCGCTGAAGAAGCGGAAGCCTTCGCGCTGAAAGGCGGCAGGCTGGGCAAGATGAAGCGGGTGGATGGCCCGCTGTTCGAAGGCAAGCTCAGGGGCAAGCCCAAGCCGATCCGCTATCGCTGTCGGGGGATGGGGCATGAATGGTGGGTTACTGACCCCTATTCCTTTGGCCCTGTGCTGGGGCCCATGGATGATTTCCTGATCGCAGAAGGCACGCATTTGCGCCTGTTCGATAAGCTGGGCGCGCATCTTATCCATCATCAGGGCTGCTCGGGCGTGCATTTTGCGGTCTGGGCGCCCAATGCCCGCAATGTGAACCTTGTGGGCGATTTCAATGGTTGGAACGCGGCTGCCCACATGATGCGGCGCCGGGTCGATATTGGCGTGTGGGAGATCTTCATCCCCGACATCGGCGAAGGCGCGGCCTATAAATATCGCATCACCGGCCTCGATGGCACGGTGCAGCCATTGAAGTCCGATCCCTTTGCCTTTGCCAGCGAATTGCGGCCCAAGACCGCCAGCATCGTCGCCCGTCCCGGCAAGGCCGATTGGGGTGATGAGGCCCACCGCAAGCATTGGGCGAGCGTTGACCCACGGCGCGAGGCGATTTCGATCTACGAAGTCCACCCCGGTTCGTGGCAGCGGGACGATAATGGCTGGTTCCTGACATGGGACGAAATGGCCGCGCGCCTGATCCCTTATGTCTGCGACATGGGCTTTACCCATATCGAGTTCCTGCCCGTCTCCGAGCACCCCTATGATCCGAGCTGGGGCTATCAGACGACGGGGCTCTATGCGCCGTCTGCCCGGTTTGGGGACGTGGAAGGTTTCGCCCGCTTCGTGGATGGCGCGCACCGCGCTGGCATTGGCGTGCTGATCGACTGGGTTCCGGCGCATTTCCCGGTCGATGAACACGGCCTTGCCCGCTTTGACGGCACGGCGCTTTATGAACACGAAGACCCGCGCCTCGGCTTCCACCCCGACTGGAACACCGCGATCTACAATTTCGGGCGCCGCGAAGTGCGCAGCTTCCTTGTCAACAACGCGCTGTTCTGGGCCGAGCAATATCATGTCGACGGCCTGCGCGTCGATGCGGTCGCCTCGATGCTCTACCGCGATTATTCGCGCAGCGAGGGCGAATGGATCCCCAATGCGGACGGGGGCCGCGAGAATTGGGAGGCGGTGGAGTTCATGCGGAGCGCTAACAAGGCGCTCTATGGCCAGCACACAGGCGTTATGACCATCGCCGAGGAATCAACCTCATGGCCCGGCGTCTCCCACCCCGCTTTCGACGAAAGCCCGCGCACGGCATTGGGTTTCGGGTTCAAGTGGAACATGGGCTTCATGCACGACACGCTGCAATATATGGGCCGCGACCCCGTGCACCGGAAATACCACCATTCCGAGATCACCTTCGGCCTCGTCTATGCCTTCTCCGAGAATTTCGTCCTGCCTTTGAGCCACGATGAAGTGGTGCACGGCAAGGGCACAATCCTTGGCAAAATGAGCGGCGATGATTGGCAGCAATTTGCGAACCTGCGCGCTTACTATGCGATGATGTGGGGCTATCCCGGCAAGAAGCTGCTGTTTATGGGCCAGGAATTCGCCCAGCGCCGCGAATGGAGCGAGGAGCGCGAGCTCGATTGGCACCTGATGGACGCGCCCGCGCATCGGGGCGTGGCTCATCTGATCCGTGATCTCAACCGCCTCTACCGCGAAACCCCTGCGCTCCACGCCCGCGATTGCGAAGGTGAGGGGTTCGAATGGCTGATTGCCGATGATGCGGACAATTCGGTGTTCGCTTGGGCAAGGAAGGCTCCGGGCGAGGCTCCTGTGGCGGTGATCGCCAATATGACGCCCACATTGCACCGCCACTACCGAGTGCCTTTGCCGCATGATGGCATGTGGGCCGAAGTGCTGAATTCCGACGCCGAAACCTACGGCGGCAGCGGCCAGGGCAATATGGGGCGTGTGATCGCCAAAGATGGCGCAGCGCATATCCTTTTGCCGCCGCTTGCCACAATCATGCTGCAATACACAGGATAAGACCAAAAGATCGGGGAGAGTGGGCGATGATCGAGAGGACTTCAGGAAGGCCATTGGCGCGCGATGCCATGGCCTATGTGCTGGCAGGCGGGCGCGGCAGCCGTTTGATGGAACTGACCGACCGGCGCGCCAAGCCGGCGGTCTATTTCGGCGGCAAGTCGCGGATCATCGACTTCGCTCTGTCGAACGCGATCAACTCCGGCATCCGCCGCATTGGCGTTGCCACCCAATACAAGGCGCATTCCCTCATCCGCCATATGCAGCGCGCTTGGACGTTTCTGCGCCCGGAACGCAATGAAAGCTTTGATATTCTGCCCGCCAGTCAGCGTGTCTCGGAAAACCAATGGTATGAAGGCACGGCCGATGCGGTGTTCCAGAACCTCGACATCATCGCCAGCCTTGCGCCCAAATATATGGTGATCCTGGCAGGCGATCACATCTACAAGATGGACTACGAATTGATGCTGCAACAGCACGTCAATTCGGGCGCGGATGTCACCATCGGCTGCCTTGTCGTGCCGCGCATGGAAGCCACCGGCTTTGGCGTGATGCAGGTGGATGACAAGGACACCATCACCGCCTTTGTCGAAAAGCCGAAAGACCCGCCCGGTATCCCCGGCAGCCCGGATATGGCGCTGGCGTCCATGGGGATTTACGTCTTCAACACCGAATTCCTGTTCGAACAATTGCGCCGCGATGCCGATGATCCTGCATCAAGCCGCGATTTTGGCGGGGATATCATCCCCTATATCGTCAAGCACGGCAAAGCGGTTGCCCACCGCTTCACGCAAAGCTGCATTCGCGCTGCCGAAGAAATCGAGGAATATTGGCGCGATGTCGGGACGCTCGATGCCTATTTCGAGGCCAATCTCGATCTCACCGATACTGTGCCCAAACTGAACCTCTATGATCGCGACTGGCCGATCTGGACGGACGCGGTGGTCGCCGCCCCTGCCAAATTCGTCCATGACGAAGATGGCCGGCGCGGGTTTGCGGTGTCTTCGCTGGTGTCGGGCGATTGCATTATTTCAGGCTCAGAAGTGCGTCGCAGCCTGTTGTTTACCGGCGTCAAGATCGGCAGCTATTCGAGCGCGAACGAAGCGGTGATCCTGCCCTATTGCAACATTGGGCGCGGCGCGCGGCTTAACAGGGTGATCATCGATTCCGGCGTGCGTATCCCTGAAGGCATGGTGATCGGCGAAGATCCTGAATTGGATGGGCGCCGGTTCCGGGTGTCGGAAAAAGGCGTGGTGCTGGTAACCCGCCACATGATGGCGCGGCTTTAGGGGAGGGTGTTGATGCGCGTCCTTTCGGTGGCCTCCGAAGCGGCCGGGCTGGTGAAGACTGGCGGGCTGGCCGATGTGGCAGCCGCCCTGCCTGCCGCGCTGGCGGCGCAGGGCGTGGAGGTGACGACCTTTGTGCCCGGCTATCCGGAGGTGCTGGCACGGCTCGGCAAGAAGGCCAAGGCAGTGCACCAATGGGACGCGCTTTTGGGCGCACCTGCGCGGCTTTTGTCGGGAAAGCTGGGCGCCCATCCCTTGCTGGTGCTTGATGCGCCGGCACTGTTCAACCGCGAAGGCGGGCCTTATGGCGATGCCTCGGGCCGCGACTGGGACGACAATTGGCGGCGCTTTGCGGCCTTTGCGCGGGCAGCCGCCGATATCGCAGGCGGCGCAGTCAAGGGCCTCGCCTTTGATCTGGTCCACGCGCATGACTGGCAGGCAGGGCTCGTGCCTGCCTATCTCAGGCTCGCCCCACTGGCAGGCGGGCGCGCTGTCCCAAGCGTCATGACAATCCACAACATGGCCTTTCAGGGCTATTTCCCGGCAGAGGTGTTCCCCCAGCTTGGCCTGCCGCCCTCGGCGTGGAGCGTCGATGGGGTGGAAAGCTATGGCGGGGTGGGTTTCCTGAAAGCAGGCATGCAACTGGCTGATGCCATCACCACGGTGAGCCCGACCTATGCGGGCGAAATCCGCTGTGTGGAATTTGGCATGGGGCTTGAAGGGCTGGTGCTGGCGCGATCGAACCGCGTCCATGGCATTCTGAATGGCATCGACACCATGGAATGGAACCCTGCGAGCGATCCGCATCTGGCCGCGAATTTCTCCGCTGGAAAACTCGCCGCGCGGGTCAGGAACAAACGCGCGGTGGAAGCCGCCTTCGGGCTGACCCGCGATGATGGGCCGCTGTTTGTCGTCATCAGCCGCCTCACCTGGCAAAAGGGCATGGATGTGCTCAGCGGCGTGCTCGATCATCTGGTGGGGATTGGCGGGCGGCTCGCGCTGCTCAGCACGGGAGATGCGGAGATCGAGGGCGCCTTCGTGGCCGCGGCCAAACGTCATCCAGGGCGCATCGGCGTGCGCATCGGTTATGACGAGGCGCTTGCGCACCTTATGCAAGGCGGCGGGGATGCCATCCTCATCCCCAGCCGTTTTGAACCTTGCGGGCTGACCCAGCTTTACGGCCTTGCCTATGGGTGCGTGCCCGTCGTCTCGCGCACCGGGGGGCTGGCTGATACGGTGATCGATGCCAACCCCGCAGCGCTGGCCGCAGGGGTGGCGACCGGCGTGCAGATGAATGCCGTCAGCCACAATGCGCTTGCCCTCGCGGTGAGCCGCACCGTGCAGCTTTATGGCGACAAGCCGCAATGGAAACGGCTCCAGAAAAACGCGATGAAGGCCGATTTTTCGTGGGGGGCAAGCGGGGCTGCCTATGCCGCGCTCTACCGCCAATTGATCGAGGAACAGGGATGATCGAGACAGTTCCCACCACGCCCTTTGACGGCCAGAAGCCCGGCACCTCGGGCCTGCGTAAGAAAGTGCGGGTGTTCGCGCAAGCCAATTACGCCGAGAATTTTATCCAGAGCGTGTTCGACGTGGCTGAGCGGCCTCAGCGCTCGACGCTGGTGATCGGCGGGGATGGGCGCTTTCACAATCGCGCGGTGATCGCCCGCGCGATAGAGATGGCAGCCGCCAATGGCTATGCCCGTGTGCTCGTGGGGCAGGGCGGTATCCTCTCCACTCCCGCCGCCAGCCATGTCATCCGCAAATATGGCGCGAGCGGCGGCCTAATCCTCTCGGCCAGCCACAATCCCGGCGGGCCGGAGGAGGATTTCGGGATCAAATATAACATCGCCAATGGCGGCCCTGCGCCCGAAGCGGTGACCGAGGCGATCTATGCCCGCACGCAAGATATTGATCGCTGGATGATGGTGGAAGGCTGCGTCGATCTCGACCGCATCGGCGCGAGCCGCGTTGGCGATATGGTGGTCGAGGTGATCGATCCCGTCGCTGATTATGCCGATCTGATGGAGGAGCTGTTCGATTTCCCCGCCATCCGCGCGGCCGTGGCGAGCGGCGCGCTGACCATGGCGTTTGACGCGATGCATGCAGTGACCGGGCCCTATGCGCGGGAGATATTGGAAGGCCGCCTCGGCTTTCCCGCAGGCACTGTCCGCAATGGCGTGCCGATGGAGGATTTCGGCGGGCATCACCCTGACCCGAACCTCGTCCACGCCGCCGAACTGTATGACCTGATGATGGCGGCTGACGCTCCCACCATCGGCGCGGCATCGGATGGGGACGGCGACCGCAACCTGATCATCGGCAAAGGCGTGTTCATCACGCCGTCCGATTCGCTCGCAATACTGGCGGCCAATGCGCATCTCGCGCCCGCCTATGCCGGGGGGCTCAAGGGTATCGCCCGCTCGATGCCGACCAGCGCGGCGGCGGACCGGGTGGCCGAAGCGCTGGGTGTTCCCTTATGGGAGACGCCGACCGGGTGGAAGTTCTTCGGCACGCTGCTGGATGCGGGAAAAGCCACGATCTGCGGCGAGGAAAGCGCTGGCACGGGCAGCGATCATGTGCGCGAGAAGGACGGGCTGTGGGCGGTGCTCTTGTGGCTCAATATCCTCGCCGTGACAGGCAAGCCCGTGCGGCAGATTGCCGAGGAGCATTGGGCGCGCTTTGGCCGCAATTACTACGCGCGCCATGATTATGAGGCCATTGCAACCGCCAAGGCGAACGCGCTTATGGCGGCGCTGGAGGCTTCGCTGGAGGGCCTTCCCGGCAAGGCTTTGGGGCCGCTGACCGTCAGCGCTGCCGATCAGTTTGCTTACACCGATCCCGTCGATGGTTCGCACAGCAACCGCCAAGGCGTGCGGGTGATGTTCGAGTGTGGATCGCGGATCGTGTTCCGCTTGTCGGGCACGGGGACCGAAGGGGCGACCTTGCGGGTCTATCTTGAACGCTATGAAGCGCCCGGCGGGCGGCTGGCGGAAGCAACACCCGCGATGCTCGCTGATCTCATCGCGGCGGCAGAAGCCATCGCCGGAATCGCCGCGCACACCGGCCGCAGCGCGCCTGATGTGGTGACGTGAGCCTGCAACTGGGCGCCCATGTCGCAGGCGGGCAAACCCGCTTTGCGGTGCGCGCGCCCTTGGCTCAAGGCATCGACCTGTGCCTGTTTGATGGCGAGGCGGAAAGGCGCCTCCCGATGGCGCGCGCGGGCGATATCTGGGCGCTGGAGCTTTCCGGCGATCTGACCGGGCAGCCCTATGGCTACCGCGCCCACGGCACTTATGCGCCCGATCGCAACCTGTGGTTTGATCCGTCCAAGCTGCTGATTGATCCCTATGCCATCGCGCTGGACCGCCGCTTCATTCAGCACCCCCGGCTTGGCGAATATGGCGCAGACACCGCCGATCTCGTCCCGCGTGTGCTGGTGGCTGGCGCCTTGCCACAAGTGCCGCTCCTGCCGCCCCGGTTCCAGCGCGGCGGGTTGATCTATGAATTGAACGTGGCAGCCTTCACCGCGCTGCACCCCGATGTGCCGCAACACCAGCGCGGAACCATCGCCGCGCTCGCCCATCCGGCGGTGATCGCGCACCTAAAAAAGCTTCACGTCAGCGCCATCGAGCTCATGCCAATTGTCGCGTGGATTGACGAACGCCACTTGCCGCCGCTCGGCCTTGCGAACCACTGGGGGTACAATCCGGTCGCGATGATGGCGCTTGACCCCGGCCTGTGCCCCGGCGGAGTGGCCGAACTGCGTGAAGTGGTGGCGGCGCTGCATGAGGCGGGGATTGGCGTCATCCTCGATCTGGTGTTCAACCACACAGGGGAAAGCGATGTGCATGGCGGCACTTTGTCGCTGCGCGGCCTTGACCCTGCCGCCTATGCGCGCTCCCCCGACGGGAGCCTCATCAACGACACCGGCTGCGGCAACACCTTGGACTTCGCCAACCCCTATGTCCGGCGGCTGATGATCGACACCCTCGCGCATTTCGTGCGCCATGCAGGCATCGACGGATTCCGCTTTGATCTCGCCCCCGTGATTGCGCGCAGCTCCGGTTTTGACGCCCACGCGCCGATCTTTGCCGAACTCGCCGCGCAAGCCTGCCTCGCCGACCGCATCATGATTGCCGAGCCGTGGGACATTGGCCCGGGCGGCTATCAACTCGGCAATTTCCCTGCGAACTGGCTCGAATGGAACGACCGCTACCGCGACGATGTCCGCCGCTTCTGGAAGGGCGAGGCGACAGTGGGCGCGCTCGCGACCCGGATTGCCGGATCATCCGATGTGTTCGGGCAGGATTGCAGGAGCGTCAATTTCCTCGCCGCGCATGATGGCTTTACGCTTGCTGACACAGTCGCTTACGAACACCGCCACAATTATGCCAACGGCGAGGATAATCGCGATGGGCACGGGCAAAACCATTCGTGGAATTGCGGCGTGGAAGGCCCCAGCGATGATCCGGCGGTGATCGCCCGGCGCGCTGCCGATCTGCGCGCCATGCTCGCCACTTTGTTTGCCTCGACCGGCACGATCATGCTCACCGCAGGCGATGAAATGGGCCGCTCGCAAGGCGGCAACAACAATGCCTATTGCCAGTTCATGCCAATTGATTGGGCGGCGCGCGACACCGCTTTGGAAGCCTATGTTGCGCAATTGTCAGGGCAGCGCGCGCGGGCTCTTGCCAGCTTTACCCGGTTTCCGGAGAGTGGGCGGTGGCTCTCGCTTTCCGCCGCGCCGATGACGCCGGGTGAATGGGAGAGCCTTGCCACCCACGGTTTTATCCACGAGGCGCCTGCCGAAAGCGGCGCGCCGCGCCTGTTGGTGGATCGCAGCAGCCGCAAGGTCACAGCCACCTTTTGAGATCCGGCACACTTTTCACAAGCCGCGGGCGGCGATTTGCGCTATGGGGCAGGCCACAAGGGCGCGGTGCAAACTCTGGTTCACCCGTCGCCGACCTTTTTCTCCTGCCGCAACATAGTGTTACGGGAAGCTTGCAGATGCGATCTGCGAGCCAGATGTTTTGAGTATTTTGATATGACGACTTTTCCCCCTCTCCCCGCCGCTCTTGAAACGGCGCTTGCCGAACGTGGCTATGCCAGCGCCACCGAAGTGCAGGCGGCCGTGTTGCGTCCAGACGCTGTGGGCCGCGATCTGGTGGTTTCGGCGCAGACCGGTTCGGGCAAGACTGTTGCCTTTGGCCTTGCCATGGCGGGCGATCTGCTGGGCAGCGATGAACGCATCGGCTTTTCGCCAGCGCCGCTCGCGCTGGTGATTACGCCGACGCGTGAGCTTGCCCTTCAGGTGAGCCGCGAGCTTGGCTGGCTCTATGGCCGCACCGGCGCGCGCGTGGCCACCTGTGTGGGCGGCATGAATCCCTCTGCTGAACGCAAGGTTTTGGCCTCGGGGCCTGCGATTGTGGTCGGCACACCGGGCCGCCTGCGCGATCACCTCGAACGCGGCGCGCTCGATATGTCGGCCTTGCGCGTGGCAGTGCTCGATGAAGCGGACGAAATGCTCGACATGGGCTTTCGCGAGGAATTGGAAGCCATCCTTGATGCAACGCCCGAAGGCCGCCGCACGCTGCTGTTCTCGGCCACCATGCCGCGCCCGATCGAGGCGCTCGCCCGCCGCTATCAGCATGATGCGCTGCGCATCGCCACCATCAGCGATGGGCGCGGGCACGGCGATATTGCCTATCAGGCGGTCACCGTTTCCCCGACCGAGATTGAACACGCGGTCGTCAATCTGCTGCGCTATCACGAAGCGGAAACCGCGATCCTGTTTTGCGCCACGCGCGAGAAAGTCCGCCACCTCCACGCGACCTTGCAGGAACGCGGCTTTGGCGTGGTGGCGCTGTCGGGCGAACATTCGCAGTCTGAACGCAATCAGGCGCTGCAAGCCCTGCGCGATCGCCGTGCGCGGGTGTGTGTCGCAACCGATGTGGCCGCGCGCGGGATTGACTTGCCGACATTGAGCCTTGTGATCCACGCCGATATTCCGCGCGATGCCGAAACCCTGCAACACCGTTCGGGCCGGACAGGCCGCGCCGGACGCAAGGGTGTCGCGGTGCTGGTCGTGCCGTTTTCTGCGCGCCGCCGGGTGGAAGCAATGCTGGGCCGGGCGCGGATTGCCGCCGAATGGCAGGATGTGCCGACCCGCGATGCCATTGCCGAGCGCGACCGCGCGCGCCTTTTGGAAAAGCTGCTTGCTCCTGTCGAAGTGACCGAGGCCGACGTTGCGCTGGTCGAGCGCCTTCTGGCCGAACGCACGCCGCAGGAAATCGCCGCCCAATTGGTGCAGGCTCACCGCGCCAGCCTGCCCGAACCTGAGGACGTTATTGCCAACACGCCGCAGGCGCGCGCCGAGGCGCAGAAAGAGCGCCACCGCCCCGGATTTGAGGACACAGTGTGGTTCCGCATGGATATTGGCCGCGCGGACAACGCTGACCCGCGCTGGCTGCTGCCGCTCTTGTGCCGCCGCGGCCACATCACCCGCAACGAAATTGGCGCAATCCGCATTGGGGGCGAAGAAACCTATTTCCAGATCCCGCGCGCGATTGCCGATAAATTCGCCGCCGCCGCTGCCCGCACGGGTGAGGCCGAGACTGACGAGGCGGCCTTGCGGATCGAGCGATCGGAAACCGGCCCGCGCGAAGCAGCCCGCAGCAATCGCCAGCGCCGCCCGTCGCGCAGCACGCCCGATGCGGGCTTCGTCAAGGCCAAGCCAGTGGGTCACAAGCCGGGGAAAAAGCCCTATGCCCCGCGGGGCGCAGGCGCTCCGCATCCTGCTAAAAAGCATCACAAGCGCAAGCATCCCTGATTGCCCAAGCGATTGGCGGGCCTGAATCGCTGGAAAACTCTGCTCCAGCCTTTGCGCCCGCTCGCACGCCTGCCTAATCAGGAAAGGTGAGCACCATGATCGACATAGGCCGCGACAGCGGCGGGCAGCCGGTTGCCCTTGATCTGGAGGAATTGCTGGCCACGCGCTTGCTGGTTCAGGGCAATTCGGGTTCGGGCAAATCGCACTTGCTGCGCCGCCTGCTTGAGGAGTGCGCCGGCACGGTGCAACAGGTGGTGATCGACCCCGAAGGCGATTTCGTCACGCTGGCCGATGCCTTTGGCCATGTGGTGATTGATGGTGCGGCCTATTCCCCGCGCGAGATCGAGGCGCTGGCAGGCCGGGTGCGTGAGCATCGCGCCTCGGTGGTGCTGGCGCTGGATGAACTGGAGGTTGAACAGCAGATCCGCTGCGCGGCGCTGTTCCTGACCGCGCTGTTCGATGCGCCGCGCGAACATTGGTATCCTGCGCTGGTGGTGGTGGACGAGGCACAGATGTTCGCGCCCGCCGTGGCCGGCGAGATCAGCGATGACACCCGCCGCCTGACGCTATCGGCCATGACCAACCTGATGTGCCGCGGGCGCAAGCGCGGCCTTGCCGGGATTGTCGCAACGCAGCGCCTTGCCAAGCTGGCCAAGAATGTCGCGGCAGAGGCGAGCAACTTCCTGATGGGGCGCACGTTTCTGGATATTGATATGGCGCGCGCCGCCGACCTGCTCGGCATGGACCGGCGGCAGGCCGAGCGTATTCGCGATTTGCAGCGCGGCCAGTTTCTGGGGCTTGGCCCGGCGATCAGCCGACGTCCGGTGGCGGTCAATGTCGGGCCGGTGCGCACCGCTGGCCGTGGCACCACGCAAGGCCTGATGCCGCTGCCCGAGACCGCCGAAGGCGCGATGGAGGCGTTGCTGACCGAGCGGCTGACCGAAGCGGCGCGCACGCCTCCTGCGCCGCGTCCTATAGCGCCGCCGCGCCCTGCTGCCGATATTGAACGCGCACTGTCAGCAGCGCCCACAGTGCCGTCCGCCGCGCTTCTTGAGGCGGGGACAGCCGCGCAAGCACGGCCGCAACTATCCGCGCCTGCGCCCATCGCTGACATTCCCCAGGACGATGCGAAGGTTGGCGCTGTGATCTGCGAGATGGCATCTGAGGAAGGCGCGACCTTTCTGCCCGCTGCCCAATTGTTCCGCGATTTCGCGATCCGTTGCCGCAAGCGCGGCATAGCCAGCGCCCATATCGACATGGCCCGTTTTCGCCGCCTGTTTGCGCTGGAGGTGGGCGGCCTTGCGCGCCTCGATGAACCAGAGCGCAGCGCGGTCGCTGCCATGGTCGAAGGGGTCGAGGACGACGTGCTTGCGCCCTATCTGGCGATGGTGGTCGCCGCCACACTGGGCGAGCCGATACCCGATGAAGACGCGCTTGCCCGCATCTATGGCAGTTCGTCACCCAGTCGCATCCGCCGCCTGCTTGATCATATGGAACGCAGCGGGTTGATTGTGGTGCGTGAGGAATTCGGCGGTGAGCGCGCCATTATGGTTCAAGGCGCAGCAGGTAAGGCTGCCACCAGTAGTCCGGCGGCCTGAATCGCAAGTCCGATCATGCGCGCGAAAGTCGGGATGTTCCGGCACTTGTCTCCGGTCGGTTGGCAGCGTGATTGTGGGGCGGTTTTGGGACCTTGCAATCGTGCGAAACGCTCTGGTTCTGGCAAGGGGCCGATCACCGCTGCCACCCGGGTTTTGGCGGCGCGATTGCTGCGCGCCAGCCTGTCTGCGCCGGAGGCCGCAAACCTGCCAGTTTTGCTGGTGTCTGGCGCAAGCGATCACCGCCAGAGTGCAACAAGATGCTTGGCGCTGCTTGGTTTTGCGCTGCGAGCATCACTGATCAAAGGACTGGTCGAGCGTGAAGTGGCAGCGGGTTGCAGATCGCGGCGAATTGCCGCCTGAAGGAAAATTGGCGGTGGAAATCTGCGGCTGGCAGGTCTTACTGGTCAGCAACGCTGATTGCCTGTTTGCCTATCATGATCGCTGCACCCATCAGGCTGCGCAGTTGTCCTGTGGGCGGGTTCGCCGCGGCGCGATCATGTGCCCGCTGCATGGTGCCCGTTTCAAGATTGATACCGGAGAGTGCATCGGCGGCGCCTATCCCCCGCTCAGGCGTTTCGAGGTGCGGGTGACAGACGGGGCAATCGAAGTCGAGTTGCCCGATGCCCCGCCCGGTTGACGCAGCGCGCTGACGCATTCGCCAAAAAAGGAGGGCGGGGTAACCCGCCCTCAGAACCGGCGGAAGAGTGGGCCGGTTGTAACGGGATGAATTTCCATCAACAGGCTGGCCGCTTACACTCAAGCTCGGCCAGCCTGGCGCATTCCTTACACCGCGCCTTCCCGCCCGATCACCCTATCCAATGGGTATCATTGGTGGCTGGACGGGGCCAAAGACCCGGGAGGCGGGAGCGCTGTGTCGCGCCCCCGCCACAGCTGCGCAAGGCGAGTTAAAAACGCGTCGTCACCTCCACCATGACAGTGCGGGGCAGATTGCCAAAGCCCAGCTGGTCAGCCCGCACTCCGCCTGCTGTCCCGGTGCCAAATCCTGTTGAAGGGCCATCCACCACGCCGGTCACAAAGAAGCGGTTGGTGAGGTTCTTGCCGATCACCGCAATCTGCCAGCGGCGATCATCGGGGCCGAACCGGATGCCGGCATCGAGCAGGGCAAAATCGTCTTGCAGGCTGAGCGGATTGCCAAAGCCCGAGGCAAGGTAGCTGCCGGAATAGCGTGCATCCAGATTGAAGCCGAGTTCAAAATTCCGGCCCACCGAGGCTGTATAGTCGACACCGAAATTGCCGGTCCATTCCGGAGCAACCGAAAGCCGCACTCCGGTGAGGTTCTGGCGGGCATCAATGCCGCCGATCAGGGTGCACCCGTCGGCAATGGTCTGCCCGGCAAAGCACGGCGCCTGCGGGAAATCGGTGTATTTCGCATCGGTGTAATTGATCGCACCACGCAGATTGAGCCCGGGCACTGCGCGCGGCGCATATTCGAAGCTCACCTCGACGCCGCGGGTGCGGGCATCGGCGGTCAGTGTCTGGAAGGCAAAGATCGGCGAGTTGAAGAAATCGACCTGCAGATCGCTGTAATCATAGGTGAACAGCGTCAGATTGAGCCGCAGCTGATTATCGGCAAGGGTCGATTTGATCCCCACTTCAAAGCCTTCGACTGTTTCGGGATCAAAAGTCAGATCGCCCAGCGGATCATTGGAGAAGGCCGAATTGATCCCGCCGTTGGAAAAGCCACCGGACTTGTAGCCGGTCTTGTAGGCGCCGTAGACCATCACATCGCGGCTCGGCTTGTAGGTCAAGGTGACCTCGGGGGCAAAATCACGGAACTTCTGGTTGGCAAAGACTTCGCCCAGGCCGTCAGGCGAATTGCGATCTCGGAAAATCGCGGTCAGGAACGGGTTGTTGTAAGGCTGGGTGAAAAAGCTGTCCTTGGTTTCCCAAGTGTAGCGTCCACCGGCTGCCAGTTCGAGGCTGGGGACGATTTCATAGGTGAACTGGCCAAACAGCGAGAAAGTTTCGCCATCAGTCGTGCTGTTTTTGGAGCTGGCCAGAAATTCGTTCTGCGGCGATGTGGCGCTGTTGCGCAGGCCGGCAAACATCACAAACTGATCAAAGGTGCGTTCGGTGTTCTGATACAGCGCACCGAGCATGAAATTGAACGGGCCATCAAAATTCGACCGCAAGCGTAACTCCTGCGAGAACGCGCGCCACGATGTGTCCTCAGTCGCCCAGGTTCCGGCATTGTCACCGGTCTGGAAATCGCAGACACACATGAACTTGTTGTTGTTCCACTGATAATTGGTGATCGATGAGATCACGAAATTGTCGGCCTCATAGTCGATCGCGCCGTTGGCAGCGAAGCTCTCATAGCGGTTGAAGGGACGGCCATCAGCGCGCGCCAAGGGGAAATTGGCCGCAATATCGGTCGGCATATTGTTCTGCCGGGTGAGGAAGGTGGCCTCACAGGCAAAACCGGTCAGCTGGCTGATGCCGTTGGGTTGGCCGCAGGCAAAAGGCACATAGTTCCACGAACTGTTGTTGGTGCGGTTGAGATTGTAGGAGGCCTTCAGATTGATCGTGAGGCGGTCGCTCGGGGTCGCCTTGAAAGTCAGGCGGCTGAGCAATTCCTCCTCGCCGGGCTGATCGCTGCTGACAGGTGTGGCCACACTGACAATCGGATTGCCATCCCCGCCGGCAGCAAGACTGACAACGTCGAGTGTGGTGTAAGGCCGATTGACCTGAATATTGTTGTAAAGCCCCCCTTCCATCTTGGAGTAACGCACCGCCAGGCGGACACCGGCGTTGTCGCCCAGCGGAACCGAAGCGATCCCTTCAAGGCGCCATTGCTGTGCATTGAATTCGTACCCGGCGCGCGTGATGAATTCTGCCTCGGAGCCCGGATCATTGGTGGTGAAGGAAATCAGACCAGCAGTGGCGTTCTTGCCGAAAAACAGCGCCTGCGGGCCTTGCAGCACCTCAACGCGTTGCAGATCGAAGAAGCCTTCGTTGATGATGCGGCCCTGTCCGTAATAGGCCCCGTCCACCACCACTGCGACCGATTGTTCAATCCCGATTGAGGTGGAGGAAGAACCAATCCCGCGCATGGTCAATTGTGCGCCCGATCCGTTTGAGGCACGCCCGACGTTGAAATTGGGCGCGATGGCGGAGATTTTCTCGACGCTGGTGATATCGCGCGCAAGGATCGCTTCTTCGTTGAAGGCGGTCACCGAGACCGGGACGTTTTGCAGACTTTCCTCACGGCGGCGCGCTGTAACCACGATATCGCCAAGGCCGCCTGCCGGTTGGGCGACCTGTGCCGGATCGTCACTTTGTTGCGCGGCCGCTGCGGCGGGCAAGGCGTGAACAGTCACCAGCGTGGTGGTCGCAAGCAAATAGAAACGAACGTTTTTCAAGGCATTTCCCCCCTTTTATTGAGCCCTCTTGCGCTCCTGTTGGATGCCGGGCCTACGATGGTTTTGTATCGCAGAGGCGGCTCGCAGGTTGCCTAGTGCTTGTATTAGGTGGCGCTGGAGAGAAAAACCGGCATTTTTGCCGGTAGTCGAGGAGAGGGTATGAACACGCGTAAATTCTGGCGGCTGGATGCACGGCCACAGGGCCATGACTATGCCAGCGCGTTGTCGCTGGTAACCGAGCCCCTATCCGATCCCGCGCCCGGCGAAGTGCTGGTGCAGGCGCAATATCTCTCGATGGATCCGGGCGTCCGGGTGTGGATGACCGCGCGTGAGGATGGCTATTCGCCGCCCATCCCGCTGGGCTCGCCGATGCAGGGGCAATTCCTTGGCCGGGTGATAAAATCGGCCCATCCGGGCTTTGCTGAAGGCAATCTGGTGCGCGGGTTTGGCCATTGGGCGACCCATTCGCTGGTCGATCCGGCGCTGTCGGGCCTTGCCGTGATGGATGAGGATGTGGCCGATATCCGCGATCACTTTGGCGTGCTTGGCCTTAATGGCTGGACGGCCCTGTGCGGGCTCACCGATGTGCTCGGCATCACCGCGGGCGAGACAGTGCTGGTGTCGGCGGCAGCTGGCGCGACGGGCAGCATCGCCTGCCAGATTGCGCGCAATATGGGCTGCCGCGTGATCGGCATTGCCGGTTCTGACGACAAATGCCGCTGGCTTACCCAAGAGATCGGGATTGATGCCGCGATCAATTACCGCACCAGCGATGTGGCGGGCGAACTTGCCCGCATCGACGGCGGGATCAACGCCTATTTCGAGAATGTCGGCGGCGCGTTGCTGGATGCCGCCTTGCCCAATATGGCGCTTTATGGGCGCATCGGGATTTGCGGGCTGATTACCGGCTACACCAGCGATTACGGCGCGCCGGGGCCTGCGCGGTTCGATCAGATCCTGATGAAGCGGCTGACGGTGCGCGGCATTTTCCTGCCCGATTTCATGGCCGAAGGGCGCGATTACTACCCGCCGCTGCGCGCCATGTATGATGCAGGCAAGCTGACAGGCGAATTTGATGAAACGCGCGGGATTGAAGCCACGCTCGATGCCTTCACCCGCCTGATGACGGGCCAGAACACCGGCAAGGTGATCGTCGCGCTGGATGGTTGAGCAGGCCGCGCGCTCCTGCATCACGCATCGCTGATCTGTTCGTGGATGATGCGATAGGCGCGGCGCACAAACACCCAGCGGCCATCGCGTTTTTCCAGCTCGTCATCATATTTGCCCGCCCCGCGCACGATCTTGCCGGTTTCGGGATGCTGATAGAGTTCGTGGGTATAGGCCACCGCCCGCGCCCGATCGCCGTCCACCTCGATGCTGCCCGGCTCCATGAAATAGACCATGGGCTTGGCCATATTATCAAGGCCATAGACCTTCATCGATTCCACCCATCCAGCAACGATCACCTCCTTGCCTTCAAATGTGCCAAGGTCGGGATATTCGGGCAGGAACCACGAGGCATCCTCGGCCCAGATCGATCCCCACACCTCGGCATCGCGGGTCATCACGCCGTGGGCGTGGGTGTTCATCAATTCGCGGATAGCGAGGCGGTCTTCGAGCGGGCCGGTAAAGGGCATGGGGGTTCTCCTGTCGTGTGAGCGGGGGCGGTTCAGGGCTGGCGGCGAGCGAGCCAATCATTGAGCACTTCGTGAAAAAAGCGCACGCGGGTTTCCTGAGCGGCGAGATAGCCATCGGCATAGCCGCGCGAATGCATCCCTGCCTGCATCCCTTCGGCCAGTTCCATGTCCTGATAGACAATCTGCCCCGCCAATTCCGGCACGCCGCGCCCCTGATCAAAGACGCGGTGTTCGCATTCCTCAGCCTCCCGCAGGGGACGCGGGCCGGCCATGATCGATTCGACAATTTCCTGCCCTTCCACCGGAAACGCCATGCACCACAGATCGAAGAAGCATTTTTCGGGGTCATCAGGGTGCGGTTCGCTGCGGAAGAACACCAGATTATCGGGCAGGAAGCTGATCGTGACATTCGGAAAGATCACCGTGTGCGGGCTGTCGGTGATTTCCTCATCACTAAGGTCTTCGTAATGCCAATAGCCGCGTTCCCGCCACAGCCGCCGCTTGGCTGCCTTGAGATCGCGCCAGCCCTGCATCACGAAATCTTCGTAGGAAGGATAGCTTTCCGGGTCGATATCCCACTGTCGCAAGATCGCGGCAAACACCTCGTTAAGTCCGCTTGCCGGGCGATCGGTGAGCGAGGGGCGCATCGGCTGCACCGTGCGGCCATGCCCCTTGGGCCACATTTCGTGGCGGGCCGATGACACATCCTGATCGATCCACGGCGGAACCTGCGGGTGGGCGGTACGGGTGTGGTAGCTTTCGGAGAAATTATCGGTGACGAATTTCCAGTTGGCGCCGATTTCGATGCGATACCACGCCACCCGGACAGCGCTTTCCATCGGGTAATTGCGATAAAGCGTGGGGATGGGATCAAGATAATCGAGCAGCGCGGGCGCAGCATCATCCATTGTGTACCACACAAACCCGCCCCAGGTATCACAGCGCAATTCCTTGAGGCGCAGCTTGCCGCAAGGGTTGCCTTGCGGGAAATCCTGTGGGTCTTGCGCGTGTTCCAGCACCCCGTCCTTGCCCCAGCGCCAACCGTGATAGGGGCAGGTGAAGGCCTCGACCGAACTCGATTCGCGCACCAGCCGCATCCCGCGATGCCCGCAGGCATTGTAGAAGGCCCGCACCGAGCCATCCTCCTGTCGCACCGCAATCACCGATTCTTTCAGGAAATCGTGCACCAGAAAATCGCCCGCTTCAGGAATATCGGCGAGCCTTCCGGCGATGTGCCAGATGCGGGTCCACAGATTGTCCCATTCTGCCTGTGCAAATTCGCGCGAGTAATAGCGGTCGCCCGTGATCGGATCGCCGCGCAGATGCGATGGGTCGCGCCCGTTCATCGGGCTTGCTGCATTGTGCTGCGCCTGCTGCTGGCTTGCCATGGCCGAACCTCCCTGCCGTTTTGGGCAGGGATAGTGAGCGCAGCACGGACGCGCGCAACTATCACTTCAACGAGAAATCAGGCAGAATTGCCGGTTTTTGCCTTCTCGAAGATGTCCTTCACCAGATCAACCAGAGCGGTGCGCACCGCTTCGCGCCGCTCGGCCTGTTCGATAAAGGGGCGGTTTATCAAAAGGCCAAGATGCACCGCGGCTGCCACGTCATTGGCCAGCAACATGGCATCGGACGCGCCCTGCCAATGCGGCAAAGCGCGTTCAACCTCGCGCATCCAGGTGGCTTCGAATTCGCGCGTCGCAGGGATCAGCAAGACCGCCAATTCTTCATCAGTGCGCGCGGCCATCACCAATTCAAGATAGGCGGTAAATTCGGGTGTCTTGACGCTTTGCCAGTGGACTTCGGTGGCAACCTCGATCGCAAGGGCTGGGGCACTATCCTGCAAGGCGGCGAGATAATCCGCCAGAAACCGATCAAGCCGCTTGTGCAGGACGTGTTCGATCAGCGCGCTCACCAGATCGGCGCGGCTGGGGAAATGGTGGTGCATCGCCCCGCGCGACACCTTTGCCCGCTCCAGCACTTCGACCGTGGTGAGCCGCGCATAGCCCCCTTCGACCAGACAATCGGTGGCCGCATCAAGGATCAGTTTGCGGGTTGCCGCCGCCTTGCGCTGCTGCCAGCGCATTGGTTCAGCCGCGGTTTCATCCGCCGAGCTGCCATCGGCGGAAAGCGGCGGCGTAGTGCAAAGTTCAGTCATATGGCAAAGCCTAGCCAAACCGCCAGGCAAAGTCATGCCCCGCCCAATGCTTGGGCCTAGCAAATAGGTGAGGTTTGCAGATCAGTCAGGCTGGTTGATAAATTCCGGCAACAATGCCTGTTTTGTGATAGATTGGCGAGGCAACAAGTCAGCCATCCGAAATGGGGCAAGGGTAACGGGACGCGCAAGGGCTGCAAATGCCTGATGCGCCGCCGCCCATCATCTGGGAAGGAACATTGTCGCATGAACATCCAGCTTGGCGCATCGCGTTACACCGAAGGCGGCGATCAGCCGGTGCGCGGCGATACGATCACCGGTGAGCGCTATGTCTCGCGCGACTGGATGGACAAGGAATTTGCCAACCTGTGGCCGCGCGTCTGGCATCTGGGCGCGGTGCTGGCCGAATTCGAGGAAGAAGGCGATGTGGTGCGCCACAACTTCGCCAATGAATCGGTGATTATGGTGCGTCAGGCCGATGGTTCGATCAAGGCCTTCTACAACACCTGCCCGCATCGCGGAAACCGGCTGGTGCTGGGCGATCTGGCATCGTCTGATCGCATCACCTGTTCCTATCACGGCTGGCAATTCGACAGTTCGGGAACGCTGGTGAAGGTGCAGGACCCCGATGATTTCCCCGGCGGCAACCCCTGCGGCAAGGTGCGCCTTACCGAACTGCGCTGCGAGGTTTGGGGGCCGTTTGTGTTCTGGTGCATGGATGATGAGGCCGCGCCCTTGCTCGATTGGCTCGCGCCGCTGCCTGAAAAGCTGGCCGGTTATGGGCTGGAGAACTGGGTGCGCGCAATGAACCTTTCTTGCGATGCGCCGTTCAATTGGAAGATCATCCGCGACAATTTCAATGAAAGCTATCACCTGCCCACGATCCACCCGGAATTATCGACCTTCATCAATGATGGGCTCGATGACACGGTGTTTGAAATGTATGACAGCGGGCACAATTCGATGTGGATGAAAGGCCATCAGGCCACCACCCGCCAGCAGTTCGACAATGTGCCTGCGCCGCTGGATGACATCGCGCGGGCCTGGGGCGTTGATCCCGAGGAATTTGCAGGCCGCCCCAACGACATCCGCGATGCGATCATCGCTGCCAAGCGCACATTGGGGCCAGAGCGCGGCTACACCAATTATGCCGATATGACCGATCAGCAGCTGGTGGATTATTTTCACTGCACTTTGTTTCCCAATCTCACCATCACCATGTCGCCCGAACAGTGCCAGATCCTGCGCACCGAACCCCACCCCACCGATCCTGCGCAATGCGTTTTCCAGCACTGGTGCCTTTATCCGCCGGTCGAAGGCATGGCCGAGGTGGAAAGCCCGATTGGGCCGATCCCGCTCGATCACGATGCGGTGCAGCGCCATTCGGTCTATGGCGACGGGGTGAGCCTTGGGTTTGTGGCCGATCAGGATCTCTCGATTGGTTCAACCCAGCAGCAGGGCCTCAATTCGCGCGGGTTCAAGGGCGCGATCCTGACCTATCAGGAAAAGCGCATCCAGCGGTTTCACGAATTGCTCAATGATATGGTGCTGGGCGGACCAACCCCGCCTGCGGGCAGTTAGGCCGCGCGCCATGGCGACCATGCCCGAACATGTCCGCGCCGCCATCGAACGTCTGATGGTGGAATATTGCCACAATCTCGATGCGCTGAGCGATATTGATCGTTTTGCCGCGCTGTTCACGCCCGATGCCGTCACCGATATGACTGCGATCGGATTGCCGCTGATGAACGGCCGCGATGAACTCGCCAGCGTGTTTGCAGGCGTTTTCGAAGGGCTGAGCCACAGCTTCCACGCGATCAGCAATTTCCGCCCCGAAAGCTGGGACGGGACCGTGGGCGTGATGACAGCCTATGTCATCGGCATGGGCCAGCCCAAGGATGGCGAGCGGGTGACGATGCATGTGCGCTACCGCATGGAGTGCCTTCAAACCGAGGCTGGCTGGCAATGCCGCCATTACACCGTCACCCCGATGATGCCGATCTAGACCGAGGCGAAACCGCCGTCGATCACCAGTTCATCGCAGGTCATGAAACTGGCCGCAGGCGAACACAGGAACACCACCCCGCCGGCGATTTCCTCCGGCTGGCCCAGCCGCCCGATAGGATGGCGCGCAGCGCTCCCAGTGATGGCGGTGGCGGCATCAGGGGCAAAGCCCAGCTCAACATAGCGTTCAAAAATGCCGTTCAGCATTGGCGTATCAATGCCGCCGGGATGCACGCTGTTGACGCGCAGCGGATAGCCGAGCGCTGCAAATTCTGCCCCCATGCATTTGGTGAGCATGGCGACGGCTGCCTTGCTGGTGCAATAGGCCGCGTTAAACGGCGCCCCGCGCAAGCCGCCGACGCTGGAGACATTGACAATGCTCGCCCCGCCCTTGCGCCCTTTTCCGCCTGCGATCAGCAAGGGCAAGAGCGCCTGCGTGCCAAGGATCACGCTATCGACATTCACCGCGTTGATCGCGTGGAATTGTTCAAGCGGGGTGTCTTCAAAGCGGGTGACGATGGATCGGCCTGCATTGTGCACCAGCGCGTCCAGGCGGCCATATTCGCGCTCGATATGCGCCTTCACACTCGCCCAGCCTTGCGCACTTGTCACATCAAGCGGCAGGTATTGCGCGCAATCTTCCAGATCGCTTGCCTCTTGCAGATCGCTGGCAATCACCTCAGCGCCCGCCGCCACCATCGCGCTCACAATTGCGCGGCCAATCCCGCCATGCGCGCCGGTCACCAGCACCACCGCCCCATCAAGCCCTGCGATCATTGCGCTGTCCACCCGCCATCGATCACCAGTTCCGCCCCCGTCATAAAACTGCTGTCCGGCCCTGCAAGGAAAGCGATGGGCCCGGCGATTTCCTCAGGCTGGCCAAGCCTTCCCATCGGTGTCATCGCGTTCATCCCGTCGATCAGTGCTTGCGCGCTTTCGGCAACGCCTTTGGTCACCCAGCGTTCAAATCCGGCGTGAAGCAAGGGCGTTTCGACAAAGCCGGGGTGCAGCGAATTGGCGCGGATCGGCATTTTCTTCACCGCAAATTCCATCGCAATGCCCTTGGTGAACAGCCGCACTGCGCCCTTGCTGGCATTATAGGCGGAAACCTCGCTCATGCCGACCAACCCCATGATCGAGCTGACGTTGATGATGCTCGACCCGCCTGTCACTGCGGCCCCGCTTCGGGCCATCAGCGGGGTGAACATGCGTGTGCCCAGAAACACGCCATCGACATTGACCGCCATGATTTGCCGCCAATCGGCCAGCGCGATTCCTTCGACAGGGCCAGTGAGATCCGTCCCTGCGTTGTTCACAAGGATGTGCAGCTTGCCGTGCTGGCGGATCACACAATCATGGGCGGCCTGCCAGTCGGCCTCGCTGGCGACATCCATACGGATATAGCTGGCTTTGGGGCCAAGGCCGGCGATGGTGGGTTCAGCAGCAGCGGCATCATCCAGATCGCCGATCACCACGGCTGCGCCCTCGGCAATCAGCCGCTTGGCGCTGGAGAGCCCGATCCCGCGCAAACCGCCTGTAACCAAGGCGATCCGCCCCGCCAGTTTTCCCTCGTCCACGTCCCACCTTTCCCTCGTTTGACACGAGCGACCATTGTGGAATTGGGCACAGGGGTAACCTATCAAAACCATGCGCCAGAGCGGCGCTCCTGATTGTGCCGCACAACCCTGTGTCGCGCCTGATCGGTTGGTTCGCCGATCCGATCAGGGTGCAAGGTCAATTATGGGTAATGGCTAAAGTGCGCGCGGGTGGCGCCTTCTTGCGGCAGGCTCTCGCCCCTTGTTTGTCAATCAATCCTCCAGAGTGAGTTTGCCAAATCGCCGGAGTGCCGATGTCATCAGCGCGCCCGCTAACAGAGCGAGCAGCGCGAGGCTGGGCCAGGGCATGTTCCGCGATGGCTCCCAGTCGAACCGCGGCATTTGCGCCAGATCACTCGGTTGCATGATCGCGCCGCGCTCCACAAAGCCGCCGCCGAAGCTGCGAAAAGCGCTCAAATGCGCCTCGCTCGCGGCGCGAAAGCCTTGCGCGGTGGCGGCATCGGTCCCGGCGATCTGTTCGAGCGCGCCCTTGGCGATCAGCGCGGGTGAGAGCCATGCGAGCGCCTTGGCCACGCGCTGTTGTCCTTCGAGCCGCTCGGCAAAGCGGGCATTGAGCGGCGCGCCTGTGGCTTCGATCGCCTGCGCCACCGCCCAGGTCTTGCGGAGCGAGGCGAGGCGGCCTTCAAACTCGGAGGACGCCAAGTCGGGGTGGTCGTTCTCATAGCTTTCCGTAAAGGCAACTTCGGCAGCGCGCGCGGCGGCGATCTGTGCAAAGCGCGAAGGCGGCGGGTTGCCCGCCTGAACAATCGCGGCAAAGGCAGCGGGCAGCACCAGCGTGAACAGCGCCCAGGCCGCGACCAGCGCAAAGGCAGCGCTTTCGGCCGAGACATCGCGGCTGTGTATCCATGCGGCGAGCGCCATCCACATGGCCAGATAGAGCGCCACCGTCACCAGCCACAGCGCCGCCGCTGTCCCGCGCCCCGGCACTTCCGGGCCCGTCATCAGCAGCACGCCCAGCGTCAGCGCAATCGGCCCAAAGATGAGCACGAAGCGCGGGATCATCCGCGCCAGCACCAGCGCCACCGGGCTGCCCGCCTGCGCCATGATGAGCCGCGCGGTTCCGCTGTCGCGGTCAGCGGCGAACAGGCCATACAACAAGCCGATCAGCAGCAGCGGCGCCAGCACCACTGCAACAAAGCCCAGATCCACGCCGCCGCGCACCAGCAATTCGGGATTATCAAGGCTGCTGCGCTGAAACAGCGTGTCGGCGCGCGCACGCATCGAAAGAGTGGTCGAGAAAGGATCGAGCGCGGCGCGCCCGGCGCTCACATCGACCAGCGGCGGGAGCGGGGCGACCAGCACCTGCCGCATCCGGTAGGGGCTGAGGATCGCGTCTTCGGGTGGCAGGTCGGCATTGGCGAGGCGCTCGGCAAATTGCGTGTCGGCCTCAGCCTTGGCGGTGATCGCAGCGGCGCGGGCTTCGGATTGCGCCGCGATCAGCACGCGCCCATTGGCCGCCGCCAGCACCAGCGCGCCCGCCAGCACCGCAAGCAGCGCCAGCACAGCGCGGTCGCGCAGCTGCGCGCGCCATTCCATCACGGCAAGGCGGAGCATCTCAGGCCCCCTCGGCCAGCAGGCGCCGCGAGGATCGTAAGGCGAACACCGTTGCCCCCGCCAACCACGCCAGCAGGATCAGCGCATCGGCCCATACCGAGGCGAGCACCTCGCCGAGCGAAGGCGGCGCGAAAGCGAAATCCTCAACCTCGGCCCACAGGTCTTCATGCGCCTGATAGTCGAATCCGGCGCCCGCGCCGTGTTCGATCATGTCGCTGTTGAGCTGGGTTATCATCAAGCGGCGATGCGTTTCGGCCTGACGTTGGAAAGCGATCTGTTGCGGCATATCCGTGCCCGCCAGCGCCATCGACAGGTTCTGCAGCGCCGGCAGCGGCGAGAACAGATTGCCCCAGCGCATAAGGCTGCGCTGACGATCATAGAGCGCAAACAGCGCGCCGAAATGCTCGTCATAAACAGCGTTGCCGATCCGCTCGTCCTCCTCAAGCTGCAAGCCGCCAAAGCTGACCGGCAGATCTTCAAGGCGCGTGACGTCATATTGCGCCATAACCTCGGCCGCGAAAGCCTCGCGCCCGGTGGAAAAGGGGCTGGGCTGAGCGGCCTTGGCAGCGGCAATGTCGGCCCAGAATTGTTCGGAAGACGGCACGGGTGCGGCGATCTCGGCGACCGCAGCGCCCGCGCGCGGCACCAGCACCACCGCAAACAGCCACAATCCAGCGAGCACCAGCAGCGCCTGCCCCGATGAGCGTGCGCGCAAGGAGACTGCCACTGCGCCCAGCACGATGATGGCGAGGAATGCGGCATAGGCAATCAGCCACAGCGCCAGCATCAGCGGATTGGCAGGCCCGGCGCTCGCTGCTGCCACCATCCCCACCACAATCACGCTGCCCGCGAGCACCGCCGTCACCACGCCGACCGAAGCCAGCTTGGCGCGCACAAAGGCGCCTGCACCGCTGCCGCTCGCAAGGATGAGTTTCAACGTTCCGCGCTCGCGTTCGCGCGCCACCGCTCCTGAAGCAATCACCGCAATCAGCAGCGGCATCAGGACTTGCAGCACCCAGGCGATGCTGAACTCGCCGCTCGGTAGGATGATGGTCTGATCGTCAATCGGGCGGGCAACCGCGGGGTTCTGGTTGTGCGCCTCCATCCACACCGCGCTGCCCGAATAGCTGGCAATACCGGGATCGAGCACCGCGCCCATGGTAAGCGGCTTGAACGCCCACTTGGCGAAATGGGCGGCAGCGTGAGGATTGCGCGCGCCCTGATTTTCCCATGTGCTACGATCGACCTCTAGCGTGGCAGCGCGGTCCGCCTCGTAGCTCGCAACCCGCACAGTCGAGGTGAGAATCGCCGTTGCCGCCAGCGCCAACACCATCAGCGCCATGATCACGACGCGCCGGTCGCGCCGCAGTTCGGTCCAATCCTTCGCGACAATTGCGCCGGTGATGCTCATGCCGCGCGCTCCGCCATGTGGGTGAGGTAGATCGCTTCCAACTCGCTCGCCGACAGCGCCGCTGGCTCAATCATCTCCAGCAGCTTGCCATGGCGCATGATGCCGATGCGGGTCGCCACATCCTTGGCGCGGAAAATGTCGTGGGTGGAGATCAGCAGCGCGGTGCCGCCCGCCGCTGTCTCGCGCAGCACGCTCACGAGATCATTGGCCGCCGCCGGATCAAGGCCGGACAAAGGCTCATCCAGCAGAATCGCCTTGGCGTGTTTCATCAGCGCAATCGCAAGGCCAAGCTTCTGGCGCATTCCCTTGGAATAGCTGCCCGCTGGCCGCTCAATCGCGCCATCGGGAAAGCGCAGGCGGGCAAGGATCGCGTCGCGTTCAGTGGTGTCGACTTTTTGCCCTGCAAGCTGCGCGAAAAATTCGAGATTCTCCGCCCCCGTAAGCGCAGGATAAAGCGCGACCATTTCGGCCACATAGCCAAGGCTGCGCCGCGCAGCGGCGGGATCGCGCGCGACTTCTGTGCCGTCCACCAGCGCTGCCCCGCTGGTCGGTTCGACAAAACCGAGAAACAGGTTGATCGTGGTGGTCTTGCCAGCCCCATTCGCGCCGAGCAAGCACACTGTCTCGCCTTCGCCCACGGCCAAATCGAGATTATCCAGCGCCAGATTGCCGCCAAACCGCTTGGTCAGGGCGCGCGCTTCAAGCCGTGTTGCGGGCATATAAGACTTTCACTCCGGCAGCGTTTGTTGGAATGCGGCGCATCTGATCTGGCGTGATCGCAGCGGACAGGGCGCCAGTGGTCTGGGCAATTGAATCATCCACCTTGAGCGATGATATAAAATATCATATGGGCAATCGTAAGCCGATGCAATCGGTGCCTTCATTGGGATTGCGTTTTTTGCTTGTCGCTTGGCGTGTTGACCTTGGCCAATGCCTCCCACTGTCTCTCCAGCGCGATCCGGCATTGACCTGACCGTTCGCGCTGGCCGCACCGGGCACAATGTGATTTTTACAGTCTGGTGGTTGCGCTGACCGGGCGCAGCGCCAACCCGATCCTTCAACCGGTTCGCAAGCCCGCAAATTGCGCCGCATGGCTGTTGGAAAGCCCCTTAGCTAAGGCTCCTGACCGCTCAGCGATTCATTCGCCTTGAGCATGCCGATCCAGCAATATGACTTGTCCGCTTTGGCCATCGACACGAACGTGTTGCCCATTTTGCAGCCGAGTGGTGGCATCCTGCACGCCTGCAACCGCCGGCAAACCATATTCGCGCGCCACGATTGACCCGTGCGAGACCGCGCCGCCTGTTTCCATAACCAGTGCGCCGGCCTGCAGAAACAGCGGTGTCCAGGCAGGATCGGTCCCTCGGCACACCAAAACCTCGCCGGTTTCAAGCTGTGCGCTGGCCGGATGCAGGATCACCCGCACGCGGCCTTCGTAGGTGCCCGCCGAGACCGGTAGCCCCGTGAGCACAGCTTCGCTTTCGCTTGTCGTGCCGCCAAAAATCGCTTCGCCATCCGAAGTAATCAAGCGCGGCACGGCGCGGCGGGATTTCTCGCGTTCGTACTCGCTGCGCGCCGCAGCTGCTTTCGTGCGCAAGTCGCCGGCCTTGCCCGCTTCAAAAGCGAGCAGATCATCAAGCCGCAGGAACAGCGCATCTTCTGGAGCATCAAGCGCGCCTTGCGCCACCAGCTGTGCCCCTGCCTCCAGCCAGATACGCCGCGCCAGCGCAATCATGCGCGCGCCTTCGAACTTGGGTTGTTCGCGCAGGCCAGCAAGTTCGCGATAACATCGCAGTTGCCAGGCAAAGATGCGCGCCTGCAAGCCTCCCCTGGCCGTTTGCACCTGCGCCACCAGATTGGCCATTGCTGCCTCTGCCGCGGCTTTCTGGCGTGTGAATTGTGCCTCTTGATCGCTGTCTTCGGGCGCGGTCATATAGTTGCGCAGAAGGTCCAGCACATAGGAGGGGTCTTCCGACCATCGGGCAATTCCGGGGTCAATTTCCCACAAGGCGCGGTGGCCGAACCTTTGCAGGAAAGCCGCAACGCCGGGGTGCTCGACTGAAGGGCTTGTGCCTTCAGCACGCAAGCGACGGGCCAATTGCCACAGCGTGATGCCCATTTCTGTGGTGATGTTGTGAGGCAGTGCGCGCTGCACCGGAGCGAACAGCGCTTCATCGCCCAGCCATTCTCGCACCTTACGTTGCAAGGCCGCATCCACCATCAGTCCCGGGTTCATGACGGCAACCGGAACGATCCAGATGATCGCACCGCGACGACCCAGCACATTGCGGATGAAATCAACCCGCGCGCGCATCGTCTTGAGGCCGCGCGCCTCGTGTTCGATCTGCCGGATTGCCGCATCGGTTTCTTCGAGCATCTTGCGCCGCGCCTTTTGCGGGTTCCAAGCGGCCATCAGCCCCCGCCAGCCCAGCCGTAGCAGCAAAGGCCCCAGCCGCCACCACAGGCCCATACCACCTTTGCGGCCGATAATCCGGCTGCCCTCACGCTGCCCATAAGCAAGCAGGGCCTGCCCAGTGATTGGATCCTTGTCGGATAGGGCATGGGCGAGCTGTGGCCAGCGGGCAGGCTTGCGCAGCAGCGGCGTGATATCGGCAAACAGCCTGCCTGCGCCCTCTTTGAGCCACGGCACTTCACGCTCTGGTCGGCCCGTGGCAGCATGGGCAAAGCCGCCAACAAGCGCCCGCCACCAATCAAGTCCGGCAGGCGTGAACGGCTCCAGCATCTGCTGGGCATGGACATTGAAGCACAGATAGAGCCTGAGGCCATCGTCAGGTGGTGGCACCGGCTCTGGCAGGGGAAACAGTGAGGTGATGGGGCGCGATTGCACGAGATAGATGCGCCCTTGTGCAATCGCCCATTCCAGATCCTGCGGACTGCCGAAATAATCTTGTGCCCTTGCGCCCAGCTCTGCCAGCTGCGCAACTTCCGCAGCCGAAAGGCTGACCGCGCGGCGCTGGTCTGGCGGCATCGGGCGGTTCACCGTTCCTGTCCCATCGCGAACAGTGATCACCTGCTTGTCCGACACATGGTGATCAAGCACTTGACCGGTGCTGGTGAGCAGCCAGTTGTCAGGGCTGACATCGCCTCCCACCACCGCCTCGCCCAATCCGAACGAGGCCGACAGCAGCATCCGGTCACGCCGGTGATCGAGTGGGTTGGCGGTGAACAACACGCCCGCCCGTTCGGCATCGATCATCCGCTGAACCACCACGGCGATGCTGATCTCGGTCGTGTCGAGCTGGGCCTGCTTGCGATAGCTGACGGCGCGCGGATTCCACAGCGATGCCCAGCACCCGCGCACCGCCTCACACAGGGCGGCGGGCGCCTCGATGTTGAGAAAACTGTCATGCTGCCCAGCAAAGCTGGCTCCCGGCAGGTCCTCGGCCGTGGCCGAAGATCGCACCACCACCAGCCCGCCACCCATCGCCGCATAGGCTGCGGTGATTGCCTCGATCAGATGCGGTGGGATTGTGCCTGCCAGAAACTTCTCCTTGAGCGCCTGCGCTGCTGAGGCAAGGGTAGGGGGATGATCACCGCGCGTATCCTCGACCAGCTGGCGAACCGGCTCTGCCAGATCATTATGCGCCACGAAATCGCGATAGGCTTGCGTCAGAACGGCAAAGCCTTCGGGCACTGGCAGACCCGCACCCAACATCGCCCCGAGGCTGGCGCCTTTGCCCCCGGCAAGCGGCAGATCCGCGCTGCTGATGGATTCAAGTTGCGCCACAAGGGCATGCGGATCGATCGACATGATCTGATTTCCCCCTATCTCCTAGCAGGATAAATCAATCCGGGGGCCTTTTGCCAGCATTGCACAGGATGAAGTGGATGTCGGCGCTTCCTCCGATCGTGCCACTGGCAGCAGCAGGCCGAGCCGCGCGCGATGGAGTTTTGCGACGTCATTCTGATCATTTCCGCTCGGCCAAGGGAGCGCCGGAGCAGATTTTATGGCCCAACCCGAACAAGCGCTTTCGTTTTCGGCGAGGCATGATTTGTCGATGTGATCGCGGCAAGGAGGGGTTGAGCCTCCTGCAGGCTACCTACCAAGTCTTTCCGCCGACCCAATCGCCAGCCGCTGCGCCGAATGCATGAATCTGGATATCGGCCCAAATATTCGCGCGATAATAGGGGTCATCTTCCAGCATTGCCCGGGCCTCGGCCTCGCTATCGGCTTTGACGACCAGCAAGGACCCGACAAAATTGTTGTCCCGATCGCGCAAGGGGCCTGCCACTGCCAGTTGGTCGATTGCGGCTTCTACATGTGCCAGATGTTCGCCCAGCTTGGCCATGCGGGTTGCCGTGGCGCCCGGCTTGTCGGTGGCAATGATGGCGAAAAATTTGGTCATGGGCAGTTTCCTTGGCGACAGATGTTGCGGGAGATTTCGGGAAGCTCACGATTGGCGCAGGCCGAAGCCGAGCACGCCGGGGTTCATCAACCCTTTGGGGTCCAAGAGGGCCTTCAGCTCGGCAAGAAGCGCTTCAGGTGCGGCGGAAAGGGCTGAACGGAAGGGATAAGTGCGCCCGATCTGGTTGGACGCAGCGCCCAAGCTCCGGAACAGTTCGACTGTTTCCATCCGCAACCGATCGACCAAAGCGCGCGCATCGGGGTTTGCTGCTGGCTCCACCCTCTCCTTGAGCGCTGCAGGGCTGAGCGCGGCGCGGTGGAGCGGTTGCCAGGTGTCGCGCCAATGAAAGACCGGCTCGAAGCTGAAACAGTGATTGGCAAGCGCCGATGCCAGTCTGGTGCAGGTCACGCCGTGCCGTGCCATCTCAGTGGCATGGGGCGCTATCAATGCGTCGAATGCGGTAACCAGCCGATGCGCATCCGAGTGGGCGACTTTGGCGTTGAGCGCTGCCCAGCGGCCACCATCTGCGCCAAGAACTGCATCCAGATCTTGGAACAGGTTGGCCCGCGCGACCCTCGGTATTGTCGCGGCAACCGGCGTGCCTGCGCACCCGGTGGCGATCATGCGGGCTGCAGTCAGATCGGCCTCGACTGCGGCTTGAGAGCGCCCGGCAGCTGTGAGATGAAGTGAGAAATGATCGGGTGGAATGAATTTGGTGCCTGCCCGCACCAAAGCAGCCAGCGCTTTGAACGCCTGTCGGGGGCCTGCGGCATCGCGCGCCACCGATCGGGCTGTCTGCAGCATCGTGCCCATGTCGGTATCGGCACTCTTTGCCGATGAGGGATCGAGAATGTACACTTCCTCGGCCAGATCAGCGCGAGCGATCCTGCTGAGGGCGGCAATGGCACTGTCGAAGCGGGCAAAGGCAAAGCTGGCATAGCCAAGCTCCGGTGGCGTCCGGATCAGACGAAAGCTCGCCTCGGTCTTGATGCCCAACATTCCGCCGTCATGCGTGAAAAGTCCGGTCAGATCAGGCCCAAATGTCCGCAGAAACGGCTTATCTGATGCGGCAACAGCGCCCTGACCGGTGCGCAGCAGTGTGCCATCGGCGAGCGCCACTTCGAGGCCCAGAACGATCTCGGCAGCCGAGCCATAACGCGCCGATCCGAAGAACAGGGCGCCGTGGCTCAATCCGCCGCCAATGGTTGCGCCGGCGCCTGAAAATGTGCCGATGAACGGCAGGCGCAACCCCAGAGGTTTAAGCGCCGCTGCGATCTGTTTCCAGGTCACCCCCGCCTCGACAGTGATCACCATGTCCTCGGCGGAAATATTCACGATGCGGTCAAGTCCTCCCAGATCGATACTGATCGACTTCGCGTGGGGCGGTGCATAGCCACCCGTGTAGCTAAGGCCGCCACCGCGTGGCAGCACGGCATAATCGTGGGCAATGGCCAGCGCTGCCACAGCGGCGACACCGGCTGCGTCTTGTGGCCTGATCATGGCAAGCGGGCGCGCGCCGCAAACGTGCAGATCGCTGGCAGCAAGAGCAAGCGCCCAGTCATCGGTGCGCACCGCGTCTTCGCCCACGATGGCTCGAAGGGCGTCGAGCAGTTTGGCGTCGTTCACATCGGTTTCCCGACACTCAGCACCACGATGGCCGCGATAAACAGCCACAACAGCACCAGCACTGAGGTGGCGCGCAGATAGGTGCGCTGAATGATTGCGTTGGTGGCGGCTGTCGGGCCATTGCGTTTCATCTGTGCCCAGGTGCGGAAATGGTCGATGAGAGCCATGCGAATGCCTACGCCCGCCATCATGACGCCAGTGAACAGAGCGAGTTTCCAGCGAAGCCAGACAGGCATCGGCCACCCTCCGCCGATCAGACCAATGCCAATGGCAAGCAGAACCGCCATCAGGATATAGCGCGAACCGCGATCTATCGCACCCAGCCTTGCTGCCGCCGGATGGTGTCTCAGCCGGTGCACGATCTCGACGAAAGCCAGCCAGGCGACCCCTGTCACGGCGGCCGCAACAGCGAGGGTATCGCCCCCCGGCACATAGCCGAAGCGGGCCGCCAGAGCCGTGCCAAGGCTGGCTTGCAGAACCAGCGCATAGCGCACGTGCTGGTCGACATGCATGACATGATCCATCAGCCGGTCGCGTTCGGGAAACGGCATGGAGACAGCATGGCAAACGTAACGATACGTGCTGTTGATCACCAGTTCAGAGCCAAGCCAATAACCCAGCACGGCAATATGCGCTACCAGCAGCCAAGCCTCGATCATGCCGGTCCGCCTGTCTTGCTGTATGCCGCCAATTCGTAGGCGGTCTGCATATAGCCGCCGACTTCAGCCTTCAGCAGCACATAGTCGCCATCGGCGGTGCACCACAGATCATAGGGCGGGTGTTCCAGCGGCAGGCCGGGAATATCGACAAACCGGAAGTGGAGCGCCTCGAAAGTGCCAGCGGCCACCTTCAGCTTTGCGCTCTCGACAAATTCGATCGCGAGATCGATGGCGAACAGCATCGGCCCTGTGGCGCCGCGGTGATCGGGCGACGAGAGCAGCATTTGCCTTGTTATCTGAATCCCCGGGCCTTGTGAAAGATCATAGAGGTTCAACAAGAAACCATCGTTGATCATCGCATGATTGCCGAATGCAGGCAGGGGACGCTCCAGTTCCATGGTCTGCGAAACGCGGCCTTCGATTGCGGTGTAGGCTTCGCATTCGGCGCGATGAGCGGCAAAGCGGAACCACCCTGAGCCGCGAAATTCGCCGCCAACTGCAATCCGCACGAAGCTCTCACGCGGCCGCATGTCAGGCCCGACCATCAGGTTCACGTCGCGGACAACGGCCGGCGCGTCATCGATCTCGCCATGCGCCGCAATCGTTCGGCACCCATCGGCGTGCACATCGATGCGGAAATGTTCCCGACCGCGTTCGGCGCCGCTGCGTTCAGGCTTGGTGCTCGTGTAGAGGATTGTGCCGGTTATGCTTGTGGTCACACCGCTGGCCATGTTCACCCCTTTGAGAACTATGTGTGGCTGCGGGCTTGGAAGCGGAGATAGGCCGGGTCGTCATATGATTGCCATTCGCGCGCAATGCGCACTTCGTTGATCAAGGTTCGTTGGAACAGCCGACCCTTGCGGTACCAGTGCCAAGTGCGGTTCTTGGCGTTACCGTCTTGAGCAACCGTGATCATTTCATAATAGCGAAAGTCCGGTTCCTGAGGGCGCGTCCAGCCCACCATGATCGTGCGATTGGTCGGATCCAGTGCGACGGCTCCTGTCCAGCCTTCGATCAGCTCGTTGCTGATCCACACCCGGTCCGATTTGAACACGCCGTCAAAATAGCGAATCTCGCGGGTGCCGTCGGACCAGTCATAGATATTGGTCTGGCTCAGTTTCGCCTCGCCGTCGGGACCATCCTGCAGACGGCAAATGAGGCGCGAGTTGTGCCGATCGATGATGTTGTGGCTGGCATCAAGGTGGACATATTCACCGTCCCACACGCCGGCCTGTTCCGCGACGATCGGCTGTTGTTTGCTGATGATGTGCATGGCTTTCTCCCGCGTCGAGCTATCGGGTGCGAGGGGTGCGCATGCCACCAACTTTTTGTCTTTTTCTGCAACCATTAGATGTTTAAGATCGAGCGCATGGAGCCCCGCGCCGTTCGCCATTTTCTCGCCGCTTATGATGCCGGCTCCTTCACTGCGGCTTCTGCGCGACTGAACCTCAGCCCGCAGGCGATCAGCAAAAGCCTGCTCCGGTTGGAGGCAGATCTGGGCGTGCGGCTGTTTGAACGCGACGGTCGGCGGATTCGTCCCACGGCCTATGCCGAATTATTTTTGCCCCACGCCCGCATTATCGCGGCGGAAACCGACAGGTTTCGCACCGAACTCGGTGATATGCTGGGAGGTCATAGCGGCCGGCTGCGAATAGGGGTCGGCCCCAGCGCAGCGGCAGATATCGTTGCCCGCGCTGCGCTGCTCTTGGCTGAGGAACGTCCGGGTACTGCGCTTCAGATATTCGCGGGCTTGCAGGAAACCATGGCCGAAGATCTCACTTTGGGTAAATTGGACGCCTTTGTTGCTCTGCGCCAAACCGACAGGTCCAATCCCCTGATCCTTGAGGAAGAGCTGGGCCTGATGCGTTACTCTGTGGTTGCCGGGGCGGGGCATCCGCTGGCGCGCGCCGCCCGGGTCAGCCTTGATTGTCTGGCAGGGGCGCGCTGGGTTCTGGGTGCCAACCTCGGGGCGGTGGACGAAAGCATCCATGAAAGCTTCCGTGCAGCGGGCGTCTCCCGGCTGCGGCCGGAAATGGAAACCACATCGGTTCTGTTCACGCTTGCTGTGCTGGACGCAGGCCGCCACCTTTCGATCCTGCCCGAAATGCTGGTAAAGCGAGATCTCAGAGCGGGGCGCCTTGTCCGTCTCGATATCGATACCGCCCCCTGGATACGGCCTCTTATCGTTGCCACCCGCGTTCGCAGCCCCCGGCGGCCCGACGTAACAACGTTCATCGCTGGTATGCAGGCGGCCATGGATGATCAGAATTAGGCTGTGCCATGTGCCGTGCCGTCTCGGCCGCCTCGCCAGTGGCGGGCGCCTGATACCCGCTGGCACCGATCCGCCGGCCACCTGCTGTAGAGTTCTTCAATCCATGGGCACCAAAGCGCGCGATCATCGCATTCTTGAGGGGACACCATGCGATCTTGGGCACCGCAAGCTGCAGCTTGACCATCCAGGCCAAACACTATCCAGCCAAGGTCGGCCAGCACCCGAAAACACCTTTCGACGCTGAGTGCTGGACTGTAGGCTCACTTGACCTAAAACATCGCAATGACACAATCTCTTGCAGGAAGCGCACCGGCCACCAAAGCAAAGCTGCTGATCCGGCAGGCACGCGCCGGTGACGTTGCGGCCATCGCCCGCTTGTCGGTCAAGGTCTATGGCCGCGGCGACGCCTTTACCCGCGCCGAAGTCAGGGGCCAGATCAACAACTTCCCCGAAGGTCAGTTCGTCGCCGAATACGAAGGGGCGATTGTGGGCCACTGCGCGACGATGGTGCTGACCGCGCAGCAGGCCTTTACCCCCCATGACTGGGAAGAAATCAGCGCTGGCGGATATGGCCGCCCGCCTGCCGAGGATGGCGAGGTGCTCTACGGGTTCGAGGTTTGCGTTGATCCCGATTACCGCCGCCTGAGGATTGGCCAGCGACTTTACCGCAAACGCAAGGAACTGTGTCAGGATCTCGAATTGAAGGGCATCGCCTTTGCCGGACGGATGCCGGGCTATGCCCGCCGCAAGCGCAGCTACCCCAAGCCAGAAGATTACTTGCAGGCGGTGCTGGATCGCAAGGTGCGCGATGCGGTCATCACGTTCCAGTTAAGCGAGGGCTATGAGCCGCGCGGAATCCTTCCCGATTACATCCCCAAAGACAAGGACAGCGGCGGCAATGCCGTGCTGATGTACTGGACCAATCCGCTCGCCCCGCGCGACACAGGCAAGAAACTGCCCGGCTTCAAGGAATGGCTGCCTTCGTCGGTGCGGGTGGCCACTGTCCAGTTCCAGATGCGGCGAATTTCCACGATCGACGAATTTGAGGAACAGGTCGAATACTGGATAGATGTCGCGTCAGACTACAATTCCGATTTCGTGGTGTTTCCTGAACTCTTCACGCTCGAACTGCTGTCGATCGAGGAAAAGAAGCTCAGTCCGCTCGAGGCCATCGAGAAGGTTGCCAATTATACCGGACGCTTTTGCCGGTTCATGGAACGCATGGCAGTCAGCTACAACATCAACATTATCGGCGGATCGCATCCCACGCGCGTTGCCAAAGGCGAGATCCGCAACATCAGCTATATTTTTCTGCGTGATGGCTCGACCCATACGCAGGAGAAACTGCACCCCACCCCGTCTGAACGGCGCTGGTGGAATATCCGGGGTGGATATGGCGCAAGTGTGATCCCCACCGATTGCGGCCCGATCGGCGTGATGATCTGTTACGATAGCGAATTTCCCGAGATGGCGCGCCACCTTGTCAATCAGGGGGCGATGCTGCTGTTCGTGCCGTTCTGCACCGACGAGCGGCGCGGCTATCTGCGGGTGCGCTATTGCTGTCAGGCGCGCGCGGTGGAAAATCAGTGCTATGTCGTGACATCCGGGGTGGTCGGCAACCTGCCCAACGTGGAGAATATGGACGTGCACTATGCCGAAAGTGCGATCCTCACACCATCGGATTTTCCCTTTGCCCGCGATGGCGTTGCTGCAGACACTGCCCCCAACACCGAAACCATCGCTATTGCTGACCTCTCGATCGATGATCTGCTGACCAGTCGCCAGTCCGGCGCGGTCCAGAACCTGCGCGATCGCCGTTTCGATCTTTACCGGGTTGAATGGACAGAGCGCACATCCGGTTTACGCCCGGTCACGACAGGAGGCAGCATCGGCGGAGAAGGTTCCTCGCACGGCTGAAGTGGTGCGCGCGGTTCGGCAGGGATTGCGGCCATCGGCTGGATTGCGCCTGGCGCCTGGCGTCTGCATTGCGGGCTCAGCTGCGATGCCCGCTTTCAAAGGCGCCCGCTTTCAAGCGGGTGTTTTGCAAAAGCGAACGGCGGCAAATGCGGTGCCTTGCCATGGACAGCGCAAAATCGCTGGTGGTCTAAAATTTGCTATTTATGAAACACGGGTCTCGGTGGTAAATGCGCACCGACCGGCAGAACGCGCTAGCCGTTACGGGTCGCTGGAATATCCACCCATATGATCTTCGACAGGGTCAAGCCGCTTGACGCCATTTTGGCTGCGGCTCGCAAGAAGTCCCTCATCCGCACCATTGGCGGGTTGCAATTGATGCTGTTTGGCATCGGCTGCATTATCGGGACGGGGATCTTTGTTCTGACCGCCGCCGGCGCCCAGAAAGCGGGGCCGGGGCTGATGCTAGCCTTTGCTGTGGCGGGGGTGATCTGCGTCGTGGCGGCGCTCTGCTATGCCGAGATCGCCTCGGCCATTCCGGTGTCGGGATCGGCCTACACCTACACCTATGCCACGATGGGAGAGTTTCTGGCATGGGCGGTGGGCTGGGCGCTGGTTCTTGAATATGCAATCGCGGCCAGCGCTGTCTCTGTCGGTTGGTCGGGATACTTTGTCGGGACGATCCTGCGCGAGACGCTCGGCGTTATATTGCCGCCATGGTTGGCGGGCGGGCCGCTTGTGCTGGGCGGAGTGGCGGGAGGTGTCATCAACCTGCCCGCGCTGGCAATTGCCCTGCTTGTTACCTGGCTGCTAATGATCGGCACCAGCGAAAGCGCCAAGGTGAATGCCGTGCTGGTCGCGATCAAGGTTTCGGTGCTCACCATCTTCATCGCCCTCACGCTGCCCCAGATCGAAGTGGAGAGATTCAACCCGTTCCTTCCGGCTGGACTGTTCGGCGGGTGGGGCAGCGGGGTCGGCGCAATCGGTGCAGCGGCCACGATTTTCTTCGCTTACGTCGGCTTCGATGCTGTTTCGACGGCTGCCGAGGAAACCAAGAACCCCCAGCGCAATGTGCCGATCGGGTTGGTCGGCTCGCTGCTTTTCTGCACCTTGTTCTATATTGCAGTGGCTGCCGGCGCGATCGGAACAATCGGCGGGCAACCCATCATGGGGCCTGAAGGTATCCCCTTTCCGGCCGGTTCGCAGGAACTGGCCCGCCAATGCGCGCTGCCTCAGTATGCGGCCGCTCTGGTTTGCTCAGACGAGGCGCTCGCCCACGTGCTTCGCCAGATCGGGTGGTCAGGCGTTGGCAATGTGCTTGGCTATGCCGCCTTCATTGCCCTGCCATCTGTGATTCTGGTGCTGCTGTTTGCCCAGACCCGCATCTTTTTCGTGATGAGCCGCGATGGTCTTCTGCCCGAAGTGCTCAGCCGGGTGCATCCCAAGTGGCACACGCCTCATGTGGTTACGATGATTACCGGCAGCGTGGTGGCGCTTGCCGCTGCCTTTCTGCCAGTGGGCAAGCTGGCTGACATCGCCAATGCGGGCACCTTGTTCGCTTTTGCGATGGTGGCGGCTGCGGTGATGGTTCTGCGCAAGACGCGCCCTGATGTGCCGCGCCCCTTCAGGGTTCAGGGGCTGTGGCTGGTGGCTCCGGCGACGGTTGCAGGATGCGTTTTCCTGTTTCTCAATCTCCCCCTTGATGCGATGATTGTCCTGCCTTTGTGGAGCGCGATCGGGATCGTGATCTATCTTGCCTATGGGCGCCGCCGCAGCCATCTGGGGCGCGGCATCATTGAGGTTGTCGATGATATCGAGGGCAACGAGACACTCATTCCGATTGATGTCCGAAGCGAGTGAACAGGCCCCCTGCGCAGGAACGATAGCTGCCTGTTTCTCTAAGATTGAAGCCGCTGGTTTGCCAAAAATTGACCGCTGCACCCAGCCGATTATCCGCCCCCTTTGGAGTTTTGCTGCATGGGTTACACCTCTCTCAGTCACTGGATTATCGTTGCGATCGTGGTGCTCGTGCTGTTTGGACGCGGCCGCATTTCCGAGACTATGGCCGATTTTGGCAAGGGGATCAGCAGCTTTCGTCGAGGGCTGGCGGACGAGGGCAAAGACGCCGTCGTGAGCAATCCCGACCCTGTGCATGATTCCGAAACCGATCAGGCATCCGATCGCTGAGGCTGGGCTTGATAACTTGCACCGCCGCGCGCTCCTGCAGGAAAAGCGGCCGCAGCAAGGAGTTGAGAGTGGCACGCGCGCACAGGCCGGGGGCAAGTGGAGAACCAGTGGAAGCCGCCATTGGCTATCCCATCCACGAGCCGGAATGAGCAGCACCGATGCGCAATCCCGAAAGCGGCATGACAAGGCTTTTGGACCTAACCAGACATTGGCGCTGCCGGTTGCGCGGTCCGCTGTTATAACGAATAGCGATCCGCAGGACTGCACCACGCAGTTTGCGACCTGGACACCTGCAAAACCCGTCGCATTTGAGGCTATGATCTGATTCACTCCGCGCATTGGACGGAGAGTTCTGATGCACCCACGCAGCCTGTTTTCACTGGCGGAGCACTTGGAGC
>Ga0213830_1000095_pt1 | contig 156768 bp, 133 predicted proteins | sample SWATP11_FD_161661 | JGI IMG/M metagenome (GOLD analysis project Ga0213830, IMG submission 161661) | Coastal seawater microbial communities from Marineland, Florida, United States - SWA TP1 #1 | ecosystem: Environmental > Aquatic > Marine > Coastal | place: USA: Florida | collected 2016-08-06 | reverse complement strand
TTCGATGAGGACGCTGGGTGCGAAAGATTCATCAAGGCCAGAGAGTAATCTCGGTAAACAGGCCGGATATACGTAAGCCATCTGTTTATTTCAAAAAGTACTTGCACAGCAGGAGGAGACCATATACATTCTGAGTTTATCGAAGGGCGCGCTTACACTTCGACTGCTTCGCGCTCAGTGCGAACGTAAGAAGGGGGTATAAAATGAAAAAAGGCCGAGAACAAGTCTCAGCCTTACAATGTGGCTCCCCTGGTCTGATTTGAACAGCTGACACATGCAGGGTTTTAATAAGAGTACAGTCCACCGCTAATTATATTTTCGCAAAGGCAGACGTAAAAAAGGCCGAGAACAAGTCTCAGCCTTAAAATGTGGCTCCCCTGGTCTGATTTGAACAGCTGACACATGCAGGGTTTTAATAAGAGTACAGTCCACCGCTATTTATATTCTTTCACGGTCAGACATGAAAAAGGCCGAGAACAAGTCTCAGTCTTAAAATGTGGCTCCCTTGGTCTGATTTGAACAGACGACACATGCAGGGTTTTAATAAGAGTACTGTCCACCGCTATTTATATTCTTTCACGGTCAGACATAAAAAAGGCCGAGAACAAGTCTCAGCCTTAAAATGTGGCTCCCCTGGTCTGATTTGAACAGGTGACACATGCAGGGTTTTAATAAGAGTACAGTCCGCCGCTAGTTATCTTTTCGCAAAGGCAGACGTAAAAAAGGCCGAGAACAAGTCTCAGCCTTACAATGTGGCTCCCCTGGTCTGATTTGAACAGACGACACATGGATTAACAGTCCACCGCTCTAACCAACTGAGCTACAGGGGAATAATTTTTTTAAATGATAACCGCTTAAAGCCATTATCTTAAAGTGGCTCCCCTGGTCTGATTTGAACAGACGACACATGGATTAACAGTCCACCGCTCTAACCAACTGAGCTACAGGGGAATAATTTTTTATTTGATAACCGCGAAAAGCCATTATCTTGAATTTGGCTCCCCTGGTCTGATTTGAACAGACGACACATGGATTAACAGTCCACCGCTCTAACCAACTGAGCTACAGGGGAATAAAATGTGTTGTAAAAACACGTTAGCGCCTCGCTAACGGGGCGGAATATTATAGGGCACATGCGATACTGTCAACACAAAATTAATAAAAAAGTCATTAATTCGTTTGTTTGATTAATTTACGCGCAAGGAGGTGCGAAACAACAACTTTTCGACTAACTTTTGTGCAAATTCTCCAATGAATCCTCGTAAGTTTCTTAAACCTGTCTTTTAAGCAGTTAGCGTTCCTATGCAAAATTGTCACATCACAGTGAAAATTGAATACTCTGCTATATTTAATGCTAAAGAACAATTCGCCTATTCGACGTTTAAAGGAACTAAGACATGGAACAACAGGCATCAAATGTGGTAGACGTTGATTTATTCCCATATTTGCTGTTTAACGGAGAGGGGATTATTACCCGCGTTTCTTCGGCAGTAACGCGAGAGTTTAATATTGATGAAGATGCCTTAATAGATAAGCCACTTGATGACGTATTAACACTCTATCAAAAACAATTCTCTGGCATGACGATACAAGAGTGTATTCAAGTAGTACGGCAGGCCGATGCTATTCTAACTGTCGAAAACGTCAACGGTACCAACGTTCGTGCGGTGCTTGCTTCTGACAAGACAAAAGCAGAAGAAAATGCACTGCTAATATATAAAGCCTTTAATTGGCAACACAAGTACGAAATCACTAATCAAAACCTCATTCATCTCAATCGCGCGATTGAAGGCGCCCATATTGGCATATGGGAATACGACTGGACGACTGGAGAGGCCTATTTTTCAAAACAATTTAAAGCGTTAATTGGCTTGAAATCTACATTCGATATCAATTGGGAAGAATTCTCCGAAATGGTGCTTGAAGAAGACCGTGCGTTATTTAAATCCTTCTTTTCTAATCATCTAAATTACAACGTTGTGCTTAACTTTGAATTCAGAATTGAAGTTAAAGGGGAAATTCGCTGGTTTCAAATCAAAGGTGAAAGTCGAAAGCAAAGCGATGAAGGCACTATCGTCATGGGCTCCTTGATCGATTGTAGCCAGGAAAGAGACACGTTAAATGCCCTAAATAATGCTATTGAAAGCAAAAACCTTGCGATGGAAGCTGGAAAAATAGGGACGTGGCGTGCAGAACTATTAGCTAACGATGAATGGCGTTGGGAGTGGAGCTATCTCGCAAATGATATGTTTGGTTTAGACATATCTGATATTGGTAATTTAAATAAATGGGTATCACGGATACATCCAGATGATAAAGAAAGAGTCATCAATTCGGTTAAGTACTCACTGGAAACGGGCAATCTCTATCATGAAAACTATCGCGCTATTCTGCCAAGCGGAGAGGTTAAGTATATTCTTGCCGAAGGTATGGTTGGGCGCGACCATAGTGGCAAAATATGTCGAATGGATGGTATATGCATCGACCAAACATTTATTCAAGAAGTGCAAATTGAATTTAAGCAGTTAAATGCGGATTTGGAAGAGCGCGTCTTACAACGAACCAAAGAATTCGAGCTAGCTAAAGAACAAGCTGAACGAGCGAAGGAGCAGGCAGAACATGCGAGCCAAATTAAATCAGATTTCTTATCAATGATGAGTCATGAGTTGCGAACGCCAATGAATGCAATTATTGGTTCATTGGATTTACTTGCTACTACTAAACAAACCGAAGAATCATTCGATTTAATCAATACAGCAAAAGTGTCTGCCAATAACCTTGTCTATATCCTGAATGACATACTCGACATCAACAAAATAGAGTCAGGAAAACTCGAGTTGGAGGATACCGCATTTTCTATTTTTGATGTTATTGATAACGTCATAAAAGTTTATTTGCCTGTAGCTGAAAAGAAAGGCATCAAGCTAGTAGTATACGAAGGCACATCACTACCAGCCTTTGTTAAAGGTGACCCCATCTGCGTACGACAAATATTATTTAACTTACTGGGCAATGCAATAAAATTCACGGGTAATGAGGGCAACGGTGGTGAAGTTACTTTGAGAGCCGAAGTACTCGAAAGCAACGAATACATTTGCGAAGTAGCCTTTACTATTTCAGACGACGGCATTGGCATGACCAAAGAAGTACAAAAGAAACTGTTTATGCCTTTTACTCAAGCAGAACGTTCTACTACACGTAAATATGGAGGCACAGGGCTAGGCTTGGCCATTTGTGCAAAATTAACAGAGATGATGGGCGGGCGTATCGGTTTAAAAAGCACGCAAGATGTTGGTTCTGATTTCCGGGTGGAAGTACCTTTTTGGCGCTCACAAGAAACAGTGGCATTAGATGTTGAATCGTTAACTGGAGTGCGTATAGCCATTGTCGATCTTTTAAACAAAGAAGACGGCTTACCGCAACGTATGGCGGAACACTTGACGTTAGAGGGGGCTGTGGTAAGTCATGTTGATTACAAACAATTGGATAAGCAATATGCGCAATATGACGTATTGTTTGTGCTCGTTGGTGATATCAAAGCATGTGAACCGATTGTAGCCAATTTATATAACAGATTGCCGAAAACCAATAACGCATATTTTGTTGTTGACAAAGACCTTATTGAATATAGCCGCGCCTGTATTGCAGGCGCAAGACTGATGCCATTGCAGCCTTTAACGCGTGTGCAAGTGGTAGAGGCAATAAAACATGTTTGGCAAAACAATGCCTCATTGGATCTCGAAGAATTAGACTTGTCTGAACTGCTAATAGAACCAGAAGAAGCTCAAGAGGAAAAAGTGTTGAAGTCAGGCGTGCTTGTTGTTGAAGACAATTCATTCAACCAAAAGCTGATAATTAAACAAATGAAAAATTTGGGCTTTGAATGTGATATTGCTAATGACGGGGTACAAGGTCTCAAGAGTTGGCATGACAAAAACTACAAGGTCATTTTTACCGATTGTCATATGCCTACGATGGACGGCTATGAAATGACTCGTACCATTCGTGAACAAGAACAGCAAAAAAAGCAACCACCAATCCCGATTATTGCAATCACTGGCGCGGCGATGAAAGGGGATGAAGCGTACTGCTTAGATACGGGGATGTCTGATTTTCTGAGTAAACCTGTACAACTAAAAGATCTGAAGCAAGCATTGAAAAAATGGTATCCAAATGACTGAATTAAGACAACAAGTATTAGATCGAAGTGTTATAACGGCATTAATCGGTGATGATACTGAGCTTGCCCGTAAGTTTGAGCTTGAGTTTTTAAAGCAAGCAAAAGAGTCACTGAAAAAGCTAACGGAACACTTCAATGCCAACGACTTTAATCAAATACGAGAAGAAGCTCATTTCTTGAAAACCTCAGCGAAGGCAATTGGTGCACATACTACTGCCACTCTGTTGCAAGAACTTGAACATATTAGTGAACAAAAGGATAAAGCAAAGTCAAAGGAGCTAATTATTCAAATTAGCCATGCGATCAAGCAAGTTTATGGAGTAATTATCAATGAAAGCTAGACCTGTCAGCTTAGGTAGTACCGTACCTAAAGTAATTATGATGTACCAACAAGAAGACAACATTGATGGTGCTGCGGCACTCATTGCTGAACAATTTGATGAATATCGAACGTTGAAAGTAACCGACGATAACACCAAGCTTCTGATTCGTGCTAAACCAGCAGTTATTCTCGTTGCATTAGAAACAGCGGAGGATAGCGTTGCCTATTATGGTGAGCTCGTAGAGCAGGGCAAACTGGATTACCCTCACTACAGTATTCTAATGTGTAATAACAAACAATCCGCTTTGTCGTTTCACTGTTGTTTAAAAGGACTTTTTGACAACTATTTTGTCTATCAACCTATCTATGAACGATATCGCCTACGCCTAATCGTTCACTATGGTTTGGTGTGCAGCGCAGCTAAAGCTCATTACTTAAGTAAGCAAGAAGAGTATACATCGGAAGTGGATGAGGAATTAGCGCAACTCATCGAAGATGCAAGCAACTGCAAGAACAGCCTGATTCAGCGAATAAATGAAAGTGAACAGCATATGATGGATGCAGTTGCAAAAATTGAGAATGATAGCAAAGTTGAACAGGTTGACCCTATTTCGCCCAAAGAGTTAATGACAACGTTAACTGAGAATCACTTAAAGCCACTGCTATCAGTGCTGGAGAACGACATTAAATCTAGCCTTGATCAAATGATCAGCCAAATGGTGAATCAAAAATCTAATAATCAGAATCAAGTCTCAGACCTAAAAACAGCCGCCGCGCAACCTGTCAGGCAAGCCACACAAGCAACTGCATTAGCTGCTAAGAGTAAAGAGCAACAACAATTAATGGGTGGCCAAGATGCGCTAGTTCAAGATACTGATGACCTACCTGAAATTGGTGATAAGAAGGGGATCTTAAATCCACCTCCTATTCCCAAAGAAAAAGAAGAAGTCATTGAAAATGCCAGAAAGATATTGGTAGTAGAAGATAATGCTTTATACCGTGAGATGCTGGTTAATGTGTTAACAAAAGAAAAGTTTGCTGTTGACCAAGCGATGGATGGTATCAACGCCTTGCAGAAAATTAAAGATGATGATTTTGATCTAATTATCATGGATTTGTTCATGCCAAAATTAGACGGCTTAAATACTACGAAAAAGATAAGGCAGTTTTCCGGTGGCAAAGACGTTCCAGTAATCGCATTAACGGGTAACAAGAATAAAGAAATAGTAAAAAAATGGGCGGCATACGGATTAAAAGGCTACATTATGAAGCCTTCAACGAAAGAACAGATATTAACGTCTGTAGCCAAAGCTGTGAACTAAACTGACACGATTTCGGGTGTTCAATAATGGGATTTAGTAGGTTGAATGAACAATTTGAACGATAGCGAATAGACTCAATTAGTTAGGTTTAATGTAACCAATTATGAATAACGAGTTATCCACTAATTGTGTGGATAACTGTGTGGGCGAAAGTGTAAAAATTCGTAATAACTCGTTTTTACGATGCAAATCGGTAAAACGTTCATATACTGAGAAAAGTCCATTAGTTTATAAAATACAACTGGTTAGGTAGTGTTTGTTTGATAAATGACGATTTTAGATTGATTTTTGACCTAACAAGGTTTTTTAGTCGTAATTTGTGGGTTATTCACACGATATAGGTGAAGTGTAAATAAACAAAGAACATTTCAATCATCATAAAAAAGATGAAATCCCAAGAATTGTCGATGAAATTTAATTTATCGATAGCGACTCTTCTTAGTATTCTTTACAATGCTGCTGGCAGATATTTTCAAACCTTAAAATTGTACATTTATGACAAATTCCACCACAAAAAATCAAGTAAACATGCTTGTCGATCCCGTTGGGCCAACGCTCAAACGAATGACAATACCCATGATCTACGGCATGGTGTTACTAATGACATTCAATCTTGTCGATACGTTTTTTGTGGGACTATTAGGGACACAGCCACTTGCGGCAATTAGTTTTACGTTTCCTATTACGTTCACTGTGATTAGCCTGACTATTGGCTTGGGTATTGGCACATCAGCAGTCATCGCAAAATCTTTGGGTAAAGGCGAACACGAAGAAGCGAAAAATTCAGGCACAGTTGCCTTAATCTTAACTGGCGTTGTGGTGGCATTGTTGTCTTTCGTTGGTTACTTGTTGATTGATGAAACGTTTCTGTTACTAGGTGCTACAGAGGACTTATTGCCATTAATTCATGATTATATGGATGTTTGGTTTTTGTGTGCGGTATGTTTAATAGGGCCGATGATTGGCAATGCGATTCTTCGTGCGTCAGGTGATACAAAAACACCGAGTATTATCATGGGAAGCGCAGGTTTAATTAATGCCGTTTTAGATCCTATTTTGATTTTTGGCTTTGGGCCTGTCCCTGCGCTTGGCATCAAAGGTGCGGCAATCGCTACAACAATTTCGTGGTTATGTGGTCTTTTCTTTGTTCTGTATATATTAGGCGTAAAACGAAAGCTTATTCATACATCTATTGCTGCCATTGAGAATTTCGTACAGTCAAGTCGTGAAATTTTAAGAATCGGCTTACCTGCCGCTGGCGCAAACATGTTAACTCCAATCGCTGCCGCAGTGATGACGGCAATTGTTGCAGTATATGGTGAAGCTGCAGTGGCCGCTTTTGGTGTAGGATCGCGCATAGAGTCAATTGCTTGCTTAGTGGTACTTGCTATGTCGATGACATTACCACCATTTATTAGCCAGAACTTCGGTGCCGGTAACATGCAGCGCGTGGAAGACAGTTATAAGACATCGGCTAAATTTGTGATGATTTGGCAGGTATTTATTTACGGTGTGTTAGTTTTACTAGCTCCGTGGATTGCTGATGCGTTTGCCAAAGAAGAGGCTGTTGCAGAAATCATTAAATTGTTTATTTGGATACTGCCGTTAGGGTATGGACTACAAGGTATTATCATCTTAACGAATTCATCATTTAACGCATTGCACAAACCAATGATCGCTTTAGTATTGAGCGTTATTCGTTTGTTTGTCTGTTACGTACCTATGGCTTATTTAGGTAGTTTTCTCTATGATTTAGAAGGTTTTTTTGTAGGTGCGCTTATGGGTAACCTTGTAATGGCATTTATTTCTTATCGAATTTTTACGCGTCAATTTGATCAAGGCTCTTTGAGCGAGAAGGCAGTGTAGTCATGAAGGATATGGATTTACAATCAGAGTACACGCCAAGTGGAGACCAACCAACAGCAATTAAGCAATTACTTGAAGGTATTGACGTTGGTTTAGCGCACCAAACATTGTTAGGGGTAACAGGCTCAGGTAAAACCTTTACCATAGCCAATGTTATCGCAGAGCTTAACCGACCTACGATGATGCTTGCACCCAATAAGACGCTTGCTGCTCAATTATACGGTGAAATGAAGGAATTCTTTCCCAATAACGCTGTAGAGTATTTCGTTTCTTATTACGATTACTACCAGCCAGAGGCCTATGTACCGACCACGGACACTTTCATTGAAAAAGATGCATCAATCAATGATCACATTGAACAAATGCGTTTATCTGCAACCAAAGCGCTATTGGAAAGACGTGATGTAATCATCGTTGCATCGGTATCAGCCATTTACGGCCTTGGTGATCCTGATTCTTACCTGAAAATGATGCTGCATCTACGTCAAGGGGATATTATCAACCAGCGCGATATTCTTCGCCGATTGGCTGAGTTGCAGTACACAAGAAATGATGTGGCATTTCAACGTGCAACCTACCGTGTAAGAGGGGATGTAATTGACATCTTCCCAGCAGAATCTGATCGAATCGCTTTGCGTGTCGAGCTGTTTGATGAAGAAATAGAGCGGATTAGTGAGTTCGATCCGCTTACGGGCGCTGTTGAGCGACAACTGGCGCGCGTTACTGTATACCCTAAGACCCATTATGCAACACCAAGAGAAAAAATCCTTGCTGCGGTCGACCAAATTAAGATTGAACTCAAAGAGCGGGCGACTCAACTCAAAGAGAATAACAAGCTCGTAGAAGAACAACGTATTGTTCAACGTACGCAATTTGATATTGAAATGATGACCGAACTCGGTTACTGCTCGGGTATCGAAAACTATTCTCGCTACTTGTCTGGTCGTGAAGCAGGAGAGGCGCCTCCTACACTTTTCGATTATTTGCCTGATGATGGTTTGTTAATTATTGACGAATCGCATGTGACAGTACCGCAAATAGGTGCGATGTACAAAGGGGATAGATCCCGTAAAGAAAACCTTGTTGAATACGGTTTCAGGTTACCGTCTGCACTAGACAATCGACCAATGAAATTTGAAGAGTTTGAAGCACTTGCTCCTCAAACCATTTATGTTTCCGCTACGCCAAGTCAGTATGAATTGGATAAATCGGCTGGTGAAGTGGCTGAGCAAGTAGTTCGACCAACAGGCTTGCTGGATCCTGAAATTGACGTTCGTCCAGTAGATACACAGGTTGATGACTTATTGTCAGAAATTCGTATTCGCGTGGAAATTGGTGAGCGTGTATTGGCTACCACATTAACGAAACGAATGGCGGAAGATTTAACCGATTATCTTGATGAACATAATATCAAAACACGTTATTTGCACTCAGATATCGATACCGTTGAACGTGTTGAAATCATAAGAGACTTTAGACTCGGCCATTTTGATGTGTTGGTTGGAATCAACCTATTACGTGAAGGCTTAGACATGCCAGAAGTGTCATTGGTTGCTATATTAGACGCTGACAAAGAGGGCTTTCTTCGCTCTGAACGTTCACTCATCCAAACCATTGGTCGTGCAGCACGTAACGTTAATGGTAAAGCAATTTTGTATGCAGATCGTATTACGGGCTCAATGCGCAAAGCGATTGACGAGACGAATCGCCGTCGTGAAAAACAACAGGCATATAACGAACTTCATGGCATTAAGCCTCAAGGCGTTAAACGTAAAATCACTGATGTGATGGATGTAGGGCACGTTGGTGAGAAGTTGGCTCTTGATCAGGCTGCGGAAGGAAAACCGACGTATCACATCATGACTACGAGTGAAATTGATGAGCAAGTCAAATCGCTAGAGAAGAAGATGCTCGATCACGCACAAAACCTTGAATTTGAGCAAGCTGCTGCTATTCGCGATGAAATAGCGAAATTAAGACAAGCGCAGTTAGCGACTTAAGTGAGTATGAGCAACCAAACTTTTAGATTCGATAAATAAGACTCGATCGAATCTTTTAGTGTTTATTTGCACTTCACAGTCATACGTTTTTTCAATAGGCACAGCCTCAACAAATTAAGGTAGGCTTTTATTCAAATTTATCATTGAATGAAAGCTTGCTCGTTCATTATCTGCATAGTGAACGATGAATTAATACATACTTTCAAAAACCGATAACATCAACGAATTTCAGAAGTCGTATTATACGGATTGGTATTACACGCAAATAAACTATTCCGTCCGTCAAGAAAACCAAATAGCAAAAAAGCTGTGAGATCTTCATTCTAAAGTACGCTTAGCACGCTTACTCAGCAAGAATCTCTATACAATCTTAATCACAAGAATAATTTTCGAACATTTGCCAAAATTAATATTGACCTGTCTAAAGCTTCACAGTTTATAGTTTGCTTATGAATAAGAGGAAACAACATGTACCGTATTTCTGAATTGGCAAAACAGGTTGGATTGAGCCGCTCCAGCTTGCTCTATTATGAGAAAATTGGGTTGATTTCAGCCAAACGACAAAGCAATGGGTATCGCTACTACTCAGACTATGACGTGCAAAGAGTAAAGCTGTTACAGCAACTACAGGCTGGCGGATTAACATTAAAAGAATGCCAAGCATGCATGGAGACTCAGATAGACAGAGAGTTGCTAATCCATAGGCTCGATGTTTTGGATAAAGAAATCACACAAAAACAAAACGCGAGAGATCTTCTTTACTCAATGCTTGGTATGGGTTCTATGAAGGCCTGGCATCATTCAATGGAAAAAGAAGCTCCGTCTGCTCATCTAGAGTGGTTGATAGCCCAAGGGTTCAGTGAAAAACAGGCTCTGAGACTGAGATGGCTGTCTAAAGATATGAACGAACATAACCAATACATGGCCGACTTTGAAACTATTTTTCTAGGGATAGAGCGACTAGGACCGGGTGATATAGATGACACGCTAAAAGCATTAGCTTCTTTATCTATTCGTTCAGGCGATGTATTAGAGATTGGCTGTGGCAAAGGGGCAACTACCTCTGTACTAGTAAAAAATTCGGCTTTTAACTTAACCGCGCTTGATAATGATGAATACAACTTAAGCTGTATTCAGAAAAAACTGAAAGACGAATCTCTAGAACATAGAGTATCAACGATTTGTGCCAGTATGACTGCGTTGCCATTTGCTCCGGGGCAATTTGATGTGATTTGGTCAGAAGGAAGTGCTTATATCATGGGAATAGAACAAGCGCTAAAAAGCTGGAAGCCATTTATTAAACGTAATGGCTTTTTGGTTATAAGTGATTTGGTCTGGCTGAGCAATCAACCAGATCCTGAAGTTGTAAAGTATTGGGGTGAAAACTATCCCCATATGACATCGTGTGAGCAACGTATTAAAGAGATGAAGAAAGCAGGTTATCAAGTTGTCGGCCATTTTACACAGAGTGAGCTATCTTGGCGTAACTACCTAGATCCTTTGAAACAAAGAATCAATCAGCTAAAAGACGAATATTTTACTTCGAGTTCACTCAATGACTTACGAAAAGAGCTCCAAATACACGAGAAATACTTAGGTCAGTATGGATATCAAGTATTTGTACTTAAGAATATGGGATCAAAAAATGAATATTAGACATGAAAACCACACAGATTTTAAAGAAATAGAATCACTCATATACCGAGCGTTTATGAATCATCCGCATCATGAGCCTGGGGCTACTCCAACAGAGCATTTAATTGTTAACAAACTACGAGATGTAAACGCACTATCACTCTCTTTAGTGTGTGAAGATGAAACAGGAACCATTGGCCATATCGCCTTTTCACCGGTTTTAATTGATGGCGAGAAGTCCTTCTGGCTGGGGTTAGGGCCAGTATCTGTTATGCCAGACCGTCAAGGTGAAGGTATTGGAGGTGCACTTATTCGTGAAGGGATATTGCAACTTCAATCGCAAGGTATTGAAGGACTAGTGTTGCTAGGCGAGCCAGAATATTATGGCCGATTTGGTTTTGTATCAGAGCCGAATCTTACATTGCCTAATGTCCCACCAGAATATTTTTTAACACTGGCGCTATCCAATGATGTTCCGACTGGTGAAGTTGCTTATCACTCGGCATTTTTTGACAACTAAGAGGAGGGGAGAGTTTTTTACAACTTACCTCATAAAAAACGTAATCGTTGTACGTGGCAGAAGAACGCACATTGCTGTGATTCATGAAGTACGAATACGTATATCACAAGTGTTAGACCAGTGATGAACTAATTTAACTTTAGCTTTTTTCAAATTTTAGACATAGTAACGCTTTCACGTACAGAACCTGAACGCGTTATGATTTAAAGATGTACATAGTGTTTGTTATTGTTGGTGTCTATGTCCTTGGCACGCGTATGCTGAGTAATTGCTACTCAGTTATGTCGTGCTACTCTAATTCAAACATTGAATAACGACTGATGATAGCGGCGACTTCATCTCGATTACACATGTTTAACTGACTAATGTCTTCTATTATTTTGTCCTGTATATCGACGGGAAATAGCAAAAGCTGCTCGAGGTATAAATGGGCTTGAGTTTCATTTTTTCCGTTCATCATTTCACACAATTTGTTTGCGTGATCTTTCCACATGGCACTCATAATACGTCCTCACATTCTAAACGTGAACAAAAGCCAGTCCAACTCATTAAAAAGAAGAACTGGTGTGGTGTAGGTGAATGCTTCGTTACACCCTAATAATACTAAGTCTAGAACAAAGGTGTGTATTTTTTATACAATTTGGTTCTTAGTAAAAATGTTAATCATTCTTACTGATATAGCGCTAAAACGTGCAAATTAATTTAATTCGTACTTGTCAAGTCGGTATAAGAATGCCTTATATGACATTTTCAAATATTTAGCAGCTTTGGTCTTGTTATTATGGTTTTGTATCAGAGCTTGTTGCAGACAGTAGCGTTCAAAATGCTCCCAATGATATCCATCGATTGGAAACTCTACCGTTGGTAGCGCTGCGTCATCGGTGTATAAGTTATGGCTGAGCGTGGGAACAAGTTCAGACTCATCATCTAATAAAACGAATCGTTCAATACGATTAGACAGTTCTCTAACGTTTCCAGGCCAGTGATAGTCGAGTAGCTTGCGGTATTGTGAGTTAGTTAACTTTGAGGGCACGCATTGATGATTCTTCGCATGAAGGGCAACAAAATGGTCTGCAAGTAAAGCAATGTCTTGTGAGCGCTCTCTTAGTGCAGGTAGATTAATTGGCACGACATTGAGGCGGTAAAAGAGATCTTCTCTGAACTTACCTTCTTTAACGTCTTTTTCAAGGTTTCTATGGGTAGCCGCGATCACTCTAACATCTAGCTTTAGCTCTGTGTTGCTGCCAAGTCTGGTAATCGTCCCTTCCTGCAAAAAACGTAATAAATGCGCTTGCAATGCTGGTGAAAGTTCGCCTATCTCATCAAGAAATATAGTGCCATTATTAGCCGCTTCAAAACGACCAATTTTTAAGGTATTAGCGCCGGTATAGGCGCCTTTTTCGGCACCGAACAATTCGGCTTCAGCTATAGATTCAGCAATTGCGCCACAGTTGATGGCAATAAACTTTTCTTTTGCTCGCTGTGAAGATTGGTGGAGTGCTCGTGCTGCTAACTCTTTACCTGTACCACTTTCTCCTAGTATCAAAACTGTCGCGTTGGTTGCAGAAATTTTGTTGATGCGTTGATAAACAACTTGCATAGCAGGGGCATTGCCTACCAATTGCATCAGTTGTTTTTGTTCACCTAATTGTGAAGAAAGAAGGCGGTTTTCGTTTCTAAGGCGCTGGGCATTAATGGCTTTTTCTATGGTTAATAACAGTTCTTGGCGCTTAAAAGGCTTCGGAATGTAATCGTCAGCCCCTTTTTGCATGGCTTCAACAGCGTGATTAATTGTGCCGTACGCTGTCGCGATAACAAAGCCCATCTCAGGTTGGTTGATACGAACATAATTAAGTAGTTCAATGCCAGATAATTCGCCGAGCTTCCAATCTGAAAAAACCGCATCAAAAGATTCTGATTTTATAAAGAGTATGGCTTGTTCGACACAATCGGCAGATTTAACAAGGTATTGTGCCGAACTGAGAATATCTACAATAAGCTGGCGTTGTTCAGGATCGTCTTCTACAACAAGTATTTTGTACGGTGCGTTCATCTTTATTCGGTATCCTGTATCGTAAAATATCCATAGGCTTTACAACCTGTGATCTGATCATCCACCATAATGTTCTCGAGTGAAAGGTCACCATGGTAATGCAACTTGATTATTCTTCCGGCAATATAAAGTCCCATGCCCGCGCCATCTGGCTTACTGGACACATGCGGTTTAAATAATTGATTTGCAATATTGGCTGCTAACCCTGAACCTGAGTCGCTGACAGTAAACAGTAATTGGTTAGCGCTGCGCAAAATAGCAATTTTAACTGTTTGATTTTCTGTTGAGGCTTCGCACGCATTAAATATGAGCGTATGAAAAATACTCCGAATTTCTGATTCTGCTGCTTTGATAGTCAGGTTTTTGTCTACATCAATCGCAAATTGAATGGTTTTCGCTTGGCTACTTTTGTATTCCAGTATAATGTCTTGCACAATAGCCAGTAACGGGCAGTTGTCATCGCGATTTATGCCGTAGGTTGTCAGCGTCAACAGCGATCTAATACTCTTGTCGATGTGGGTGATTTTCTGCTGAATTCGAGTTAGTTCCTGATTTCTTTGCTCATTACTTAGTGGCTGATCTAGTAATTGCTCTAAGGATAGGCCAATCGTGTGAATTGGGCTTCGAAGTGCATGAGCCAACCCGCGGCTAACTTCGCCAAGTTCAGCCAAATGTGCAATTTCTTTGTGATGTTTTTCTGACTGACTTAGTTGGGCTAATTGCTCCCCCATGAGGTTGAACCGTTTAATGGTTGTTTTTAGTTCACTTACGCCTAACTCTTTTACGCGATGAGCATAATTTCCTTTTGAGAGTTGTTCAAAGCCATTAACTAACGCCTTTAATGGCTGATTGAATTTTATGCTTAGCCAATAAGCAAATGCCAATGCAATTGCTCCACCAAAGATTAAAATCAATTGAACGCGCCATAATAGCTGCTGTATTTTTCCATCATTGACTGTGGAGGAGACCCAAACTTTACTATCTTCGTTGTCTTGTTGCACGACAAAGGTGGAAGACTCCACGCCATCGGTCATTTTATCTTTAAGCAGTAATTCGATTTGAGCGTCAAACACTTTCTTTAAATGTTTAGCTTCTATTACACGTGTGCTGGTTTCACTTGACGATTTTAGTTCAATAATTGGTTCAGAAGGTGACTCTGAGTTAAATGTAACTATTTTAATGGTCTCTCTAACTTTTGGTTGGTTAGTTGAAGACTGCACGCGCTTTTCAGTTACTAATGTTTCTGAATTAGAATCAATGTGCTTAATATGTTCCGATTTAGCAATGTCATGATGTGCGTCGATTACCGTCTTAATTCCAACTTCATCTAATGCAAGTTCAAACGCCTGTTCATTAATCGTACGTACTTTGTTTTGTACATCTTGATCTATATTGTGTTGCAACCAAAAAATCAGTATTACTTGTACCAAAGTTAATACGATAATGAGGCCACCCACTAAGACGAATAGGTATTGCCGTAATGACATAAAACGCTCGCAAATTTGTAGAAAGTCTAAACCTATCAAATTTAGTGCCATTATAGCCAGTCTTATAAAGCAAATAATTTCAATGTGTTACATATTGGAAAATGTAAAATTATTTGAATCATTGCAAAAAATCCCGATATCAGGATATCTGTATACTCATTTAAGGAAAGAGCATTAGTGTAAGTTAACGTTACCTTTAATTAAAGTTGTTGATATATAACGCTTTTATCTTTTTGGTACAAATCTCGCTGTATGTGATTGAACCCAAAAGTTTTACGAAAAGGAAAAATAAAATGAAACAACTAAAAAAGAACGCTATTGCATTGTTGTTATCAGTAGCAGGCGCTACCGCAAGCTTGTCAGCAATCGCTATGACATCAGGTGACAAGCATATAGAGCAACGGATTGAAGTGGTTGCTGAAACTGGAAGTGATGTCAAAATCCTGATTGATACTAATGGCGAAGTGAAGGAGCTAAATCTGCCGCATGATGTGTTTGAAGATGAGGCTCAACTTGAACAAGCACTCGCAGATTTTCCAGATGAAGTAAAAGAAAATTTACTAAAACACCTTAGCGGTTTTTCTCTCGACGCGAACATGATCAAAATTGCGACTGACGATGATCAAGTCTTCAGCTGGAATGACGATGGCAGTGCGGGCGCAAAATCTGTAGTTGTTGTCAAAGTTGATAAGGAAGAGTTAGATAGTGATGAATTGCAGAAAGTCGTTAAACATATTGTTGTGCATGGTGATCAAAAAGTGATTGATCTAAAAGATGCCAATCATTCATTTGGTGATGTGATCATCAACCTCATTAAGGATTCTAAACTTTCTCAAGTAGATATGGATAAAATTCAAGCTGCGCTTGATAAAAAGAGATAATGATAAAATTCAATTCATAAATAATAGAGGCTGATGATTTCAGCCTTTTTCATAATTCCAATCCGCAATTTTAACTACACCGCTTTAGCAACCAATATTTCGCTACAATTATCGCCTGTAAAACTGGTGTGCTATTCATCGATTCTGTAAACTAGCTGGCATAATTTTCCAGAGGATAATGTTTTGAAAAAAGTCGCATTTATTGGCCTAGGTGTTATGGGGTATCCTATGGCCGGCCATTTAGTTAAAGCAGGCTATGAAGTCTCCGTATATAACCGTACGACAGAAAAAGCAAAAGTTTGGCAAAATGAATTTGGTGGCCAGGTGGGGCTTACGCCATTTGAAGCGGCAAGTGGTGCTGATATTGTGTTTGTATGTGTTGGCAACGATGACGATGTGCGCACGGTCGTTTATGGTGACGAAGGTGTGCTGGCTGGGCTCAAACCTGGCGGTATTTTGGTTGATCATACAACGGCCTCTGCAGAACTTGCCCGAGAAATTGACGAAACCGCAAAACAGCAAGGTAAATTATTCTTAGATGCCCCCGTATCTGGCGGTCAGGCGGGAGCAGAAAATGGCGTCTTGACTGTTATGGTTGGAGGTGATTCAGAAACATTTGAACAAGCTCAGCCTGTAATGGCAGCATTTGCGCGCTTTAGCCAATTAATGGGACCAGCTGGCAGTGGTCAATTGGCAAAAATGGTGAATCAGATTTGTATCGCTGGCGTCGTTCAAGGGTTAGCAGAAGGGTTTAATTTTGCTGAAAAAGTTGGCTTAGATCCTGACAAATTGGTGCAAACAATTTCTAAAGGCGCCGCAGGTTCTTGGCAAATGGAAAACCGTTACCAGACCATGTTTGCTGGCGAATACGATTTTGGTTTTGCTGTTGATTGGATGCGAAAAGATCTGTCAATTGCTTTTGCTGAAGCAGAGAAGAAGGGGATACCACTGCCAATGACCAAAATGGTTGATGGCTTTTACGAAGAAGTTCAATCAGCTGGCGGTAATCGATGGGACACTTCGAGCTTGATTTCTCGTTTTAAAAAGTAGCCATTTAAGCAAACAAAACATAAGCGATAACACTGAATGCGTTATCGCTTATTTGCAGTTTCAACTACTTAATAAACTTACTTAATTGCCTATTAATGGTATTAACTGCTGAGTTTATTTCTTCCGCGAGTTGCAGTAATTCATCTGAGCTTTGGCTTGTAGTGGTAGAAACGTTTTTGATGTTTTCTATATTACTATTGATTTCCATGCCAATAGACGACTGTGCATTAGCGGCTTCAGATAGTTGCATATTCTGTGTTTGAATTTCTTCAACTGCACTACCAACAGACATTATCACTTCGTTGGTCAAATTCGCTTTTTCCTGACTGACACTAATACTTTCACTCCCTTGAGCCATTGATTCAACTGCATTTTTAGCGCCCGATTGAAGTTGCTCTATCATTTTGTTGATTTCTTCTGTTGATTCTTGCGTTCTGCTGGCAAGAGTACGAACTTCATCTGCAACTACAGCAAAGCCACGACCTTGTTCTCCAGCACGTGCAGCTTCAATGGCCGCGTTTAGAGCCAGTAAATTGGTTTGTTCTGCGATACCTCTAATTACATCAAGTACACCACCTATATTTTGACTATCTGACTCTAAGGTTTGTACAACCTCGGATGCTTTAGCCATCATTTGCGATAATTGCTCAACAGATGCAAGGTTTTCTTGCACGGTTTTTGTACCTGAACGGGTTTCTTCTAAAGTGGTTTGAGAGCGATCAGCTGTGTTTGATGCAATTGCAGTTACTTCGTCAGTCGAATTGGTCATTTCACTCATAGACGATGCAATCTGTTCCGTAAGCATGTGTTGCTGCGCAGCACCTGATTGCGTGTCTTTCGTTATGTTTTCCATATTGGCGGTCGCGCCTGTTAACTGCTGAATTTGATCATTAATTTGAGATAGTGTGCGTGATAGTTGTTCCATGAACTTATTAAACGCTTCTGCGATTACGCCAATTTCGTCTTTAGGCTCGTCGTTTAACCGTTTACTTAGATCGCCTTCGCCCTCGGCAATTTCAAGTAACGCATGGTGAACTTCACGTAATCGGCTCGATACGATTTTACGGAACATGAAGAATAATAAACTGACCGTTGCAATTAGCGCGATAATAACAATACCACCAATAGTTGTATTTAATGCAGCTGCATTGCGCAATTGTTCATTGATAGGCACTTGCACTTCTAAAACACCACGTACGTCATTGAGCGACCAGCCAGTTTTTGGCGTATCTGGATGTGAGTTGTGACATTTTACACAAGCTTCGGCGACCATTGTATCAGCTAGCGCGACACGAACTGTTTCTCGGTTGTTGATTGTTTCCATTCTTGAAAACGTTTGTTTAGGGTTACTGGTGAGCGTGTTCCAAGCTTCCTGACCAAAATTATCTAGTTTTCGTGATTTTCGATTTGGAAATGGGTAAGGGCTGTAGAGTTTAAGCGTGATGATATTGTTGTCCGAAAATACTTTACTTATGTCGTGAATAAATGTAGCTGGTAATGGTATTTTGTTTTGCTGGTCCTTGTGATTGTAGTGAGGCCTTATTTCTTGGCCAGCGAGCACTTTCTTGATAATGTTTTTAGTGTAGTAACCTCGAATAGCTTTATATTGCTTAACCGTACTTTCGGCAGAGGTTACTGCTGATTCAATCGCATGTGTTCGAATCACGTTGGGTATGTAGGTCACAATAATAATTAGAACAAGCACTAGAATTGCGACAAGTGGTGAAAACAATCGCGTACTTAATTTACGCCAGAAATTACTTTGCATCGCGAGCACCATACAGAGTCAATAACTATATCATAATAGTGTAGTTCACTCTCTGTGATTTACCGCAAAATTCAGTGGTATAGTGTTTAAAATTTTCTAGCCCGTTATGAGTGAATATAGTGATACAGCGCTTTGATGATTGACATCTTGCGTGAATCTGATTCGTGCTCATGTGCAAGATTTTCAAGTTTAAGCATGTATTCCTCAGCGTTTAATCGACCTTTACCGCCATACTGAATGATGTTTTGACAGTGGTGTTGCCATTTAACATGTTCATCAGCGGACAGAGTGTAAGGATAATTTCGCGCTCGATATCTAAACAACAAGGTATCAAAACGACTGTCTTCGAAGTTAAATTGATGAGTCGTTAATTGCTCTGGCGTGCACTGATGTAAAATTTCAAACTGGGCTTTGTCTGCCTGAGATAGAAAACCGCCTCCGTATAAACTATGCTCCGCATCTTCTTGCTCAAACTTTTTGTCGTCTGCGGCGAATACGTCAGCTAGTTTCTCTCTGATTTCCAAATGCTGCTTGAGTAGTGATAGATTGGCTAAACACTTTTCGCGTGGAATGTTTAATCGCTCAGCGTTCTCTGGAAGTAATGTTTTGGCTGGTGAAACAACAGGGCACTTATTGGTGTGGATCAATTTAATAGGAATAGGCAGTTCATCGTCTGCCAATTCGTCGCGGCGAGTATACAAGCGCTGTTTGATTTCTTCTGCCGACAATTCAATTAACGGGCTAATGTCTTGTGCTAAATCGACAGCAATGACTGCATTCTTGTTCACTGGGTGATAGGACATGGGCGAAAACCAACTAGTACAGCCATGTTCAGAAGAAATTTTGCTAGACGTATGCACCACAGGCGTCATTTGATATACATCGAGCAAACTGGCCACTTCTTTCTTGTTTCGTAAGTTAAAGATAAAGCTGTAAAGTTTTGGCTGCTTTTCCTTAATTAATTTAGCCATTGCAATGGTTGCGTAAACATCACTCATTGCATCGTGTGCTGCTTCATGGCTGATGCCATTGGCCTGTGTTAATAGCTCTAAGCGAAAGCTTACTTTGCCATTTTCATTCTCTGGCCAATTGATCCCTTCAGGCCTTAACGCATAGCATGCGCGCACCATATCAATTATGTCCCAACGACTGTTACCATTTTGCCATTCACGCGCATAAGGGTCATAAAAATTTCTAAATAATAAATAGCGGGTCACTTCATCATCAAAACGAATATTGTTATACCCAGCAACACAAGTATTTGGGGCAGAAAACAGTCGATGAATACGGTCAGCAAATTCAGCTTCCGTTAGGCCTTCTTTTTGCGCTTTTTGAGGCGTTATACCTGTAACTAAACACGCTTCGGGGTGCGGCAAGTAATCTTGAGGAGGCTGACAATAAAATACCTCGGGCTCACCAATAATATTAAGATCTAAGTCAGTACGAATAGCAGCAAATTGCGAGGGCTTGTCATATTTGGGCGAAATTCCCCAGGTCTCATAATCGTGCCAAAGGATGGTTGGCTGAGCTATGTTATTGTTTTGATTACTAGTGTTTGAATTCATTTTTTATATAATTTACAAGAGCCTACAGAGTTAATGTGCTCATAATAGTGTATTGGTAAGCTTAACAGACCGTATCGTACAAAGGGAATTCTGATAAAGCGATTATTAGGTAATTGTTAGGAGCCTACATTAACATAATCATTCAATGAAATCTCTGTACTTAGTCTTCATCTGAAAGAGAGTAATAAGTTATCTTGATATATCTTTTACCAATTCGACATTGTGTCAAAGAAAGTTCACTCAATATGTCGAAGTAACTTTATTGATAGCCATGCTAGTGTGAAAAGTTATGAATACGACTATATAAGTTATGACCAACCTGTGAAAGTTTAACAAAAACAAAGGTTTTTAGGTGGCTATAAATAATCGTGAATGAAGGTTGATTCGAATATTGATTTGTTGGTTCATGCTAAATTGCAGTAATATATCGAAAAATTTCTAGTTAGTGCTAGAGCTATAAAAATAAGGATTAACATTGCGCTACTTACAATGTCGCGATATTGAAATCGACACGCTAAATCAAACACTTTATATTCAGGGAGAAATTAGCACATTAGCACCTAAGGTGTATGACTTGCTGTTATATTTTTGCCAGAACAGTGACAGAGTCATCACAAAAGATGAATTGATGGAGCAGGTCTGGGCTGGAACTCTAGTTACAGAGAATGCGATTAGTCGCACTTTAGTCAAGGTCAGAAAGGCATTGGGAGATGATCCTAAATCTCCAATATTTATTAAGACTGTGCCAAGAAAAGGATATCGCATGGCCGAAGCTTTTAATGCCAGTGATAATTCTCTGAACAAATTGTCAAATAGCTCGTTACAAGCAGCTGAATTCGAACATCAAATTAATAAACAGATCAATCACTCATTACATTACAGATGGATGATGTTGTTCGTTGGCTTTTTCTTGATCTTACTAGTGACCTATTGGGTGCAGAAACCTACGGTTTCGACGACAGCAACGGTTGTAAAACCTTTGTCCAGAGAAGTCGGACAAGAATTGTTCCCTTCTATGTCGCCTGATTTAACACAAATTGCCTATACAAAAGCAGCACAGGGCGTGCATGATTATTTGATCATACAAGATAGCAATACGCTTCAAAAAGTAGAAATTAAGAAAACAAATTTCCACCTATCTAAAGTTGTCTGGTCAAGTAACAGTGAGCAAATTGCATTTTTAGCAAAATCCCAACGTGAATGTGTGATTATACTTGCGGATATAAATACCGTTACAGACGAAAGCACGTGGAAACACTTGATAAATTGTGGCAGTGGAAGTTCGCCACATTTTACCTTTACTCACGATGATGAATATTTATTGTTTAACGATCGACTTTCTGCGGCTAATGGTTACCAAATATTTAAAGTCAATTTGCTTACAGGGCGTAAAGAAACGCTTAATCAACCAATTACTGCAGGTAAGGGGAATTACGCGTTTGATTTATCGCCAGACGGTAAAACACTTGTTATATTGAACAGTGAGTATGAGCCAATAACTGCTATTTATACGCTTGAGCTTGAAAATGCCAAACTGCAAAGAACTGGGCGCGTAAACTATCTGATGCGTTCGGTTACGTTTCATCATGACAATGAAAGTATGGTTCATCCGTCGCCACACCCGGCATATGAGGTTTGGCAAAGTTCATTATCTGGCCATAAACTTAGCGTGATTGCCAGTAATACATCAAGAGTTAAGCATATCCAGCGAATCAATAATGAACAGGATTATGTCTTTGTATCATACTTGCTTAATAGAGACGTTGCTTATCGTTCAATTAATGGTGACAACAGAAATTTTGCGAGTCTTGTGACTAAATATAATTCTTCAGTGATGGATTATTTGCCTGCTTTGGCAAATGGAAATGACACTTATGCGTTTGTTTCGAAACGTTCATCTGGTGCGCAAGTATACTTCGTAGAAGATACACCTCAAGGGCCAACGAAACCATTGCAGCTGACAAATTTTGAGCATCATGTGAAGTTGTATCATTTGTCCTTTTCTCCTGATGATAAGCAGCTAATAGTGTTAGCTGACAATCAGTTATTCATAATCGAACTTCTTACCAAGGAAATAAAAAAGTTAGCTTTTGATAATATGTCGATTCAGGGCGTGAGTTGGTTAGATGAAGACAACATAATGTTTTCAACTATCAAAGGTACGGATTGGGCAATTTCCAGTTATAACATTGTGTCTGATACTCTCGGCGATATTGCTACTGATTATCAAGGAGGGATTTATGTACCGCAATTAAATCAATTTGCGCTAATCTCTAATGAAAATGGTGAGGTACGATTACTAAATAGTAAAGGTGAAATAACTCAGTCGTTATCTTTAACCTGTCAACCAAGCATGATTTCAAGGAAAGTAAATATACACTTGATTGGACAATCATTAGTGTGTAATTCGTCCGCTGAAAATCAACTAATGTCAGTTTCATTGGAGTCAAATAACTTAACTCAATGGCAAGATTTGCCAACACCTGCTGATTTTTCGGTTAACAAGAATGGAATTTTATACACACAGATGACGCAAGAAATTGCGGACGTCATGAGAACAGCGTCAAACTAAGAACTTATCATGGTATAACTTGTTGTAATTTAATAAGTTAAAGTTGTGACTGCTCGGTGGTCACAACTTTTTCCTCTTATTTCAGGCAAGAATCACTTTTTGCTCCTTACTTTTAAAATGTGTTTGTTCATGCTCTGCGTATTCATTATGCAGGAGGATGTATGGACAGACCTATATCACCAAAATCAAAAAGAAATTACGTTACTCAATTAATTGTCACCACTATTGGTTTGGCTGGTGCCTGTGCTGTTTATGTTTACGCCAGTCAGAATGTAAATAGTGGAAAAGCATACAATGTAGAAAAGGGAGCACTTGTAGTAAGTACAGTTGTTGAGGGCAATTTTACCGAATACTTGCCCATAAGAGGCACGGTAGAACCTCAAGATACAATTTTTATCGATGCCATTGATGGTGGTCGCGTTGAACAAGTGTATTTGCAAGAAGGTGCATTAGTTGAAAAGGGTCAACCTATAGTAAAGCTCAGCAATACCAGCTTACAGCTCAACGTATTAGCGCGAGAAGCAGAAGTGTCTGAGCAAATTAACAACATGCGCAATACGCGGCTTGCCTTAGAACAAAATCAACTGAAACTCAAAAGAGATGTTATCGAGCTTGATTACGAAGTATTACGCCTAGAAAAAGAATTTGCGCGCAGCAAAAAACTGATAGAAAAAAACCTTATTTCCAAGCGAACGTTTGAACAAATTCAAGATGAGTTGCAGTTTCAAATAACGTATCGCGAAACTGTCAAAGAAAGTCAGCAAAAGAGGCGCTCTTACAATCTCAACAACTAGAGCAATTATCGCAAAGTATTCAAACGCTTCAAGCTAATCTAGATATATCGCGGGCGAGTCTCGATAAGTTGGTGATCAAAGCACCATCATCAGGGCAACTGACATTTTTAGATGCAAAGGTTGGAGAATCTAAACGTAATGGTCAACGGATTGGCCAAGTAGATCTAATTGAAAACTATAAAGTGTCAGCACAGGTTGATGAATTCTATATCAATCGTGTAAGCCGTGGGCAAAAGGCGACTTTTGAATTAAATCAACAACAATATTCGCTATCAATACTCAAAATTTATCCAGGGATCGAGAATGGTAGTTTCAAGGTCGACTTTAGTATTGATGAACCATCTGTCTTGTCTAATTTGCGACTAGGGCAAAGTCTGCAACTCAAATATAACTTGTCCGACGCAACCTCAACCTTGCAATTGGCCAATGGCGGCTTTTTGCAGAACACAGCAGGTAATTGGGCGTACGTGCTGACAAACGATGGCATGCAAGCCACGCGTCGAGCAGTACGTTTAGGAAAGAAAAACCCGCAAAGTATTGAAGTTATTTCAGGCCTACGTGCAGGCGATAAAGTGATTACGTCCTCTTATAGCAGCTTCATTGATGCTGAATTACTTCATATCGAAAACTAAAACTAATTACCAAGTTAAATAAAAAGGAAATAATTATGATAGAGCTTAAAGAATTATCACGAGTATTTGTTGGCGATGAAGTAGAAACGGTCGCAATTGATAAGATGAATTTGACAATAAAACAGGGCGAATTTGTGTCGATTTTAGGACCGTCTGGTTGCGGCAAGTCAACATTGTTAAATGTACTTGGCATGCTAGATGGCATTGATAGTGGGCATTACCTGTTTAAGGAGCAAAGTGTCGATAGCTTGCCAGAAAGTAAGCAAGCTAAATTAAGAAAAAGTTATATTGGATTTATTTTTCAAAGCTTTAACTTAATCGATGAATTGACAGTAGAGCAAAATATTGAACTTCCGCTGATTTATCACAAAGTGGAAAAATCTAAACGCAAGCAGCTTGTTGAAAGTGTTATGAATCGCGTAGATATCATTCACCGCCGACATCACTTACCAGCAAAGTTGTCTGGCGGACAGCAGCAACGCGTAGCTATCGCCAGAGCTATCATCACTAAGCCTAGCGTAATACTGGCGGATGAACCAACAGGTAATTTGGACTCGAAGAATTCATCGCAAGTTATGTCATTATTAACTGAGTTAAATAAGACTGACGGCACAACAGTCATAATGGTAACTCATGCTCCTGAGCACGCGCATTTGGGGACGAGAATAATCGAGCTACTCGACGGCAAAATAAAAAGTGATTATCAAGTGGATAACATAGATGAGCTTGGTCACGATTGCTTGGCGGAGGTAGGTTATGCTTAAGTTGTTTTTAACAATGGCTTATCGAAATTTGCTACGAGATAGGCTAACAAGTGCAATTCAGATTATTGGGCTGGCAATTGGCATTAGTTGTTTTTTATTGATACAACATTATGTTGCCTATGAACTTAGCTTTAACTCTCAATTTAGCCATGCCAACGAAATTTACCGCGTAGATCTTATTCGTGATGAAAATAAACCTCAGGCCTTGACACCTCTGAGGTTATCGCAAGAGCTTATCGACAATTTTGATGATATTAGTGATGCGACGAGAATTTCTGCTGCGACTATATCAATAAACGTTGATGCGAGCATGTATGCAGAGCGAGCGTTATTTGTTGATAAAAACTTTTTTGAGTTTTTCGATTTTCCACTAATAGAAGGAGACACGCATACCGCTTTAAATGCACCAAACAGTGTCATATTGTTCCAAAATTTGGCACATAAATACTTTGGTGGTACAGAAAACGTAATAGGTAAAACGCTGACTATCAACGGTAATGAGTATTTGGTTACTGGAGTCATCAAAGAAGCAAATGTACCTCATACCATACCAACAACCATGTTGTTACCAATTAAACGTTATTTTGATTTACTACCGAATGCGCAGTGGATTAGTTTGTGGAATTTTAATGCTACCGTCACGTTTGCAAAAGTAGCGAATAGCAATCTGATGACTGAAGTTACGCAGCGTGTAAGTGAATATTACGATAAAAGGGCTAAAGGGTTATCTTCCTACAAGTCAAATCGCGTGCAATTTGAGCCTTTAACTAATGTACATCTTAATAATCAAACCTCTCGCTCTCTAGTACCTCCCGGCAGTGAAAGCATGATTGTTGCTTTTCAGATCATAGGTATGCTTATCTTGTTTTTGGCCTGTGTTAACGCTACAAGCTTGGGGACGGTGTCTGCAATGCGTCGTGGTAAAGATGTTGGCGTTAGAAAAGCCATTGGTGCAGGCAAATTACAATTAGTATGTCAGTATTTAATAGAAGCGATCATGGTTACTTTAATGGCCGCATTTATTGCTATTGGTCTGATTAAGTTGTGCTTGCCTTGGTTTAATCAATTGATGAATGTTGAGCTAACGTTTGTCTTAAACACAAATATGCTGACAGAATTGTTATTGCTTGTTGTCATTGTTGGAGGAGCCGCAGGAATTTATCCAGCCTTCTATTTATCCAATATGTCAACTGCGATGGTGTTGAAAGGCGTTATTGATACATCTAAGGGCAGTTTACTGCTTAGGAGGGGGTTAATTGTCATTCAATTTGCTATAACAGCTTTCTTGCTAGTCGCTAGTTTTGTCGTTAATTGGCAAATGACTTATGTCGAAAATATGCCACTAGGTTTTGAACGTCAAAATGTCATTGTGGTTAACCGTGGGGCTGAGATATACGACTTTTTTAAAACTCGCGCGTTACAATTACCGGGTGTTTCTTCTGTGACTATGTCGCATACAGTGCCTACAAAAGCTACCAGAACATCTCATAATGTACGTCTTACAAGTGATATGACAAATGAGATTTGGGTAGGAAATAATCCAATTAGCTTTGACTTCTTCCAAACATTTGGCATAAAAGTCATTGCTGGCAGAGATTTCTCAAAAGCATATGCTAACGATGGTTACTTTGAAGACAAAACAGACATATCAAAATCCAAGGGCAAACTAATCGTCAATGAAACATTAGCACTGCAATTAGGATGGCAGCCAGAACAAGCAATAGGTCAGGTTGTTGTGTTGGGCAATGTCAATGAAGGACTTCATCACCACGAAATTATAGGTGTAGTTGAAGATACACATTATATTAATGCCAAGAATGTCGTTCCGCCTATGACTTATGTGCTATCTGCGCAACCGCAGGATTTATCGTTGAGGTGGTTGTCTGTTCGGCTAGGCGAGCAGCAAAGGGATGAAACAATCAAAGCGTTAGCGCAAATCTGGCAAATTCTTGACAGCAATGCTGCGTTTAAATACGACTGGTTAGCATCACTCTTTGATGCAAATTATCGCAATGAGTCGCTACAACTCACACTCTTAAACATTCTGACTATACTTGCAATTATAGTTATGGCAATAGGCGTGTTTGGCGTAGCTGCTTTTACGACACAGCGTCGAGTAAAAGAAATCGCAGTGCGAAAGATACTTGGTGCAAGCAATCAGCGTTTATGCTTTATGCTCATAAATCAATTTACCTTACTTATCATACTCGCAAACGCGTTGGCTATGCCTTTGGTTTATGGTCAGGTAAGGTCTTGGTTAAATGGTTTTGTGTATCGAATAGACGTACCAATTAGCGCATTTGTTATTGCATTTGTTGTTAGTATTGCGATTGCGTACTTTACGATATTAGTCATCGCATTCAAAGCAATTTCAGCTAAACCTGTCAATGCACTTGCTATTGAATAACGCAAATTGTTGAGATGTCTGTGATTAGTATGAGCACGTATAAATCACAGACTAACATAATAATGCAATCTAAATTTAGCTCCCTCGACTTTCCCTTTAAGTTATTCCTACCATTTATCGGATAAAAACGTTATTCATCGAATCATCTGCTTACATCTATGTAAAGCTGTGTAAATTACATTGTTTGTCCGAATATTCCTAAAATAATATACACTTGAAGTAGATTCTTACTAGAATCATAACGATGAAATTATAAGTAAGAGATGATTATTAATACGTTATTTAAAAGAGCAGGTGTTAGTAGTGCGGTACTGTTGGTACTCGCAAGTTGTGCTAGCCCAACTGCCATTACCGAACAGTCTCGGTCAATCAATGCCCCGTCTGCATGGCAAAATGAACAATTAACGCAGCAGCATTCACCACAAATAACCAGCTGGTTGTCCGCCTTCGATAACGCTACCCTCAATAAAATTGTGCAACAGGCGCTAGCGAAAAACTATCAGTTGAAAGCTCAGCGGGTAAACGTGTTGCTGGCAAAAGAGCGAGTTAATGTTAGCGGGGCTTTGGACTTTCCCGAGTTATCGTTAGCAATTAACAATAGTCGACGCAAAGTTGTCAGTGGCGATAGTACAAATTATGCCAACAGTGCCGACGTTAATTTGCAATTGAGCTATGAAGTTGATCTGTGGGGAAAGTTGTCTGCCGAACAAAGTCAGTCTCAACTAAATTTTGCCGCGGCAAAGGCGCTCTACGAGCAACAAGAACTGGATCTTATCGCAGAAGTCACTCGTGCATGGTTTAATCTCGTTCAGGCACGGCAGCTATTAGCGTTGTATCGCGAACGAGCTAGCAATTTAGAAAAAAACCTCGATATTATTCAGTCGTCTTATCGATTGGGCCTCAGTGAAGCGCTAGATGTTTACTTAACGCAAAACGAAGTTAAAAGCGAATTAGCGCGAGTTGAAAGTCAGCAACAAATTGTGAGCGAACGTGCGCGTCAGCTCGAACTGTTAATAGGTGATTATCCTAATGCTGAGATTTTCGCAGGTGTTGAACTTCCGAAAATCGATGATGAAATAATGACAGGGCTCCCCGCTGATATTTTGACTAATCGATATGACATTAAGTCATCTTGGTTTGAATTGCTTGCGCTTGATAATGGCCTAGCAGTAGCGCATAAGCAACGTTTTCCGTCATTTACCATCAGTGCATCAACAGGTGATAGTGGCAGTGAACTAAGTGAACTTTTGTCAGGTAATGCATTAGCTTGGTCGTTAATTGGCAATATCACAACACCACTATTTAATGCGGGACGACTGGCATCACTGGAAGAACAGGCCCGTTTGGCTGTTGTCCAAAGAGAGCAACAGTACTTAGACGCTGTATACCAAGCATTTGCGCAAGTCGAAAACGGCATTAGCAATCAGCAGTCGCTGCGCAAGAGATTTGATTACATTTCGCAAGCTGAAGCGAACGCATTGGCTGCTGAAAAATTGGCTTTTGAGCAGTATATAAAGGGACTGGTGAGTTATACCACAGTGTTGGAATCTCAACGTCGCGCTTTTGATGCGCAAACAAGTGTTATCCAGTTATCTAACGAGTTGCTTCAAAATCGAATTGATTTGTATATCGCACTTGGTGGTCAAGCACTTAGTGACACAAATGAATCGGATACGCAAAACGCCGAACACGCGTTGAATGACCAAATAAGCCACGTAAGCTCGCAGTCAACATCCAATGAATTAGCCAACAGAGAATAATAAGTTAATGAAAGCGAAGAAATTTATCCCACTCATTGTCATCGTATCTTTTGCCGTATTGGCTTATATCGTGGTGTCAAATCCACCTAAAGCGCAACGAGGGCGTCCGAGTCAAGCACCACAACTGAATGTTGATGTAATGTCGTTGGCTAGCGAGAATGTTGCGTTAACGATAAACAGTTATGGCACAGTTAAACCTCGCACGCAAAGTGTGTTATTGCCTCAAGTCTCTGGGGAAATTATTCGAATTAGCCATAATTTCAGAGACGGAGGCTTCTTTGAAAAAAGCGATGTTCTGCTTGAATTGGATGACAGAGACCTAAAAGCAGAAGTGAAAATTGCCCGTTCAAGTTTGTATAACGCAAGCCAAGCGTTGATTGAAGAAGAAGCGAGAGTTGAACAAGCAAAGCAAGACTGGCAAAGGTTAGGAAATGGTGGTGAAGCGACCGAGCTTGTGCTTCGTCAGCCTCAGTTGTTAGCGGCGAAAGCGGCCGTAAGTTCAGCAGAAGCCACGTTAACTAAGGCTGAACTGGCATTAGAACGTTCAAAAATTATCGCACCATATCGTGGTCGCGTACTGGCGAAGAAAGTTGATGTGGGCCAAGTAGTTTCTACTGGTACGCAATTAGCTGAAATCTACGCCGTTGACTACATCGAAGTGAGATTGCCGATCAAGAATAAAGATCTTCCTTATATGTTATTACCGGAAAGCAATCGATTTGAGCAAGTGACGGTTAATGAACAACCCGCTGTCACGCTCGTTTCAGACTTAACTGGTAGACAGGAATGGCATGGCCGTATTGTTAGAACAGAAGGCGCATTCGACGAGAGTTCACAGCAACTGTATGTTGTTGCGCAAATTGATGATCCGTATGGAAAGAAAGCTGAAAACAATTTTCCACTTAAAATAGGCCAATACGTTACGGCCAATATCAAAGGAAAAGTCGTAGAGAACAGCATCAAAGTTCCAAATAAAGCGATTTATCAGGGGAGTTATGTTTATGTAGTCAACAATAACAAACTACTGAGAAAAGAAATTGGTATCGCTTGGCAAAATGACAAATTTGCGATTGTATCTTCAGGCTTGTTGCCCGGTGAAAACTTAGTTTTGACACCGTTAGGTCAAGTGACGTCAGGTACGCCAGTCGCCATTAATGTTCCAAGTGAACAAACTTCACAAGGGATGCACGCGGACGCTCGTCCATCGGGTGATCGCAAGGATGGCAAAAGACTCACTAAAGAAGAATTTGCACAGCTACCTAAAGAAGAGCAGGAAAAAATTCGCGCCCAACGTGCGGCTCGTAAGCAAGGAGAACGCGAATGATTGCTTGGTTTGCCCGAAATCACGTTGCTGCCAACCTGTTAATGATCACCATATTACTTGGTGGTATTTTTTCTATAAAGAGTAATATTCCGCTCGAAGTGTTCCCGTCGTTTGAAACCGATGTGGTCAATGTACAAGTGAGCTTGAGAGGTTCGACACCTGAAGACGTAGAGCAGGGCGTTGCAATTCGAATTGAGGAGGCTGTACAGGATCTCGAAGGGATCAAGAAGATTTCAAGTACTTCAGTTGAAGGTTCAGCTGCGGTAAGAATTGAAGCAGATTCTGGATATGACGTAAGAGAGTTACTTAACGATGTAAAAAGTCGCGTTGATGCGATAAACACGTTTCCTGCCGACGCTGAAAAGCCTGTAATATCGGTATTGCAACGAAAACGCGAAGTGATCGCGGTTACAGTTTCTTCCATCCATGGTGAAAAAGAAATCCGCCAGTTTGCTGAAAAAGTGCGTGACGATTTGCTCAATTTACCGCAAATCACACAAGTATCACTAGATGCGGTACGTAACTACGAAATTAATATTGAGGTGAGTCAGGATAGGTTACAACAGTATCAACTTACCTTATCTGACATTGCTGATGCTGTGAAAGAGAGTTCATTAGATCTTTCTGCGGGGAATGTGCGTACAGAGGGGGGAGACGTACTTGTACGAAGTAAAGGGCAAGCCTATCGTCGAGACGAATTTGAGAGAATTATTGTAAAAACTAATATTGATGGCTCACTTATACGTGTTAGTGATGTGGCAAATGTTGATGACGGTTTTGAAGAAACACCACTAAGAGTACGCTTTAATGGCGAGCAAGCTGCGCTAATTGAGGTGTATCGCATTGGCGATCAAAGTGCGATTGATGTGGCAGATGCTGTTAAACAGTACATCAAAGACAGACAACCGAGTTTGCCCGATGGATTTTCGTTGAGTTATTGGGATGACGATTCAGAAATTGTTAAAAGCCGTTTAAACACATTAATTAGCAATGCTATGCAAGGTGGCTTTTTAGTGTTGTTATTGTTGACGCTATTCTTACGACCTTCAATCGCGTTTTGGGTGTTTATTGGTATTCCAATTAGCTTTATGGGCGCATTTATCATGATGCCGATTTTTGGTATTTCTATTAATATCATGAGTTTGTTTGGCTTCATCTTGGTATTGGGGATTGTTGTTGATGATGCCATAGTGACCGGAGAAAACATTTATCGGCATACCCAGACAGCCAGTTCAGGTATAGAAGCCGCGGTTAAAGGGACTGAAGAAGTAGCGGTTCCGGTTACCTTTGGTATTTTGACAACAGTTGCTGCGTTCTTGCCGCTAGCCTTTATCGAAGGGCAGCGAGGTGCAATATTTGCGCAAATACCTGTTATCGTTATACCGGTACTTATCTTCTCATTGATTGAGTCTAAATTTGTACTACCGTCTCATTTGAAGAATCTAAAACTACGTGGCGAAAAGAAGAGCCAATCTAAATTTTCTCAGTGGCAGCAAAATTTTGCTGACGGCTTTGAAAATGCCATTTTGAAATATTATCAACCGGTATTAAAACGTGCGACAAAAAACAGAATGACCACTCTTGCACTGTTCGTAGGTACATTTGCACTGATATTGGCATTTATTGTTAGTGGCTGGACGAAGTTTGTGTTCTTTCCGCGGATCCCGAGTGAAACAGCTAGAGCTAATCTCACCATGCCTGTAGGGACTAGTTATGATGTTGTCGATGCCTATGTCGAAAAAATGTCGAACGCGGCTAAAGTGCTTAAAGAAAAGTACAGCGATGAAGACGGCAATAGTGTGATCTTAAATATATTAGCGATAACACAAAATGAACAAGGGCGTGTGCGTTTTGAAATATTGCCAGCAGATCAAAATGATACAGGCATTGGTACGCGCCAGCTTGTGCAAGAATGGCGAAGTCTCATTGGAACACTACCGGGAGCTGAGAGTCTAACGTTTCGTGCGGAAATTGGGCGTGGTGGTGATCCTATTGATGTACAGTTAACGGCGGCAGATTTGTCAACGCTAAAAGAAGCGTCAGAGCAAGTGAAACAACGGCTAGCCACTTATCCGACAGCATTTGAAATTTCTGATTCGTTGTCAAACGGTAAAGAAGAGTTGCAAATTGAGCTAACCGCGCAAGGATATGCATTAGGTATGTCTAGCTCTTTTATAACCCGACAAGTGAGAAACGCGTTTTTTGGGGCTGAAATTCAACGTATTCAACGCGGACGTGACGACGTACGCGTCATGGTTAAGTTTCCACTTGAAGAACGACAATCAATTGCCAGTTTGAGTAATATGCTGATCAATACGCCATCTGGTGGCAAAGTACCGCTCAGCCATGTGGCTAAATTAATTCCTGGCCGCAGTCCATCTGAAATCAATCGCATTGATAGATTCAGAACGGTTAATGTTACCGCAGATGTTGATAAAGAAGCGACGAATATGACCGTGCTTAATAGTGACTTAGCGCAGTTCTTGGATGAGCTAGCGTCTAAATATCCGGGGTTAAGCTATACACTTGAAGGCGAGGCAAGAGAGCAGGCTGAATCTTTCGGTAGCCTTTACTGGGGTTTGATTTTTGTCTTTTTCATTATTTACTGCTTACTTGCGATTCCATTTAAGTCGTATCTACAACCGATTATTGTAATGTCGGTCATTCCATTTGGTGCGATAGGTGCGGTGGCAGGTCATTGGATCATGGGAATGGATCTCACGATCATGAGTATTCTTGGTTTAATGGCGCTTATTGGGGTGGTAGTGAATGATTCACTCGTCTTAGTAGATTACATCAATAAAAAACGCATCTCTGGGGAACTCGTCCATGACGCGGTATTAATTGCAGGTAGAGCAAGGTTTAGGCCTGTAATGCTGACGTCGTTAACCACGTTCATCGGCCTAATGCCTTTGCTATTTGAAAAGGCGACGCAAGCGCAGTTCTTAATTCCTATGGCGGTATCACTAGGCTTTGGTATTATTTTCGCTACGTTTATTACGCTAATTTTGGTACCAGTTAATTATTTGTTGGTTGAAGATTTTAAGCGGTTGGGCAGAAAGACAAAGGTATGGCTTACAGCAGATGCTTAATCTTTAACGTATCGTTATAACAGTTGGTTGGAAAAAAAGGTATTGTCTTTAAGCGTTTATCGCTACACTTAAGCCAATACCTTTTTTTATGAGAGTTTTATCATGGCTGAAGAAACAATATTTTCAAAAATCATACGACAAGAAATCCCAACCGAATTGCTATATCAAGACGATTTAGTGACTGCGTTTCGCGATATTTCGCCCAAAGCGAAAACCCATATTTTGATTATTCCAAACAAGCTCATTCCGACGGTAAATGATGTTGAAGAAAGCGATGAACTGGCGTTAGGTCGAATGGTGACCGTAGCGAAGAAACTTGCGGCTGAAGAAGGTATCGCAGAAAACGGTTACCGTCTCATCATGAATTGTAATCAGCATGGCGGACAAGAAGTTTACCACATCCATATGCACTTAGTTGGCGGTGAACCATTAGGCCGGATGTTGTGCAACTAATTAACTAATTTCAAGAGCTTTTGACACTTGTTAACTCAATGAACAAGTGTCACATTCCTTCCGTAGAAGTTTGGATGGCGCTTTGCTGTTCATTTAACGATTTCTCTCAAAACATTCAAAATATTTGTAATTTCGGATGTTAAACGTGTAATAACTTGTTAAAATCCGCTCCGCCAAGGGGTGTCTGTAAGACTGAGATGCAACTGCAAACCCTTTGAACCTGATCTGGATAATTCTGGCGTAGGAATGGCAAACGACCCTGTTTTTCTGTGTGTTGTCATTGTTATGTCAAAAATAACGTTTAACGAGAAAAACATGAATATTCTAAAAAGCCCTGTCGCATTAGCCGTACTAACAGGCATCACATCTTCACCTGTCATCGCTGACGCCAATACTACTGACATCGAACGTGTAATCGTAACGTCTGATTTTCGTCAGCAAAATATTACCCAGCTACCAACCAGTGTGGCCATCGTTGACGAGCAAGATATTCAAGATCAAAGCATTCAGCATTTTCAGGAAGTGTTAAACAAAATCGCTAACATTAACTTTGCTGGCGGCTCTTCCAGACCAAAATACATTCAAATACGTGGTGTAGGCGAGCGCTCGGAATATCGAGGTGCGCCTAATTCATCCGTTGGTTTTATTATTGACGACATTGATTTGTCTGGGCTTGGCATGGCTGCATCAATGTATGATGTTCAGCAGGTAGAAGTATTAAGAGGCCCACAAGGCACGCGTTTTGGCGCCAATGCATTAGCTGGGATGATTTATGTACAGAGTAATCAGCCAACTGACGAGCCTGAGCACGGATTATCTTTGTCATTGGGCGACGATGACTTAGTTAATCTGGCAGGTTACACATCAGGTAAGGCAAGCGATAAGCTCGGTTATCGAGTATCAGTTGAAAGCCATCAACAAAATGGATACCGAGACAATACCTATTTGAACATTGAAGACTCAAATGCCATTGATGAATTAACTGGTCGCGTGAAATTACAATATCAGGCTACAGAACATCTTCGTGCTGATTTTACCTTGTTGTTTGCTGATATGGACAATGGCTACGATGCGTGGACATTAGATAATAACGGTTTTAAAACCCTGACGGATCATCCTGGTGAAGACAGCCAGAACTCCTTTGGCAGTGCATTAAAGTTAAGTTACGACGGCGCTAACTTCGCGGATATTACCGCTATTACCAGTTTCACCGATACAGATCATACGCATGCATATGATGGCGATTGGGCAAACCCAGAGTATTGGGGAAGCAAGTCTTGTACAGACTATTACGATGAGAATGGCAATGGTCAAACAGATGATGTTATCCCGTGTGTGTACGAATATTTGTGGGCGAAGAAAGCAGACAGGCAAGTGCTGTCACAAGAACTTCGCTTTGCATCAAAAGAACAGCAAAAAATCTTTAATGGCACTACAGATTGGTTAGTTGGTGTTTATTTGAGTGAATTAGAAGAAAACAACGATTTAGATTCTTCTTATAATGGTTGGCCAGACGAAATTCTGGATTCACAGTACGAAGCGCGTAATGTTGCTGTATTCGGGCAACTTGATAGCCAAATCAATGAAAAAGTACAGCTTTCTACGGGATTGCGTTTAGAGCGTCGTTCAGTTGACTATGTAGACAGCAACGGAGATGCATTCTCACCGTCAGAAACTATGTGGGGTGGACATGTTTCTGTGGGTTATCAGCTAACATCTAACCATGATAGTTATATTCGTATCGCCAAAGGCTACAAGGCGGGTGGGTTTAACATGGGGCTGCCTGCTGAATTATCGCAATTTAAAGAGTTTGATACGGAAAGTCTCTATAACTATGAAATTGGTGTTAAATCTTCATTTGCCGACAACACTGTAGTAACCCGTTTAGCTGCATTTTATATGGATAGACGTGATCAGCAAGTAAATGCATCTCAACAAGATCCTGATAATCCACAACGATTCACAATTTACACTGCAAACGCCGCAAGTTCATCAAGTTCAGGCATAGAATTTGAAGCAGATTGGCAAGCGACTGCAAATCTTGTGTTATCAGCCGCATTAGGATATTTAGATGCGAGCTACGATGACTACGCTTATTTTGACAAATACGGTAGTGAAATTGATATTTCTGGCCGTCAATTAGCGCACGCTCCTGACTTTACGTATTCATTTTCAGGCGTATATCGCGCTGATTCTGGTATTTTTGTTAGTGCCTCGGTGTCAGGAAAGAGTGACTTTTACTTCTCAGATAGTCATAGCGAAAAAGCGGATGATTCTCATCAAGTGGATATGCGTGTTGGCTATGAAGCAGAAAACTGGGCTGTTTACCTTTGGGCACGCAATTTAACCGATGAAAAAATCGCTTCACGTGGTTTTTATTTTGGTAATGAACCAGACTTAGATTGGGCGAGCAAAGAGTATGTTCGTTATAATGCGCCTCGCCACATTGGTGTCACTTTGGATTGGTCATTCTAAGGAGAACAAATTGGATATCTCTATTGAAATCAGCATGTATCCCTTGGCTGAAGCTGAATACAAAAAACATATATGGGGTTTTGTTGAACAGTTGAAGCAAGTCGCTGAGTTACGTGTAGTCACCAATGGCATGAGTACACAGGTATTCGGTGAATACGATCTTGCCACGTCAACGGTGATGTCAGCGATTAAGCAGGTTCACATGCAAACACAAGCCACCGTGTTTATTTGCAAAATTATCGGTAGCGACCGATCACACCTGCTGGCTGAATAAATGGAAAGTGTTATTCAGTATTACAGTCAATTACCGCTGCTAGAATGGGCAGCGGTAATTACTGCGTTAGCTTATGTGATATTTGCGGCACGTAATAACATTCTGTGCTGGCCAATGGCGTTAATCAGCACGTCTTTGTATACGGTACTGTTTTACGACGTCTATCTTTGGATGGACAGCCTTTTACAAGTGTATTACTTCGTAATGGCCATTTATGGTTGGTATGCATGGCATAACTTCCAACAACCTCATGCCACACAAGTCACTAGCAAGCCAATTGTTAGTTGGAGTTTGGCATTACATGGCAAAATTTGTCTTGTGCTTACTGCTATTTCTTTTGTCGTTGGGGGGGTAATGGCCAACTTTACACCAACACATTTTCCTTACGTCGACAGCTTTACCACGGTATTTGCAGTATTTGCGACTTATTTGGTGACGCAAAAAGTATTGGAGAACTGGTTGTATTGGGTCGTTATCGACGTGGTTTCGATTTATATTTACATTGAAAAGCAATTATTGCCTACGGCATTACTTTTTGTATTTTATGTAATTATTGCAGTTTACGGCTACTACTCGTGGCGTAAGGTGAAACGTCAATCACAAGAGAATCTTGATAAGGTTTCAGCGGTTGTCTAATACACCAATTGAAATCACCCAAGAAGAGCGCCAGCTGCTATCGAAAGCGCTCTCTGCTCCAATAGAAGTTATACCTTTTGAACATAATGGTTTAAGCAGGCATAGTTTTGCTATTGGGGCAAATAACAAGCAGTATTTTGTGAAGCGCTTTACTGGGCCTGATGATGCTAGCCTCAAACTTGAAAAGCATATTGCACAACTATTGGCTGACAGTAGAATTTCAACTGAATTAATTGCTCAGGCCGAGTATTTCTTAATTTACGAATTCATTCCACATCGTGTGCTTGATGAGTTAAATTTGCCGCTTTCGGACAAAATCGCGCTGACATGCGACTTAGCAAGTAAACTTCATCAGGTCTCAAGCAAACAAATACAGCGGCTAGATGTCGCTAAAACTACGTTGTCACTGCTTAGAAAGTGCCAGCTTAGTGATGCATTGCATTGCGTGATTGAAGCGATGATCCATCAATTTGTGCCACAAGCCACTCAAGAGAATTTGGTGGTGTGTCACGGAGACTTGAATTTTGCCAACATCATCCTACCCACGAAAAGAGATAACGCAAAACAGGGGGTAGACGTAACAACTCACGAGATGTCAGAAGAATTACTATTGATAGACTTTGAGTCATGTTGTCTGGCACCTCCTGCATTTGATGTTGCAATGTGCATTGCAATCAACCGTTTAGATAAACAAATGGAAATAGATAAGCTGGCTAAATTGTTCCAGAAAAATCTTCAAGAATTCGATAAATCATTATACGATTTTGATAGCGAAATGGTCACGCGTTACCTTGCTTTGTGTTTTTTAATCAATGGGTTATGGTATTTTGAACGAGCCATGAAAAATAACAGCGAAAAGTACCTGTTATTAGCATTAACACAGTTTCAAGGTATTGATGAATATTTCATTGAAGAAGACGAACTTACCGATAAAATGAGACAAGAGGCGAATAACTTACGATTAACAACAATGCGTGAGCCCTTGTAGTCGCGCATAATTAAGTTAATGGAGTAATAGCGGTAATCTTTTGTGAATTGGAAAGAATTTTTAGAAAATAAAAACAGGTTGTTTTGGATTGTTCATACAGCAGGGTGGTTTGGTTTTGCCTTAGTGCATTACCTAGGTTCACTGTTGCATGATTTACGTGATCTGTTTGTGATTATCATATTTCTTAATGCTTATGCTGGTTGGTTGCTAAGTGTACCGTTAAGGTACTTATACCAACGCATATGGAATTATTCCCCAATTAAAATCCTCATCATTGGCTTTCTTGCGTCATACATAATGGGGGTTATTTGGCAGGTTATACAAAATCTAAATTACTGGGAAATATACAAACACGGATATCGCCCTGATTTTTGGTTGTACTATACCAAAAATAGCTTGTTCTCTTTTTCAATCATGCTGAGTTGGTCAGTGCTTTATTTTGGTACTAAGTACTATCAAATGCTGCAAAAAGAGAAGCAAAGTGTTTTGCAAGCGAACACCGTAGCGCATCAGGCGCAACTTAAAATGTTGCGTTATCAGCTAAATCCACATTTTCTATTTAACACGCTAAATGCAATTTCAACACTTGTATTGGTTAAAGAGAATAAAACCGCCAATGCGATGGTAACAAAACTCAGTGAATTCTTACGGTACTCGCTTGATAAAGATCCAATGAAAACAGTAACGCTTGAAAACGAACTTCATGCGTTAAGGCTTTATTTAGACATTGAAAAAGTGCGATTTGAAGAGCGCTTGAACGTTGAGTTTCATGTGGCTGATGATTGTAAAAAAGCACGTGTACCTAGTATGATTTTGCAGCCGTTAGCGGAAAATGCCATTAAATACGCAATTGCAGCGCTCGAAGAAGGCGGCACGATTACCGTTACCGTAAATCGTTTTGGTAATGACTTGTTGCTAGAGTTATCGGATAACGGGCCTGGAGCTGAAATTAAAGATGGCAATCTGTTTAGAGAAAACGGTGTTGGGCTTGCTAATACCAGAGAAAGACTAACGGCACTTTATGGTGATGATTTCTCTCTGGTTGTATCCAATAACGAACCAAAAGGTGTTAAAGTTAATATCAGAATGCCGTATGACATTGGAAAGTAATTGTGACTAAAACACTCACTACAATCATCGTTGATGATGAACCTCTTGCGAGAAAGGGGCTGGCGGTAAGATTAGAAGAACACACTGATATTGAGATTATCACCACCTGCAGTAATGGCCGTGAAGCAATAGAAGCAATTCGCGCTTACGAACCAAACCTAATATTTTTAGACATTCAAATGCCCGGTGTTGACGGCTTTGAAGTGGTTAGAACGCTGATTGAACAGGAAATACCATTACCGATCATCGTTTTTGTGACCGCATTTGATCAATACGCGCTAAAGGCGTTTGAAGTTTCTGCCCATGATTACTTAATGAAACCCGTTGATGATGATCGTTTGGCGCGTACTTTAGATAAGGTGAGAACGGCATTTGCGAACCGTTCACTAGAGCAACACAAAGAGCAACTGGTTAAGCTAGTTAGCGATGTTACAGGTAGCGACTATTCAGCTATTATGAAAGAGCTTGATGCGAGTAATACGGTTAATTTAACGCGTTATTCCGATGTACTTGCCATCAAAGATGCAGGCGAAGTGAGCAGAGTGCCTGTAAAGGATATTTTGTGGATTGATGCCGCAGGCGATTACATGTGCGTGCATACCGAAGAACACACGCATATCTTACGTAAAACCATGAAGCAGCTTGAAGAAATGCTGGATCCAAAGCAATTTGTCAGAAGCCACCGTTCAACTATTGTGAACAAACAGTACATTGACAAGTTTTGTAGTCAGCTAAATGGCGAGTATTACTTAGTGATGTCTAATGGCAAAGAGCTTAAAGTCAGTCGCAGTTACAAAGAAAAGGTGAAGCAAGCCGTAAGCCATTAAGTAGGTGAGATAAATGCTTACGTTAAAACGATTTACTTGTTTTTTAGGTGTTATTCTCCTTTCTGGTTGTAGTTTTACCTTTGTGTACAATCACATTGATTGGTGGATTAACTGGTATGTTGATGACTATGTCGATTTAAACAAGTCACAACAGCGTTCATTTGACCAAGTCATTGAAACTAACTTAGCGTGGCATCGTCAAACCCAGCTGCCCAAATATGCTGACGATTTAAGAGCATTCCGAAAAGATGTTGAACAAGGCATTTCACTTGAACAACTCACCCATCATAATCAAAAGTTAAGAGCACATTGGCGCGTTTTGCTATCGCACTTAGCGCCCCAACTCGAACCCATCGCCTATAGTTTGACTGCTAAACAACGTAAACAGCTGGTTGATGCAATCGCTAGACAAAATCAGGAGATTAGAGAGGACAGGGAAGAACTGTCTAAAGAGGAGTGGTTTAACAAGCGTTATGAAGATTACTATGACGGATTTAAAGAATGGTTTGGCCCATTGACCAAAGCACAAAAGCAATCGCTGAGAGAGAAAGTAACAGGATTAACCAGTACGTTTTCTTATTGGATAGATTTCAGAGATTTGTGGCTCGAAAAATTTGATTCGCTATTATCAAAAGATATAGAGCGGCATATATTTACGAGCGTTTTCCTTGATTTAGTCGTTCATGGCAGAGAATACCGTCAAGATGAACATAAACAATTGGCACAGGAAAACAATGCTGTCTATCTAACTATGCTGCATTACCAGCTCAATAACATGACAGATAAACAGAAAAAGAAGTTTTTTCGAAAACTTGATCGTTACTTAGATGATTTTAAAGAACTATCAGAGGAATAGTTGTGAGACAACAATAAAATTTAATACCAAGTGTCAAAGTATCATACTGAGTAATAAAGGTTTATACCAAATTCTAAACATAGGAACTATTCCAATATGGCCTGATAAGTCTTCTCGCTATTGTCCATTTCTCCTTTAATGACACAATGCTAAATTAGAGTTTCCAGTTTAGCTCGGTAAGCTGCCTGAGGTAGATTACTGAGACTTTCATGAGTTCTTTCTTCGTTGGACATTAATACATAGACTAGACATTAGTTTAAGAAAGGCCAGGTAATACCCGACATACCTGCCAACAACAAAGCAATCCGTCGAGTGTGTAACATGCGTTTTTTATTTGTACTACTTCGTGTTACTTTGTCTCCTACAGTTTTGCTAGCTGATGTCAGAGCAAGTATTTGAAAAGCTAATAAACAACTAAGTTCGCCACGTTTAATCCAGAGCTGTTCATCACTGTAGAATAAGTCAAGTCGCCCTTCGTCATCATTATCGTCTTTCCAGTTGATAATCCAATAAATACTGAGCGTAGATAAAGTAGTTATTGAGGACAAAAATACCCACGAAGCGTTCTTTTTCATAAATTGTTTTCTAATCTCTGGCCACTTATCTATATCTTTATCTTTGACTTTGTTCATTATCTTATTTTTATTGTAAGGCTGGTCATAATCCAATAAAGAAGCTGTATCAAGAGTCAGCTTTAAATAAGCTGCAGTATTCAGAACCTTTAGGGTTACTACCCCCCACCGTAAGTAAGTAGGAATTTGTTTGTTCTTCGGAGTTTCACCAACGGAAAATAGTGAAATAGCTGTACCACACATTGAACCGATGAATCTGTATATTGAATCGAATAGTATCCAGCCAATGAAACTCGCCCGTTTATTTTCAATTAGAGAAGTCGAATTCTTATTAGGCGTTATCTGTTCTAACGCACTTAATTCCATAGCGAGTGTTCTACTTTCCATAAATGAAGAGCAACAGGGAAGAGTTCTTAGTATTCGGAGAGCGTTCAACAAAATAAGAGGTATTGTGTGTTTGATTGGAGGTTGCGTAGATATATTCTCCCCAGTGCTTAGATTTCGAGCGGAAAGATCTGAACTATTTACGAACAGTGCCTTGATACCGTCCAGATTAAAATTTGTTTGAAAAATAGCATCTATCATTTCGGTGAATTTGTCAATTTCAACATCACGTTGCGCCTGAGAAGTCCCACTATCTTTCAACAAATGAGTTAGTATGGAGTCTAGGCCAACGGATAAAATACTTGAAAGTATAAAACGCTCGCGATTTAGGTCATCTACATTGAAGCTTTGATTGGTAAATATCTCCCCTAATAAAGGAACCGATAATGGTTTATTATAAAGTGAATATAGTTCATCTATGTAGGGGGAGCGGGTGTTAAACTCTTCTTTAATTACTGAGGGTAAGTCGAATTTTGGAGTCGAAATGGTTTGCTGAAGGGAAGTTATCACAGAGCATAATGAGTTCTCTTGATTGGCAAACTTTTGGAGCTCAATTCCGAAAGTTGTACTAGCCTCTGTAATTAAATTATTCAACGCAGTGTTTTCATTAAAAGCTGGTGGCTGTCTTTTATATGATCCAAGGCGGTTTGATTGAGAAATCATGTTAAGAGAGTACTTCATCCAATTAATAACCGGACTATTGCACATATCTTCTGTAATACACTTTTCTTTCAGCGTAAATTTGCTCTCCATCTCACTAATCAAAGACGCTAAATTTTCATGACCCCATTGGTTTATGTTGTTCAAATGTTGTGTGGCTGGAGTTAGAATGTCGCCCGAACTTTGTGCATTAATCCCCAAATAAGAAGGCCGACTAATCCCTAAAAACATTGTTCTCATAAAGTTGCTGATAGAGCGACTCGTTGACACAGTGAACGATGGTTCACGCCACCTAACGATTTCATCTAACGAGACTGGCAAATTATTCTGCAACTGTGCGAATGTAATGCCATTCTCATCGTTTGCATTGACTTGGTTTGGTTGAATAAGGCCTTCGTTAGGTTTATAGCGATAGCCTTCATTGGTAGATTTAATAGCTTGATAGGCGATAGTGCCAAATACCGCAATAGCGGCAATTCCGATAGTTGCTACAGGGTTGGCGATTGCGAACGCAACTACACCAGGAATAGCAGGTAGCCCTAAATTACGGCGAATGGATTTCTGGGGAAGCTTGTCATGTGCAACGTTTTTAAAAGGTGACACTAATACACAGGCAGAATTACCATTTTTATTATATTCTTCAGGAATCGAACCTCGTGCGGCGCCAACTACCCCAATTAATGTCCAAGTTTCATTCTTTCTTACAGATTGACAACGACTACTTCCCAATTTCCGCAGAGCGGTTATAGCTTTGTACCCAACAGGATCGTTCTGATCAAAAACTTTTACTTGGCTATTGCATGAGTGGTGTGGTTGCCATGACACGATGAGTGTAGAGCCTGTCTCGAACGAATTTATATAGTCATAAAATGACCCTATGTTTGAAAAATTATGGACTGTTATTTCTTTTTCTTTGTGAGAATCAATTAATGAAACTACGTTTAAGCCAGCACTTAACTCACACGTAAAATGATTGCGTGAATTCAGGTTATTGTTGCTCAAGGTAATCGCAGAGGGAAGGTGGCTTTGGGTATGATTACTACTAATTGTTAGAATGTGTTGTTGCGTAAAATCACAAAGCCCTTTAGTTAACCAAACTGAACTTTTACATGAATAACTTCCCGGTGCAGATGTTTCATGAATGACGTGAGTCGTACCGCTTTCCTTTTTTAGCAAGAGGCTCCACGATTTTTTAACTGATTCTTCAGAAGGGATATGTTGTGCGCCCAGAGATTTTAGACATGAGACTACTCGATAATCATGAATCATATTTGTATCTATTGAAAATGCGATATATTGCCCATGAATCGCAGATTTAATAATTTCTCTGATAGTTTCTCTCGCTTCAATAGCACTATGTAAATCGAGGGATTCACCTCGAACTATATTACCATGTATGTCTGAAACAGATACTAGGATGTTCTCTCTGGCCTTTGTGTGGAATATCGTATCAGCGCCACTAATTCTTATTTTCGAGTCGTCATCAGAACTAGATATGGCAGATAATAAAGTGATCTTGCTAAATGGTACAAAATTTGTTGTGGTGGCTATTGGGAAGCATGAAGAAATAGACTTGCCTGACAAAGCCGAACGATATTTCCCACCCTTTTCACCTATTATTGCAGTCACACCTAACCTTGAATTAAAGGTGCCTCGCTCCAATCCTAGAGAATCAAATGCAACAGGTGGATTATAGAATTCGCCAATGATTACTGTGATAAAGCCAGCAGGAATTTCATAAATATACTCGTAAAAGGCATCGGCATTACCATTTCCTATATTAAATGTTTGTTGCTCTCTTATAAAGCCACTGTCTTTGCAAATAGTGACGATAGTTGCTAAATGCTCTGTATTGATGTGTTGAACCACCACAGAGCCATTTATTGCTATTAAAGATAGAGCATCATTTACTCGTGCAGAGACAGAAAAGTGTTCGTCTGATATCCACAACACATTCCGCATCTCGTCATACAACCTCAAATAGCCATCATCATCAAGAGCTAGGTGCGTTGTAATATGCTGTGAGTTTTGATTACCATTAACTTTCCAAATCGTATTATGCCTGCTATCTTTGTAAAGCAACTCACCATAGTAGCTCAACTCAATCTGTTCCGAATGTATTTTTGACTTCCATTTCTCATTACCTTTGCGATCAGCAATTGTTAAGTAACCTAAACTATCAAAGTACAATGACCAGTTCCCAGATTTAGAATAAAGAATGTCCCAATACGTAAATTTGGTTCCCGAGTGTATGTTGCCATTTCTGTTATGCCGCTTTACAGAAGCGTGAATATCACTTAATTGTTGTGAAATCTCGTGTATTGCCTGCAAGACATCGTTTCTTTTTTGTTCTAATATTTTTTTGAGCAAAGCACTATAATAATCTCGATTTAGAGCATTTGGGCGTGTATCGATATTTTCTAATACACCAGCTAAAAAATCTTTCGCCTTTATAACTTCTACTTTTGACTGACTTAAAAGTAATGTAAGTTGACTATGGATTTGATTAAAATCCCATTGATTGGCAGGGTTAATTTCATTTCTCGATAAAAGTAGCCCGAGCGATCGAGATAAGTCAGCGACTCCTTTCTCTACGTTTGTTTTATTTTGATCTAGCATGCTAATTAAGCAATTTTCAAATGGGTTGTTACTTTTTGCACTATCCATAGTTCGCATTCCCGAATATTTTTGTATATGTTTCATGCTCTGTCTATCATTAGATAAGCAAAAAAACTAATCCAAATACAATAGGTTAATTTATGTGCTTAATCTAGTTACGTTCTGGGTAGAGTCCTTGCAAACAAATTATAAAATTTAAACCAAGAGAGGGTTGTACTGTACTAATTGTCTGATATAACTTTGAATTATTATTTGACTTCTTTGCATAGATTTTAAGTGGCGACAATCCATTTTCAGCAACTGCGAGGCAATTTCCTTCTGGAGAGCTCTCTGTGCCGAATTCAGTGCTGTAAGGTAAACTTGAGTGAATGGGGACATCGACTGTGCTTCGACCAACCGCTTGTCCAAGTGGCAAACGAAGCTCACATCGCTCTCCTGTACCGACAGGTACCCGCCCGCATAAATTTGGTAATGCGAATGATGTCCTATCATCTCCACCATACTGACTTCCTATGATTGAATAAAGGGCAGTATATTGGCTAATCGGCAAAATTCGTCCGTCGCAAAATGCCCAATCTTTAGGAGCGAATTTGCCTGCAAACATTATTATTTGTCCAATATATCCTTCCATAGATACTTCTCCAAAATTAAAAGCGGGTAATATTCATTAAATGCGATTAATGAAATAGTAAGTTATAAAGTTACAATTAAGCTTATTAAACAAAAATCGTTAGCCTCTGTCCAAATTATTTTCTTTGTAACGAGATAATTTAACTAGATACTTCGTTAAAAGTAAATCTATTTAAGAGGTCAAATACCATAGAAATATTAACTATAGAAGATAAAGGTAGACTTTATTGTCTCAAAATCACGTTACGGGCGAATTAATAAGTATTGGAAAAACTCAATTTGAAACATTATTACTCAAATAGACTTCATCTCGGAGCTTATTTTCGTTTCAGTATGACACTTTATTTTTCCTGCTTCGATTTTATCTGCCCAAAATCAGTATTTTCAGTATCGGTTAATATTAAAGTACTGTTCCAAAATAGTCTTTATATTTATATCGACAGCAAACGTTGAGTTAAATAGTAAAAAGCCAGCCATATGTTACTTGGCTGGCTTTTTGTATTGGCTTAACGAGAAATTACAGAATGCTTTCTAACGTTAATTCCATCATATCTTTAAACGTATTTTCGCGTTCATCAGCGGTAGTTTGCTCTCCGGTTTTAATATGATCGCTCACAGTAAATACCGCTAATGCTTTTTTGCCGTACTCTGCCGCTACGCCATATAAGCCAGCCGCTTCCATTTCTACTGCTAAAATGCCATGCTTTTCCATCGTTGCAAACATTTCAGGTTGTGGTGTGTAGAATAGATCAGCAGTGAAAACGTTACCCACATGTACAGGCTTGTTAAGTTTCTCAGCCGTATTCACTACTTTTTGTAATAAACCAAAATCAGCACATGCCGCAAAATCACAGTTGTTGAAGCGTTGACGGTTAACATTTGAATCAGTACTTGCCGCCATACCAATGATGACATCTCTCACTTTAATATCGTCGCGAACTGCGCCACAAGAACCAATACGGATAATATTTTCAACGCCGTAATCTTTATAAAGTTCTGTTGCGTAAATGGAGATTGACGGAATGCCCATGCCTGAACCCATAACGGAAATAGGTTTGCCTTTATAAGTGCCTGTGTATCCAAACATATTACGAACACGTGTAATACATTTAGCATCGTCTAAAAAGTTCTCGGCAATAAATTTTGCGCGTAGTGGATCGCCAGGCATTAATACCGTTTTTGCGAATTCGTTTTCTTTTGCTTCTATATGAGGTGTAGCCATGAGATATAACCTTATAATTACTTATATTTTTATGTCTCAGTAAGTTTCAAGCCAGTGCTCGTAACACGTTGCTAACTGCTATCAAGGGTGTTTTACTGAATTGTTCTAACGGTACTTTGACCGCAGCCGATTATTTTAACTGAATACTTGTTGGTTTTTCTAGTCAAAATACAAGGCCGATACTAAATTACTTACTGAAAAATACAGTGTAGTCGTAATTTATCGTGACAGTGCAAAATTCGTTTAAACTAGCCTTTCGCAAAATCACTGATTGCTTAGCGTTTTATTTGTTTTGGCATGCATTCACTAATGCTTGTTTTTCTCCATCACTCAAGAATGCAGCTTTAAGCGCATTTTCTTGAATTTGCGTAAGTTGCTTACTTGTTAAATTAAGCTGTTGATGTGCAACATCATATTCATGCTTTAGTTCAATGCCTTCAACTGCTGGATCATCAGTATTTAAAAAAGCAATCAAACCATGATTAAGAAATACTTTGATAGGGTGCATTGCCAAATTACTAACTGTGCCAGTTTGATAGTTTGACGTTAAACATGATTCAATAGCAATGTCATTGGTTAGCATGTGGTCCATAAGCTTAACATCGCTCGCTATTGCAACGCCGTGACCAATACGTGTAGCACCAAGTTGATTGATCGCTTGCCATACGCTGTCACTGCCCGCTGCTTCACCGGCATGTACTGTTATTTGTAGATCTGCTTTTTTAACTTGATCAAAATGCGATACAAATAGTTCGCCCGGGTAGCCTAATTCGTCACCAGCCAAATCCGCTGCAACAAAATGTTGTTTATGCGTAAGAATCGCGTCTAATTCTTTCTGGCACGCTTCAACGCCAAAGGTACGGCTCATTATGCCGATGAGATTCACTTTCGTCGGAAATTCTTTGGTACCGAGTTTAATTCCATCTATTACCGCGGCAACTACGTCTTCAATCACTAAATTATGATTCATCGCCATGTAGTATGGTGAAAACCGTAATTCCGCGTAGTTAATGCCTGCATTATAAGTATCACGAACATTTTCATAAGCAATTTGTTTGCAATCATCGAGTGTTTTAAGCACGGCAACACCCCAGTCCAACTTTTTCAAGAAAGAAACCAGATCGGGTTCACTTTTTTGAATTTGTACATGAGGTATGAACTCTTCCAGTGTTTGACAGGGAAGTGCGATGTTATTTTTTTCAGCAAGACGCCAGATGGTTTCAGGTTGAATGTTTCCATCTAAATGCCGGTGAAGGTCGAGGAGCGGGAGCTTGTTGTTTATCATGGGAATGTCGTTCTCCTGTTTAGTTGAAAATTATTATTAAAAGAGTGTTCGTAGGTTGTAGTTTCCTTTTTAAACATTGTAAAAATCTGATTGTACATGTAATCCTAAGGTTTTCGTATAAGAATGTCAGACTGAAAATTTTCAGCATGAATTACTTTTTATTATATCTGGTTTTTTAACAAATACTGTTGGTATTCACGCTTTAACACTGATAAATTAGCTGGCGGGATTATAACTCTAGGTGTCTAGACGTAAAGATTAAGAAAATCATATTTAAGAAGTAAGAGAAAATACTATGTTCTACCAAACTGATGATGTCAGAATAAATAAAATCAAAGAATTGTTACCGCCAGTCGCTTTACTTGAGCGATTTCCTGCATCAGAAAAAGCATCAGAAACAGTATTTTCGGGTCGCGCAGCTATCAGTAAGATTTTTAATGGTGAAGATGACCGCTTATTGGTAGTTATTGGGCCATGTTCTATTCACGATACTGAAGCAGCCATGGAATATGGTCGTCGTTTGGTTGAACTACGCGAAAAATACAAATTATCGCTTGAAGTAGTGATGCGCGTTTATTTTGAAAAACCACGTACCACTGTTGGCTGGAAAGGATTGATTAACGATCCTTATATGGACAACAGCTTCAAATTGAACGACGGACTACGCATGGGGCGTCAGTTGTTATTAAACCTTAATGACCTTGGCCTGCCTACTGCGGGTGAATTTTTAGATATGATTACGCCACAATATATGGCGGACTTCATGTGTTGGGGAGCCATTGGCGCACGTACCACTGAAAGTCAGGTGCATCGTGAGTTGGCTTCTGGCTTGTCATGTCCTGTAGGATTTAAAAATGGTACAGATGGCACCATCAAGATTGCCATTGATGCCATTGGTGCAGCCAGCGCGCCACATCACTTCTTGTCGGTTACCAAATATGGCCATTCAGCGATTGTTGAAACTACAGGTAATGCGGACTGCCATATAATTCTTAGAGGCGGTAAAGAGACAAACTATGACGCTGATAGTGTGGCACAAGTCACGGATCAGTTAACTGCAGCTAACTTGAATTCAAAGATCATGATAGATTTCAGTCATGCGAATTCTAAGAAGCAATACAAGAACCAAATGCTTGTGTGCGAAGATGTTGGCGGACAAATTGCTGGCGGCAATGACAATATTTTTGGTGTGATGGTTGAAAGCCATTTAGTAGAAGGGCGTCAAGATTTAGTGGAAGGGCAGTCATTAACATATGGTCAGAGCATCACCGACGCATGTATCGGCTGGCAAGACACTGAAGTGCTGCTAGAAAACCTAGCGCAAGCCGTTAATAAGCGCCGAAACGCTTAACAGCAAAAATCATAAATATATAGACGTTTTAAAAATAAAAAGCCGAGATAGTGAGCTATCTCGGCTTTTTTCATTGTGCGTGTTTGTTCACGCACTAGAGTTCGATTAATTAACTAACTCACCTTCAACGGTAAAACTTGCTCGCCCATTAGATAGTTGCGATAACCACACTAAATAGTCGTCAATTGACATAGGTCTCGCATAAAAGAATCCTTGGCCGATATCACAACCTAAATCTCTCAAGAAGCGTTCTTCTTCTTCAGTTGTAATTCCTTCGGCAACTACTTCCATACTTAGACCCTTCGCTAAGGTGTATAACGCACGCGCTATAGACTGTTTCTGTGAGCAATTCAGAATATCATCAGTGACATGTCTGCTAATTTTTACTTCTTGGAATGGTGCAGTTTTGGCATTTGCGATGTCATTGAATTTAGACTCAAAACTATTGGTACTTATGGTAATACCAAGTTCCTGTAACTGGGAGATGTTGTAGCTTGCCTTGTCTAATTGAGATGATGAAATAGCTTCAGTTACCTCAAAGATAATTTTATCGGCAGGAATGTCAGATGCATCCACTAACTCAATAACATTAAGCAAGAACTGTTCATGCATAATGTCGTGAATGCTGATATTGATAGAAAGCATTTGTTGATTGGCTTGCTGCTCAACTATCATACTTTGCTGTTTTAACGCTTGTTTGATAACCCACAAAGTAACTTCATTGATAAGCCCAAATTTTTCTGCAATTGGTATAAATACACTAGGCGCAATTTCACCTTTTTGGGGATGAAACCATCGTAATAAACATTCACTACTACAGACTTGCCGCGTTTTTAAATCTACTTGCGGTTGATGGTAAAGGGCTAACTCATTTGATGAAATTGCCGCTCTAAGTTCTACTGCTAGTTTGAGTACGTCGTTTAATTCTTGCGAGTTATGACCTTGGTAAAACTGCCAGTGAGTCACATTTAATTGCGCATCTTCAGCAGCGCTGATTGCTTTGCTAATTAGAGATTGTGAGCTCGTTGCATGCTCGGGGTAGCTTGCTAGGCCAAGGTTACAGCTGAGGGGAAGTGCGGAATTTGTGAACTGCGCACTTTCAGAAACAACAAATTGAATGGACTTGCATAGCGTTTCTATTGGCTGGTCTGCTTGTGTATTGTCAACGATCAGCGCCAACTTATTGTTATTGATAATACAAACCTTTTGATTCTCTTTTACCAAAGGAACAATGGCGTTGTTCAATCTAAAGAGTGAATTAAGCTTGTTTTCACATTTTTTAAGAAACTGGTACTGTGCTATTTCATCTAAATAGTAATCAAGAAGTTCCAGGTGTTTTGGCACAATGACTATAACACTGAAGTTTTGCTGCTTTAGATTGATAAATTGCCTTAGTTTGTTTTCTAAGACCGTTTTGCGAGGAATGCCAGTAGCTTGATGAAATGTTACTTCGTTAAACCGTTCAAACTCCAATCGTCTAACACGTTCTGCAAGTGCAAAAGACATCAGGATTATTTCAATAAATACGGCAAACAAAAATGCGTTACGCGTTACGTAGTTAGATTCGATCATGTTCAGTAATACCAAGGGCTGTACCGCACTGCCAATCAGTAGAGGAAGCCACGATAAAGCATAATACTTAGCCCAAACTATCTTAGACCTAAACTGCACGAACACAGCGGTTATACCAAGTAAATAGGTGACGGGCTGTAGTCCAAAGAACCAATTTGCCTGTGTTTGATGTGACATAGGCAAAGTAAAGATATATACACCGATCAGGAAAATACAGTAGGCAATAATTGTGCGAAAAATGATGCTTTTTTTGGGGTCAAACCTTAAGAAAACAACCGTAAAAAGTAATAAGAAAATGACTAACAAAAAGTGCAGCAACATCATGCTACTGTGAAGGGCCGGTTGTAATTCTGGGGTTAGCATTAGATGACTAAAGCCCGTTATCGCCGACATAATTAACAAGGCGCAGAACAAGTAGCCAACATATATTAAATAAACAATATCTTTTATCGTGGTAAACAGTACGAGGTTATACAGAGCGATGACTAAAACACCGCCTATAAAGATACCATATATGAGTTTGTTGAATGAGGTGACAGTTTCAAACGCTTCTGGCGTAAGTAATTTGATAGGAATACTAGGTGGACCTTTTGACTTTATTTTGATCAGCACTTCCTGTGTTTGTTGTGGATGTATTGAAAACTTGTAGTGTGGAAATATATTAAATAATGTCGTATTTAATTTCTGAAAATTTTGCTGAATCTTTCGTTTGTTTGAATCAATAAAGTAGACATCAAAGTCGCTAAGGAAATTACTATCTGCGAATAAGACAAGGTTTTCGCGCGTATTGGAGAAATTTTGAATGTGCACTTTTATCCAATAAGTATGATTGTCCAAGCTAAATGGAATTTGAGTAGGGATGACGCTTTCAAAGTCGTCGGTGACGTCAAATATGTCGTTAATGTTGATAGTGTCTGATGGATCTTTTAGGTAGCTAAATTTCGTATCAATAAATGCAGGCGAGTTATTATCATATAGGGTCGATACCGACTGAACGATTGAGTTTAGGTTTGCCATCAATACAAGGACAACAAGTACTGTGATGGTAAAAAAGCAGTGCTTAAAGAAATTAAAAGACTTAAATGTCTTGGATTTCATTGAATTATTATTGCTCTAGGGAACTCGCCATAGTCATCATATTAGCAAAATTCGTAGTTTAATTGCAGTCATCATTTCAATTTATAGCATTTTTGTTGATTCAAACTAGGTTACGCCAGTTCAACTCTATTTCTTCCATTATTCTTAGCTTTGTATAGCCCTGAGTCAGCTTTAGTGTACAAAGTGTTGTCATCATCTTCTTCCGCTAACGTGGCGACACCAGCAGAAACCGTGATGAAGAATTGGTTATTCGAACTGATTGTAATTGGAGTTTCAGATACTTTCTTTATAAGCCTTTGCGCAGTATGTACACCATCTTCTAGCGAGCACCTTGGCAAAAGTCCAACAAACTCTTCGCCACCAACACGTGCCAATATTTCATGCTTTCTCAATACTTTTGAAGCAGCGCGGCATACAGTAACCAGTGCTTCATCGCCAACGGCATGACCGTACTTATCGTTAACGCTCTTAAAATGGTCCAAATCGAAATAGATTAATGTCAGTGGTGAGTCATCCCGGCGCGCTTCAATGATTTCTTCTTTTAGTCTTTCTCTAAAATAGCGCACGTTGAAAACGCCTGTAAGTGGGTCTCGAAAAGATAGCATTTCACTATTCTCTTCTTTATCACCGACATAATAGCCAAACAGTGTAAAAACAATCATAGTGCCAAATAACATATAGAGATAAACACCTGAGTTGCTTTCAAGTTCAGTTGTTATAGAAGCGCCAGTAAGGTATTGAATTGCCAACCACCCTAAAGGTGAACCAAAGGCCAGTATTAATCCTTGTAGAGCGCGTTTTGATGATTTACTGAGTGCAATTTTCATAGTTTCAGTATAAAGGGTTTGTTTTTTTTAGCTAGAAATCAATATGCTAAAGGCTGATACTCATGACTCAGCAACACAGCCTGTAAAACACTGTCTAATGGTTTCATGTGTTCTACTGTAGAGCATAACGGTATTGTTGTTAATGCACCACGCTGCAGGCCAACCATTATGTTAGCTTTTCCTTCTAGCAGAGCCTGTACTGCAAAATACCCTAATTTTGTGGCATAAATCCTGTCCTGACTATTTGCCTTTCCTCCTCGTTGTATATGACCTAGCGTAATTTCACGACATTCAATACCAACTTTTTCTTCAACCAGTTTAGCAAGTGTTGATGCTTTGATATTGGCAATGCTGTTTTCCGCCATCACGATAATATAACTGTTGCGTCCCATGTGTTTAACGTATGCGTTAATATCTTGCGTTATTAGAGGTAAAGCATTATCTAAAGTAAGCTTCATTTCAGGATATATAATTTGTTCAGCTTCACACGCTGTACCCGCGTGAAGTGCAATAAATCCGCTTTTTCGCCCCATAACTTCAACAATGAAAATGCGTTCCAATGCATCAGCGGTGTCTCTGATTTTGTCGATGGCATCTGTCGCTGTTTGTACAGCGGTTTGGAACCCTAGTGTTTCGTCGCAACCATCAATATCGTTGTCTATCGTGGCGGGAATACCAATAATTGGTGCTTGGAAGTAACTAGCAATTGCAAGTGCTCCTCTAAAGCTGCCATCTCCACCGATTATGATCATGCCATCTAAATTGAGCGCTGATAAATTACTTGCCGCTATTTGTTGGTACTCGGTTTTTAGCATGCGCTCACAACGCGCCGTCTTTAGTATCGTACCCCCTAAGTGAGAAATGTGTTTAACAGTATACTCATTTAGTTGGCGGTAATTATTATCAAGTACACCGTTAAAGCCACGTTCGAATCCGAAGCAGTTTATTTCATTGGCAGTAGCAGCTAAGACAATCGAGTGAATCGCCGCGTTCATTCCAGGAGCATCGCCACCAGATGTTAATATTCCTATATTTTTCATACCTGTTCCTGTTTTGGGTTATATATAGTATTAAGCCATGAAGGCACACTTGATATCTTGATGTAGATTAATAATTGTACACCTTTATCTTTACATGCCACGTTTTTGCTAACCACGATAAAACGATGTAACAAGATCGAAGCGTTAAACCTTTACGTTTCTGATTTGCTTTAGGCGTTCGCAATTACTAGAATAATCTCTCTCTAAATAGAAGGCGTTTTTAGGAAGTTTGTTGTAATTTCTGTGCTCGATACAGAAGCAATTACTTCGGAAGCCACCAGACAATAACAAGAACAATAATTTTTTCGATGCGATAGGGGCATGAAATTGAATTACAAGGATATTAATAGCGTATTATTCGTTTGTATGGGCAATATTTGTCGGTCACCCACTGCTGAGGCGGTGTTTAGAAAGAAAGCCAGTGATGCCGGATTGTCATTGAAAATTGATTCAGCTGGGACGATAGGTGCTCATGCCAAAGAGAGCCCAGATCATCGCGCACAAAAAGTAGGCGAGCAGGCGGGTTATTCATTCAAAGGACTCAAAGCCCGCAAAGTCACAGTAGACGACTTTGAAAAATTTGATTTGATATTAGCGATGGATGAGAAAAATCATCAAGATCTCATCGATATTGCACCTAGCGAACATCATGAAAAAGTACAGCTGTTCCTTCAGTACGCAGAAAATTTTGATGATTTGGAAGTGCCAGATCCATACTATGGCGGTGCAGGTGGCTTCAGATTGGTGCTGGCTATGGCAGAAGACGCTAGTGATGGACTAATAGGTAAGATGCGTTAACCTGTTAAGCAAATGATAAAAAACAGCAAGTTATAACTTGCTGTTTTTACATTTAGTTATCTAATGAATTATTACAAACGACTTTTTACCGCTTCAGCCAACAACGATAAGATTTCTTCGCTGGTTTCTACGTTAACACACGCATCGGTGATGCTTTGGCCATAGGTTAGTGGCTTTCCTTCAACAACTTTTTGATTACCTTCAACGAGAAAGCTTTCAATCATCACACCCGAAATTCCAGGCTGGCCATGAGTTACTTGTTCTGCGATTGAGCGTGCAACATCAATTTGTTTGTTATGATCTTTGTAGCTATTACCATGGCTGCAGTCGACCATAATGCCCATGTCAATTTGCTCGTCACGTAACTTATTAAGCGTTTCGTTTACGTCGCTCGCGTGATAGTTAGGTGTTTTGCCGCCACGTAATATCACATGTGCAAAAGGGTTACCGTGCGTTTGGTATATACACATTTGGCCACTTTTATCGGGAGAATACAGTACATGTGGTACGCTTGACGCCTTTATTGCGTCAACCGCTATTTGAATATTGCCGTCAGTACCGTTCTTAAAGCCTACCGGACATGATAATGCTGAGGCTAGTTCTCTATGCACCTGACTTTCCGTGGTGCGTGCGCCAATTGCTCCCCAAGATATTAAGTCAGAAATATACTGACCTGTGACCATATCCAAAAATTCTGTGCCAGCAGGTAAGCCGAGATTATTGATATCCATTAAGAGATTTCTGGCAAGATTGAGCCCCTTTGCCACGTGAAAGGACTTATCGAGATCAGGATCGCTAATTAAGCCTTTCCAGCCAACGGTTGTTCTGGGTTTTTCAAAGTAAACGCGCATGACAATAAATAGCTCGCGTTTATATTTGTCATGCAACACTTTCAATTTTTCTGCGTATTCAATGGCGGCTTTAGTGTCGTGTATCGAACAGGGGCCGATAACAACCAATAATCGCTTGTCTTCGCCCTTGATTATGGCTTCGATTTGGCGACGACTTTCAATAATAAAATGCGCTGTGTCATCAGAAAGAGGAATTTGTTTGGCTAGTTCCGCTGGCGACACTAAGTTTTCAATCAGGGTCGTGCGAAATTCGTCAGTTTTAATCGTCATTGCTAAACTTTCTATTTTGGCCGTATTCATCAGATATAACACGGCTGAAACCTTGGCGCTAACATAACGAAAATCACTGCGGTTGTGAAACAATATCATGAGATATTTAGGATTAATTTGTTATTAGTCCAAATTTCTCAAATATTTGTATGAATCGTAGCCAATACTTTACGTATCAAACCTGTTAACAGACTTCGTAATTTGCGAGTCGGTGAGATAAATCTAAGTAATCTTCTTTTAGATTCCGACCAAACAACGGATCTTCACAATATTCTGGCATCAACTGGGCGATATTGAGCCAATCTTCATCGTTCAGTAGCCTTTCTATCAACGGAAAAGTGTTGTGCTCTTCATCATTAAGGTGATTGTTTGACACATGAATAAAGGCTTCGAGCTCATTAATAACTGAATTTCTCGATACGATTATATCGAGATTGATAGAATGCAGTACCTGCTTTAAATCTAGCGTGATCTTTTTGATGTCATCATGATCGTCTAGTTTATGCTGGAAAACGCGGTTGTTGTCCAAATCATGATCGATGATGTATTGATAAATAATATCTTCTTTTGGGTGGTGATAACCATCTACAAAACTTTCAATGTAGAGTACTGCGTCTTCAAGCAAACTGTAATCGATTGATTCTTCTCTTTGCAGCCTAACGAGCTTTTCTTTCATTAGTGAAAGGAGTTTTTTGAGACCTTTATGCTCTTGATAGAGAACTGAAATTAACTTACTCATAACCATTCACGCTAGATAAATTGCTGATCATATTTTAACTCTAGTGTATTAGGCGCAAAGTAGGGGAGAGATGCTGCTATTTATACCGGATATATGAAGTAATCTTGATCTGAATCAACAATAACCAAACGCTTTCAATTTCTACAAGAAATGCTTAGCTTTAACCAACTTAATTCAAATTTATTAAACAGCGTAGGTGGCCGGTAAATACGACCACCAAACATGTATTTTAGTATTTGTATCGTTGCAGGCCTGTTTCAGCCAATATTTTAGCGGTAATCTCTTCCACTGAAAGCTTCGTTGTATTTAGGAATGGAATTTTCTCTTTCTTGTAAAGTTTTTCTACTTCTCGAACTTCCATTCGGCACTGTCTGGCCGATGAGTATTTACTGTTGGCCATTCTGCCGTCTCTGATATCCATTAGCCTTTGTGGGTCAATGGTTAAACCAAATATCTTTTTCTTGTGTGGTTTTAAAAAAGAGGGCAATTGTAGGTCGTCCATATCATCATCAGTAAATGGGTAATTAGCCGCTTTGATACCGTATTGAAGTGCCAAGTACAGCGACGTTGGTGTTTTACCGGAGCGTGAAACGCCAACGAGAATGACGTCTGCGTGCTCATAGTTAGACACATTTGAACCGTCATCATTTGCCAATGAATAGTTAACCGCGTCGATACGATAATCATAACTATTTTCATGAATACTGTGGGTACGGTGCGCTTTAGGTTTGGCCTTTACGCCTAGTTGTTGTTCTAGCGGATTTACAAAGTGCTCAAGAAAGTTATAAATAATGCCGTCACAACTGTCTATAACTTCGCGGACTTCAGGATTTACAAAGGTGTGAAATACGAGCGGTGGTTCGCCACTTGCTTTGGCGATTCGATTAATTTTGGCTTTTGCTTCTTCCGCTTGTTCAATGGTTTCAACAAAAGAAATAGTATCGTGGTGGAATTCGATTGGAAATAATGATAACAATGCATGGCCGAAAACTTCAGAGGTAATAGCTGTACCATCTGAAATATAAAATGCAGTTCGCATAGGGTATACCTTTATTTTTTTTAGTTTATTCTGTTATGAAATATAAAATGAAAACTTTCATAAAGTGTTTTGGAATAGTTACCTAGCAGTGTAAAATGCTTTCGGCTTTAAATAAATAGCTATAATTAATTCTTATTATCCTGAATGGAGAAGTGGTTGTGCAAGAAAACGTACTTTGGTATGAAGATCTAGGAATGAATGACGTAGAACGTGTTGGTGGAAAGAATGCGTCATTAGGTGAAATGATTTCAAATCTGGCAAACGTTGGGGTACAAGTCCCTGGTGGTTTTGCAACAACAGCTTTCGCTTTTAATGAGTTTTTAGAGCAAAGCGGTTTAAACGATAAAATCTATCAACTTCTCGATACCTTAGACGTTAGCGATGTAAATGCGTTAGCCGAATGCGGCAGCACAATCCGCCAATGGATTATTGACACGCCATTCCTCCCTCAAATGCAGCAAGACATTGAACAAGCCTACGCTAAACTTGCTGGCGAATTTTCTGAAGATGCGTCATTTGCGGTTCGTTCATCAGCAACTGCTGAAGATATGCCGGATGCGTCATTTGCCGGTCAACAAGAAACATTCTTAAACGTACGTGGTTTAGACGCCGTAATGGTAGCAATTAAGCACGTATTTGCTTCACTATTCAATGACCGCGCTATTTCCTATCGTGTTCACCAAGGCTACGACCACCGTGGCGTTGCGTTATCTGCTGGTATTCAGCGCATGGTGCGTAGTGACATTGCATCTTCAGGTGTTATGTTCTCAATTGACACCGAATCAGGCTTTGAAGACGTAGTATTTGTAACATCAAGCTACGGCCTAGGTGAAATGGTTGTTCAGGGTGCGGTTAATCCTGATGAATTCTATGTGCACAAACCAACATTGGCCAAAGACAAGCCTGCGGTAGTTCGTCGTAATATCGGCAGTAAAGCAATTAAGATGATTTACGCTGATACGCAAGAGCACGGCAAACAAGTTGAAGTAGTTGATGTAGACGAATCACAATCTAATCAGTTCTCATTAACTGACGAAGAAGTGCAATTACTTGCGAAGCAAGCCGTAATTATTGAAAACCACTATAAGCGTCCAATGGATATTGAGTGGGCGAAAGATGGCTTAGATGGCAAGCTTTATATTGTTCAGGCACGTCCTGAAACGGTTAAGAGCCGTGAAAGCGCTAACGTGATGGAGCAATTCCAGTTACAAACAACCGCAAACGTCGTGTGTGAAGGGCGTTCAATTGGCCATAAAATTGGTAGCGGTGAAGCCAAAGTATTATCGTCGTTAGATGAAATGGACAAAATTAACGTAGGTGACGTGCTGGTTACTGATATGACAGACCCAGATTGGGAACCTATCATGAAAAAAGCGTCAGCTATCGTGACGAACCGAGGTGGCCGTACGTGTCATGCTGCTATTATCGCGCGTGAAATGGGTATACCAGCGGTTGTTGGTTGTGGTGATGCAACCAGTAAAATTGCCACAGGTGATTTAGTCACTGTTTCATGTGCAGAAGGCGATACTGGGTTTATTTATGAAGGTAAGCTTGAATACACTGTTACTACTTCAGAAGTAGATTCAATGCCCGAATTGCCACTTAAGATAATGATGAACGTGGGTAACCCAGATCGTGCATTCTCATTCGCACGTTTACCGCATGCGGGTATTGGTTTAGCGCGCTTAGAGTTCATTATTAACAAAATGATTGGTGTTCACCCTAAGGCGTTGTTGAACTTTGACGATCAAGATGAAGCGTTAAAGGAAGAAATTCGCGACTACATGGCGGGTTACGCAGATCCAGTAGAGTTTTATGTTGCAAAACTCACAGAAGGTATTTCAACGTTAGCAGCAGCTTATGCGCCAGAGCGTGTCATTGTGCGTATGTCTGACTTTAAATCTAACGAATATGCTAATTTGGTGGGCGGTGAAGAATTTGAGCCGGAAGAAGAAAACCCAATGATAGGCTATCGTGGTGCTTCACGTTATATCTCACAAGATTTCCGTGATTGCTTTGCGCTTGAATGTGAAGCCATTAAGCGTGTACGAAACGAAATGGACTTGACCAATGTTGAGATCATGATCCCATTTGTACGTACAGTTGAAGAAGCTGAGCAAGTTATCGAAATTCTTGCTGAAAATGGCCTAAGACGCGGTGAGAATGGTCTTAAAGTGATTATGATGTGTGAATTGCCGTCAAACGCATTGTTGGCTGACCAATTCTTAGATCACTTTGATGGATTCTCTATTGGTTCAAACGATTTAACGCAATTAACTTTGGGACTTGACCGTGATTCAGGATTAATCGCTCACTTGTTTGACGAACGTAACGCTGCAATTAAAGTATTGTTAGAAATGGCAATCAAAGCCTGTAAAGCGCGCGGTAAGTATGTAGGTATTTGTGGTCAAGGTCCTTCAGACCATGCTGACTTTGCTGCATGGTTAGTTGAACAGGGAATTGACAGTGTGTCATTGAACCCTGATACCGTTTTACCAACGTGGTTATATTTAGCTGAGCAGCACAAAGCATAAGCTTAGCGCTATATTTTTTCGATATAAAAAGGCCTGTTTATATAACAGGCCTTTTTGTTTATTTATACATTATTTTCATGAGAAATATTTACTACCTCTCATTTCACAGAATATCCATTCACATCGCTTTTATCGTGTTAATTAATTCCTGCTGAATTGCCTCATATAAATAGTAATTTCAGTTATATCGCTGGAAAATATGTAGTAAAAACACAAATTCTACATGCTATACTGCGGTTTTAGTTTTGATTGATTTGCCGTTTTTTAATCTATGTTGCCTCATATTCACCCACAAGAACTTGTTGATCCGCTTTATCAGGAGTTTGCTGACAACCTAAAGCAAACGTCGTCATTTACTGGAGAAATTAATTGCCAATACGGTGCACGATTGGCGGTTGCAACGGACAATAGTATCTATCAGCGATTACCTCAATTGGTGATTCATCCTCGAACAAAACAGGATATTCAGTTGATAACGCAATTAGCTTCACAAGATGAATATAGTGCAATCAAGTTCAGTGCCCGTGGTGGTGGAACCGGTACGAATGGCCAAAGTTTAACGCCCGGTATAGTGATTGATTTATCTAAATATATGAATCGTATTTTAGAGATCAATGTAGAAGAAAACTGGGTGCGAGTAGAAGCGGGTGTTGTAAAAGACCAACTCAATGACTATTTGAGGCCACATGGCTTCTTTTTCTCGCCAGATTTATCAACCAGTAATAGAGCTACCGTGGGCGGAATGATCAATACTGACGCCTCAGGACAAGGTTCGTTAGTGTATGGAAAAACGTCTGACCATGTACTCGGTTTAACGTCTGTTTTGGCAAATGGTGAGTTATTAGAAACGCAGCCGTTATCAATAGAAGAAGCAAAAAGTATTGCTAAGCAACATACGGCATACGGCAAAATCATTAAGCAAGTATTAGAAAGCTGTATTGAAAAGCGCGATGAAGTACTTGCCAAGTTCCCGCGATTGAATCGCTTTTTGACTGGTTACGACCTAGAACACGCGGTAAATGATGACCTAACAATGATTGATGTGTCTCGTTTAATTACGGGCTCCGAAGGATCACTGGCCGTTGTTTGTGAAGCGAAACTAAACTTAACACCAATCTCAGTCGCAAAAACGTTAATCAATATTAAATACGACAGCTTTGACTCAGCATTACGCCATTCTCCTACATTAGTTGCTGCAAAAGCTACATCGGTAGAAACGGTTGACAGTAAAGTGTTAAACCTTGCGCGTGAAGACATTATTTGGCATTCAGTTAGTGACTTAATTCAAAACGTTGAAGGCAAAGTAATGGACGGCCTGAATATGGTCGAGTACAACGGTGAATCGGTAGAACAACTCGCCGACACAGTTGCCCAACTTACAGCGCAATTAGATCAAGATATTGCTAATAACACTGGGGTGATTGGCTATCAGGTGACTTCTGATTTAGCGAGTATTAATCGTATATATGCGATGCGTAAAAAAGCCGTGGGCTTACTTGGTAATACAAAGGGCATGCAAAAACCACTGGCTTTTGCCGAAGATACAGCCGTCCCCCCCGAGAAACTAGCCGATTTTATTGTTGAGTTTAGAGCGTTGCTAGATAGCCACAATTTACAATATGGCATGTTTGGTCACGTTGATGCTGGTGTACTGCACGTGCGCCCAGCGTTGGATATGTGTGATCCTGAACAAGAAAAGCTGTTGCGTACTGTGTCTGACGAAGTCGTTAAGTTAACAGCTAAGTACGGCGGCTTAATGTGGGGTGAACACGGAAAGGGTTACCGTAGTGAATATGGATCCGCATTTTTTGGCGAATCACTGTTTACAGAGTTACGACGCATCAAAACGGTGTTCGATCCACATAACCAGATGAATCCCGGAAAAATCTGCACGCCGATCGACTCAGCCGAGTCATTAGTGTCTGTAGATGACACTAAGCGCGGCACATTTGATCGTCAAATCCCGATTGAAGTAAAAACATCTTTTAAAGCGCCAATGGAGTGTAATGGTAACGGCTTGTGTTTTAACTACGATGCCGACAGTCCAATGTGTCCTTCAAGTAAAATTACCCGTGATCGCCGCCACTCGCCAAAAGGCCGAGCGGGTTTAATGCGCGAATGGCTAAGATTAGTCGAAGCTAAAGGCGTTGATATATTAGCGGTAGAGCAACAAATTAACGGTTGGTCGGTTAAGCAACTACTTGATAAAGTTAAAACGAAATTTAAACCGAATGCGTCAGAAGATTTCTCACATGAGGTTATGGAAGCAATGGCAGGGTGTTTAGCCTGTAAAGCTTGTGCTAGCCAATGCCCAATAAAAGTGGATGTACCAGATTTTCGTGCGAGATTTATTAATCTTTACCACTCAAAGTATTTTAGGCCGTTAAAAGATCATTTAGTCGCGAACGTCGAAGTACTCACGCCACTGATGGCTAAAGTGCCCAAGCTAACAAACAAAATGTTAGGCTCGAAAATATACGATAAAGCCTCTAAAGCAAGTATTGGTTATGTCGATACGCCTTTGCTTTCGATTCCAACGTTGCAACAACGTGCCGTGCAAAAAGGCTATGAGCAGCTGGATTTAACCAAGTTACAGGCATTGTCGAACGAGCAGCGCGCAAAAACCGTATTGGTGGTGCAGGATCCGTTTACCTCGTTCTATGATGCGCCAGTAGTAATTGGCTTGATGGATTTAGTGAAAGGGCTGGGATATGAGCCTGTATTATTGCCATTTAAACCCAATGGTAAACCGCAGCATGTTAAAGGCTTTTTAGGGCGCTTTGCGAGAACGGCCAAAAATACAGCCGATTTTCTGCAGCAAGTTCACGCATTGGGCATGCCGATGATTGGTTTAGATGCTTCTTTAGCGCTATGTTATCGCGATGAATACAAACAAATATTGGGTGATAAGCGCGGTGAGTTTGATGTGCTACTTGCTCATGAATGGTTAATAACAATACTCGATACCGTTAACATTAATCCTTCTAATAGCGGTGATGGTAATTATCAATTATTTGCACATTGTACGGAAAAAACTGCGCTTGCTGGCAGTGAACAAGAATGGCAGCAAATATTTGCTAAGTTCGGCTTAACCTTGAATAAGCAGTCTGTTGGGTGTTGTGGCATGGCAGGCACTTATGGCCATGAAAAAGTTAACCTTGAAAATTCAATTGGTCTTTATGAACTTAGCTGGAGAGACAAAATTGCCCAACACGATGAAGCGCAATTGGTTGTTACAGGCTATTCGTGCCGTAGTCAGGTAAAACGACTTGCAGGTAAACAGACGCAGCACCCAGTTGAAGTGTTGGCCAAACAAATTGCACATTCATCGTAAGTGTTGTAATGTATTAGCTATAGGAAGCGAGTGTTGCTACCTATAGCTAATTGGCAAAATTTACAGTAGACTTAAATGATATAACGTTGTTATTGAGGAAGTTATGAAAGCTTTATTAGGTAGCTTAGCTAAGAAAATTAAAGGTGACCCTTCAGGTAGCGAACAGCTAAAGGCTTTTATATCGAGCAGCTCTAAAGAGAGCGAAGTTATCACATTATCTAATGGTAAAAAATATCGCGTGTCGACCTCGCCGAAAGAAAAAGCCGTTGCATGAATATAGCCTTTCCCGCGTTTTTTATTTTAGTTTTACTTATTCCAGGTTTCATTTTTCAAAACGCTTATGAAAGAGTTGAGAATACCAGCATAGAGAAAAAGCCATTTGACGTATCGTCGTCATTGGCTTTTTTTTATGCGTTGATTTTACACGCGTTTTTAATTTGCATTGTGCTCCCATTTACAGGCAATGAAATCGACTATGATGTTTGCATAAAGCTACTTATTGGGGCGAAAACAATATCAGATATTGAACTCGCTACGATTAGTAATAACATTTCAAGTATTGTGTTTTATTTTGCAGGCTCATTCATATTGGCTTACGCTTTGGGCAAGCAATTTCAGAAGCTTATCTTTTATTTTAACCCATTCAAATCTTCCAAATACGCTTTTGATACGCCGTGGTACTACGAACTAACGGGCAAGCTTTCAGAGACTCAAAATGCGGAGCTAATTAAGTTATCTTGTTTGGTTGAATCCAAAAATACCGCATTCTTATACTATGGTGTACTAGAAGATTTTTACCTTGATTCAGCTGGACAGCTTGATCGTATCGTACTTTCTGGCGCGATGCGACGCCCAATTGAAAAAGATGAACAAGAATCAACACCTACATCAGCGCGCTTCTACGACATCAAAGGGGATCGTTTGATATTAAAATACGAAGACATCAAGAATATTAATATTGAGTACTTGTACATTGTAGAAGAAGAATAGGACATAGCGACTTTTCATAATTCATATTTCACATCCGTTGTATGTATTAACTGAAGTATTTACTTGGATGATTGTGTTAATAGCGTAAGCCACATTTAATCAATATCTTTCTGTTAGCTTTTTTTTGAGTGTCGCATAAATACTAATATGTTAGCTTTAACTCTAGACTTGTCTTATCATTACACTATAACTACAATGTAATTTATGAGTGATTTAACATTTGAGTGGGATCAGAATAAGGCAAGTTCCAATATCAAGAAGCATGGCATAGCTTTTGAAGAGGCTAAATCTGTGTTTTATGATACGCATGCTCGACTTATTCCTGACCCTGATAGCTCTTTTGGAGAAGAGCGCTTTATTATTCTTGGTCAAAGTTCAGACTATAAAACACTTGTTGTCTGTCATTGTTACCGAGAGCCTGATGATCGCATTCGTATTATTTCAGCTCGTAAAGCTGATAAGTTCGAACGCAAGCAATATGAGGGTTTTAGATATGCGTGATCAATATGACTTTTCAGATTCGGTACCCAATCCGTATTCAAAAAAGCTTAAAAAACAAATTACCATTCGTTTAGATCAGGACGTAATTGAATACTTCAAAGAGCTTTCTGACAAAAATGGTATCCCATACCAAAATCTAATTAATCTCTACTTAAAAGATTGTGCAAGCAGTCATAAAGAGCTAAATCTGAATTGGAAGTAAGTAAAGCTAACAAGGGAATTAATTGTGATTCGCAATAGTTTGGCATTTTTAGTTGCAAACAACGCAATAAAATTGCCAAACTACGCTCACACATTATTCAGGCGTTGAGGCTGTAGAATTACTCCCAAATGGAAAATGACGGATTAAATTTGAGTGGAGAGAGGCTGTAAAAATCATTTTCTAATACGGAATTGCCTCAGATTTCACGCAGCAACGCGTTTTGAGGCTCAATTTTTAATAATTTTTGAGGCTTTTTTTCTAAAAAAGAAATTATACAGTCTCGTTAGGTTTACAAGGAGTCAGTATCAATGGATGGAATCATACCTCTACTTTTTATGTTATTGATCCTTTCTATTTGTATTGGCACTATTACTAGTATTGTTTTAGCTTTTATTAGCCATAAACGAACCTATAAATCACCAATTCCGTTATGGATTGCTTCTGCAAATTGTATTCAGCTAGTTGTAGCAACATTAATAGGTTATATAGCAAAAAATACAGGAATTGGTTTAACTCCTTCTTTAGTTTTAGGTGGTGTTTTATTAGTTTCAATTTTTGTTACGGCGGTTATTTCGAATAAATCAGATTTAAGCAGTAGAGATAAGTAAACCTAACAAATAAGGATAGGTTTCGCGCAGCGGCTTAGTTCAACAAGCCAATTAAGTGAGGGACTGCTAAAGCTTAGCTCAGTTTCGCTCCGCTACACAGCTTAGCCAAGCATTTATCAGCCCGATAGCTTAGCGTTGCTATTAAAAATTGCTAGCTATGACCAATAATAAGGTCTAAAATTGTCACTAATTAAAGTGCTTAAATGGTAGTATTATGAGACAAGTTTTGGCTGATTGCTCAGCAAGTATTTCAGAGTTAAAGAAAAACCCTACCGCTTTGCTAAATGAAGCAGATGGTTCTGCTATTGCTATTTTAAACCACAACAAGCCAGCTGCTTACCTTGTTCCAGCGGAAACATATGAGTTTCTAATGGAAATGCTTGATGACTATGAGCTTGCAAAGATAGTTGAAAGTCGTCGTGGTGAGCTAACTGAAGCTGTCGAAGTTAATATAGATGACCTATAAACTTAAATTCTTACCTGCTGCAAAGAAGGAATGGAGCAAGCTCGCTCCTCCAATCCAAAGCCAGTTTAAAAAGAAACTTAAAGAACGCCTTGAAAACCCACATGTTCCAGCTGCTCAGCTTCGTGGTTACGATTCCGTATATAAAATTAAACTACGCACAGCAGGTTACCGTTTGGTATATGAAGTCATTGATGACGAAATTGTTGTTTATGTGTTAGCTGTTGGAAAGCGTGATAAAGATGCCGTGTATAAAAAGCTGGCATCTAGGTTTTCTTGAAACAGCAGCGTAACAAGAGAATCAATCGTAATTCCTTAAATTTGGCATTTTATATTGCATGTAGCACAAAAAAGCTACAAGGCTATTCTTCAAAATATTGAAGCGCTATATGTACAAGGAGTTCGCACGAAAAAATTATATCTTTCGCTCGTGATTGTCTTTATCTTGGGTGGATGCTCAAGTCAATCGTTCCAGAGCAATGTAGCAGATAAATCTGTTGAAGTATTGACCGATAAAAAATACTCCCGTAATTCTGCTAGTTGTCCTCAAATAAAATCTGCCTGTTCAACGGGAAAATACGAAGAATGGGAGCAAGCCAACGGTAAGAAGGGGTGTGTTTGCAATTAGGCTAGGGGGGCTAACGCGCTAATTGGTTGCCCAATCGTCGGCTGGTTTTTGGTTACCTTATAAGTAGGGCTATAATAAGGTCAGCTGAACACTGACCTCTTAAACGCTAAACACAGCATTTTTTACATCATCGCGTTATACGTTTTATCGACCACTTCTACAGAAATATTGTTATTCTGATAATTGCCAACTATACGATTGAAGTTAAGTTGCTTGTGTCTAATGAAATCAATAAAGGTTCTGGTGTAATTAGGAATTACCTTGGGGATAGTGTTATCGTGAGCAATGTTGAGAAAATCAGCTTGATAAATTATCTCGCTATCTTTGAAATGAACAAAGCTTTGTCGTTTAGCGTGCATACTTTCCAACACATAGAATTGCGCACCATCTATTGTTTGCTCGTTCTCAATAGTTCGGAATTTGAATTTGTGAATATCGCCTGAAAAATCAGGGTAGGCCTTTATGGCTGAAATACTGTATTCATCGGCAAGTATTTCGATGCCTTGCTCAGCAAATACGGCAAGACCAGCAATATCAGCTTCTTGTGCATGTGTTACGTGAATCGCATTTATTTTCTTATTTGGAAACTTATCATTAATTAGTTTAATGGTTTTTGTCGCTTGAGCTGGATATCCAGCGGCACCGAAAACCATGATTTCATCGCCTGTTACTTTAAATAAACTATTTCGCCATTCTGCAGAGTCATGGACTAGGTATAGATTTGGCGCTATTTCTTTCGCTACCAATACGCCATCACCTGGTTTTACTTCTGGGCCATATCCCTTTGGTAGTCTTAGTTTATTAGCGTCAACTTCGTCGATGATATCGAACTTGTCATTAAAACTAATGTAAGCTGGAACCTTTGAACCGTTGTAAAATTTGTTCACCAAACGAGCATAGGTTATTTCTCTTGTTGTTTGATAGTCTTGATAAGTAAAAAATGCCTGACGGGTCTTATTATTAAGAGAAACTAGCTGCAACGGTTGATTACTAAATTCATAATCGATGATTTGGTCTGCTGAATTCGTATGGGTGAGGATTGTTGTTCCTTTTTTATTATCATGGCGAAGAGTGATTTTGTCTTTAACATTGGTTTCGTCAAGCAGGGGAGTTACCGCCATGAAGTCAATATTCATAATATGGTAACTCATGAAGTGGTCAAAGTTATCCAAACCTAGATTAAAATAACGTTTACCTAAATAGTTGCCATTTTTTTCATAGTAATAGCTATGCGTATCATTTTGGAATTGAACTCTATCGAGTATCTGGCCGCCTGGAGTATATAGAATGTCATTGTCGTACAAATGCTTTTTGACTAAATCAACTTCAACCATTCGAACAGACAAGATTCTATTTGGCGCTTGAAAATCCCAATAATCATGTGAACGATATTGTTTATTTAAGAAGTGATAGTTCAGAGAGAATGCTTTGATAGATCGCGTTTGTTCGTAATGTGCTTTGAGTTTATTAACAAAATCTTCTGTTTCGTTCGCCAATGCATTTATCGAAACCATTGCTAAACATAAACTGACACTGTTTATAAAACCCTTTACATCACCAAGATTGAAATTGAGCTTAGCCATAATTGATTGTTCCTTCTTCCTTAAAATGAAATGCTAACTACTAGAGCAAACTAACATTATTCCGAATAACTGGTCATTAATTACTCGTTAAAAAGCCGGAATTCTAAGTTCAATTACGCTACACGGAGTTGGTGTAATATAGAACTGCTATTTGTTAATGCTTTGATGGAGTTATCTATGTTAAGTTATTTGTGAAGTGGACATTTAATAAGAATAACAATCGCTTGGTAAGGGCGTGTCTAAATTTGAGTCTTATTGAATACGTATAGAATGATACGTTAATTGGATGTTTGTGCTTAATTCGGGAAACACAAGCCATATTGGATTTAAGAAAGTCATGGAAAATATAGATTTAGTTGATTTAACAAGAGCAAACTTTTTGATTCAAAAGGATAATTCTGTTCAACCAGTTGAAATGGCGCCTGGGGCTGTAAATGATTTAAGAGGAATGACAGTTGGTTTAGTGACAATGGAGACTAGCCCGCCGCATAATGGTGAGCGACATAACGATGGGGATGAAATACTTATTGTGGTAAGTGGCAAAGTTTCGATGGAATCTGATTCAAACCCTAAATCTAATATAGAAATGAGCGCTGGTGACTCATGCATCATACGAAAAGGAGAGTGGCATAAAGTCCACGTTATCGAGAAGGCTCAACTCGTTTACATCACGCCAAGTGCTAACAATGAACATAGATTTTAATGTTCATTTTTGAGTCATTAATTATTACAAAAAATAGCGGGCTACCTTTTGTATCGCGCTGTATTATAAAAAAATTCGTTAGCGTCTAACAAAGATGTTCAACTAACAATCAGCAAGGATGGAATTATATGGTTACGTTAAAATACTACTCAATTTTGTTGCTTACAATTTTATCAATTTGTTCTTCTTCCGCTCTTGCCAATACGGACTCCGAAGCGTCTAACGAGGTTTACCTTGTTGCACAAATTGACATTAAAGACTACCAAGCATATATGAAAAAATATGGAAAGCCAGTTACTCAGCTACTGAGAGATGCCGGAGCCGAAATTCTTGTAGCATCACGTAAAGCTAAGGTTTTGGAAGGTGAATGGACTGGTAACTGGACCGTAATAACAAAGTTTCCGAATGCTGGTTCTGCAAACGCATGGTACAACTCTAAAGAATACCAGTTTTTTAAAAAAATGCGGGTAGAAAAACTCACCAACAGTGGCAATATCATGCTGCTTCCAAGTTTGAACGCTGGTTAAAAAGTTAAGTAGGTGGGCTAAAGGTACAATTTTAAAAGTGTGATTATTTGACAATAAGTGATTGAACAGGGATATGTTTTATGAAAGCAAGGGTAGTTACAGCAGTGATAAGCGCACTTTTGACAGCTAATGCACAGGCTGATTCGGTTGGTCTACATTTAGGTGGCCAATTTTGGCAAAGTAAAGCGACAGGGGTGTTTGGGGAGCAAAATTCACTTGGCGAAGTTGACGCAAAGAAAGAACAACAAAATAGCTATTTTTTTGCTTTAGAACACCCATTTCCTTTATTGCCACATTTACGTATTTCGAAAACATCGCTTGATACTTCAAACCAGACGAGTTCAACGTTAGATTACAGTGATGACACAGAAACTGCTCATGTTGATGTGCATGTTGATCGGGTTATAGATGCGAGTTTCAACGTCCGTTATATAGATTACACCCTATACTACCAACTCTTTGATAATGGCCTATTCTCATTTGATTTAGGTTTAACTGCCAGAGACTTTGGCGGCGCGGTCTCACTTACAGCGACTGACGACATTGTTACCACTACTCGTGATTTTATCTGGGATGGAGAAGATCACGACGATCATGACTACCATAATATTATAGAAACTAGCCAATCCGTTAACTCGAACAAGATAAAACCTAACGAAATAGAACCTATGTTGTATGTGGCAACAAACATTGTCTTGCCGATGTCGGGATTAAGTATGTTCGTGCAAGGAGACGTACTTTTGGCTGGCGAAGGTTCACACTACGACTATCAATTTGGTTTGAACTACAACGTAATTAAAAATAGGAAGGTAGACATTGATTTACTGCTTGGTTATCGAGAGGTGAATATGGATTTCGAAGATTTAAGTCGTTTGCACACTGGCATTGAATTCAAGGGCGCTTTTGTAGGAGTCGTTGCACATTTTTAGCGATTATTGTTTTAGAATTGGATTAATCTTATTAGTCACTATTTCTGTTTCTTCGTGTGTAGTGACCAAGCAAACAGGGTGTACAGAATATTATGCTCTTGAAAGAGGCAAGCAATTGATTAAAGAAAAATTCCCTCGTTCTTATAGCCAAACGCAACCAATCGAAATTTTTAAAGAGGTAGGCTATTGGCGAATCAGTGGAACTTTACCCCCTCAAGTAGCAGGAGGTGTACCCACGGTTAAGTTGCACATCGATACATGCAACTTACTAGAAATTTCTCATACTCAGTAAGCTAAGTGCTGCACGTTTATGGGTCTTAATTGTTTGGTTCTACTCAGTACTAATGCTAATTTTGATGGTTGTTTTTTTTTAAATGCAGTTAAATAGTGGGGCAAAACTAAAACTAATCATGAAAGTATTTGAAGCAAATGATGAATTTAGGCATCAATTAAATCAGTTTTATTCTCAGCAAGGTTACCATGGTGCTTGGGAAGCAACCGAACGTGCGTTTATTTGCGTTGAAAATGATCAAATCGTGGGGGCAGTTAAAGTAGAGCTGATTAACGATGTCAGTATTTTGCGAGGTATGTATGTCTCGGAAAGTTATCAGAACCAAGGTATCGGCACTAGATTATTACAGTTAATTGAACCCGTATTAAACAAACATACCGGTTATTGTATGCCACTGGAACATGCAGCGGATTTTTATAAAAAAATTGGGTTTACGGAGGTAAGTATCAACAAATATCCAGATTTTCTGAAAGCGCGTTGTTTAGGCTACATTGACGCTGGCTATAAAATTAAGACAATGATAAGAGAACGCTTAAATTAGTGCATTATTACTCTCTAAGTTAAAAACACGTTGTTTTTCCTATATATATGCTTTTAACTTACTCAAAGAGAATATCTAATGAGTCGATATACTAAACGTTTGTCGCTCATTCTACATGTGGAGAAATTATGAAAATTTCGGGAAAATTTGATGTATCACTAAACCCAATGGATACATACGCAACAAGCGTTGATAGCTCTCAGTTATGCCGTATGTCTATTGACAAACAATTTCATGGTGATTTATCAGCAGAGAGTAAGGGAGAAATGCTTAGTGTTTTGACCCAAGTGCAAGGTTCAGCGGGATATGTTGCGATTGAACAAGTAGTTGGGACGTTAGTTGGAAAGCAAGGATCTTTTGTTTTGCAACACTACGGTGTGATGGCTGATGGTACAGATCGACTTATACTTGAAGTGGTTCCTAATTCTGCCACAAATGAGCTAATTGGCTTATCAGGCACAATGGCGATCCGCATTGAAAACGGACAGCATTTTTACGACTTTGATTTCACACTGGACTAGCACTATGGTGAACCTCAAAGGTTTTGCGTAAGCTCAACTATATTATGTGCTAAATAACTGGCTCGGTTTGTATGAAAAACCAAACGTTATGTCGAATATTAGTCGTATGGGGGATGGTATGTTTATTATCACCATTAGCCGCATTGATACATTATCCCGACATTTCAATATCTATCGCAAAATCAGTTGATACAGTTGAGCAAGTCATCAATGAAGAGACAGTGCTTAATAATGAGACCTTAAATAACGCGGCAAAGGCCTTACAGAGGATTGTCGCTAATCATCAAGCGATGAAAAAACATAGTGGCTGGAGTTTTAAGCTATTAAGTGCTGTGAGTATTTTATCTGCATTTATTAGCTTTTATATTGTATTTAGGCTTAAAAGTTCAGTGAACAATTGAGTCTATGCAGCGCAAACTCTGTTAATCAGTGAATAAATAAAAATAGCCCAACAAAGGGCTATTTAAATTTTTGCGCTCATCATATCTACTCAGTGCTATTTGCCACCGTTAGCAATGATTTGGCGAGCGATTTCATCTGCTACTACCGCAGTTGGTTTACCTTGTTCGTCTGCTTTTTGGAAAACGTCAATCAAAGTATCGTAGATTTCTTCTACCTTCTTCGTTGCCTTTTCGGGGCAGTAGTCGTCTTCGAAAGAAATATTGATAATACCACCAGCGTTAATCACATAATCAGGTGCATATAAGATGTCTGCGTCTAATAATGCTTGGCCATGGCGTGCTTCGGCTAATTGGTTGTTAGCACAACCCGCGATGATCTTGGCTTTTAATCGGCCAATTGTACTATCGTTAATTGTTGCGCCCAGTGCACACGGCGCGTAAATATCTACGTCTTGATCGTAGATTTCGTCTAAGCCAACAATTTCAGCGCCAAATTCTGTGGCCACTTTATCAAGCGCTTGTTGATTTAAGTCAGTCACTACCAGTTTAGCGCCTGCTTTATGCAGGTGTTCGCATAGGTAGTATCCGACACTGCCTAAACCTTGAATAGAAACTTTCAAACCTTCTAAATCGTCTCTGCCAAACTTATGTTTTACAGATGCTTTAATACCTAAAAATGTACCAAGCGCCGTGAACGGTGCAGGGTTACCACTCTTACCTTCAGTACCTGTAACAAATGGCGTAACCGTATTTACAATGGCAATGTCACCTGTGGTGATATTTACATCTTCAGCACTTAAGTAGCGGCCATTTAAGCCATTTAGTGCATTACCAAATGCTTTAAATAATGCTTCAGATTTAATGGTTTTTGCATCACCAATAATAACTGATTTTCCGCCGCCCATTTTTAGGCCTGCCATTGCGTTTTTATATGTCATACCTTTAGACAAGCGCAGGGCGTCTACAAGCGCTTCTTCGTCTGAAGCATAATCCCAAAGTCGACAACCACCTACAGCAGCCCCCAATTTGGTACTGTGTACGGCAATAATAGCTTTTAAACCTGATTTTTCATCACTACAGAATACGACCTGTTCATGATCGTCAAAATCTACTAAATCAAAAAATGCCACGGTATTTCCTCTTAGATAAAAAGCGGGCGTTCATTGTTGGATTATTATGTTGAACGTTTGCTGTAATAAATTGCAAGGCACAATAGCATTAAGGATTCAATGGCGCTAGTCAATCTGTGATTAATTTAACCGTGAAAGTGTTAACAAAAACATACAATTTTTGTGTCAATTTAACGCTACTAACGAATAAAAAGTTGTACGTATGTTAATGATATTTAATGATTAAGTAGATAGTTGGTATCTTCAATATCCAAGTTGTTAATTCGGCAAGACATACGTTGTCTAGGAATACCCGCTTCCATAAACACAGCACCAGACGGAGTAAAGTTATGTTTTCTATAATAATCAACAGCTTCGAGGCTGCTTATAATAAACACTTCGTCGAGTTGTAGCTCTTTGGCAATTTTAATTAAGCCGCTAAAAATGATTCGATCGATATGTTGATCTCGAAAGTTCATTACAACGGCTATGCGGCTAATTTCGCCAGAAGGCATGATGCGACCAGTCGCGATTGGTTCTTGTGTTGAATCGTCACATACCAACATGTGATAGGCTTTTCGATCATTACGATCAAATTCAATACTTCGAGGAATGCGCCATTCGCAAATAAACACTTTTTCCCTGATGTTCTTCAGTAAGGGAGCTGCCTGCTCCCAATCAACCCGACTGACGCTGAACGACATGACTACTATTCAATATACCAATAACCCTTATTTAAAACATTAGTTAACAACTGGGTGTTTTTCAAACAGGTGGAGAAACTTTTTGCCTCTTTGGTAGTCAAAATATCTTGCCGCGCTAATCGCTTGCCAAATTCCAGTGTTAAATCATTTAATTGGAATTCGTCGCCATTAATAAATAAATGTTGCTCAGTCGCTGCTGTAATTAGGGCTTTAATGCCGGATACAGGGGAGAATTGAATTTCATCGTTATCGAGAAATTCTGTGACTTGCTCAACAGTAAACGGTTCCATAGGAATTAACAATTCCAGCGCATGGTGGCTTTGTGTTAAATATCTGGCGATAAACGAGTTGAATCGTTGCTCGTCGTGAATATTTTCCAGCATGAATGCTTTCAGTTTTTCAATGTCTGTTTGCGTTAACTGCTCGGACTGTGTTGTTGGTGTGCGGCCTTGGTCACCAAAGCGGTTTTCTCCGTGATTTTCATCAATCAATCTATCAGCAAAGCCTGACCATAAATCTTGGCCACTTGGAGCTTGGAAACCGATAGAGAAATTGAGTGAATTCTCAATAGACTCGCCATTATGCGGGTGATTAGGTGGAATATAGAGTAAATCACCAGGATGAGTAACTTCATCAATTATCGGGTTAAATGATGAAACTTGTTTTAAATCAGGGTGGGGTAACAACGTTTGCAAATTGGCGTTCGGTGCGCCTACTTGCCATCGACGTTGGCCTTCCCCTTGTAAAATAAATACGTCATATTGATCTAGATGCGCACCAACACCACCATTCGGCGTTGAAAAACTCACCATTACATCGTCTATACGCCAACGAGGAATAAAACAGAATAACGATATTAGCTGATCAGTTTCACGTGACCAGTTGTTTACGGCTTGTACCAGTAATGTCCAGTTTGCTTCACCGTACTGAGCAAAGTCTTCAAATGGGCCATGAGCTACTTGCCACTGGCCATTCCCGTCATGCGAAACAATGCGAGATTCAATTTCTTGTTCCATTGCTAAACCAGCAAGCTCATCAGCCTCAATCGTGCCTTGAAAATTTGGAATTGCATTACGGATTAACAATGGCTTTTTTTGCCAGTATTCTGACATAAACTGTTCGGGAGTTAGGTCTCCCCATTGAATGCTCTCAATCATATTTTAAAATTCTTTTACTCAATAAATAGATCTGGACTTTTTGATCGTAACCGACAAAAAAGGGGACATTCGCCCCCCTTAGTTCGACTTGCTATTTAGTAGCTTAGTCTAGTTCAGCAATGAACGACACTGCGCGACCAATGTAACCTGCTGGTGTTAGTTCACACAGTTCAGCTTTCACAGACTCTGGTAACTCGAGGTTTTGGATGAATTCACGCATTGATTCACTGTTAACGCGCTTACCACGTGTTAACTCTTTCAATTTTTCGTATGGCTTTTCAATACCGTATCGACGCATTACCGTTTGAATAGGCTCTGCTAAAACTTCCCAATTTTGGTCAAGTTCCGCTAGTAAGTTCTCTTCGTTTACCTGAAGTTTGCTAATACCTTTACGTGTAGCATGGTAAGCAATTAATGAATGACCAAAACCTACACCTAAGTTACGTAGTACGGTTGAGTCAGTTAAGTCACGTTGCCAACGAGAGATAGGTAATTTTTGTGCTAAGTGACCAAATAATGCGTTAGCAATACCTAAGTTACCTTCTGAGTTTTCAAAATCGATTGGGTTAACTTTGTGTGGCATTGTTGACGAGCCAATTTCACCTGCAATTGTTTTTTGTTTGAAGTGGCCTAATGCAATGTAACCCCAAACGTCACGATCAAAGTCAATTAAAATTGTGTTGAAACGTGCAACTGCATCGAAGAATTCTGCGATGTAATCATGCGGTTCAATTTGTGTTGTGAACGCGTTCCATGTAAGACCAAGCGATGTTACAAATTGCTCAGAAAACGCATGCCAGTTTACTTCTGGGTACGCAGAAATGTGTGCGTTGTAGTTACCTACAGCACCGTTGATTTTACCAAGTAATTCAATATTTGCTATTTGATCACGTTGACGCTTTAAACGTACGTAAACGTTTGCCATTTCTTTACCCATAGTACTAGGCGAAGCTGGTTGACCGTGCGTACGACACATCATAGGAATTGATTGATATTCAACAGCTAAACCTTTGATGTCGGCTAGAATGTTGTCAATAAGTGGTAAAAGCACAAGCTCACGACATTCTTTTAACATTAAACCGTGCGAAAGGTTATTGATATCTTCTGACGTACAAGCAAAGTGGATGAATTCCGTAATGGCATTCAATTCAGCATTGTCAGCTACTTTTTCTTTCAAGAAGTATTCAACTGCTTTAACGTCGTGGTTAGTTGTCGCTTCAATCGTTTTAACGCGTAGTGCATCTTCTTCACTAAAATTAGCAACAATAGCGTCTAAAACGGCATTAGCTTCGCTGCTGAAAGCTGGCACTTCGGCGATTTCTGCAGTAGCGGCTAGCTTTTGCAACCATCTAACTTCAACCGTTACACGATACTTGATTAGACCAAATTCACTGAAGATAGGTCGTAACGCTTCGGTCTTGCTGCCATAACGCCCGTCAACTGGTGAAATAGCACTTAATGCTGAAAGTTCCATAGGATTTTCCTAAATTTAGATCAAATTAAAATTAAATTCTTGATAATAGCTCTTGCGCACACTTCACAATTTTTGCACGCGAAAATAAAATGTTTCTGCGTTTTCCGCCAACTTGACGCCACAATACAGTGGAACGCATTCCGGCTAATAACAGTGCACGTATTTTATGCTGATTAGCGGGAACTTTTAGAATCTCTTGGTTGCCCGCGACTTGAATTGGCGTACTGAGCGGGCTGATCACATCACTGTATATACTGGCTAAACTCGCGATCAAAGTATCGCTGGTGATCTCATAATGTGCTAATTGACGTTGGCTTTGGTCAATACGTTGGCCTAGTTCTGCTAATACTTTTGGTTTAGCACTCAAACGGCGTTCAATGCTCATTAGGCTAACTACATATCGCGTGATTTCAGGGTCTTTATTGGTTGACTCGTTGCCTAAATGTGACACCAATGTTTGCAAGCCAATTTTCAAGTTAGCTAAATCACCGCCATACACTTCTAGTGTATTACTTGGAGAGGTATTCATTATGCTATTGAGTAGCATTTCTAAATCTTGCTGATCAACGATGCCACGGCGAGAAAACTTCTGTACCCAATAGGCACATTGGCAAATTGCAGCGAGTGTGATTGTTTGTTCATTCATAATATATCGATAACCAGAACTAGCGGATTAAGGTATTGATAATAGCGCCACCAAGGCAGGTTTCGCCTTGATAAAACACCACAGATTGTCCGGGTGTAACTGAACTTTGCGCTTGTTCAAACATAACGTCGTATTCGCCTTCAATACCTGACTTACTTGGAGAAAGTGTGCAGGGGACATCGTCCTGACGATAACGCGTTTTTACTGTACATTTAATGCTATCTGTTAATGGTTGACGATCAACCAAATGTAATTGATTAGCGATAAGACCTACAGAAAACAATCGTGGATGGTTATGACCTTGACCGACAATGAGGACATTGCGTTTTAAATCTTTGTCTACCACGTACCAAGGCTCATCACCAGCGTTCGCTAAACCACCAATGCGTAGACCTTTACGTTGACCAAGCGTGTGATACATTAAACCATCGTGTTCACCAACGGCTTCGCCTTCAGCTGATTCAATAATGCCCGGTTGTGCAGGTAAGTATTGCTGTAGAAAATCTTTAAATTTACGCTCACCAATGAAACATATGCCTGTGCTGTCTTTCTTATTGTGGGTAATAAGATCAGCATGCTCTGCGATAGCTCTTACTTTTGGTTTTTCAATATGACCAACAGGGAAGAGCGTTTGACCTACTTGCTCGTGGCTCAGTGTGTATAAGAAATAGCTTTGATCTTTGTTATTGTCTTTGCCACGGATCATTGACCATTTACCGTCTTTGTATTCACGGCTAACGTAATGACCTGTTGCAATGTAATCTGCGCCTAAGTCTTCACAGGCAAATTCAAGAAAAGCTTTGAACTTAATTTCTTTGTTACACATGATGTCTGGGTTTGGCGTACGTCCAGCTTTGTATTCAGCGAGGAAGTATTCAAAAACGTTATCCCAGTATTCTGTTGCGAAGTTAATCGTGTGTAGTTTAATGCCTAACTTTTTACATACTTGTTGTGCGTCTTCTAAATCTTGTGCTGCCGCGCAATATTCGTCGGTATCGTCTTCTTCCCAGTTCTTCATAAATAAGCCTTCTACCTGAAAGCCTTGTTGCTGAAGCAAATAAGCAGAAACAGAAGAGTCAACACCACCTGACATACCAACAATCACCTTAATTTCAGTAGGCGAGCGGGTATCTGGGCTGTTTGCACCAATAATGGAAGATAAAGAGATATCGCTAATAGACATTAATACTTCGTAACTTGATAAAAATGGCGCGAAATTATAGCACGGAGTTTAGTCAGGTAGTACCCCTTAAACTCAATGTATTCGATATTAGATATTAGTTTTTAATGTTGATAGCGAGATCTTGTTGCCTGCTAAATAATCGTCAATACATTCAAGCACCATTGGGCTGCGGAGCTGGCTTTTTCGAGCTATCACTTCTTCATATGTTAGCCAATGCGTGGCAATAATATCACTGTCATTGGGTGATGTTGCGGGTGGTGCTTCAAAATGAACGACAAAGCAGAAGCGCAAGTAGTAGAGTGAAAGATCAGGGCGGTGAAAATAATAAATACCGCTCAAATACTCAGGTTCTGCGCTAATATTAGTTTCTTCATGAAGCTCGCGCTTTGCGGCGTCTATTAAATTTTCTTTAGCTTCGATGTGGCCAGCGGGTTGATTGAATACGTGCTTACCATTTTCAATTTCTTCAACAAGCAGAAACTTGTCTTGGCAAGTAACTATCGTTGCTACGGTTGTGTTTGGCTTAAATTGTTCATTGCTCATTGAATGACCTATATGCTAAATCTTAAATTACAAAAATTGTTTAGATGTACCGTTTGATTCGTTCACCCTTTATGAGGGAGAACTCTCCGTTGGCGATATTATCTAGCGTGAAATTACCAATGCTGTAGCGAATTAACCTCAGCGTAGGAAAACCGATGTGGGCAGTCATTCGTCGAACCTGACGATTGCGACCTTCTATTATTTTTATTTCTAACCAACTCGTAGGAATATTGGCGCGCTCTCTTATTGGCGGGTTACGTGGCCAAATTGTAGGTTCGGCAATAAGCTTTACCTTAGCTGGCTGTGTCATACCGTCTTTTAGCTCTACACCTTTTCTAAGTTTGGTTAGGCCTTCTTCTGTAGGAGTGCCTTCAACTTGTGCCCAGTACGTTTTTTCTGTTTTCTTTTTGGGATTTGCGAGTTGATGCTGAAGTTTCCCATCATTGGTAAGGAGCAATAATCCTTCGCTGTCACGATCTAAGCGTCCTGCAGCGTAAACGTCGGGAATGTTGATAAAATCTTTCAACGTGGCGCGATTGTTATCGTCGGTAAACTGACTCAATACATCGAATGGTTTATTAAATAGTACGATAATGCGGTTTTTTTCATCTGGTCGTACCTTTGTTGGCTTTTGGCTGTGAAGGCGTGATTTTGCGCTGTTGCGTTTAAATGTCACCTTTTCTTGCCTTTTTCTGTTTGTGTTAGTTTTCATTGGGCTATTTTAAAGTGTTATGAATTCCTATACTATGCGCGCGCAAAAAAAATTTTTGATTAATTGCATATAAATAATTTCTCGCTGATTATTTATTCAATAGTTGATCATTGCTAAAACTAATAGGACTCAAAATGACCACAGATTCTTCTAAAATCATTTACACCATCACTGATGAAGCGCCAGCATTGGCTACACATTCATTATTGCCAATCATTCAAGCGTTTACTGCTTCATCTGGTATTGACGTTGAAACACGCGATATTTCGTTAGCTGGTCGTATTATTGCAAACTTTCCAAAGTACTTAACTGAAGAACAACGCATTGGTGATGCATTGGCTGAGTTAGGCGAATTAGCGAAAACACCTGAAGCAAACATTATTAAGTTACCTAATATCAGTGCTTCAATTCCGCAGTTACAAGCGACAATTAAAGAATTACAGGCAAAAGGTTATGACTTACCTGATTACCCTGAAGAGCCGCAAAACGAAGCTGAAGAATCAATTAAGTTAACCTATGCCAAAGTTTTAGGCTCAGCAGTAAATCCTGTATTACGTGAAGGAAACTCAGATCGTCGTGCACCAGGTGCTGTTAAAAACTATGCTAAGAAAAATCCGCATTCAATGGGGGCTTGGTCAAAAGACTCTAAATCCCATGTTGCTCACATGAGCCGCGGTGATTTCTACGGCAGTGAAAAATCTATGACCGTTGATGGTGCTACAGATATTCGTATCGAATATGTGGATACTGCTGGCAATGTTAGCGTATTAAAAGAAAAAGTTGCTTTAGAAGATAAAGAAGTTATCGACGCATCGGTAATGAGCAAAAAAGCCTTAGTTGAGTTCTTTGAAGCTGAAACTGCCAAAGCAAAAGAAGAAGACGTACTATTGTCTCTTCATATGAAAGCTACCATGATGAAGGTATCTGATCCGGTAATTTTTGGTCACGCAGTTAAAGTTTATTACAAAGATGTTTTTGCGAAACACGCTGCAATTTTTGAACAACTAGGTGTAGATGTTAACAATGGTATTGGTGATGTTTACGCTAAAATTGACCGTTTACCTGCGCAGCAGAAAGCAGAAATTGAAGCAGACTTACAAGCGGTATATGAAACACAACCTCCTTTAGCGATGGTTGATTCAGATCGCGGTATTACTAACTTACATGTTCCAAGTGATGTGATCATTGATGCTTCTATGCCAGCAGCACTTCGTGCTTCAGGTCAAATGTGGGGACCAGATGGTAAGCAAAAAGACACCAAGTTTATGATCCCTGATCGTAATTACGCGGGTGTTTTCTCTGCAGTAGTTGATTATTGCCGCGAAAACGGTGCTTTTGATCCAACTACTATGGGTACCGTGCCTAACGTTGGTTTGATGGCGAAAAAAGCGGAAGAGTACGGTTCACACGACAAAACTTTCATGGCAAAAGGTGAAGGCGTAATTCGTGCAGTAAATATTGCTACAGGTGACGTATTACTTTCTCAGGATGTTGCTGAGGGTGATATCTTCCGTATGTGTCAAACTAAAGATGCACCGATTCAAGACTGGGTTAAACTAGCGGTTACTCGCTCTCGTTTGTCGAACACGCCAGCGGTATTCTGGTTAGATGAAAACCGTGCACACGATGCTGAAATTATCAAGAAGGTGAATGCTTATTTGCCTAACCATGATACAGACGGCTTGGATTTACGCATTCTTGCGCCAACAGAAGCTTGTAAGCATACGCTAGAACGCTGTGGTAAAGGTCTAGACACTATCTCTGTAACTGGTAACGTGTTACGTGATTACAATACTGATTTGTTCCCAATTTTAGAACTTGGTACGAGTGCGAAAATGCTTTCAATTGTACCGCTAATGAATGGTGGTGGCTTATTTGAAACAGGTGCAGGTGGTTCAGCACCTAAGCACGTTCAGCAGTTTGAAAAAGAAAACCACTTACGTTGGGATTCGTTAGGTGAGTTCTTGGCGCTTGCTGCTTCACTTGAACATCTAAGCAATTCTAAAGGTAACAGCAAAGCAAAAGTTTTAGCTGATACACTAGATGCTGCAACTGGTAAGTTCTTAGATGCTAATAAATCGCCTTCACGTAAAGTGGGTGAATTAGATAACCGTGGCAGCCACTTCTATCTTGCTATGTATTGGGCACAAGCACTTGCTGAGCAAACAGATGACGAAGAATTGAGAACAGCATTCACTGCCGTTGCTCAAGCGTTAACTAAGCAAGAAGCTAAGATTGTTGAAGAGTTAAACAATGCGCAAGGTCCTTCTATGGATATTGGCGGTTACTATTTCCCAGCGCCAGAGCTTGCTGCGAAAGCGATGCGTCCAAGTGAAACATTCAACACTATCTTATCGAGTCTTTTATAAGATTTAGTGATAGGGGAGTCTAACTTATTGGTTAGACAACGTGAAAATTTAAAAGCCAGTTGTTAGCAATAACAACTGGCTTTTTTGTTTGAGCAAACAATGTTGTATTAACTACTACTAATTCGTGTAAGGGGATGGCGTATACTTATGTAATACCAAGTGAAATAAATATTTGACCAGTTCAGAGCTATGTCAGGGAAGTTAGAACAAAGCAAATTGATGTAGTTGTAGTCATTCTCCATCAAAGAAATTTGTGAAGTTATCACTTTTCTGACAAGCTCCCAAGGGCGAGTTTAAAAGGCTTAGATGCGGCGTTATTGATTTTAACAAGGTTCCTACATGGATGTAGGATATTAGGGCAACGCAGGACGCAGTTGCCGAGAATAACCATTCTTTCAATCAATGCCTTGTCTCTAAGCCTTTTAACTCTCGCTGAATGATCAAATATTTAATTCAATTGGTACAAAATATCAGAAGGGAGTTTACGCATGTATTATTATGCTTATGGTTCGAATATGTCCATTAAACGAATTCAGGCAAGAATTGATACGAAGCCAGTCCCAGGCATTTTTAAATTATCAGATCATCGTTTAGTGTTTAACAAAGCGGGAATTGATGGATCAGCAAAAGCAAATGTGGTGTCAATGCAGGGCGATTGCGTGTATGGCAAGTTGTTTGTACTTTCGGACGCCAACAAATCAATTCTAGATGAGGTCGAAGGTGATGGATACGTTAGTCATCAAATAACGGTAAGCAACAACGAAGGCGAATGTAAACAGGCATATTGCTATATTGGAGTTAAGCTAGACAACGACATATTACCGTTTGATTGGTATCTGATGCATATAATCAAAGGTGCGTCTGAGGCGGGGCTGCCAACAGAGTACATTGAACGTTTGAGAAGTGTTCAAACGCTGGTAGACTTAAACGAACAACGAAGAGCACGTGAACTAGCAATTTATACATGAGAATACACGCCAAAAAATTTCCACTACTGCTCGCCGCTTGTTATCATTTGCGTCCAATAATTAATAACAAGTAGATATAGTTACATGAATTCCGTCATAGAAGTTTTCTGGCGTTTTTTAATGCTAGGGTGTGTAAGTTTTGGTGGACCAGTTGCGCACATTGGCTACTTTCAACAAACCTTTGTCAAAAAACTTAAGTGGATAGACGAATTTGAATATGGCCAACTGGTTGGGTTGAGCCAATTTTTACCTGGGCCTGGTTCTAGTCAGGTAGGTTTTGCTTTAGGGTTAAAAAGAGCAGGACTGTTAGGTGGTATTGCGGCCTTTTTAGGCTTTACGCTTCCATCGTTTGTCTTGTTATGGCTACTTTCATATAGTGGGCTTGAACAGTCTGAGAATTTGCTGCTATATGGCGCAGTTACAGGATTAAAACTTTTTGCGGTAGTGATAGTTGCTGATGCAACATTTAGCATGTTTAAGTCTTTTTGTAGTGAAAGGCTAACAGTTAGTATTGCCGTATTTTCTGCGTTCACTTTATTAGCGATTCCAAGTTTAGGGAGTCAAATCTTGGTGCTCGTTATTGCGGCAGTTGTGGGTGTTAAGTCTTTACAGCCAGCGGATGGTCATAAGCATGGTACACTTCGCATTCATTCGTTTTCACTTGTCATTTTTGCCGTTCTGTTCTTAGTTGGATTTGTACTATTTAAAGAAAATGTGATTTGGCAATTGTTCAGCCAGTTCTATCAAGCGGGTAGTTTAGTATTTGGTGGTGGTCATGTTGTATTACCACTTCTTCAAGAGCTCGTAGGAGAACAACTTTCAACTGACAGGTTCTTACTCGGCTATTCTGCTGCACAAGCGGTACCAGGACCTATGTTCTCCTTTGCCAGCTATTTAGGTGCTGAAATACTACAAGAGATGCCGCTTGTTGGTGCCTTAATTGCGACGCTAGGAATTTTTTTACCGGGTTTTGTGTTGATTTATGCGTTTTATCGATATTGGGACATAGCTGCTTTACCGTCTAATGTGAAAGGCGCCATGATTGGTATAAATGCTGCGGTAGTGGGTATTCTTTTTTCAGCGCTGTATCAACCTGTGTTCATTTCGGCGATAAACTCAGGTACTGACTTGGCAATCGCGTTATTAGGATTTTATGCGTTGAGAGTTGTTCGTGTGCCAATTGCGATTTTAGTGGTAGCTTTTGCGCTAGTCGGCCTTGCACTTGCAATGTAAATAAATATGCTGCGCGAAATTGTAGGGTTTCAATTGGATAGTGAAGAAGAAGGGCAGTGGCTTGCTAAATTAAGTTGCCACCATTTTCGACATATTCGCCACAACCCACCGTGGCAATTAAGACCTTGGACACAATCACAAGAGGGGCGAAGCTCAATGTTAGGAAAGTACTTAACGTGTGTAAAATGTGATGAAGGTAAAGACACTGAATGGTAAATATGGGTTGTTACAGCGTGGGGGAATTTACATATCGTTGGATGGCAATGCACGATGAACTGCTTTGAACTAACAGTATCTTTCAAATATTGATCAATTACTTACGAATGAGTAAAAAGTTTTTTATTAATCTTTGTAATAAAACTGATGATAGTAAGACTAGATATGGAAACGATTACAATAATAAAGACACGGAGTTTATATGACTGTTGATTTGAGTCAACCGATTGAAAGCCAAAATCGTTTGGTTAACATAGATATTATTCGCGGAATCGCGCTACTGGGTATTTTAGTCATGAATATTCAGGCGTTTTCTATGAATTTTGCTGCTTACATGAATCCTACGGTTTATGGTGACCTAAACGGGGCTAATTACTACGTATACTATTTCTCGCATTTATTTGCTGACCAAAAGTTTATGTCGATATTTTCGATGTTATTCGGTGCAGGCATTGTATTAATGGCACAAAATATTGAACGAAAAGGTGGAAGCGCTAAGAAAATCCACTATAAACGAATGTTTATTTTGGCTTTAGTAGGATTGGCGCATGCATACTTGTTGTGGTTTGGTGATATTCTACTCCCTTATGCGATTGCTGGCATGATTGTATTTTTGGCTCGCAATAAGTCGCCTAAGTTCTTGTTAATTACTGGCGCAAGCTTGATTGCAATTTGTGGTTTGTTATTTTGGTCAATCAGCATGGCGGTACCTTTTATGTCAGAGCAAGAGCTAGCTGAAATGATGGCGATGTGGTCACCATCAAAAGAGCTCATTGCTCAAGACATTGCTGCGAATCAAGCCTCTTGGTTGGGACAATCTGAGCAGCGCATTACTATGGCGGCAATGGCACAAGGCAATGTTTTGTTTTACATGCCTCGTGTTTTAGGCTTGATGATGTTTGGTATGGCATTATTTAAGTTAGATTTTTTTGGCGAACGATTCCGTACTAAAACATTGTTCATTATCGGATTAACAGCTTGTGTTATTGCATTGTACTTAAGCGCAACAGGTGTTGAAGGCAGTTTTACTAGAGGTTGGGACCTAACCACTATGTTTACTGAAACTCAATTCAATTACTGGGGCAGTGTAATCATGGCACTGGGATATATGTGTTTACTGGTATGCTTCTGCCGTTCAACAGTATTAGGCAAATTGAAATCTTTGCTTGCCAACGTAGGACGAATGGCGCTAACAAATTATCTATCGCATACGATAATTTGTAGCTTTATCTTTTATGGTTGGGGCTTAGGTTACTACGGTTCGTTTGAGCGTACCGAACAAATTATGCTGGTGATGGCTATTTGGATATTTCAGTTATTCTTCTCTACATTTTGGATGAATAGATACAGATTTGGACCGTTTGAATGGGTATGGCGCAGTTTAACTTATGGCAAGCTCCAGCCGTTAGCTAAGCTTGAAGTTGTAACTAGCTAAGTTTAAATCCTGTATTCATCAATGATTGCGAAAATGCCAGTTAAGTGATTAACTGGCATTTTTTATTGGGAAAAATAATTGTTAAGGGAATTAAGCTATGAATGAATCAAAGTATGAGCAAGTATTGAGCTTTTGGTTTCAAGAGATTGAACCTGAGCAATGGTGGAAGAAAGACGAACACTTTGACCAAATAATAAAAGAACGTTTTGGTGAGTTACATGCACAAGCCGTAAAAGGAGAATTGTTTTCGTGGCGTCGTCATATTCGGGGAAGACTGGCAGAGATTATTATTCTGGATCAGTTTTCGCGCAACATTTTTCGAGATAAGCCGGAGTCATTTGCTTTTGACGGAATGGCTCTGGTTCTAGCACAAGAGGCTGTCGCAACAGGAAAGTGCAATGAATTAACACCAGTTGAGCGTAGCTTCTTATATATGCCTTATATGCATAGTGAATCGTTAGTTATTCATGAAAATGCAGTAAAACTGTTCGCAGACAATGGTATCGAATCTAATTACCAATTTGAATTACAACATAAGGTCATAATTGAACGCTTTGGCCGCTACCCACATCGCAATGCTATTTTAGGGCGTGAGTCTACGGAAGAAGAATTGACATTTTTACAACAACCTAATTCTTCGTTTTAAGCATATACTTAGTAAGTGATGTGATGTAAATCATTTGGGTGTGTATGCTTAAAGTCATACTCTTGATAGTTGTTTGCCTAATAAAAACTGTAGCTGCTCAGGACAAAGTAACTGTCTTTAGTGAGTCTTGGCCGCCATTTATTTACCATAAAGAAGGCAGGATTATAGGCTTAGTAACCGAAAAGGTTGTTGAAATATTAGAAATATCTGAATTTGATTACCAAATTAAGCTACTTCCTTGGGCGCGTAGTTATCAGCTAGCGCGTTCTACACCCAATACACTAATTTTTTCTATCTTTCGTTCACCAGAAAGAGAAGCGTTGTTTCATTGGTATTGCCCACTAATGCCTGCAGAGCAAGGCTTTTTATTTCGTTTGGCTAAAAATCCTTATTACCTAAAGTCTCTAGCAGACATCCGACAGTATAGAATTGGTGTGATGCGTGAAGATCTTTCACATCAATTTTTAAGAGATAAAGGCTTCATTGAACGGGTGAATCTTGATTTGTCGGCCGATGAAGACATAAACATCAAAAAGTTACTTAACGGGCGTGTTGATTTTGTAGTGCAATCTCCCAGCGCAATAAAGTATAGATTAAATGCACTTGGATTGTCGGCCGATACGGTTGTCGCCGAACGAGAGCTTATGCCGGGAAATAGACAACAACATTGTTTGGCGTTAAATATTAACTCTGATCCAGTTCTCGTTAAACGTATGAAATCGGCATTTGAGCTTTGGTTAAAACAACAAAACACTCAACACTAAACACATCATAAAGACGCCTTCATTAGGATTGTGTATGAGCACTGTTAGACAAAATCTCGTGAATACGATTGTAATTCAGAATTTAACTCTATCATTTTATGTAACTTTTCAGAATATTGACTAATATAAAACATGAGTTAATCGTATTACATTGATCACAGTCAATTCAGTTCGTTCATTTTACTGTTAACTTAATTAGTAATTAGTGCCAAATATTTTTAATAACAATTGGCATGGCAAAAAACGCTTAACCAGGGAAAGCATATGATTACTCCATTTAAGACGAAACAAACGATTTGTGCAGTTGCAATTGCTTCTGTTGTTCTTCCACTTCATGCCGAACAAGTTAATAGTTTTGGTGATATGTTTGCAAAATCAAACATTGATGTAAATCTACGCTATCGCTATGAAACTGTTGATCAAGATAATAAGGACAAAGATGCAAAAGCGTCGACATTAAAAACGCGACTCACTTGGCAAAGTGCAGTATTTAACAACTTTTCGACATTCATTGAAGTTGATAATGTTACGGTGATTGGGGCAGGAGATTACAACGACACTCACAATGGCAAGACTGAGTACCCAGTAATTGCTGACCCTAAAGGAACTGATCTAAACCAATTTTTTCTCAAATACCAAGGTGAGAAGGGATCGTTCACAGGTGGTAGGCAACGAATATTGCATAACAACCAACGCTTTGTTGGTGGCGTAGGCTGGCGACAAAATGAACAAACTTACGATGGTGTACGCTTAAATTTCAACATGCGTGAAAATGTTAGCTTTGATTATAGTTATGTTGTGAATGTGAATCGTATTTTCGGGCCAAATGACGGTGCACAGCCAGCTGATTGGCAGGGAGATTTCCATTTAATCAATAGCAAATGGAAACTCGCGAAAAAACACAAAGTGTCAGCTTTCGCTTACTTAATGAACAACGAAAGTAATTTTGCGGCATCTAGTAATACGGTTGGTGTTGATTATTCGGGTGATTTTGATGTGTTTGTTGCCAATGTTAGCTACGCTGTGCAGTCAGACGCGGGTGACAACATGAATGATTATTCGGCTGATTACTATAAAGCAGAGTTTGTAGCAGGTCTTGAAAACCTAAAACTAATTGCTGGGATTGAAGTGTTGGGAAGTGATAATGATGTAGGCTTTGCGACACCGTTAGCGACATTGCACGCATTCCAAGGGTTTGCCGATCAGTTCCTTTCTACACCAGCCAATGGTATTGAGGATTTCTACGTCACGGCAAAAACCAAATTTAAGGATGTAAACTTTACACTAACATACCACGATTTTAGTTCTAGCAAGGGCAGCATTAATTATGGCAGTGAGATTGATTTGACCGCGGCTTTCGCTGTTACTAAGAAAATTGGTGGTTTGGTTAAATTTGCAAGCTACGACGCAGATGAACACAATACCGATACAACCAAAATATGGCTAATGGGAACATTCAAGTTCTAGAAGTTGTGTCAAAGCGGTATTTAGCTTGGATAAATACCGCTTAATGATTGACTAAATCTGCTATGAATTTAGCGGTTTCAGCAGGTTGTTCCATAGGAAAACAGTGTCGTTTACCAAACTTGTGGACTCTGATACCGCTATTGAGACGCAGTGCTTTATTGACTGAAGGTTTGATAAAAGGATAACTTTTTTGCGCTGTCACTATATCAACCTTTACACCTACTTTTTTAATCTTACTCCAGAGCCCGCGCGGATAACTACCAAAAATCTCACCCTCCCACTGAGGGTTGCACGCCAGTTTTACCCCCTCTTTCATTTTTATTGTTGCTGATTGACAAAAATCCTCTAATGCTTGTGCATGCCAGTGACGGTAAAGCGATTTTTCTGATAAGTATTGCTTCATCTGTTCAATACTATGCCAATATGACTGACGATTAACGACGGCTTTTACTAACGGGGAGTGCGGCCACAGGTGGGTCTTTCTTAAGATTTTTTGAAAAGTCATCACCGGCCGATTGAAAATTGGTGGGTCTAGCAATATGACGCGTTGAAAATACTTTGGGTGCTGGGCTGCCGCCATTAGCGTTAAAACACCGCCTAAAGAATGTCCTATGCCAATAATGCGGCCGTGCTTTTCGATAGACATTTGAGTTGAAACTGATTGGTAGACTGCTGAGGCCATTTCTTGCCAATCAGGCATGCGGTGTTTAGGTTGCTGAGAGTTACCATGGCCCGGTAAGTCAGTTATGCATGTTGACCAAGAGGTGGGTAAATTCTTTGCCATTTCACTAAGTGTAAGTCCTGAAAACCCCGTACCGTGCAACAAATGAATACGATGACTTTCATTTTCTGCCTGATATAAATAACCTGAGAGTGTATATCCATAGGGCGTTGGTTGTTGCCATGGTTGGAAAATGCGGTCGAGAGAATTTGAAGTACTCATTTTAAAATCAAACACTTGTTTTAATGCATTGCAAGTTTACGGGAATAACGGCGATAAATCTATGGAAAATTGACAAGAGTTAAGCGAGTGTATAGATGAAAAGTACAAATAGCTACCAGCTTAATTTCTATGCTGATAGCTAAATTTTTTATGATTGTGTTTACTGACTCGTTGCCTGTAAACGGCTTTGATCAAATAGTCTTACATTAGACAATTGATATGGTGGAGTTACGTTAGCTGATGACAGAATTGTCTTATCGAATTTCAGCGTTAACTCATGCTGACCAGGTGTTAGGTAGTATGCGGAACGACTAAGCATGACAGCCTTATTACCTTCTCCTTGACGATTACCTGAAACAACAGCGCTAACTTCATATCGACCTTCACTAGCAACGTTAATTTCAAAAGTCGCGCCGTCGCTATCTACCTTAGGCGCATTTACGAATTCAGCCGTTGGTTTGGTATAAGCGAAAGCAATTTTATTGTTTCGCATAATTTCCTTACCCGCTAAATAGCTTGTAGTTTGAATGTGGAGTTCATGTAATGCACCTGGAATGTGTTCTTCGGCGGTACTTTCTGGCACTTTGATAAATAGTCCCTGTTTTCCGTAGTTTATGCTAACTGTTTGAGCTTCACCTGTTGGATATTTAATTGTAGCTTTGCGTAGTTGCTTGGCTTTTTGCTCTGCGTTAGTTGTATTGAGGTTATGCTCATTTTTGAGACTTATTTTAAAAGGTATTACATCACCTTCAAAATATGATTGTTTATCTAGTTCCATTACGGCTTTGTATGGAGAATGCTTTTCTTTTACGTTGATAATGAAACGTTCATCTTTTAAGAGCGATTGATTGACTGCGATTTTATATTTACCTGCAGCTAATTTGTCGCTAAGAGTAAGTGCGCTGCTATTTGGGAACATATTCGCAGTGGCCAATTGTTCTGCTGAAACAGTACTCTTAAACGGAGAGTGTACGACGTTACTGTGATGAAACAACTGCACAACATCGGGCAAAATATGTTGCGTATTATCGTGGATTGATCGTTTCTTACCTGAAATGCGAATGAGTGCATTTTTGGCAGAAATATTTATGGGTACACCTTTGTTGAGATCTTCACCTGTTACTTCGAGCCAGTATTCGTCGCTAACGTCGAGATACTTTGATTGATTCGAATCTGCCAACAGCGTCTGACTGATAGGAGAGCTAAAGTGGACAGTTGCTTTGTCTATTCGTTTTTCAGGCAATGGTAAAGTATGAAGTGTTAAATTGCTTGCATTGAGCAATAAAGGATTCATTGCCATGAGCGTTAATGCAATACTTTGTGACTTTTTATTAAATAGCTTATTCATTTTAGAGTCCTTATATGTCGTCACGAATTATAGTGTGCAAATTAAAACAGTCTCGTCTACTTTGCTGATGACTGAGCGGTTCACTGCCTCGTGTACGTTGTTTATCTTTGAACCAAGTCACGCCTGCAGCCTGTTGTGATGAACAATTTAAGAAGCCGTCGGAACATGAATCTAACCAGTTTTGAGTAGTTTCAAGTGCTACTTGATATTGGTAGCCAGCGCAATAGCTATCTCCATCCCAAAAGGCTGAATCAACGTCAGATCCTACTATCGTTTTAAACGTAGCTGGCAGTGAAGGTCTGCCATTCGTTCCATGTAACCAATTTTGATTATAATAATTCATCCAACTTACTTGTTGTTGGGTTACCGCATCGGAATCGTAGCCCAGTAACCAACCCAATGATGTCTCAAAAACGTTTCCTTGCTTAACTGCGTCGGCCAATGGTGTGCCTGCACTTGATGGAGCAATGGCGATTACCTTGGCTGTCTTATTAATGATGTTAGGATATCGACTATCGTAAGTTGGATTAGATAAGATCCAGCGTACTACGTTTCCTCCGTTAGAGTGGGTTATCATAGTAAGTCGAGATATTTGCTTGTGATTGATGAAATTCGTTAATTGCTCTGCTAAACATCCCGCCGCTTGATCGTCCCACATGAACTGGTCGAAGTCGCAATTAATAACGGTGTATCGGCTATTGTCAGTGAGCCCAGAACGAATCGTATTAACAAAATTAGGATTCCAATAATCGTTATAGGCATCTGTTTGCTTACCCGTGCCATGAATAAAGGCAATGCCATCATTTGCGATAACTTGAGTCGCTATTGATGGCAATAGAGCTAGGCATGTCATTATTAGGAAGTTGCTATTCTTTTTCTTCTTCATTTCTTTCCCTTCTATTGTTGTAATAATTGGTCACACCTCTGTGGTCTTACCATCAGGGTGTTTAACATTTTTATAACAGTAATTGACGCTTTTGCAAGCTTATAAAGTCGAAAAAATGAAGTAATTTTACGGTGTTATTTTACTTGTGTATTAAGTGAAAGCTCTAAACTTGATGTTAGCGCTCAGCTGTCCTAATTTGCCTAATACCTAAATATTAACGGCGTGTTTGAAAAATTTGTTTTTGCTTGTATGGCTAAGATAGTCTCTTAGGTTGTATCTAGATAGAACATGCGTGGGTTCTTATAACTGTTTGAAAAAACTGGATATATATGAGGTTTTTTTTGTTGGTTTGATGATGTTTGGTATCTTATGTTTGATTAATTCGTTGAAATTAAGAACAAAAATCTGAGCGTACAAATGTTCACATTTGTATTTTTAACATATTTTTGAACGGTTAATCGTTAGTTTATTTCGGTGGTGTTAAATATTAAATTCAACAGTACTCCAAAAACTTTTTCCAGTGATTTTTCCTTTCCATCCTTTAAGCAATAATTCTTTTGCAATTAACATATTTGTTACAATATGACCGAATACCGCGACTCTTTCTTGGGTTTTAGCTAGTTCAGCCAGCGACTCTGCAGCCAACTTTGCTCGATGTTTGCCGCTCTTGTACGATTCAACATGGCCGTGAATACCTAAGTACCACAATATTCCATTTAAGATGATCCAAGCATAGGCGCTGATAATGAGCGGAATCTTAACTTGTGGGACATCCATTTCTCTCAGCTTATCTAACACTAAGTCGGGCTCTTTGCCTGAACAAAGTCCGGCTGAGTGTATTGCACGCGGGAGATCGCTTGAAACAACAAAATATTCCTTTACGCGATCTTTTAAACTAAGAGGTGGTTCGCTATCGTTACTAACATTGGAAGCATTGTAGTCCTCTATCCATTTGGCAAACCCTTCTGCGGATAGCCATTTGTTTACTGCACTTTGTGGTTTACCGTGTCTTATTAGTATTATTTCCATGACATTACTCCTTTAACAACTCTAATTTTTCTCTATGAATCTATTACCTATGTTTTGAATGTTGGATGGGTAAGTTTTTGAACCGGAAATGCACGAGTAGTATGAATGCGTTAATAGCAAATCACTTGTTTGAATATATAGTTGTGTTAATACGTGCGAATTATGTTTAGTTAATGAAAACCGCAGAAATGTTATGGTCGACACGATATTATTCAGCGTAACCAAGAGATCAGAATTATGCTTCGCATGCGCTGTCGATATAGTCAACGCTATGCTTTTTTTAGGTGTAATACACCTTTTATGAATTTCCATTTCCCATATCTGCAGCAATTTATTTACAGCGTGGTTTATATGGAGACGTAGTGGCGCAATGTGTATTTACATAGCTACGTCAGTTTTTGTCCAATTGATTTAAAGTTAGTGGGGGATTGTGAAAAGATCAAAAACATTGGGATTTTATAAATAAACGGTATTACACATTGCGAAAATGTGAACTTTTTATCTAAATGATGTCGAAATTTCCAGAGGAAGTTCGTCGTAAGGTAAACGTGTATTAATTTTTAGTCAAAAAATTTAAAACGACAATGCAACAACGCGGCATCACAAAACATGTAGAAAACAGTAGTTTTGTGATGCCGGTATAATAATTACGTTCTGGTTCGAACACGTGCTAGCATCAAGAGTGCAACACCAAAAGCCATTAAAAGTGGTGGCTCTGGTATATCGTGATGGGTATGAATCATGAGTTCAAACGTTGGTAGATCATTTGCATTATTGGTATCAAACATACTCATTAAGTTAAAGATATCAATAAATGAATGAATCTCGTGTGGGCCGAAGCCAAACAACAACCCTTGTATACCACCAAATGAAGTTATGTCGATCATTTGATCTTGAGAATCGCCCCACATTAGCCAGAGTCCAGTGATGTAGCCATCCATTGGAATTCCTAGAAATGGATCTAGCCACCAATCGAGATCTTCAAACCAAAGCTCCCAAGGATCTGGGGGGAGTTGTGGACAACGAATCTCACATACAGTTGGTTGTTGATAAAAATCAAACATCATGGCTTCACCCTGAATGTCAATATCAACAAATATATCAAAGAAGCTATCAGGTGCATTTGGCAACGGAGTGGCAGACACTAATTGTAACTGGACAATTTCAATGTCTATCGGCTCCGGAGGCAGTGGGGCAGGATCACGTACAACAATGGTATCGCACAATGGATCACCGGTTGGTGGACCTTGCATGGCAGCAAAGCATATTTCGTCTCCAATGAGACTTGCTTTACTGGAAAGACTTGCACATACGATGAGTATAGTGCCGAGTAGTTTGACTACTCTGAACATCCTATTCATGACGCGTTCCTCCTCTACTAATGTTAAAGATGAAGGTAAACTTATGAACAATGTAAGTATAAGCATAACTTGTACCTTACGTAGTAAGTTTTTGACTATTCAGCTTAATTTAGAATTTTAATAAAGTTGGATATGAAGAATTGTAAAAACTTCTGACACGGCATCACTGTTTATTACGGTAAAGTAAGATTTTTACGTAGTTGGTGATTCTAGCGAATTATGAGAGTACTTCGAGGGAATGTCTTGAGGGGGGAGCTGCGCGGGTGATCTGATGAAGAATACCCGCACATTGTTCACAAACTCTACTAATTTTGGCGTTCAAGTGCCTTTTTAGCTTGCTTTTCTTGTCGTCTTTTTTCTATAACGTGCTTAATATCACCACCGATGTGTTCTTCACCGCGCATTTTAGCAAGTTCGAGTTGACGCTCGCGCTCTTCGAAACGAGCTTTTTGCTCGTCGCTAATCTTATCGATACATTTTGGACAGCTCACGCCTCGAACATAATGTTCGCTCTGCTTTTCCTCTTCAGTAATCGGCATTCTACATGCAAAACATTGGTCATATTGGCCTTTGTTTAGATCGTGGTCAACAGCGACACGACCGTCAAATACAAAACATTCACCTTCCCACATGGTTTCTTCTTTTGGGACTTCTTCTAAGTATTTCAAGATGCCACCTTCAAGGTGATATACTTCGTCAAAGCCTTGCTCTTTCATGTAGGCAGTTGATTTTTCACAACGAATGCCACCAGTGCAAAACATAGCAACTTTTTTATGTTTGGTGTTGTTTAGATTTTGCTTTACGTAATCAGGAAATTCTCTAAATGTTGTCGTGTTTGGATTGACCGCATTCTTAAACGTACCGATCTCAATTTCATAATCATTACGTGTATCAACAAGTAGTACTTCTGGATCAGATATTAGCGCATTCCAGTCTTTTGGTTTTACGTACGTACCAACAGTCAGTGTGGGATCAATACCTTCTACACCCATAGTAACAATTTCTTTTTTGAGCTTAACCTTTGTACGCTGAAATGGATTTTCATCGTTAAATGAGTTTTTAAATGTAATAGGGTTTAGACGTTCGTCTAATTGTAAGAAGTTAAGTACGTTTTCAATACCAGATTGAGGCCCGGCAATTGTTCCGTTTATACCTTCATTAGCTAGTAGCAGTGTCCCCTTAACATTATTTTCTTCCATAGTTTTTAACAGAGGGGCACGTAGTTCTACGAAGTTTTCGAGACGCACAAACTTATACAGTGCGCATACTGTGATGTTTTTACTCATTTTTAACCTTATCTAGCGGGGTAGGTCGCAAACCTACAGCCAAAATACACTCTTGCTCATGCGCAAGAAAAATTCGTGCGGATTCTACCAAAATCGGACAATCAATTGCAACTTAACGAAGTAAATTGGCTAGTCGTATCAAACTAGTTTGTCTTAGGTCAATTTTGAATTACGTAGAAGATAAATTCTTGTTGTTCTGTTTCATCATTCCTTTCATGCCTAACGCTAGGAGCAAGGAATATAGTCATATTGGTCGCAGTTATGAGTTGATTATTTCGCGTAGTTAAAAATCGTTTAGTACATACATTATTCTGGTGATCAAGTAGACATATATTCGCCAATCCTTTTTCGTCAAGCCAGCCTAAGTGTTGCCCTGATTTTATCGGCCTAAAATTAAAAGTGTCGATATCTTTTCTTAGCGTAACACCAGTGTTACCCTCATCAGCATCACTGAATGATAACTTGCTCGTAGGGTAAAGCATCAACCTCTTGGGGTGTAGTAGGACACTTGCTGAACTTGTCATGTCTACACAGTGAGTGTCTCTTGTTAGAAATTCTAGACCACTAAATGCTACTTCATGGGATTGAGGATCGTCTGGACTTCCAGTGTAAATGGCCAAATTAGTACAGTTAAAATTTAACGTTTGTAATCTGTCTGGCATTTGCTCTGAAAGTACAATGGTTTCAATAAAGTATTGAGCAATGCTCACCGACTCATTATTTAATGTCGTTGCGCAAGCAAATGCGGGGCTATAGCTTGGTGTATTGTGTAAACTAACTACTATGGTTGGATTAACCTCTCGGATTGACGATTCAATCAATTTGGCACGTTTGAATATTCCATGGTTAAATTCCACGCCAAAGCATTGTGTAAGTGCAATTTCATTGGGCAAGTGAGCGTGATTTAGCAATGGCGTTCGTAGCGCAGATTCTACTGAACATAGTATAAATCGTATATTTGCCCTTGGCTTTGTTTCTATTTCTCGTTCTGTTAACCAACGATGAATGGCTATTAGACCGCTAGGTTCATTACCATTTATCAGTGTTATGACGACATATGTTTCGTGCGTATTTTTACCTGTAATATCAATAATAGTGGGGCCAGTTAAAGACAGTAAAAACTGATAGGGATCTGCTTTTAATACACTAGTGTTGGGATCAGTTAATATCGACAGTTCAGTGTAATCAATTTGCATTTTTGCGGCCTTCTATTTCCCAGTATTCCAAGCTTTATAACTAAATCTAACCGTTCAAAATTAGCTAAATGTGTTATGAGCTCTAGTGTTGTTGCAATTTTCTATTACGATTTTGTGCTGTTAACTTTGTATAGCTTGTCATATTCTTAATCTATTGAGTTTGACTAGAATCAATATTTGATAGATTCATCCCGTATTAAGGAGGGGGAATGGATACTTTGGTTGATAAGGTACTTGCACAGGTTGAAAGCGTTGTCATTGGTAAGCCCAATCAAGTGAAACTGGCATTGGCGTGTTTGTTGGCTGAAGGTCACTTGCTTATCGAAGACCTACCTGGGATGGGGAAAACTACGTTAGCACATGTGCTGGCCACAACATTGGGATTAAGTTATCAACGTATTCAGTTTACAAGTGATCTTTTACCTGCTGATGTAATAGGGGTATCTATATTTAACCAAAATAAACACGCATTTGAATTACATCGCGGCCCTATTTTTAATCAAGTCGTGTTGGCCGATGAAATTAACCGTGCTAGTCCTAAAACTCAAAGTGCTTTATTGGAAGCGATGGAAGAGAACAGTGTAAGCATTGACGGCACAACGTATGGGTTGCCTAAGCCTTTTTTTGTTATTGCGACTCAAAACCCTACATATCATGCTGGTACTTTTCCTTTACCAGAATCGCAACTTGATCGTTTTACAATGAGAATATCGTTAGGGTTTCCTGATGTAGAAGCAGAAAAGCGAATTCTACGTAGCAATGCGAACAGTTATGATTCTCTAAAAGCATGTATTTCTGTTGATGAACTCACGTCTATCCAGCAAGCAGTAGCTGATGTTCATGTAGCGGAAGTTATATTTGAATATGTGATCGCATTATTTCAATACAGTAGAGATGGGAGCTTTAAAGTTAATCCTCTTTCACCAAGGGCAGGAAAGGCGCTACTTGCTTCGGCAAAAGCTTGGGCATTCATGCACCTTCGGGATCATGTTTTACCTGAAGACATACAAGCCGTCTTCTCGTCAGTTTGCCTACACCGTCTTCGCCCAACATTGTCATTTGATACGGAGAAAGGAAAGAATGTTGCTCAACAAATTCTCGCGTTGGTTGATACTGTTCAGCCGCTTTCTAAGTGAAGGAAAGGATAACTAATATGTTATCCAACATACGTAAATATTTTAGTGTAAAGTTTGAACGTTGGCTTGCTAGTCGATTACTTCGTGAAAACAAACAAAGGTTGAACAATCGTAATATTTACATTTTTCCTTCCAAGCTAGGAGTAGCTTATATCGGTTTTGTTGTTCTGTTGTTTATTCTAGGGACGAATTACCAAAATAACCTCATTTTGCTGTTTAGCTACATATTAGCTAGTTTCTTTATTACAGTAATGCTACACACGTTTTTTAACTTGTCTGGATTAGAAATAACAGCAGAAGATGAGTATCGACTATTCAGCCAGCAAGAGGGCGATATTAAATTACGTTTATTGTCAGATCGAAACAAAAACGCATTGTCATTTTCATTCGATACTAACGAATATCTTCTAACAGATATTTTACGTGGCAACCACGTAGTGCATGTAGATTATTCGCCTAAGAAGCGTGGGCTGTACAATATTGAACGAATGAAAATAGTTAGCCAATATGCTTTCGGTTTGTTTAATTGTTGGTCTTATCTACAATTTAGCTCTCAAATAATCGCCTATCCTAAACCGATTGAAATTACTCAATCTCAATTTGATCATTTGTTATCACTCGCTAAGCAACATCAAGAAGTATCACCTGCGTCACCGTTGAAGACATCTGGTTACATGCAAGGTGATGATTTTTCGGAGTTGAGACGATATCAAATGGGAGAACCAATTTCTCAAGTTGCGTGGAAAAGTGTAGCTAAAGGTCAACCGTGGATGTCGAAGCATTATGAGAGCGAATCTTCAGATAAATTGGTGTTTTCGTTGAATCAAATTTCTGAACCAAATATAGAAATAAAGCTTGGTATTCTATGTTTTGTATTACTTAGTTTGCAACGAAACCATATAGAGTATGGGTTGAAACTAGATAATGTTGATGTACTGCCCGCAAGTAGTGATGAACATTTGCAGCGTTGCTTAACGTTGCTAGCAGAATACAGTGGTTAAGTTAGCAAGATTAGTTGGGAGTGAGGAACCTATTATGCGATCGCTTAACACACTAAAATTTAGTAGAGAAACCTGGAAACTGGACGGTCGCTTTAGCTCATTTGAATTTCGACTTTTGGTATGTCAGTTGCTAAATTTAGCGTGTTTATTCGAACAATTAAGCTCATGGCTAGTCGGCTATGCACTGGTTAGTTTACTGTGGCAATTTTCGATTGCCTTTAAGTTTCTTAGGACGCCCGTAACACTACTAAAGATTGTATTTGCATTATCTGGTGTGACAATTCTTGCCCTGAGTAGCTTGTCTATGGGCATCTTAATGAGTATGGTTCATTTGCTCTGTTTAGCTTATATTTTAAAGCCACTCGAGCTTAAGAAGCATAACGATAAACAACAAATAAAGCTCTTAAACCTTTTTGTACTTGGTGCTGCGCTAATATTTCAACAGTCATTATCTTTTGCGATAGTGGTATTTTTTCTACTTGTTGTAAACATCACGTTGTTTTCTGATGGTTTCATTACAAATAAAAAGTTTAATGGATTTAAACTTACCGCAGTTTTGTTGGGCCAAAGCTTACCAATGGCTGTACTTCTTTTTGTTGCTTTTCCAAAGCTTGGTCCTTTGTGGCAAATGCCCAATGCTCCCATTGCGCAAGTTGGACTTTCAGATACTGTGAAGATTGGCGACATTGCCAATTTAGCACTGTCAAATGAGTTAGCATTTCGTGTCGAGTTTGAAGATGTTAGACCAAACCCTGGTAGCTTGTATTGGAGAACAATTGTATTAGAAAATTTTGATGGAGTTTCTTGGACTAGACGGGAGCAAGTAAAAAATAGAGGAAAGGGGCCAACAAATTACACTAATGCATTCAAATATTCCGTTTTTGTTGAACCTAATAATCAATATTGGCTTTTTGGTTTAGATACAGCTTGGTTGAGAGACGGTATTTACGGAAAAAACCTCGAAGATTTTACCATACGTAGCCATTCCAAAATTACTAAAACAACAACCTACAGTGTTGTTAGTACACCAAATGAACCGAAAGATCTGACGTTAACGTATCAACAGCGTAATTTGAATTTAATGATTCCAATATCAAGCAATCCAAGGCTGACAGAAGAAGGCCGAAAACTACGAAAATTACATAGTGGTGACGAGGATATTGTTACGGCAGCACTGCAAACATTTAACAAAGAAACTTACCGATATACATTAAAACCTCCGATACTGGCAAACAATAGTTTAGATCAGTTTTACTTTGAGACTAAAGCCGGATTTTGCGAGCATTTTGCCAGTAGTTTTACATATCTTATGAGAGCTGCTGGTGTCCCAGCTCGTGTTGTTGTGGGATATTTAGGTGGCGAGTTTAACAATAGTGGTAATTACTTTAGTGTTTATCAAAGAGACGCCCATGCATGGAGTGAAGTGTGGTTGGCAAGCAAAGGTTGGATCCGTGTTGATCCAACAGCTGCAGTAGATATATCCCGTGTAGAACAAGGAATTTACGGTAGCCTATTTGACGAACAACGCGAGCTTTCTGGCAGTTTAGGGTGGCTTAGCGACATAGTAAACTCACAGTGGGTTAGTAACCTGTCCTCGCTTGTAGATGCTGTAGACTATCAATGGACGAAATGGGTGATAGGCTACAATGCAACAGCACAGATGAAAATTCTCTCAGATTGGTTTGGTGATTACTCGTTGATAAAAATAGCTGTTTTGATGGTCAGTATCCTCGTGGGGACGATTATCTATTTGTTGTTAGTCAACCTTAGTTTCCAACGCAAGCGTCAAACCGTTCACGTAAAATATATGAACAAATTAAGAAAGTTTTTGAAGAAAAAAGGCTGCCCAATTGAGTTGAATGATACAGGGGACTTGTTGATTGAAAAAGCGGCAAATTTTGATGAGCAACTACGCCGACCAGTAGAGGAATTTGTCAATATTTTTAGAAATATTGAATATTGTGATAACGCCTTAAAAACAAAAAGTAATAACTTACAGAAACTAAAAAAGCAGTGGAGAGTTATTAACAGGGGGGTTAGATTTTAATCTGTATTATCAATGCATTATATGAAGTATGTCAGCAGTTATATGGCCATGTAGTTTGCAGGTAATGGTTTTATAAGACTTGTATTAATAAAAATGCCTGCCTAAATTTTAAGGATGAGATCTTAATTTTTGAGCAGGTAGTACGATGGCACAAATTCTTCCAAAAGAGCAATCCCAAATAGATTTATCCAAAGTTTTTTCCATTGTTAGTTATTTAACTGTAGTAGGTTGGTTAGTTGCATTGGTGTTTAATGGAAGAAATCGTTCATGCTTGATTAGCTTTCATCTGCGCCAATCGTTAGGCTTGATTCTAACGGCTGCTTTGTTGTCGTTTATTCCATTAATTGGTTGGCTTCTTAACATTGTCGTATTGTTTTTCTGGCTTATGGCTATATATCGCGCATTTTTAGGCGAGCGCTATTGTGTGCCGATTATTGGCTTTTTTTACCAAGAAAAATTGGCGTTTATTCGATGAGTTGAACGATATTCAGGCAAGCACTTTTCTAAACCAAAATAAAAAATACTAGGTACTGGATTTGTTTACAGTGTTGTGATTAAATTCACTTATTAATCATACTGGAACGTGTTCAATTTTGCTCTATCTATACCCAGCAAATAAGATGGAAAACTTGTTGATACTATTAAGTAAAATTCAACAAGTTTCACCATTGTCTATATTCGATACTGAAGTTATTGTCGTACAAAATGCAGGTATGCAACATTGGCTAAATTTATCTTTAGCCAATATGCGCGGCATTAGCATGAATATTAATTTTTCTTTGCCTGCACAATTTCTATGGAAGTTGCTCAGAGAACTTGCATCTGATGATGATATTCCTGAACAATCACCTTTTGAACGAGAAGTTCTTTCTTGGCGCATCTATGAGTTATTGCGACAACCACTTGTAATCGAAGATGAAGACTTTGCTGCGGTAACACATTATTGGCCTGATAATCGGGAACATGGCTCATCAAATGTTCAAGCCACTGATTATCAGGAAGCTAAATGCTATCAATTGGCCTGTCAGTTGGCAGATATTTATGAGCAGTATTTGATTTTTAGGCCAGAATGGATTGATGCCTGGAGCCAAGGTGAATTTGTTAGTGATTCAACGGATGACAATTTTGTAATAACAGAGGTCTGGCAACGAAAGCTCTGGGTATTGTTAACGAGAGAAATTTCCTATAGCCCACTAAACCTTTTCAAGAGTGCAACGCAAAATATTGAAGCTAAACGCGATTTATTACCAAAGCGTATCTCTTTCTTCGGTATCAATGCAATGGCGCCGATGTGGTTAAAATTTATTGAGGTACTAGGCCAATTTACGCAAGTTCACTTTTTTCATTTAAACCCTTGTTTTGATTATTGGGGGGACATTAAGACCGAGAAACAGGCAATTCGGACGTTATCTAATTGGACTGATGGGTTTGACGATATGTCAGTCAACGTTGGTAACCCATTATTAGCTAATCTTGGTCAGCAAGGTAGAGAGTTTTTAGCACTACTGCAAGATATAGCCACAATCGATGTTAACGCCTTTGAAGAAGTTGACTTTGATGTGAATGAAAACGATGCAGTCGTGAATGAAGTGCCTATTTTGCAAAGTGTGCAGCAGGATATATTGCAACTTAAAGATCAGCGGGAAACACCAACTATACATGTAGATGAGTCAATAGTTGTAACGAGTGCTCATAGTGCACTGCGGGAAGTTCAAGGGTTGCACGATTGGTTGCTACATCAGTTTAATCAAGATCCGACTTTAACACCTAAAGATGTCTTGGTAATGTGCCCAGCGATAGAACAATATGCTCCCTATGTTAATGCGGTATTTTCTCCTGGCTGGCAAGATATAGATGAAAATATACCACCACTCCCTTGCTCTATTGCTGACCGAGTTAGTAAAGACGCTGAACCAATTGTTGCAACATTCATTGAATTGCTACAGATAAATACCTGTCGTTTTGAAGTTAGCAAGATTGTGTCTTGGCTACGATTACCCAATATTCGGCGCAAATTAGCACTGGAAAATGAAGATATTGACAGGCTTGTTGTATGGTTGGATAAAGCAAATATTCACTGGGGAAGAGATCAATTTCACAAAGCAGAATTGTTGGCAAACGATAAGGTATCGCCACAATTTACTTGGCATTATGGTTTACAGCAGCTTATTTTAGGGCTCGCACAGTCGGATCAAGACGCACTCGTTGGCAATCAGTTATTTCTTGCTGACGTAGAAGGGACGTCTGCTGAATTATTAGGAAACCTGATGCTGATGTTAGATAATTTAGCTGTGTTTTCAACGTCACTGCACCAGCAACGAACACCCAGTCAATGGCATGCTTTTTTTATACAATTTATTGAAGACTTCTTTGTTGTAGATGATAGTCAAGGCTTTACTATCGTTTTTAATGCAATCAATGACTTATTAGATTTCACCGAAAACGCTAAATACCAACAAAAGTTGCCACTAAGCGTAGTGCAAGAGTTTCTGTTTACGCATTTTAGCCAGCCGGATCCTGGTCGCCAATTTATGGTGGGACAAGTCACATTTTGCTCAATGTTACCGATGCGTTCAATTCCATTTAAAGTAGTTGCTGTATTAGGTCTTAATGACGGGGAATACCCTAGACAGCGCCAACCTTATGGATTTGATTTGATGTCTAGTTCTGAAAGCAAGTTAGGTGATCGATCAAGACGAGGAGACGATCGTTACTTGTTCTTAGAAGCAATAATATCAGCGCGACGGTCTTTGTATTTAAGCTATCAGGGACGGAATATTAGTAATAATGCACCACGTGAACCATCAATCGTATTAAAAGAGCTAATGCATTATTTAACGGATGGATATGGTTGGCAGTTTGCACTACAAGACGAACAAACGACAAGTCAACTACGACAATTACCTATGCAGCCTTTCAGTGTTACGAATTATCAAGGCAAATGGCCAAGTTTTGACAAAAAATGGCTATCTCTAATAGCTGAATCTGAACGTGATAGGGCATTGCCGAATATTGAACAATTAGCCACAGACTCAATCGATTTAACGGTTGACGAAATCATAAGGTATTATCAGCATCCTAGTAAGTGGTTTGCGAATAACCAATTAAGACTGATACTAGAAGATTACGGTTGTGAGCTTGAAGATAACGAACCCTTTGTTGAAGACTCGTTACAAAGTTATTTGTTCAAGCAATCGTTGTTTCAAATATACGTAGATCCTAATTTGGACAATGAGCAGAAAGCACAAGCAATTAGCAATGAAATAACCAAAACATCACTTTCTGGAAGCTTTCCAGATTTACCAACAACGCAACCAGTGCTCGAAAAATGGCGGGAAGATACTGATTCTTTTAATGAATACATAAATTCAACATTAGAAAGTGGCATACAATCTGTGCGCTTAACTTATGAAGATAGCCTTACTGAGTTAGAGTCAACGGTTGGATTTACATTATCAGGCAAACTACAAGTATTTGGTAACAAAGCAGCTTTTTTTCGAATGAGTTCACCAAAAGCTGGAGACTTTTTACGGCTGTATATTAATCAGCTTTTGATTCAGTGTGTACAAGAAAATACAGCAGAGCATATCGATAATCAAAAAGATGGAAGCAACTTTGTGTATCTAAGACATGTTACGTCATGTCATGGTTTATATTTTGATACTAAAAATCAAAAGATTAGCCACTATTGTTATGCTCACATAGACAATCCACTAGAGAAACTCAAAGCATTAATTTCGCTTTTCGTACAAGGAATGAAACAACCGTTATTGATCAATAGTGCATTAGCTGAAAAAGCTTTAACCGCAAAACAATTTGAACAGCAAGACTTCGAGAAGTATTGGCACGATACCAATGTTTTCTCACCATTTGGCAATGATCCTTATATCAAGTATTTTTGGCCGGAATGTCCACCTATTGACAGTATACTTCCAGCGCTCGAGCGAAGTTTTTCTGACTGTGTGAAACACAGGGAGCAAATAAAAAAATGACGGTAACTAATCTTGTTGCTCACGATGTCCCTTTGGTTGGCAAGCATTTAATTGAAGCCAGTGCCGGTACGGGTAAGACGTTCAACATAACACGATTGTATTTGCGACTTCTTTTGGAGCAGGAATTGACAGTTCAGCAAATACTTGTGATGACATTTACCAAAGCTGCAACAGAAGAAATTAAAGGCCGTATTGATGGCTTTTTACGTGAAGCGATGTTGCAGTGGGACGACAAAACAAAAACTGATCCGTTTTTTGCCGCACTCGATAAAAGGATAAGCAAATCGCGCGCAATGGTTTTGATTAAACAAGCACTGTTGTTTCTTGACGAAGCGTCAATTTTTACCATCCATGGTTTCTGTCAACGAGTTTTGAGTCAACATGCATTTTTAACGCAAGTGCCATTTAACGCTCAGTTGGAGTCAGATGGGCGTGAGATTGAACTGTCTGCGTGCCGAGACTGGTACCGAAAACTGGCGATTGAAAATAAAGACGATTTTATTCATTTGGTTTCTTTTTGTGCGACGCCAGAAAGTTTTTACCAACAGTTTGCAAAAGTAATTCATCATGAAGACTCTATATCTGTGCGAACAGAAGCAGATATCTTGGCTGAAGTTCAGTTATGCGTTACGAGCGCTGTTACCGAATTAATCAACAATGACTCTTTGCTTACTGAATGTTTGATCGATAGCAAAAAAGGGACTGAGAGAGAAAAGCGCATAGTAGAAAAGCAAGCTTTGCATAATTGGCTGGACAATGCGAAGTGTGATGAAGCGGTGCTTTATAGTTCTATGCCTGATAGTTTTGTTGATGGACGTCGTTTTAGTCGGCATCCACGAAAAACTGAGATAGTGGCTGCAGTTGAGCCGCTTGCAAATCTTAAAAAGTTACTCAAACGTTTATCTTCAGACGTGGCTAAAGCCAAAGCGATGAAAGTTATATTTCAAGGGATTGAACAACTTCGAATAACAATTAGCGAAGCGAAACGACAAGTCAATACATTAACGTTTGACGACCTCATTACAACGTTAGCCAAGCGGTTAGACAATCAAGAATTGGCCAACGCCCTTTATCAACAGTTTCCGGCCGCTCTAGTTGATGAATTTCAAGACACAGATCCCAAACAATTTGGCATTCTTCGCGCTATATATGGCAAACAACCGTCAGCCAGCCTCTTTATGATCGGTGATCCAAAACAAGCGATATATGGTTTTCGTGGAGGCGATATTTTTGCTTATTTGTCTGCGCGTAATGATTGCGATTATCAATGGGTAATGGACACCAATTGGCGTTCTACTGCCAATATGATACACGGATATAATCGGTTGTTTTATGGTAATAGTCTAACGCAAGAACCTAATAATGTGTTTGGGTTTGGTATCCCTTATTTACCCGTGAAAGTATCGCCAGCTGCCAGTGCATCGTTAGACACAGGTGATAACTACAAGGCGTTACAGTTTATACATTTTTCGCATGATGACGACAAAACTGTAAAACAATCCTTTAGAGCGACGATGGCAAATTGGTGTGCACTTGAAATTGGTCGATTGTTAACGAATCCGTCAGTCCAAGCAAAAGATATTGCGATACTGGTAAGAGACGGAACAGAAGGAGATGCGATCAAGCAATCGCTTAATGAGCATGGATTAGCAAGTGTCTATTTGAGTAATCGAGCGAATTTGTTTGATAGTGAGCAAGCGAGCCAACTATTACTTATTCTCAATGCCATATTGCATGTTGAAAATGACCAAGTATTTACAGCAGCACTTTCGGCAGAATTACTCAACTGTTCGCCTACACAATTACTTGCATTGAAAGACGATGACATTCGGTGGCAAACACTAAAATTTAATTTCATCGCATTGCGAGATGTATGGCGCAACAAGAGTTTTATTACGATGGCGCTTAAATTGATGCACGATCACATAAATGTTGAACCTAGTAATGCTGATAGAAGCTTAACGAATATTTTGCATTTATTCGAAGTTTTACAATCCGCCAGTCAACGTCATCATCAACCAGAAGAGTTACTCCATTGGTTTGAGCAAGAGTGTCGTCAGGAGAACTCAGGTGCTGAGGCTGAATTACGACTTGAGAGCGAAGATAATCTAATTCGAATAGTTACACAACACGGCTCTAAAGGGCTTGAATATCCCTTCGTTTTTGTACCATTTTGTACACGGCATAAAGATCCACTGAAATTTGGAAACAAGAATGTATCTGTTATCGAATTTCATGATCAAAATGAAGGTAGAACAATTAGTTTAGACGCCAGTCGTGAGCAAAAATTAAAAATGGCTGAAGAGCAATATGCAGAGTCGGTGAGACTACTATATGTCGCAGTTACCCGTGCTGAGCAGCGATGCTATTTATTGACAACGCAATTTGAAAGATATGAAAGCTCTCCATTGGGGAATACGTTAAGACTAACGAAAGAACAGTCATTAGGTATCACATTAAATGCGTTAGCTAATGATATGCCGGAAGACATTGGCTATGATGAGGTTGTCGCTCCCCAAGTTGAAGGTGTAGATACTGGTGTGCAAAGCGCCAGTAGTTTAAATGTAACCAATGCGTATGTGTCTGCTGCGAAATTTAACGGACGAATCGAGCGTGACTGGTGGTTAAGTTCGTTTACTGCATTGAGCCGAAATTTGCGTCATGTTGGTGTCTCGTCACCAGATCGAGATCAGGATGATAATCCAAACGACTCAGTAGCAACGGTAAAGTCTATCGTTAGCGATGCTGGCAGCATTCAGTTTTCGCTTGGCCGTGGTGCACAAATCGGTAATTTCCTACATGATGTTATGGAAAACCTTGATTTTAGTGCGCCAGATTGGATGGCAGCGATGCATTGGCCTTTGAAAAAGTATGTTAACGTTGTAAATCAGCAGGATATTGAAGCATTAACGTCATGGCTGCAAAATGTTCTTGCTACCAAATTGTCTACTCAATCACAGTTGTCATTAGGTAAGTTAGAACCACGTCACGTATTAAAAGAAATGGAATTCTATTTTCCAATAATATCGGCTAAAACCAACGCATTAACCAACTTACTAATAAAACATCGTACCGCAAATCGTCAGAAGGAAATAGGACGAGTACCACATGTCAGCTTGCCTGCAATAAAACAATTGAAGGGAATGATGCACGGTTTCATTGACTTAGTGTTTGAACACAATGGAAAATTTTACGTGTGTGATTACAAGTCAAATTATTTAGGTGATAGTGTAAGTCATTATGAACCTGCGCTATTACGCCAAAATATTGAATCCCATAATTATGATTTGCAATATTTGATTTATAGTTTGGCGCTGCACAGGTATTTAAAGGTAATGCTCGATAATTATAGTGTTTCAGAACATTTTGGTGGGGTTTACTATTTGTACTTAAGGGGGATGGGACACAGTAACGGCAATGGTGGTTCGGGTGTTTACTTTCGTCGAATTGAAGAGAGTATTTTAGAAGAACTTGATGGTATTTTTGATGGGCGAGTTAGTCGAGGAAGTGAGGTTAAGTGATTAGTATGAGTTCGCCAACATATTCATGCCCGTACACAACTTTTGCGCGTGCTAGTGAAGTTATTGCCGATATAACGCCAATTGATTATTTCTTTGCCAAACATACTTGTGAGTACATTGTTAGTACGAGAAGCCACGTTGAGCAAACGAACGTATTTACTCAATCAGCGTATACTGAAATTTTTCATTTATTGATGGTGCTACATTGGGCAAATCGTTCGGGTGACATATGTGTGGCTATTGACCAATATGCGAATAAGGTATTTGGCTTTGAAAGTGATGAGCAAGGTGTCATCGTTAAACAAGGTTATCGTTTTTCAGAGTTAGCTTCTATTCAAAACTTGCTGCTTGACACTTTAGCGATTAATCAGTGGGAGTCCCCAGTTCTGATTAGCAACAATAAACTGTACTTACGACGCTACTACCAATTTGAGCAAGAAGTGCGTGAGTTTGTCGAGGAACGCACAAAAGACGTCATAAGGATGGATAAGGAGCAATCAAGCAAACTCGCATCAATTGTACAGTCGTTATTTCCCAATACGAACCAACAAAAAGACCAAGATTTCGACATCGACTGGCAGAAGGTAGCTGTTGCAAACGCATTGAATAAACGGTTTGTCGTTATTGCTGGAGGGCCAGGTACGGGGAAAACCTATACAGTTACAAAGTTGCTGGCCGCGATTGTAGCTTTACACATTGAACAAACGACTAAGCAAGAACAACTAAATCAGGTCAACAGGAGTATGTTGAAAATTGCACTCACTGCACCTACTGGAAAAGCTGCACAGCGTTTATCTGAGTCAATTTCTAATGCGGTCGTTGGGTTTGAAGGGCAAATTGATGAAACCGTATTATCCGCTATACCTCGTCAAGCGCAAACGATTCATCGATTGCTTGGTGTAATTCCTGAGCAGTTAAATTTTAAACATAATAAAGATAACCCGCTAGCAATAGACGTTTTGTTGGTAGATGAGGTATCTATGGTTGATTTGCCGCTTATGGCACGCTTGACACGTGCGCTTCCTTCTCATTGTCGAGTGATTTTTTTGGGAGACGCGGACCAGTTGCCATCGGTGGGTGCAGGATGTGTATTGGAGGATTTAGCGCCTAGGCCTCACCCTGGCTTTAGTACAGCAAATAACAATTTGATAAAGCAAATCTGTCAATTAAAGGGCAATCTACTTAAAAGCAAGGGGAAGGTGGTTGCAGATCATCTAACGTTCTTATTACATAGTCGTCGATTTGATGGTCAAGGAGGTATTGGTAGGCTGGCTAAAGCGGTTATCGAAGGGAATAGGGAACAGAGTTGGCAGCTATTGCTTGATAGTGATAGTCCAGACGCTGACTGTCTTGTTAAAGAGCAGCTCAGACTTCTGCCAACTGATCGCAATGTATGGTTGGCTGCACATGTTAAGCAATTTTATTCGCCAATAATGCAATGTGACTCGGTAGCTTCAGCCCTTGAACAGCTCGCCAAATATCGAATATTGTGTGCAACAAGAGTTGGTCACTGTGGCGTAGATGCGTTGAATGATGAAGTTGAGAGCCTGCTTCAACGTCAGGGGCTTATTCCATTTCGCCAGACGCTTTATCAAGGTAAGCCTATTATGATCAGTCAAAATGACTATCACTTAGGTTTATTTAATGGGGATATAGGCCTGATATGGCCAAATAAGAACAGCCAACTAATGGCTGTTTTTGAACGAGACAACGGAGAGTTTTATTGGGTGTTACCTTCCAGATTACCTAAGTTTGAAACGGTATATGCGATGACCATCCACAAGACGCAGGGCAGTGAGTTTAACCATTCAGTGATCGTGTTACCGGAGCAAGCTAATAATCGCTTATTGTCACGGGAGTTATTGTATACGGGCATTACTCGAGGCAAAACTAAGGTGAGTATACATGCATCAAAACACGTGTGGCAGCAAACGGTTGTTAGCCAAATTAAGCGTATGTCAGGTTTAGATTTATTTAGAAAAAGTGAGTAGTATCAAGTATGCAAATACAGCAAATCGATAAAGCACAATATAGAAAACGACTAAATGCCATTATTGTAGGGTTTATTTTGACATTTGGTATGTTGTCAGTCTTGTACGGCACGATATTGATAGCCATGTTTTCTGGTGAAAATCAGGTGGTGAATGCAAGCGGTGGAACTGGAACAGTCAGCAATTTTAAATTCAATTTGATTGGCGTTGTGCTTGGTCTAATTACTTGTGCAGCGATATTACATCGATTAAAACACAGCGTATTCTTTAGCGAAGTTTATTACGTATGGCAAATCAAGCAAATCCAAAATCTTATCTATCGAAAACTAAAGAAGATTAAGTCGGCTGCAAAAAATAATAACCGTAACGCCATGATCATTATTGAATTCTACTATGAGAGCTTAAAGCAAGTTTATCAGTTGGATGACAACACCATTACGATGTCTACGGTAGTTAAAGAGCATCAAAATTTTCACGAGATGTTAAAAGAAAAAGGATTAGAAATAAGTGCAACACAGTTTGAAAAATCAATGATAGAAAACTTTTAGCAATTTCAATTTAACACAACAATAGACCAAGGAGATATTATGATAGGTTACACAATGCTAGGCACCAATAGCTTTGAACAGGCGGTGGCATTTTATGATGAGCTTTTTAGTGTGATTGGGGCAAATCGAGTAATGGAAAGTGAAGACTACGTTGTTTGGGCCACAGATCCTTCACAACCAAGTTTCTCAATAACAAAGCCATTTAATGGTCAACCTGCAACGAATGGCAATGGTACTATGATAGCGTTATCTGTCGATTCGCCAGAAAAAGTTGACGCTGTTTACGCTAAAGCTCTGGAACTTGGTGGAGCGTGTGAGGGGCCAGCAGGTCCTCGTGAGGAATTAGCTGGTTTTTATGCAGGCTATTTTCGTGACTTAGACGGGAATAAGCTAAACGCATTTTACTATCAGGCTCCAGCAAGCTAAACGCATTTTGGTGTAAGTTAAACATATTTACTTATGGCGTGTTATCTGCGTTAATGACGTATCAAATGATGCGTCATTACAAGGACATACAACAATGAAAAAGCTTAAACACGAAAGTGAACTGCTGAAAAAAGCGTTAGTCATTGGAGAGAAATACGCCATTAATCGTGGCTATAATCCATTCAAAGGCACAGATTCTGCGAAGGAAAAAATAGAGAGTCTGTATCGATTACTTGTTCATGACAAACTCATGCATCCTTTACCTGTTGATCAGGAATCGCAACCCAATATGAAGCATAAATTAGCATTGTGGATCGCGAAGCAATTACCCGAAGACCATCCACTTAAGCAAAATTAATCTGCTCTACAAAATTTGTGAGAAAAATCATGACCAAATCAATTACTCGTACTTTAACGGTAACACTGGTTGCAGCAAGTGTGTTTTTAGGTACTATGACGCCAAGTGTTGCCGATGAACGACCAATAGCGATAGCAATTCATGGTGGAGCGGGCACTATTAGCAAAACCAAAATGACACCTGAAAGACGCAAAGAATATGAAGCCAAGTTAGGACAAGCGCTTGATTCGGGTTATGACATACTGGAAAAAGGTGGCACAAGCCAAGAAGCGGTAATAGCAGCGATTAAGATATTAGAAGATTCACCTTTATTTAATGCGGGTAAAGGTGCTGTGTATACCTTTGATGAAAACCATGAATTGGACGCTTCAATTATGCATGGTAAAACGCTTAACGCGGGGGCTGTATCTGGCGTTACTAAAGTTAAAAACCCTATCGCGCTTGCTGAACGTGTAATGGAAAAATCTGTTCATGTCATGTTAAGCGGAACTGGTGCCGATGCATTTGCATCGCAACAGGGGCTAGAGTTAGTAGATAATCAATATTTTGATACAGAACATCGTTATCAATCATTGATCAAAGCGAAGCAAAAATTGTTAAAACAGGAAAGTGAGTTAAAAGACTATCAAGCTGCTCATCAAACACTATCATCGGAATACAAAATGGGCACAGTTGGCGCAGTTGCGCTCGATAAGCATGGTGATTTAGTTGCAGGTACTAGTACCGGTGGTATGACGGCGAAACGATTTGGGCGTATAGGCGATTCGCCAATCATAGGGGCGGGCACGTATGCGAACAATGAAAGTTGCGCAGTGTCGGCAACAGGACATGGCGAGTATTTTATTCGATATCATGTGGCAGCTGATATCTGTGCTCGCGTTCAATATCAAGGAAGCGCTTTGGCAGAGGCTGCTGACGTTGTTATCAATAAAGTCCTTAAAGAAGCTGGTGGCACTGGTGGAATCATCGCAGTCGATACGAACGGTAATATTGCAACGCCGTTTAATACGTCAGGAATGTATCGAGGGAAGCGTTCGTCCACCGGTGAACGAAAAGTTGCGATATTCAAAGGGGAGTAATTCATGCGTTTACTTAAATCTTGTCGTTTTATAGCGGGTATGATCGCGGTAGGTGCACTTGCTGGGTGTTCTGACGATGTTGGTAAAGTAAGTCTCGGTTTGTTCACTACCAAAGATGTCGTCGTTCAGGCTAAGCAAGATCCTATAATTACTGGTGTTACGTGCCATATAAGCCACATTGAGGCAGATCTCGATTTTTCAGACCCCTCAGACATGTCAATCGCCTGTCGTCAAACTGGCGAAATCACAGCAGAACAACTGGCCAAGATTGATAAATCAAAAAACGGCGAAATCGTCTTTAAAAAATCGAAAAGTATATTATTTAAATCGCTTAAGGTTCGACGAATCTATGATGCAGAGCAAAAGACATTAATCTATTTGTCATATTCTACAAAAGAGTCGAGCGGAAGCCATCATCACTCTTTGTCGACTGTTCCATTATATAAAACGAACGCTTGGCAATGGGCGTTAGATTACAGCGCAAAGAATTAACTGAATCGTCATTTGTTAGGAACGTCGTTAATAAATAACCAGCTGATTTCTTGATAAATAAATAGGAATTATCATGTTTTAGGTCTACAGTTAAATAAGGGGCATGTAGTCTTACTGCAGCGATGAAAATCTATTCGTAAATCAATGACTGGCATGCCTTTACATTCATTGGTATTACACTACGTAATTTAATAATAATTTAGGTACCAGACATGGAATCATTGCAAGTTAAAGACTATATGAACTCATACCCTGTCACTTTTACACCAGATATGGTTTTAGAAGAAGCATCATTGAGATTCTTAAAGACTAAACAAATAGGTGGGCCTGTAGTGGATGACAAACATCGCTTAGTTGGCTTTTTATCTGAAAGCGATGTATTAAAACAAATGTTAGAAACGGGCTATTACAATGAGCATATAGCAGATGTCTCTGATTTAATGCGTAAAGAAGTCTTGTCTGTAAAACCCTATGACAGTATCGTTGAACTGGCGCAGCAAATGTTAGGGCATAAACCTAAAGTTTACCCTGTCGTAGACGACGATGGTAACTTATTAGGCACCATATGCAGAAATGATGTGCTGCAAGCAATCGACAAGCATACGCGTACTACATTTCACGCTGGCAGCTAACCAGTAATTAATACAGCTAAGTAGGTGCGGCGCTATAACGCTAACTTAGTTTAAAACTGCCTTTATATTGCATTGTTGTCGGCTTAGAACGGTCGACACAGTGTCTACAATCTCGTTTTTTCTATCATTCAAGCTGTTATTCTTTCGCTAAGCTGTTAAAATTTCCATCAATTCTAACTTTATAAGATTTATTTTTCCTACGCCTGTTTTACCAAGCTTGTATAAGTATTTCGTTGTAATTCGAGCTACACATTTCACCGTGGCGTAAGTTATTGAGTATTAACGTGGATTCATTATTTAAATTACTTTCCCAAGTCAAACTATCTGATAGAGCATTGCTTAAAAAGCGAATTGCTGGGCTGCCAAAAATCAAGAGTGACATCAAAAAGAAAAAGGCAGAAGAGCAAATTTTCCAAGCCATACAGCGATCAATTAATAGTAAGCAATTAAAACAGACCAATCTGCCAACAATCACTTACCCTGAATCATTGCCGGTTTCACAAAATGTTGAGCAGATCAGTAAAGCGATTGAAGAGAATCAGGTCGTCATTATTGCAGGTGAAACAGGCTCAGGTAAGACAACACAAATCCCAAAAATATGTTTGGAGCTCGGGAGTGGGATTGAGGGAGTAATCGGACATACACAACCTCGAAGAATCGCTGCTCGTACTGTTGCATCAAGAATCGCTGAAGAACTTGATTCACCATTGGGCAAGGCCGTCGGTTACAAAGTACGTTTTAATGACATGGTTGAAGAAAACAGCTATGTAAAATTGATGACAGACGGGATTTTGCTCGCTGAACTGCAAAACGACAGATTACTGCGCCAATACGATACACTGATAATTGACGAAGCGCATGAACGCAGCTTAAACATTGATTTTATCTTAGGATACGTTAAAGAAATTCTACCAAAGCGTCCCGATTTAAAGGTGATTATCACATCAGCAACGATTGACCCTGAGCGGTTCTCCAAGCATTTTAATAATGCTCCGATTATAGAAGTGTCTGGTCGAACGTTCCCAGTTGAAATGCGCTATCGCCCGTTAAATGAACAAGATGAAGATAGTGACGTTATCACAGGTATCATTAATGCTGTTGATGAGCTTTCCGAATTGCCGATGGGCGATATTTTGATTTTCCTAAACGGTGAACGCGAGATCAGAGATACCGCCTATGCATTGGAAAAAGAAAACTATCGAGATACGCAAATATTGCCACTTTATTCGCGCTTAACAGTACAAGAGCAAAACAAAATTTTCGCCCCTCACCGTGGTCGGAATATCGTGCTGGCGACTAACGTTGCCGAAACAAGTTTGACTGTTCCCGGCATTAAATACGTAATTGACCCTGGTACTGCAAGAATTTCACGCTATAGCTATCGAACGAAAGTACAGAGACTTCCAATTGAGCCCATTTCACAAGCAAGTGCCAATCAGCGTGCTGGTCGTTGTGGTCGTGTCTCGTCAGGTGTATGTATCAGACTATATTCCGAGGATGATTTTCTAAGTCGCCCAGAGTTTACCGATCCAGAGATCCTACGTACAAACTTAGCTACGGTTATCTTACAAATGTTGTCGCTTGATCTGGGTAATATTAGTGATTTCCCGTTTGTGCAACCACCTGAAAATCGACACATCACAGATGGTATGCGGCTACTCGATGAATTGGCAGCGATTGAACAAAAGCACTCTGGAAGTAAGTTAACCAAATCGGGCAGGGTATTATCAAAATTTCCTGTTGACCCGCGATTAGCCAAAATGATGTTGACCGCTTTAACTATTGGGTGTGCAAAACAGGTAGCGGTGATTATAAGCGCACTGAGTATTCAAGATCCTCGTGAACGTCCGCATGAAAAACAGCAAGCGGCAGATGAAAAGCATAGTAGATTTAAGCACAAAACATCAGATTTTCTGAGCTTACTTAATCTTTGGGAATATGTTGAAACTCGGCAAAAAGAATTGTCGAACAATCAGTTTCGCAAGTTGTGCCAAAAAGAATACTTGTCGTACATTCGTATTAGAGAGTGGCAAGACATATATAGCCAATTGAAACTAACAATCAAAGAGTTGGGAGAAACGTTTAGCTCTATAGATATGACACTAGAATCTAGCCCTGATGTCATCCACCAAGCGATATTGTCAGGCCTTTTGAGTCATTTAGGACAGCTTGATGAAAATCGTGAATTTAAGGGCGCCCGTAATAGTAAATTTTATATATTTCCGGGTTCAGCGTTAGCTAAAAAACCGCCTAAGTGGATTATGGCGGCTGAACTTGTAGAAACTAGTCGATTGTTTGCTCGAATGGTCGCAAAGATAGATGTTCAGTGGATTGAGCAATACGCCCAACATTTGCTAAAACGCAGCTACAGTGAGCCACACTGGGAGAAAAAGCAAGGTGCGGTGATGGCCTATGAGCAAGTATCACTCTATGGCCTAATAATTGTTGGCAAACGTAAAGTTAATTTTAATCAGATTGAACCTAAGACATGCCGAGAGATATTTATACAAGAGGCGTTAGTTAACGGTGATTTCGCAATTAGAGAGCCATTTTTTCAGAGAAATCGGGCGTTAGTTGCTGAAATTGACAAACTGGAGCAAAAAGCACGTCGACGTGATTTTCTTGCCGATGATCAGCATTTGTGTGAATTTTTCGAGCAACGAATTCCTGACCATGTGATCTGCCAGCGTAGTTTTCTTTCTTGGTGGAAAAAAGAAAAGCAGAAATCTCCCGAGCTTTTAAATTATACCAAGGCGCTTTTGCTTAATGAGTCCGAAAGTTCAGTTAGTCAGCGAGAATATCCTGATACTTGGAGCCAAGACAACTTAACATTACCATTAACTTATCATTTCGAACCTGGTGCAGCAGACGATGGTATATCTGTCAACATACCGATTGGTATTCTTAATCAGGTACAGGATATAGGTTTTGATTGGCTTATTCCCGCAGTTCGTAATGAACTAATTTTGGCTCATATAAAAGGGCTACCAAAAACACTACGTAGAAATTTTGTCCCGGCGCCTAATTATGCATCTGCTTGTGAAGCGGCACTGACAGATACTACGTTGACATTTTGCGACGCTATAAGCAAACAGCTTTTAAGAATGACTGGGGTTCGTATTGAAAAAGATGCATGGCAAGCAATTGAATTACCAGTGCATTTAATAATGAACTTTAAGGTGTTAAATGAAAAAGGTAAGGTGATTAAGCAGGGGCGCAGTTTGACCGCGCTACAATCTGAGCTACAAGGAAAGGTTAAAGCTTCAATCAAAAAAGTCGCAGAAAAGGGCATTGAACAAGCCAATTTAACAGAATGGAACTTTGATGATTTGCCAAAGGGCTATGAGAAAAAAGTCGCTAACATCAAAATTAAAGCATTTCCTGCACTCGTTGATAAAAAACATTCGGTTGCTATAGAGCTATTTGAACAAGAAAGTCTGGCAGAAAAGGCAATGTTGCTTGGAGTAAGTCGACTTGTGTTGTTAAATATTCCTTCTCCCGTTAAGTACCTACAACAAAAGTTACCGAACAAAGCTAAATTGGGTTTGTATTTCAATCCATTCGGTGCAATAGGGGATTTACTTGATGATTGTATATCAGCAGCATGTCAGCACTTAATCGCAGAAAGAGGCGAGCTGCCAAGAACTGACGCTGATTTTGCAGTTTGTCGAGACTTTGTGCGTGCTGAAATTGCCGACACAGTATTGAACGCCGCAGTAAAAGTTGAGCAAGTGTTGAGTTTAGCGCACGAAATCAATAAAAAGCTGAAAGGTAATGTGCCGCTGAATGTGATCCAATCGCATGGTGATATTAAAAGCCAATTAAATAAATTGGTATTCAAAGGGTTTGTCGGTGCATGTGGTGTAAAGCGCTTAGATGACATTCATCGTTATTTAAAAGCCATTGTTCGTCGTTTAGAAAAACTGCCTATAGACCCTAACCAAGATCGTCTCAAGATGTTGGAGATAGCAAAAGTTGAAGATGCCTACCTTTCTCTGGTTAAGCAACAAAGACAGGATATTCCTTTGTCTGAAGATCTTGAGAACACGCGTTGGATGATAGAAGAACTAAAAGTCTCGTTGTATGCACAAAATTTAAAAACACCGTACCCAATATCGTCAAAACGCATACTGAATCATCTTAAGTCGATCCAATAGTTAATTGACAGACAATAGGTGAGTGGTTATAAATGAAGCATATTCATAATATGTAAAATGGAGCAGTAATGGTCAATTATGATGACAAGCGTGACTTTTATCGTATGATGCTAAATAGCGATGTAACGGTAACGGTCATCGACGATGAAGCTAATAGTCAATTTTTAGCGACTTGCCGAGATTTAAGCGCGACTGGAATGGCCATAGAAATGCCGCACCCTCTGGAAGTAAATACCCAAGTTAAGGTTAACGTAGACTCAGTCAATGGCAGTGTACAGCCGTTAGATGTTACGGGGCGAGTCGTAAGAGTTAATGAAGAAAGTTCAGAGTGCTATTTAGTCGGTATTAATATTTCAGAGATAGACTAACTCTGCTGTCTTAATTATTATTTGCGAGTGTGAAGTTGCGTCAGTTCAGGTAGATTTGTTCTGAGCAATTTTCCCACATTTTATCAAAGAACAGCACGCTTTAGACTAGCTAAGCACGTTCATCTTTCGGTGAGTCCATCACCACATGCGTTGTGATTGTGTTAACTTGTGGGATTGCGCCTAGTATGTTTGCATGGAAGGATTTATAGGACTTGATGTTCTTTGTTTCAACACGCAATAAATATTCGAATGCACCTGTCACGTTGTGACATTCTTTAACCTCATCTGCGAGGTTTATTGCTGCTTCAAAAGCCAGTTGTGATTCAGTTGAATGCTCTCCCAAACCAATGCCAACATAGGCAATAAAGCCGTTACCCATTAATTCACTATCTAATATTGCCCGATAACCTTTAATCAGCCCAGCACTTTCAAGCTCTTGAACTCTACGTAAACAAGCTGACGGAGATAAACCTATTTTTTCCGCTAATTCAGAATTAGGTATTCTTCCGTTGCTTCTAAGCTCATGCAATATTATTTCGTTATAATTATCTATTTTAATCATTTATTGTTGAATTCTATGTTTTATGGGTTTAATACGCGCAAAAGTTCTGCTCGATTCCTTTTATAATTGCATAAATTAATAACGGATACCAATCTCTTAAACGGATCGGTAGAAATATAGGTAACAATATGACAGTGGAATTGCTTTCAGCCTTTGCAGCTTTTGGTTTTGTATCTTCAATAACTCCTGGACCAAATAATCTGATGTTAATGAGCTCTGGTGCCAATTATGGGATGAAGAAGACTTTACCTCATTTATTTGGAGTAGGTATTGGCTTTACATTAATGATCGTCATTGTTGGTTTAGGGATAATGGAGTTATTTAACGCTTTTCCTATCACTCTTGATATTTTGAAGTATGCAAGCATTGTTTACTTATTGTTTTTGGCGAAAAAAATAGCTTTTTCTGAGAATACAGTGAATCACCAGCAGGTAACGAGTAAACCAATGACTTTTTTTCAGGCGGCGATGTTCCAATGGGTAAATCCCAAAGCCTGGATAATGGCGGTAAGTGCGATCAGTATTTACGCACCATCGACAGAATTCATTGCTGTGCTATTGATATCATTGCTATATGGAGCCATCAATCTGCCTTGTATCAGTTTCTGGGTAGTGTTAGGGCAGAAAATGCAGAAATTTTTAACCAGCCCTGAGCGACTAAAATTATTCAATTACACAATGGCCGTTTTATTAGTTGGCTCAGTTGTTCCTTCATTTTGAACTAATACCGCCTAAACGATCGTTTGTAGACAAAACTAAGGGCTGTTTGAATAGGCAAAAATAAAAGAGCTGTGATTACAGCTCTTTCGGCTTATTTGGCATCATAAATTTGACGATTTGCCAGTGAGTTGCTATTCAACCTGACAAACAAGCCCTTTTAAGTAGTAGCCTTCCGGATAATTGCTCGCGATAGGGTGATCGCCTGCTTGTTGTAGCCTCTCCACAAAGTATACATTTCTATTAGCATCTAATGCCGCATCGGCAACGACCTTTTGAAATAAACTCGCTTCCATAAGCCCTGAGCATGAGAACGTAAGTAGTACACCTCCGGGCTTAAGCAACTGCATTGCCAGCATATTGATATCCTTATATCCTCGACAGGCGCTTGTAAGTTGTGCTTTTGAATCAACAAACTTTGGTGGATCGAGGATGATCATATCAAACGTTCGTTTTTCACTACGATATTGTCGCAATAATTTAAATACGTCTTCTTTTACGAAAGATACAGCTTTATCCTGTAAGCCATTGAGTTCAAGGTTTTCTTTGGCTGTGTCTAATGCTGCCTGTGAAACATCGACATTAATTACTTCAGTTGCGTCATTGGCTGCACAATGCAGAGAAAATGTGCCAGTATATGAAAAACAATTTAACACGGATTTCCCTTTCGCATATCTGCCAGCAGCAACGCGAGAGTCCCTTTGATCAAGATAAAAGCCAGTCTTATGGCCTGTTGCAACATCTACTTTGATCTTTATGCCATGTTCTTCGATGATACAGTCAGTTGTATCCTTCTTATTAGCTAACCAACCTGTAGTCGGCATGAGTCCTTCTTTTTTACGTACGTCAACATCTGAACGTTCGTAAATGTGTGCGTCAGGGTAGAGCTCTAATAAACAATCAACTATCGTGTGGCGATGAAAATCTGCCCCTGCACTTAGTAGCTGACAAACGATAAAATTGTCGTATTTGTCTATGGTGATGCCTGGTAGGCCATCAGATTCGCCTGCTATAAGGCGAAAACCAGTTAATCCACCTTGTTCAATAAACCATTCTCTACGGGCTTGTGCTGATTTTAATCGGCTTAAAAAGAAATTTCGGTCTATTTCTTCGGTTTGGTCGAATGTCCACACCCTCACTCTTATTTGAGAATCTGGTGAATAAGCACCTCTCGCAAGAAAGTTTTCTTTACTATCAAACACGTCGACGGTTTCACCAATCATAGGTGACCCCTTGATTTTGTTGATAGCTTTTGAAAAAACCCAAGGGTGTTTTCTTAGTAGTGACTTCTCTCTTGAAACTTTTAAATAAATTCTTGCTGACATTTGCCTATACTTAGATGGATGAAGGTGAATTGCGCCGAGTTTAGTTGATGACAAGCAAGGGTGCAATCTCCAAATGTGTTTATTATAAATAGTATGAGAGTGCTAATAATGAATGTTAGTTATATCGCACACATTAGTGGAAAAGTTCAAGGCGTGTATTTTCGCGCTTCGAGTCAACAACAAGCGATTGAATATGGTATTAGTGGCTATGCACGAAACCTTGAAGGTGGCGATGTTGAAGTGTTGATGTGTGGTGAGCAACAAAGCGTCGATAAAATGCTAGAATGGCTATCGCATGGACCACCTCAGGCTGAAGTGAGTAGTGTAGAGAGCAAGCAAGTGCCTTGGCAAGACCATAATCATTTTTCGATAAGTTAAATTTTCATTTAGATAGCTGCATTTGCAATCGCGAATGCTATAGTAGGCTGACTCTAACGTTAGTTTATTGGTATTCTTTTGAAATTTATCTCCGTTATTCAATCAAATGAGCTTTCAATCATTGAAGGCGATATTCCTACGATATCTGACGAAGAAGTGCTGGTTGAAGTAAAAGCAATCGGTGTTAATCGCGCAGACATATTACAACGCTACGGTAAATATCCCGCACCTAAAGGTGAGTCTGACATCCTGGGACTAGAAATGTCAGGAATCGTGTCGAAGGTTGGTAGAAATGTGCAGCAATGGCATTTAGGCGATGCTGTTTTTGGGCTAGTTCCTGGTGGCGCTTATGCCCAGTATACAAAGCTTCTCTCTTCTCACTTATTTTCTCTACCTCAAGGATTTACATTTGAACAGGGCGCAAGTCTTGCTGAGGTATTTCTCACCGCGTATCAAAGTTTGTGCTCGATTGCCAATGCCAAAACAGAAGATAAAGTTCTAATACATGCTGGCGCAAGCGGCGTTGGTACCGCAGCGATACAATTGGCAAAAGCGATGGGGTGTGAGGTTACTGTTACTGTAAGTAATAAATATAAAGAAGGGGCCTGTATAGAACTTGGCGCAGATAACGTGATCAATTACAAATCAACAGATTTTGTTGAATGGACAAAAGAACATATGCCGAGAGGCTTTGATGTGATAATTGACGTTGTAGCTGGAGATTACGTTAAAAAGAATATTAACGTTTGTGCATTGGATGGACGTATCGTCATATTATCTATGCTTGGAGGACGTTACGCTGAACAATTAGATGTCGCCAAGTTATTGCAAAAACGTATTAGCCTTTTTGCTTCAACGCTTCGCAATCGAAGTAATGACTATAAAACGAAGCTCATCAACGATTTTCAAAATGAATTTAGCTTTTCAAATGGTCAATTGCAGCCTGTTATTGACGCTATTTTGTCATGGCAGGACGTTAATGAAGCACACCAAATATTAATGGACAACCGTAATGTCGGTAAAGTTGTGATGACAATCGATTGATTTTGTCTGCAAGTTCGTCTTAAAAATCGAGCATATTTAAACTAAAAAGAGAAGAATCGTCGATTAGCCATTTATCCAAACCCACGACCTGTGTAGAATAGCGCGATATTTTTTCTGGGTAACAAGTTGTTTTATGTTTGAATTGAAGTACAAAACCCCTTTTGAATGGACAGAGCCAGTATTGGCAGATTTTGACGCATTCTTGCAAGACCATGCCGCGGCAGAGAAAAAAGCATCTGGCATGGCTGTTTCAATGCTTTCACATTATCCAGATCGTAAGAAATTAGTACGTGCAATGACTGATTTGGCGATAGAAGAGCTGATTCATTTCAAGCAAGTGTTAAAATTGCTGCAAGCTCGTGACGTACAAATGTCTAACGACGAGAAAGATTTCTATATTAAGCAAATTCGTGGCGTATTCAGAAATGGCAAAGATGTGTTTTTTCTAGATCGACTACTTGTTGCAGGTGTTATCGAAGCGAGAGGACATGAAAGATTCTCGCTGGTTGCTGAAGCTTTGCCAGAAGGTAAAGAAAAAGATTTTTATGTAGCCATTGCTAAGTCGGAAGAAAAGCACAAAAACATGTTTGTAGAGCTTGCGTTAGAATACTTTGATGAAAAAGAGGTGTATCAGCGTTTAGATGAAATATTAGAAGCAGAAGCTAAAATCTGCGAGAGTCTGCCTTTTAGAGCGGCGCTTCACTAAGTTCTAATAGCATTTCAAGAATAGATACTCGAGTAGTTAATGACTAAGGCAACCAATAAGTATTTTGAGCATTATGCTGAATCAGAAGTGAGCAGTCTTAGTCAGTTTCCTACTAATTTTGTATTTGAATACGCTATCGTCATTCCTGCATATAAAGAACCCCCGTCTTTTGTTGAACGTTTAAGAAAAAATCAAGCTCGCCAACACGCATGTTTATTTGTATTGGTAATCAATCAACCAAATAGCGATAAAAGTACACGGTTGCAAATAGCTTTACATGATTATGTACTTTCTATAGGCGCTGTAATGTGGCAATCACCTGAAAGTAAACAATCAGATACTGGTTCAATGTCTTTAGTACAAATAGCGGATACTCGCAGTGCGGTATTGATAGTTGACAGATATCGAGTCCCAATTGCTTGCGAAGAAGGGGTAGGTAAGGCACGCAAAATAGGTGCTGACATCGCATGTTTCCTTTTTAACAAACAGCAAATATTGTCGCCATATCTTCACTCAACAGACGCAGATGCTTCGTTACCTGAAAATTATTTAACTGCGACCAATGCGCTTAAAAAAGATGATGTTGCTTGCTGCTACAATTTCTTTCATCATTCGCCAATCGAGGAAGTAAATAGCGCCAATCAACAATACGAATTGGCGCTTAAATATTACGTTGCCGGTTTACGTTACGCGCAATCCCCTTATGCGTTCTTTACCATCGGCAGCGTTATTGCAATTCGATTTGACGCTTACATTGCTGTAAGAGGTTTTCCAAAGAAAAGTGCTGGGGAAGACTTTTATTTACTAAACAAAGTGGCCAAACTTGGTCATATTGCTTGGCTATCTGATGCAACAATTAAACTTGAAGCAAGAGAGTCTGATCGCGTACCATTTGGTACTGGACCTGCGGTAAGCAAAATCATTGCTTTGATGCGTAACGATGAAGCGTATTGTTATTATCATCCACGGGTATTCGAATTGTTGCGAGAAGCTTACCAAGTATTACCCGAAATAGTTGCTCACCGGCATGACATTGAACAATGTCTTCAACAACTCCCGAGTATTTTACAAAAGGCATTTGAATCAATTGGCTTTATTGGCTTTTTAAAAAAACAAATGTCTGCTTCAGACGAACAATTCTTACGACAATTTCATGTGTGGTTTGACGCATTCAAGACGCTTAAGCTTATTCATTCCATTCGTGACTTGGATTTTGCCGATATTCCATTGAAACAAGCGTTGCTCGACGCTCCATTTAAAGTAGTACATTAATTTCATTTTTCTCTTTTTTATTTTATGTAAGAGATACAATTGTTTATTAACAGAATCATAATGCGGTTGTAATCTGTACTAAAATTAACCACTTTTAACCGTTGTGTTTGTTGCATTTCTTTCATATTCTACTCTAGTATCAAATATAATGGCGCTAGTGGATTGTGCCTATGATACCTGATGCTTACGGAAGAGATTATTAGGAGTTTATCATGCAGGCTTCGGAGCAAACCATACTGATAGTCGACGATGAATCAGCAAATCGTCTTATTTTACAAGAGCTTTTGGATGTAGAAGCAAAGTTTCTTTTTGCGTCGAATGGAACAGAAGCCATCAATCTTGCCAGAGAACACTTACCTGATCTTATTTTACTCGATGTCATTATGCCCGATTTGTCGGGATTTGAAGTAGTTGAAAGGTTAAAGTCTTGTCCAACGACAATGCATGTCGCGGTTATATTTATTACTGGTTTAGCTAACAGCGACGACGAAGAGCGTGGCTTTTCGGTTGGCGCTTGTGATTACATTTATAAACCATTTAAACCTTCAATTGTCACTGCTCGCGTTAACATGCATTTAGAACTCATAAGACAAAGAAAATTACTAAATCGTATTGTTCATGTAGATGCTCTCACTGGCTTGGCGAATCGACGTAAGTTAGATGAATCTTTGGAAAAAGAAATACAAGCTTGTAAGCGTGAATTCAGTACACTGTTGGTCGCACTGATAGATGTAGATTATTTTAAGCAATACAATGATCACTATGGTCATGGTGCTGGCGACAACGCCCTTAAGAAAGTTGCCGCTGCTTTAAAGGAAGTCGCTCAACGGCCACGTGATTTCGTAGCTCGCTACGGTGGCGAAGAGTTTTTGTTGATGGCACCACATATTGATGAGTTAGGTTCACATAAGATGTTAAACAATTTAATTCTTGCTATCGAAGATAAACAAATTAAGCATGAATACTCCGATGTAGGAGAGTTATTAACCGTTAGTATTGGTGCTGCACTTATTCAGGTAAATTCAGAGACTACCAGTGATAAATCACTCGGACTCGCTGATCGATTATTATATCGAGCAAAACGTGCAGGACGTAATCAAATAGCGTTTTTACCTGTAGATGCGCCAAAAGTGCGATTGGCATCTTCACGGTAGAACTAATAAGCGTTTAGATTTTAAGGCTTGCAGCCAATACTTTGTTCGTAATTTGGCTGCAAACCATAGAAACTTAAATGTCTGCGACCTTCTTAAAGCGCATGGTTGTTTTGCCATCTCTAACAATTTCTTCGGTGAACATACTTAGTGGCCTAACCCAAATTTCACGATCACCATATTCTGGTTGATAAACTACATGAAGCTCTTCTGTTTCACTGTGCTTTGCAATGTGTAGTACCTGATAATAATTACCTTTAAAATGCTGATATCTGCCTAATGCTATCATGTGTTTCTCACCATAAAATTTAAAGGGCATATTCTAAAGCCGGTACTAATGAATGCAACGCTTGTTTATTGATGGCATCCTATTGTGTCTACAGTCAACTTCCTATTAGCGAGAGTTACATAGCATCGCAGTGTTTATAAGAGAGCTGAGCCCGATGAGCTAAGTATATCTAAATTTCAATGAATCTTTTCAAGGACAAATAGTTAAAAGGGGATATTTAAGAAACGTCTTCGAGATTTGGTTGCGGGAGCCGGATTTGAACCGACACCTTCGCAGTGTTTATAAGAGAGCTGAGCCCGACGAGCTAAGTATATCTGCAGATAAGTTTGTTCTTTGTGAGTAAGAGTTAAATAAGGTGGATATAAAAAGAACTCTTAGAAAGTTGGTTGCGGGAGCCGGATTTGAACCGTCACCTTCGCCGTGTTTATAAGAGAGCTGAGCCCGACGAGCTAAGTATATCTGCAGATAAGTTTGTACTTCAGGAGCAAGAGTTAAATAAAGTAGATATAAAAAGAAATTATAGAGATTTGGTTGCGGGAGCCGGATTTGAACCGACGACCTTCGCTGTGTTTATAAGAGAGCTGAGCCCGACGAGCTAAGTATATCTGCAGATAAGTTTGTTCTTTGTGAGTAAGAGTTAAATAAGGTGGATATAAAAAGAACTCTTAGAAAGTTGGTTGCGGGAGCCGGATTTGAACCGACGACCTTCGCTGTGTTTATAAGAGAGCTGAGCCCGACGAGCTAAGTATATCTGCAGATAAGTTTGTTCTTTGTGAGTAAGAGTTAAATAAGGTGGATATAAAAAGAACTCTTAGAAAGTTGGTTGCGGGAGCCGGATTTGAACCGACGACCTTCGGGTTATGAGCCCGACGAGCTACCAGGCTGCTCCATCCCGCGTCCGAATGGTTTAATGCATTTTGCATCAAACAAGCCTTAGAAGTTTTAATTCATTCTAAAAGAATTGCTTACTTGAAGTAAGAATTGGTTGCGGGAGCCGGATTTGAACCGTCACCTTCGCCGTGTTTATAAGAGAGCTGAGCCCGATGAGCTATTAAGCTACTAATATAAACTTATATCTAACTATATAAATAATAGAAAGAATTGGTTGCGGGAGCCGGATTTGAACCGTCACCTTCGCCGTGTTTATAAGAGAGCTGAGCCCGATGAGCTACTAGGCTGCTAATATAAACATTTATCTAACTATATAAATAATAGTAAGAATTGGTTGCGGGAGCCGGATTTGAACCGACGACCTTCGGGTTATGAGCCCGACGAGCTACCAGGCTGCTCCATCCCGCGTCCGATGTACTTCTTTGACAAGTACCACATTGTTTCCACGGTGATTTTTGGTTGCGGGAGCCGGGTTTGAACCGTCACCTTCGCAGTGTTTACATGAGAGCTGAGCCCAACGAGCTACCAGACTGTACATATAAACGACCATCTAACTATATAAGTCATAGAAAGAATTGGTTGCGGGAGCCGGATTTGAACCGACGACCTTCGGGTTATGAGCCCGACGAGCTACCAGGCTGCTCCATCCCGCGTCCGTGAAAACGAGGCGTATCTTAAGGATACTCGCATCAATTTGCAACAGGTTTTCTCAAAAATTTGTTTGTTGGCTCAAATCTTAGCCATATTGACTTATATTTCTACGTAATATCTGTATTAGTTTAAGTATAGGTGTTAAACGGTGAGTTTTGGTGCAATAAAGTTTATGTCCTTCTCTACTTTGTATATAATCGCGGCATCATAAAGTTCGGATACATAAAATGCTGCAATTTCTTGCATTAACTTCTCCTGGGATTGAAATCCTGCTCGCTGAAGAGCTTCAAAAATTAGGTGCTTCAAATATTACGCAAAAACCAGAAGGTGTTTATTTTTCTGCTGAATTGAACAACGCGTACAAAATATGTTTGTGGTCGCGATTAGCAAGCCGCATATTACTGAAAATAGAACAGTTTGATTGTGACTCAGTTAAATCTCTTCAAGCAGCAGCTTCTTCAGTCGAATGGTCTAGCTGGTTTAACAGTGATAGTTATTTTGCAGTAGACTTTGTTGGCAAAAGCCGTGATATTCGCAACAGTCAGTTCGGCGCACTAACAGTAAAAGACTCAGTTGTAGACCATTTTAGAGACGCAGGGCTAGAACGACCAAACGTAGACAAGGTTAATCCCGATATTCGTATTCAGGCACGTTTACTTAAAAACGTGGTGACTTTCTACTTGGATTTTTCAGGGAGATCGTTGTTTCAGCGCGGCTATCGTCAGCACAGTGGTGCTGCACCTCTTAAAGAAAATTTAGCAGCCGCTTTGGTTATTCGTAGTGGCTGGCTTGATGACACATCTAAACCTTTAGTCGATCCCATGTGTGGTTCAGGCACTTTACTTATAGAGGCAGTGTCGATGGCCGCTGGCATTGCACCTAGCGTGGAACGCGAAAAATGGGGCTTTGAAACTTGGCTTGAGCATGATGAATCACTTTGGCAGCAAGCGCTAACAGAGGCAATTGAGCGGTCTGAACAAAGTCTGGCTCAAACTAAAGTAAAAGTGTTTGGTATTGATATTGATAGTCGCGTTATTAAAACTGCTCAGCAAAATGCTCGAACAGCGAACTTGCAACAGTTTATTGAGTTCAAATGTAACGACACTAATAAAATGAACAACCAGTTTGGTCAACAGGGGACAATGCTCTTTAATCCTCCTTATGGTGAGAGGATTGGTGAAATCCCTGAGTTAGTAGAAAGCTTTGTTTTGCTTGGTCAAAAGCTAAAACAGCAATTTAGCGAATGGCGAGTTGCTATATTTACTGCCAATGTTGAGCTTCTGTCGATGCTTAAATTGGCAAGTTTCAAACGTTATAAATTCAAAAATGGTCCTCTTGATTGCCAACTTGCCTTGTACAATATCGATGAGAAACAAAGCCAAAAAGATGCACTGGCTCCTGAAACTCACTTTGATGAATCTAATTCTGCGTTTGCAAATAGGCTGAAGAAAAATATTAAAACGCTAAAAAGCTGGGTCAAAAAAGAGAATATCGAGTGCTACCGTATGTATGATGCAGATATTCCCGAATATAACGTTGCTATAGATTTATACGGCGAATATGTGGTTATTCAAGAATATGCTGCACCAGGGACGGTTGATCAAGAAAAAGCCGCGAAACGGTTGCAAGAAGTCATCTACTTCGCACCAAAAGTTTTGGATATTCCAACGAATAAAGTCGTTTTAAAAACAAGAGCAAAACAGCGTGGGACAAATCAATATCAAAAAGTCGACAAAAGCGAACGTGAAATCATCGTTCATGAATATGGCGCAAAGCTCAAGGTTAATTTGTGGGACTATCTAGACACAGGCCTTTTCTTAGATCACCGTAAGACGCGTCAGATTGTAGCCGCTAAATCGAAAGGGAAGTCTGTACTGAATCTTTTTGCGTATACTGGTTCTGTCTCTTTACATGCTGCTCTACACGGAGCGTCTACTGTGACTACCGTTGATATGTCAAAAACGTATTTGGCGTGGGCGGAAGATAACTTCAGATTAAATAATTTAGTCGGGCACAAATACCAATTTATACAAGCTGACTGCTTACAGTGGCTAAAGCAAAATACAGATAAGTACGATGTCGTGTTTATCGATCCTCCTACATTTTCAAATTCAAAGCGAATGGAAGAAAGTAGTTTTGATGTGCAACGTGATCATGTGGCATTAATTACTGACGGTCTGGATTCGCTCGCTGTAGGTGGTGAATTGATATTTACTAATAATAAACGTAATTTCAAAATGGATTTTGACGCGATGGAAGCTTTAGGTGTTTCGGTTCAGTCAATTAGTGAACTAACGCGCGACAAAGACTTTCTACGTAACAAACATATTCATAATAGCTGGCTTATTAAAAAGATATGACAAACAAGTTTATTTTATATGGGAGTGAGGGATGCCACTTGTGTGAACTGGCTGACGAGATATGCGCTCCAATCATCAACGATGCATTAGTGCATGTAGATATTGTGACTGATGACAAACTTGTCGCGCAATATGGCGTTCATATCCCTGTATTAAAACACATGGAAAGCGCAAGTGAGTTGTTCTGGCCATTTTCGTTGGAAGAAGTTGAGGCCTTTGTAACACAATGGAATTAATTAGAATTACAAACGCTGAATTAGCATTCGGCGAAGATAAAATATTAGATAATACCGATTTACGTATCAATAGCGGTGAGCGTGTTTGTCTTGTAGGCCGCAATGGCACAGGAAAATCGTCGTTGTTAAAAGTCTTGATGGAGATGCAACATCTTGACGACGGTCAATTTATTATTTCAAACGATGTTAGGCTTGGCATGCTGGAGCAAGATCCTCCTGAGTCGTGTGAACTTTCTGTATTTGATTTTGTTGCACAAGGTGTCAAAGCAAATGCTCAGCTAATCAGTCGATATCATCAATTAGTACATACGGTTGCAGAAGATCCTAGTGAGAAAAATCTGCAACTCTTGGCAGATGTTCAACAGCAACTTGAACAGGCCAATGCTTGGCAAGACGAACAACGTATTGAACAAGTAATGAGTAAATTACAGTTAGAGCCGAATAAATCTGTTTCAGATTTGTCTGGTGGCTGGTTACGCAAGCTTGCCCTAGCTAAAGCGTTAGTGACTGATCCTGACGTGTTATTGTTAGATGAGCCTACAAACCATCTAGATATTGATAGTGTGCTTTGGCTAGAACAATTCTTGAAAGATTTTTCTGGTACGATTGTTTTCATTAGCCACGATAGAGCGTTTATTCGCGGGCTTTCAACACGTATCGTTGATTTAGACAGGGGGCAGTTAACGAGCTATCCGGGCGACTACGATGTTTATGTTGAGCAAAAGCAGCATGATCTACAAGTTGAAGCAACACAGAATGCGCTATTTGACAAGAAGCTAGCTGAAGAAGAAACATGGATTCGCCAAGGTATCAAGGCACGTCGCACACGAAATGAAGGGCGAGTAAGAGCGCTTGAAAGGCTACGTGTAGAGCGCCAACAAAGAAGGGATATCAAAAGGCAAGGGGATATTAATATCTCGCATGGTGACCGATCAGGAAAACTTGTATTTGAGTCTGAAAGCCTTTGCATGCAGTTTGGCGAAAAGCGCGTTATTGATAATCTCGATTTACTTATTACGCGTGGTGATCGTATTGCACTGATTGGCGCTAACGGCACAGGTAAATCAACATTGATTAAGTTGTTGATGGAGCAAATACAACCAACAAGTGGAAAAATGCGTGTTGGTGTAAACTTGGAAATCGCGTATTTTGACCAACATAGAGAACAGTTAGATCCGAACAAAACAGTACAAGATACGGTAGCTGACGGTAAACAGGAAGTCACAGTTAATGGACGTACTCGTCATGTACTCGGATACTTACAAGATTTTTTATTTAGTCCTAAGCGGGCTAGAACACCAGTACGCGCCTTGTCGGGCGGTGAAAAAAACCGATTGTTACTAGCGCGATTATTCTTAAGGCCGAGTAATTTACTTATTCTTGATGAACCAACAAATGATTTGGATATCGAAACGCTTGAATTGTTAGAAGAAGTCGTTGCAAATTACAGCGGAACCGTTATTTTAGTGAGCCACGATCGTGATTTTGTAAATAATTGTATTAGCACTTGCCTTTACTTTGATGGAAGTGGTCAAATAAATCAGATTGTTGGTGGTTATGATGACGTCGATAGTTATTTGGCTGAAAAGGCATTGCAGCGTGAAAAATTAGCAGCGCCAGTAAAACAAGCGAAAAAAGAATCTAAAAAAGAGAGTGGTACATCGTCGACGCCTGTAAAACGTAAGTTGTCGTATAAAGAAACGCGTGAATTGGAGTCACTTCCACAAGAAATAGAGATATTGGAAGAAGAAATCGCTAACATTCAAGAAAGCGTTAATCAACCAGACTTTTTTAGTCAAGAATCTGAAGTAACCAGTAAAATATTGAACCAGTTACAAGAAAAAGAGTCAAAGCTCGAGTCCTGCTATCAACGATGGCAAGAGTTGGACGAAATATAAAAAGATTAAGAGAATAGTAGTTTCATGAATAAATTTGTAAAGTCTTTATTGGCTATAGGAGTTACCACGGCTTTAACAACGGGATTTGTTAACGCGGCAACATATAAGGTCATCGATAAGGGAGCTGCAGAGCGATTTAAATACACTTATGCTCAGCAAGAAAATAACAGTGGTGAGATGGCAATCTCCGGTACAAACGTATACAACTTTCCTGTTCAATATCAATATTTTGATGAAGCCGATTACGATAATATCGTTCGTTTAGCTGATCAACAGCATGAAAATGTTCATGAACTTGAAAATATTGAAGATGAGAATGCCCTAAGACAAGGGAATCCTACGGCAAATGATTTAGCATGGGTAGTTAGATACCTCGAAAATATCACATCTTCTTTATATCAAAAAGTTGGTGATGTTGTTGCTATGACTAATAGTGGGGGAGAAACACTGGACTTTCATGTTTTTGATCAAAAATTTGAAGGCACTGAGCAATATACGCGCTCTACCACTGATTACATTAATGGTATAACCAATCAAGGTTGGGTATACGGGAACGGTTCTGCACCTTATTTACCGTTAGATTTTACAGAAAGTGATGGCGATGAGGTAACGCATTGGGTGCGTGATTTCAAAACCCGTGGTTTTTTCTCACCGGACAACGGCCAAACTATTATTCAACTTTTACCACCTGAGCACGAACATGGAGGTGAGTCTGCGATTCTAGATATAAGTGAAAATGGTATAGCAGTTGGTTATGCTAGTACGAGCGTTGACCAAGATGCTGTTGACGTTATAAACGATGAAACTGGAGGATGTTCGGATCCGGATGTACTTGACGACTTACCATTAGAAGTGTGTATTCAAAACATTCGTGATGGTATGTACAACTCTGAAGCATTCAAATGGATTATTGATGAAACGGGTGAAGTTGAATCCGAAGCGTTAGGGTATTTGGTAACACCCCATGAAGATGATACGCGTGAATTTGTTAGTTTTGCTCAAGCGGTAAATACTCATGGTGTTGCGGTTGGTTATTCGCATGGTTGGTGGGATGAAAACGAGACTGCCCCTGAGAGTAACGAGCCACGCAGTATTTATGCTGTAGTGTTTAAAGACGGCAATGTTACAGATTTTACTGAAGATCATAGTGAATATTTTGATTCGAGAGCGTACGACATCAACGATAATGGTATTGCTGTTGGCCACGTGACAACTTATATAAATGGTCGATTGCGGACTAAGTTTTATCATGTTGATACTAACCAAGAAAATATGCAAATGGTCTTTCCACAAGACTTTTTTAATGGTTCGTCTAGTACAGCACGTTCTATTAACCAAGCTGGATTTGTTGTCGGTGAAGGCGAAGTAGAAACACATAACGATAGCTCAACTAACCCTCGTCGAACGCACGGATTCTTGTACGACATTTCTACTGATACATTTACTAATCTGAATGACTTTTTACCGTGTGAATCTGAATATACGATAATTGAAGCTCGTCACATTAACGATAACAATGAAATATCAGCAACGGCTTTGATCAAGGTACCTCGTAGAGATGCTAAAGGTGAGTTAATGTTTGATGCTGATGGAACGCAGTTGGTAGAAGATGTTGTACGTGCGGTTAAACTATCTCCAATTGATGGTGAAATAGAAGATTGTTCGGCAGTTGAAGAGAAAGTAGAACGTCAAGGTGCTGGTTTCGGTTTTGGTATACTATTGTCGATGCTGACATTTGGTATAGGTCGTCGCTTTTTTAAGTCTTAGTAAATAAGCAAAAAATGTCCTTGTGGTAGTCTTCACGTGTAGATTACCGCTAACGATCAAAAAAGCTCAGCGATATGCTGAGCTTTTTACATACTAAGCGCTTAATTTTTTAGTTTTTTAAAATAAGGGGCTATTAAAACGCAGAAGTATCAGTAAACAAACCTACTTTTAAGTCAGTTGCTTTGTAAATCTCTTTACCGTCAACGGATACTGTTCCGTCTGCAATACCCATAAATAATTTACGCTTAATTACACGTTTTAACGTGATCTTGTAAGTTACTTTTTTAGCCGTAGGTAGAATCTGTCCAGTAAATTTAACTTCACCTACACCCAATGCGCGTCCTCTTCCTGGGCCTCCTGACCACGCTAAATAAAAACCAACTAATTGCCACATAGCGTCAAGTCCAAGACACCCTGGCATAACTGGGTCACCTTTAAAATGGCAATCGAAAAACCATAGATCAGGGTTAATGTCGAGTTCTGCAATAATTTCACCTTTGCCGTGCTCACCACCGTCGTCAGTAATACTGATAATGCGGTCAAGCATAAGCATGTTATCTGAAGGTAGTTGACTATTACCTTCGCCAAACATTTCTCCTGTACCTGCTTTGATTAGATCTTCTTTTGAGAACGAATTTTTTTGGTTCATAATTCTTCTGTTTCATGTTAAGGAATTTAATTCAGGCGCTACTTTAGCGAACACCTGTACACTAAACAACTCGGAGCAGTTAATTTTTTCATTTATTTCTATGATAGTGGCTATTTTTTTTATACAATTTAGTTATGCGTTACCCTGTGTTAGGTTAGATAAATGACAGATAAGTTACCGAAAGATAATAAGAAAAAAGCTTTGACTAATGCTGAAAAGCAGAAGCGTTACAGAGAAAGACAAAAAACAAAAGGTAAACAAGAAGTGCGTGGTTATTTATCGCCAGAGGCATTAGAGTGTTACAAATTGATCGCAGAACAGACGAAATGGACAGATTCAAACATTTTAAGTAACGCCGTAAGGTTAACCTACGCAGCATATAAAAATGGTCAAATTGGCCTATTAAATAATTGGCTGAATAAAAATAATCTATAATTGTTTAAAACATAAACACATCTATATGTTATTCCAAATTTAATGTTATGTTTATGTATAAATATCGTTGTTTTGCGCGATGATTAACTATATTCTTATTCGCTCAGTAGTAGAAGATTCAGAAAAATATAAGGTGCTACGCTCTTGATAAATGTTTTGTTAGTCGACGATCATGAATTGGTTCGTACGGGCATAAAAAAGATACTTGATGAAGTTAAAGGCCTAAAAGTAATCGGTGAAGCGCAAACCGGGGAAGACGCCGTTCAGTTTTGTCGTAAGTCTCAGCCTGATGTCGTGTTGATGGATATGAATATGCCCGGTATCGGTGGTTTAGAGGCTACCAAGAAAATATTGAGATATGCACCGGACGTTAAAATAATCGTTCTAACGGTTTATTGTGAAGATCCAATTCCCACTAAAGTAATGCAAATTGGCGCTGCAGGTTATTTAACTAAGGGCGCTGGACCTGACGAAATGGTAAATGCAATTCGTGCAGTAAATAGTGGCCAACGTTATATAACTCCTGAAATTGCTCAGCAAATGGCATTAAGCCAGTTTAAGTCTGCGGATGAAAATCCTTTTAATTGTTTATCAGAACGTGAATTGCAAATTATGTTCATGATTACACGTGGCGAAAAAGTTCCAGATATTTCTGAACAGTTAGTTCTAAGCACCAAAACTATTAACAGCTATCGTTATCGAATGTTTGAAAAACTCAATGTGAGTAACGACGTAGAATTAACCCATCTTGCCATCCGCCACGGGATGTTAAAAACTGAAAAGTTTTAGTATTGTCTAACGAAAACTCAACACCTCAATTTGATGCGAAGGCCTTTCTTGCTTCAGTCACTGAGCAAGCAGGGGTTTATCGTATGTATGACAGTGAGCAAACTGTCATATATGTTGGAAAAGCAAAAGATCTAAAGAAAAGACTAAGTAGTTATTTTAGAAAAGATGTTGGCAGCAATAAGACCAAAGCGCTAGTCAAACAAATCTGTGCAATAGATGTCACTGTTACACATACTGAAAGTGAAGCACTAATACTTGAAAATAACTACATCAAAAAATATCAGCCGAAATATAACATCCTGCTTCGTGATGATAAATCATACCCATATATTCTAATTTCATCTCACAAACATCCTCGACTTTCGGCCCACCGAGGTGGGAAAAAGGTAAAAGGAGAGTATTTTGGTCCGTACCCAACTGTTGGTGCAGTTTGGGAAAGTTTACGCTTGATGCAGAAACTTTTTCCGATCCGACAATGTGAAGATAGTTACTATCGCGCGAGAAGCCGACCATGTTTACAGTACCAACTTAAAAGATGTTCAGCACCTTGCGTTGATAAGGTTTCAGGAAATGAATACCAACAGCAAGTGGAGCTGGCTCGTTTATTCCTTAGAGGCAAAAATTCTGAGGTTATAGAATTTTTGGTCGAGAAGATGGAGGAAGCCAGCAAATCATTAGCGTTTGAAAAAGCAGCGAAATATCGAGATCAGATCGCAACACTCAGAAAAGTACAACAACAACAATTTGTGAGTGGCACTGCGTCAGAAATGGACGTAATTGGCTTATATCAACAAAAATCCCAAGCCAGCATTCACGTTCTATTTATACGAGACCATAAAATTCTCGGTAGCAAAAGTTTTTTCCCGTCATTGCCTGCAGATACTTTACCAGATGAAATAGTACAAGCATTTATTAGTCAGCATTACCTAGGTAACGAAATAGGGGGCATGGCTATTCCTAAAGAATTAGTTGTGCCTGTTGCGTTGGAAGATCAACAAGAACTTGAAAAATTATTGTCAGTGCAAGCTGAGTACGAAGTGAAAATTTCTCATAATGTGAAAACTGAACGTGCTCAGTATTTGAAATTAGCAACAACTAATGCAGAAAATGCACTCGTCACACGAAATAGCCATAAAGAATCAATGCTTAGCAGGTTTTCTGCGCTTAATGATGTATTTGAATTAAATAACAATATTTCACGAATTGAATGTTTTGATATTAGTCACACGATGGGACAGCAGACGATAGCGTCAAATGTGGTGTTTGACCAAGAAGGTCCGCTAAAGAGTAGTTACCGCCGTTACAATGTACATGGCATTACACCGGGTGATGATTATGCGGCAATGGCTTTTGCCTTAAACAAACGCTTTGTTAAAGTTGATAAATCAGACAATGTACCAGATATCGTTTTTATTGACGGCGGCAAAGGGCAACTTGCCCGAGCTGAAGAGGTGATCGCCTCATTAGATTTACCAAAAACACCTTTGCTTGTAGGTGTAGCAAAAGGTGAATCTCGAAAACCGGGTCTAGAAACATTAATTTTGGCGGGCAGTCATCAACTTATCAATTTGCCAGGCACGTCTCCAGCGCTTCACTTGATACAACATATAAGAGATGAGTCGCACCGATTTGCGATCTCTGGCCATCGTGCTAAACGGCAAAAAGAAGCTAAACGATCTACGCTTGAAGATATTCCGGGAATTGGCGCGAAAAAGCGACAAGCCTTGTTAAAATTTTTGGGGGGCATGCAGGAAGTTAAGAAGGCTGATGTAACAACATTAGAAAAGGTTCCGGGTATCAGTAAAACGTTGGCAAAAACTATTTATGATAGCTTGCATGACAATTAACCTCATATCTGTGTAGAATGAACAAAAAAGCTTATTGCCGAATCATAGTGAATATTGAGCAGGTAATGACGTAAAAAAGCTAGTGAATATAAATATGTGGACAATCCCTAATCAAATAACCTTATTTCGTATCATCCTTATACCTATTTTTATAATTGTTTTTTACTTGCCAATTTCATGGAATCATTTTGGCGCATTTGCTGTCTTTTGGTTAGCATCGGTTAGTGATGCCTTAGATGGCTACTTAGCACGTAAGTTGAATCAATCGTCTGCATTTGGCGCATTTATTGACCCTGTTGCTGATAAACTTATGGTAGCGGCTGCGTTAATAATGATTGCGGAAGACTTTGGTGTTTGGTGGGTCTCGGTACCTGCAATGGTAATGATAGCACGAGAGATCTTTATTAGTGCACTGAGAGAGTTCATGTCGTCCAAAGGTAAGCGTGATGTTGTTGCGGTGTCTACACTGGGTAAATATAAAACAGCGGCACAAATGTTGGGGATTATGGGGCTAATTTGGCAGCCGGATTATGATATTCCGCTTATTGTTTTTGATTTTCCGCATGAAATATTAATGTTTGCGGCATATGCGTTCTATTATGTTGCTACAATTTTAACCATTTGGACGATGTTAATATACTTCAAAGCGGCGTGGCCAGAACTAAAAGGCAAGTAATTCGCTAGTTTTTGTCAAAAAAAGCATCATTTTAGACGCTTTTTAACCAGTTGAAACAAAATTGAAATTTAATGGTTGACTCGCAATAAATTCAATGTAGAATGCGTCTCCAGTTGACAGGGAGTCAATTAATAAAGCGGCTGTAGCTCAGTTGGTAGAGCATCACGTTGCCAACGTGAATGTCACGAGTTCGAGTCTCGTTAGCCGCTCCAATTTTTCTAAGGAATACTACCCACTGTAGTTGATGAAACGGCGGGTTGGCAGAGTGGCTATGCAGCGGATTGCAAATCCGTGGACCTCGGTTCGACTCCGGGACCCGCCTCCATTTTGCCCGGGTGGTGGAATTGGTAGACACAAGGGATTTAAAATCCCTCGCTGGTAACAGCGTGCCGGTTCAAGTCCGGCCCCGGGTACCATTTCATCATGTACAGTGTAGTAATAGAAAACACAGGATGTGAAAGTGTAGTTTTTAAAGCGGCTGTAGCTCAGTTGGTAGAGCATCACGTTGCCAACGTGAATGTCACGAGTTCGAGTCTCGTTAGCCGCTCCAACTTCACAATTAAAAATTATATATGCGGCTGTAGCTCAGTTGGTAGAGCATCACGTTGCCAACGTGAATGTCACGAGTTCGAGTCTCGTTAGCCGCTCCAAGTTTTCTTTGGTGCCATTTGATGGCGGCAAAGTGAAAGTAGGGCGCCAATCCTTACTATAAAAATATTACCCAAAATGCCCGGGTGGTGGAATTGGTAGACGACGTGCAGGATGCACTAGTGTCACGAGAGGCAGGATGCCGGAAGTGACCACAAGGATCAGGCCGAAGGACTGACAAAAGTAGGGAGCCAATCTCCTACTATAAAAATATTACCCAAAATGCCCGGGTGGTGGAATTGGTAGACACAAGGGATTTAAAATCCCTCGCTGGTAACAGCGTGCCGGTTCAAGTCCGGCCCCGGGTACCATTTGGTGATTCTATATCTATGCGGCTGTAGCTCAGTTGGTAGAGCATCACGTTGCCAACGTGAATGTCACGAGTTCGAGTCTCGTTAGCCGCTCCAATTTCCTCTTTCAAGTATTAAAGTTTGTATTGATGCGAACAGTTTAATTATTGTAAGAGAAGTAGGGTACCAATCTCCTACTATAAAAAAATTACCCTAATGCCCGGGTGATGGAATTGGTAGACGACGTGCAGGATGCACTAGTGTCACGAGAGGCAGGATGCCGGAAGTGACCACAAGGATCAGGCCGAAGGACTGACAAAAGTAGGGTACCAATCTCCTACTATAAAAACTTACCCTAATGCCCGGGTGGTGGAATTGGTAGACGACGTGCAGGATGCACTAGTGTCACGAGAGGCAGGATGCCGGAAGTGACCACAAGGATCAGGCCGAAGGACTGACAAAAGTAGGGTACCAATCTCCTACTATAAAAACTTACCCTAATGCCCGGGTGGTGGAATTGGTAGACACAAGGGATTTAAAATCCCTCGCTGGTAACAGCGTGCCGGTTCAAGTCCGGCCCCGGGTACCATTCTTAGACTTTTATAAATTTCCTAAAATTTAATAGAAACTTGTCTTACCTAAGTGACTTAACATAATTACCTCGAACGCTGTCATTCCGTTAGCTAGCTTTCTTTGTCTTTTCCTGTTCGAAATAAATCGTTAATTAGGTTAAACGGTAACGGAAATAAAATAGTAGAATTTTTTTCACCTGCAATTTCAGTAAGTGTTTGTAGGTATCTCAACATCAACGCATTTGGTTGTTCACTTAATTCGCTTGCTGCCTCACCTAGTTTTTCGGCGGCTTCTTTTTCTCCCAAAGCGTGAATAACTTTTGCTCGTCGAGTTCTTTCTGCTTCTGCTTGCTTAGCTATAGCACGAACCATAGACTCATTAAGGTCAACGTGCTTAATTTCTACGTTTGACACTTTTATTCCCCAACCTTCGGCTCTCGCGTCTAAAATCTCTTGTATGTCTTTGTTGAGCATTTCTCTACTCGAGAGCATTTCGTCTAGATCATGCTGACCTAAAACAGACCTTAGCGTTGTTTGTGCTAGCTGAGATGTTGCTGCCAAATAATCTTCAACATTGATTATTGCTTTTTGTGCATCGATAGCACGAAAGTAAATAACGGCGTTCACTCGAACAGAAACATTATCTTTGCTAATTACATCTTGGCTCGGTACATCCATAACTACAGTGCGCAGGTCTACTTTAACCATTTGTTGAATAAGGGGAATAACGATTATTAATCCTGGGCCTTTAATTTTATAGAAACGCCCCAATAAAAAAATGACACCGCGCTCATATTCTCTCAAAATTCGAAAAGCACTAAATAAAAGCGCTATAAACAGTATGACAACAAACCCTTGAAACATTTGTAAGTTACTTAATAGTTGTTCCATCTGATAATTCCTCGTTTGCAATATGCGACGTCGTAAGTACTAGTCCTTCAATGGCATTTATGCGTACAAGTTCGCCTTTGTTAACAGGTTGGCTAAATGTTGCAGCCCATCTTTCTCCGTTAAAAAGGACGAATCCTGTGTCTATGTATGTTCCTTCGGCAATTGCAGTGGCGCCTATCAGTTCTTCTTGTCCAGAGACAACTTTTGCGTTTCTTTTACGCCAAAGAAGCCCAAGAGAAAAAACGATGAAAGCAAATGAAACGAATGCAAATGCGGCAATTAATGGTAATGAAATAACGAATTCAGGTTGTTCGGTATCAATTAAGAAGATCGAACCTAATACAAAGGCAATAATGCCACCAATCCCCCATATGCCAAAACTTGGCATTAGTGATTCAACGACAAGCAAGGAAATGCCAAATAAAAGAAGGGCGATACCCGAGTAGTTTAAAGGTAATAGTTGTAATGCGTACAAGGCAATAAGTAATGATATTGCGCCTGTAATACCAGCAACACCTATCCCTGGGCTGTAAAACTCTAAAATTAGCCCGTAAATACCAATTAGCAACAAAATATAAGCAATGTTGGGATCTGTTATCGTCGAAATAAACTGGTTGCGCCAATCGGGTGATACAGTTCTTAGTTGTGTGTTTTTAACAGTAACTAGCACACTGGTGTTCGCTAATGCGCCGCTTTCAATAAGTGTATTGAGAAGGTCTGACGGTGTTTCAGCTAAATAATTGATTACGTTTTTATCTAGCGCTTCTTGTGCAGTCAAAGTAGCTGCTTCTGAAACTGCTAATTCCGCCCATTCTTCATTTCTATTACGAAGTTGCGCAAGTGAACGCATATATGCTATTGCATCGTTCAGGACTTTTTTCTCCATAGCTGACGCAGATGGGGCTTGTTCTTTTTGATTAGGGGCTGAAGAAGGTGATGCCATATTTATTGGCGTTGCTGCGCCTAAGGTAGTGGCAGAAGCCATAGCCGCAAAATGACAAGCGTACAGTATATAGGTGCCTGCGCTCGCTGCACGCGCTCCCTGAGGATACACTAGGCAAGCGATCGGAACAGAGGCACTTAATATCTCTTGATTGATTTGCCGTAAACTTGAACTTAGCCCACCAGGTGTATCAATCGTAATGATCACTAACGGCACACTTGTACTACTTTGTGCTTTGTTAATCTCTGAAACTAAATATTCGCTAACGGCAGGGCCTATTGCACCATCTATCGACAAAACCGGTACAGTAAACGAAGCATTGCTTACGCTAGGCGCAATGTCATCTTGCGCGCTGATTGTGCAAGACAACAGCATTACCGAAATTGCTAAAGCTTTGAGCCAAAAGAGCATAGTGATTTCCATCTAGGCACTTAGCCTAAGTATAGTTTACTCGGGCGTGTTGATCTTTAGCGGTTAAAATTTGTTCGAGATAAAAGCGTTTTAATCGTGGCGAGAGGTTTGTCGCTTAGTCATTCTAAGCAAAACAGCTCTTATCAAAGAGTAAAACGCTTTTAGCCGAACCCTTTGGGCAGCGTTTGTTGGCACTTTCTACTGAGTTATCGGCATATCAGGTAGAATAACTACATATCAAAGCCTCTGCCTTGTATAAAGAACCAACAAGCTGCTGAAAAATTCAGCTCGAAAGATCAACATGCCCTAATAGATAACTTGATGTTGATGAAGTAATTTTTGTAAGATCGCGTCTTATTTTGGCTGTAGTTTTTAGTTATTAGTTATGATCAAGCGAGTTTTTAAAAAGAATGGTGACCAATTATTCATCGAGATTTTCACTATAGTGATCGGTATTTTGCTAGCACTGACCATCGATGAATGGGTAACAGATTATAAATATAGAAGTTTTAATGAAAAGTTAATTAATGAAATGTACATTGATTTGAACAATGACATTGGCAACACAGAACACACCATACAGCATCTTGAAAGTAGCATATCTGAACTAAAAACATATATTAGCGATGTAATGAACGATCCAAAAACGCCGGACAGAAGTGTCGAAACGCATATTTTGTATGAGCGAAATTTATTTTGGGATATAACTTCAACCAAAACAGATTTAAGTTTACTTCAATCTCAATCGGAAGATTTAGTTGGCAGTATCTATGAAATAAACACGATGCAAGATGCCATACAAGAACATTACCAACTCATGCGTCATTTTCTTTTAACTGTATGTGAACTTAACGATGACATGCGGATTAAGTGTTTAGAAAAAAGCTTAAAGCAACGTGAATATTTATTGAAATTGTTTGAAGCGCAAAAACAAGCGTATTTTGAATTTAAAATGCATTACGAGGCATTCACGCAAGGTTCTTAAGTAAAAGACGTCATTAGTAATCGCATTAAATAGTGTAATTTTGCAGTGTAATTTTAGACACGATCTAAGAGAATGCGGTTCTATTCTCTAACGTAGGCATTGATTTCCATAATAAGTTAATATTTTCATTGACACCTAAATGATAATCGTTATCATTTGGGTGTTTTTTGTTGTTACATAGCCATATATGAAAAAATTAACCACTTTATTGCTTCTATTGCTTCCTCAATTTGTCATGTCGCAAGTACATGTCGTTAAACTGTTGAGTTCAAATGAAAGCGGTCAGAGTATGATTATGGAACCGGGTTTCATTCGAATATCTCAAGGCGATACGGTCAAGTTTATTCCTTCCGATATGACTCACAATGCGCAATCAATAATTAAGCCTGATGGTGCCAATTCGTTTACAACAGAACTTGGTAAAGTAGAAAGTATCACTTTTAGTGTAGAGGGAGCGTATCTATATAAATGCTCGCCTCATTTTGCACTAGGCATGATAGGGGTTATCCAAGTTGGTTATGCTATTAATCATGATGCGTTCATTAATGAATGGGAAGAGCTAAAGGCTAATGTAGTACTTAATCGGGCACGAATAACTTCGCTTATTAAACAAATCCAATAACTAGATTATGGTAATTTGAATGGAATCATTAACTCACTGGCAATCACTCTTGGAAAAAGGCAACACGTGTTTTGCTGAAAATCAGTTGCTACAGGCTGAGTATTATTACAAAGAAGCCATCGAATACTTAGAGATCGCATGGTTAGGGGAATTAACAAATGTAGAATTGTTAATGGCGTGGATATGTGCTTCGCATAATCTTTCAACTTTGTTTGAAAAGCAAAGAGATTATGATGTTTCACTTCAATATTTACTACTTCCACACCATCGCTTGTTAACTATGGTGAATGATGCTGTATATAAGGATGACATCCAACTAATCGTAATAAGCGCTATAAAACTTACATTTAAGCCAATTCAAGCGTTTATTAAACGACACCCTGTATGTAATGCATGTGCGCGGGAAATAGAAGCGTTTGGCGAATCGCTTAACCGTCAACAACCACAATTTCACTAGGTGGTATAAAAGAGTTATGAAAAGAATAGTCTTATTTATGTTGCTATTAATTCAATGCTTATCAGCCGTATCGGCGCATGGAGGTCATGATCACAGTGATCCAAACGCACATTTTGTACACTTTTTCTGGCTAGCACCTATTCTAGTCGCTGTCATTATTGTTCATTCCAATATTAAGAAAAGAAAGCATTTTAAAAGTTTTGAAACAAGTAAAGTAAAAAGACAATTAGAAGACAAATAGGTGCTTTGACGGTTCTAAGCAAAAGGCATGTAGATATGCGATGAACGTTGTGATACGAAGTAATACAAATCAGTATAAGAATATTTGAACAGCAAATAGATAACGTTTATTTGCTGTTCTTATGTAAGAGCAACACGCTCTTGTGTGCTAGTCGTTGTTTATTAATCCGGCTAGGCCATTTTTGACAAAGTTCGGAAGAGCGAACGCTGCACTGTGTAATGGCGCGTTGTAGTAACTAAATTCTAATCCTGAATCTTCTACACGTTTAGGTTCAAAATCTCTAACTGGGTGAAATTGCTTAGAGGCGAAAGTAAAACTCCATAGTCCACCGGGGTATGTTAGGTTACTAAAGCTATACAAGTAAGTGTTTTCAAATACACTATTCAATACTGACAATAAAGAACGTTGAATATCCATGGCATACCAAGAAGATTCACCTTGTGATACTACAATGCCATCGTCAGTTAAGCAATTGTATACGTCTTGATAAAACTCTTTTCCGAATAACGGTTGTGCAGGTCCAATCGGGTCAGTACTGTCAACAATGATCACATCAAACTTTTCTTTCGTATCTTTGACGAACTTCACGCCATCGCCAATGATTAAGTTGATTCTCTCGTCTTCAAGCGCTGCCGATGTTTGTGGAATGTGTTGCTTACAGGCATCAACGACCATTGCGTCAATTTCAACCATCGTGCATTTTTCTACACTAGGATGACGAATAACTTCTCGTGCTGTGCCGCCATCGCCACCACCAATAACTAATACGTTTTTAGGGGCAGGATGCAGAAAAAGAGGGACGTGAGTGATCATGTCATGATAAGCAAATTCGTCTCGCTCAGTGACCATGATAAGCCCATCGTTCAGCAACATTTTCCCGTGACCCTTAGTTTCCACTACGTCAACGGTTTGAAATTCACTTTTTCCAGAAAAAAGGACTTTTTCTACTTTTATACGCAAACCTAAAAAGTCTTCAAATTTTTCTTCAATCCACAAATCAGAGTGCATTGCTTTCTCCAAGAATATCGATAGCAGTCGCCACTGTTTTGTCGTCTGCAGGTAAAATATAAGTATTGAAATTAACTAAATAGCCATTCGCCAACTGTTGTTCAACACGTGTTTGACAGACGTAATGATTGGGAATTTGTTTGGCACATTCGTCATGGGCAAATTCGTTAAACGTTAAAACATCAAATGAATTAGGTTGTAAAATCTCGATTAATGTTGGTAGCAAATCAAACAAATTGATATTTGCTTCAAAGCTAACATAACTGCTGTCGAGTTGCGGCGTAATATGTATCGTTAAATACTTTTCACCGTTAATCGCATTAACAGAGTAACCGTAAGGATCAAACACAAAGTCATCAAACATGAAGCCTGGAAGTAGCTCATCTAAGTGCAGATAATCTCTAATTTGCTTAGATTTCAATCCAGGTGACGTCAGGTGCACCGAAGCATCTTTACCAATTTGATAGGCTAATAATTCGTACGTTTTGTCAGTTGACTCGCATTTGAAATTATTATCCTGATGAAACACATAATTGTGATGGGCGTCCAATGGTCCATATCGTAGTGCTATGCCTGAAATATAGTTAGACAGCAATTTAATGTCGTCACCGAAAGAGGTAAGTTGCTGTTGAGCAAAATACTCATTTTTGCGTTGATAAATCACCTGTTCAACACAGTTTTTGTTGATGCGCGAAAGTACATATTCAACAGATTTTACTAACCGTGTTGTTCCACACGTTAAAATAAGTATGCGATCGTGCCAGACGAATAAGCTAGACTCAGAAAGCAAATACGCAGTACAGTTATCATTAGAAATAGACGACAGAATCTTTGCATGGCATGCATCGACCATTTCTTCCCAAAAACTTTGATCAAAGTCGTTTAAAAACGACATTTTATCGCTATTTATAATGATTTCTGCTTTTTTTTCAGAACCTTCAAATAACAATGCTCAAACCCTCAGTAAAGATGCGCTATATACGCATATTTAGCACCCAAAAAAGTGGCGACATTTTACAAATTAATTGTGCATTTTCAATAGAAAAATACTAAATTTGATGATTAATACCTATTTTTCTATGTCTTTTGCAATAAACTTTGTAGACTTTTTTAAAATAATTTGCATAATTGCGCAAATTTTTTGACTAAATTTCCTTAGTCAAGTTAGCTTAAGATCGAATAATTCGTTAATTTTTAGTGTAAGAATTTACTATGGTTCAAGTTTCATCAACTTTCAATATGCCTGAGTGCAGATATGAATGGTCACAGAGTGCCGATAATATTAGTGAAAACGGTATTTATATATTAGGATTTGAGTTCGACGGTACAGCTTGCTTTCGCAAGGGAACAGTCGAAGGACCAAATGCATTACGATCTGTATCAGATGGCATTGAATCCTATTCTCCATATCTAGATGCTGACTTAGAAGATGTTACGTTCTACGACATAGGTAATTTGCCGACAAAAATAAACAAGTCTGGCGATGAACACGCTGATATTGAAGCACGCTGGCAATTGGCGACAGATGCATTTTTTGCGCAATTTTCATCTGTGGATCTTAAGGGCGACAATATTCGTGTGGTGACACTTGGCGGCGAGCACTCAATTTCATATGCGCCAATCGTTACCTATTTGAAACAGTTTAAAGATTTGGTAGTTGTGCATTTAGATGCGCATGCTGACTTGCGTGATGGTTACCTTGGCCACCATTATTCACATGCATCTATTATACGTCGAGTTGTAGACCTTTTTGGCGAAGAACACCAGTTAATCCAGTATGGTATTCGATCGGGCACAAAAGAAGAGTATGACTGGATGCGCTCGCATAAGTCGTTGGCTACCAGTAGAGCAGAGTTCTTGGAAAAAATAGCATCTTTACCAAATAAACAACCAATTTATTTAACATTGGATTTAGATTATTTTGATCCGAGTTTTTTCCCAGGCACCGGCACACCTGAGCCCGGTGGGGAAGATTTTCATTCTTTTGTCAGCCTTTGTAAGTTGTTAAAAAAGAAAAATTTTGTTGGCTGTGATGTTGTGGAACTTTCACCATCTATCGATCCTACGGGAAATAGTGATGTATTTGCAGCTAAAGTAGTAAGAGAGTTGTTGTTGTGCTTAGCGCATCAACCAGATGGAGAAAACGCCAATGACTGATGCGGCAAATTGGTCGATAGAGCAATCTGAAGACATTTATCACGTAAAAAAGTGGGGAGCCGGGTATTTTGATATTGATGAGTCTGGCGATATTCATGTAATACCTCAAGCAGATAACCCAACATTAAGAATTAACTTAAAAGAAGTTATTAAAGATATGCAATCTTCTGGTATCGAATTTCCTGCAGTGATTCGATTTCACGATATATTGCGCGCGCAAGTAGAAAAACTTAATCGTACATTTCGCGATGTCATTGAAAGCGAAAACTACGAAGGTAAATACTTCGGTGTTTATCCTGTTAAAGTTAATCAAATGCGTGAAGTTATAGAAGAAATCGTCAATGCCGGTAAGCGTTATAACTATGGCTTGGAAGCAGGTTCAAAACCTGAACTTATAGCGGCCTTAGCACACAATACCAATCGCTCTGCTTTAACGGTTCTTAATGGTTATAAGGACGAGGAATATCTCAAGCTTGCGTTACTTGGAACTAAAATAAAACGCAATATGGTGGTGGTTATAGAGAAATTCACCGAGCTAAGAAATCTCGTTACATTAGCCAAAAAGTACGATGTAAAACCTATTATCGGTTTGCGCGTAAAAATGATGGTAAAAGGTCGTGGTAAGTGGGAAAGCTCGAGTGGTGAGCGCGCAAAATTTGGACTGAGCATTGCTGAAATTATTAATGCGATCGACTACCTTGAAAAACAAGACATGTTGGAATGCGTTGAATTACTTCATTTCCACATTGGTAGCCAGTTAACAGACATAAGAGCTGTTAAAGAGGCGATACAAGAAGCTGCCCAAGTTTATTGTAAGTTGTATCAAAAGGGCGTGCCTTTGCGATATTTAGACGTCGGCGGTGGTTTAGCGGTCGATTACGATGGTTCTCAATCTACCAGTGATTCGTCATGTAATTACCATATGCATGAGTATGTAGAGGATATAATTTACGGACTTAAACAACAATGTGACATTGATGAAGTACCGCACCCACATATTGTTAGCGAGAGTGGTAGGGCAATTACCGCCCACCACTCTTGTGTAGTAACCAAAGTAGTGGGCGAGGTGACTACCTTAGGTAAAGGCGTCAACACCAAAAGAGAAACGGGCGAACACATTATTGTCGCTAATATTCGCGATACTGAGAAAGATATCGACTTAGAAAGCTGTCAGGTTGCTTATAACGATCTTACTCAATTGAAAGAGCAAGCACTCGCCGCGTTTAAATTAGGTGTTCTAACGCTCGACGAATTTGCTAAGGCAGAAACGATGTTTTGGCGAGGATTAGAAAGGATTAACACATTGGCACACTCGCTAGAAGAAATGCCTGAAGGATTAAAAGATATCGATCAGTTGTTGTCTTCTCAATATTTGGCTAATTTTTCGGTATTTCAATCAACGGCAGATTCGTGGGCTATAGATCAAATTCTACCGATAGTGCCGATATCACGTTTGAATGAAAAGCCTACAAAACTGTGTAGCTTGGTTGATATTACTTGTGACAGCGATGGTAAAATTGACAAGTTCATAGGTGAAGACTCTGTAGTAGCTAACAGTATACCGCTACATACGCTAAATAAAGGAGAAGATTACTTCATTGGTATCTTCTTAACAGGCGCTTATCAAGATGTAATGGGTGACATGCATAACTTATTTGGTCGCCTAAACGAAGTGCACATTGTGAGTTATGATGATGATCCTCGCGATTTCTATATTGAAGAATACGTACACGGTAATTCAATTGAAAGCGTATTATCAACGATGCAATACACACCTGCAATTTTAGCGCAAACAATCAAGAAAGAAGTTGATGGGCAAATTCAGCGAGGAAAGATAAAACCGCGTGATGGTGTAGATTGGGTTGATTTCTACGAAGATTGTTTGAAGTCTTATACGTACTTAAAAGCGTAGTTACTAGTTAACAACCTAATGTTAAAATATAAAAGCAGCGATTGATTAGTTCAACGCTGCTTTTTTTACTGGCGCCGTCATTGGCTATATTTGAGATTGTAAGTAATTTTCTAAGCCAATCTTATCGATTAAGCCGAGTTGCTGCTCTAGCCAAAACGCGTGATCTTCTTCAGTGTCGTCGATCAAAGTCTGTAAAATATTGCGCGAAACAAAATCCTGCTTTTCCTCGCATAATGCCATGGCGGCTTTAAGTGCATTATCTACCGCATATTCAACTTTCAAATCATTCGCTAACATTTCTGGTACCGTTTTGCCGATGCAAAGTCCGTCGCGTGTGACCATGTCAGGCGTACCTTCAAGAAACAAAATACGCTGTATTAGGGCGGAAGCGTGGCCTTTTTCGTCGTCAAATTCGTGATCAATTCGCTCATATAACTTGTTAAGCCCCCAATCTTCATACATTCTTGAGTGTATAAAGTATTGGTCCATAGCGGCAAGCTCGAAGGCCAGCAGACCATTCAACGCATTGATTACTTCGTTATTACCTTTCATGAGTTAATCTCCGTCATCTAATTGCGCTTGCAGGTAGTTAGCTATTCCCATTTCACCTATCTGGTAAACTTGGGCTTCAAGCCAATCCATATGCTCTTCTTCGCCTGTGAGAATATTTACTAATATTTCTCTACTTACAAAGTCTTGTTCGGTTTCACATAGCGTGACCATCGATTTCATTGCATCGATTTGTTCTTGTTGAAATGCGATATCACAGTCGATCATTTCCTGAGGAGATTCTCCTATTGCAAGGGCACCCAACTGTTGGAGGTTAGGTAATCCTTCAAGAAACAATATACGTTCAATTAAATCATCCGCTTGCTTCATATCAAGGATAGATTTCTTGTAGTTTTTTTCATTGAGGTTTTCAAAACCCCAATTCTTGTTCATTCTTGCATGTAAGAAGTAGCGGTTGATTGATGTTAGTTCGATAGTTAAAAGCTTGTTAAGCATAGTAATTATCGCTTGCTTACTTTTCATATATCACCCATAAAAAATTTGCTCGCATGAAAAGTATAGAAGAGCCTGAAATAAAGACAAATTAAACTTATATTTCAACTAGTTAGTAATGGTAATGATAACTATTTTTTTTCGTTATTTGGGTAGGGAATATCGTTTTTTTAGCGGGTAAGAGGAGAGTAGATTAAAAGTTAATAGCTTTATACGGATTAGTATTAGACAACTTCTTTAAAAAGGCTTTCGTCAACTATAGTGCTATCGATGATTTTTTGGGTAAGTTTGGTACAGGTGCCACATTGGCTGGCAATGTCGAGGTGTCTTTTTAATTCACGAATATTACCAACGCCGTTAGACACAACTAACTCTTTGATATCTTTATCAGTAATATTTTTACAAATGCAAACAAACACAACAATAATCTACTTCTTAGTTAAAACGGAAATGATAATAATTGTTATTAGCGGTAATGTCAACGCCAAATTGGTCAAATAATCGCTGGAGTCTCAATTAACTCGGGGCAACAGGTAAAGTTGAAACGTCTGTTTCATACATTCATTTAAATTATGTTGAGTATCACTGAAACTGTATTAGTGAAATTGATTGCCTTCGATTAACTTGGAACAGTGACGAATTAATTTTCGACGTTCGTACCTGAAACTTATCACTCAGAGGACTAATGTTATGCATAACCGTGTTGAAACTCCACCTAACGGCCAGGCAATTACCATTGAGCATGGCAACCTAGTTGTACCTAACAATCCAATAATTCCATACATCGAAGGCGACGGTATTGGAATAGATGTTACGCCTGCCATGTTAACTGTGGTGAATGCTGCGGTACGCAAAGCGTATGGAGGTGACAGAGAAATTCATTGGATGGAAGTGTATGCTGGTGAAAAAGCGACGCAAGTCTATGATGGTGAAACATGGCTGCCAGACGAAACATTAGATATATTTAAAACCTACAAAGTTGGTATAAAAGGGCCGCTTACAACGCCCGTCGGCGGTGGCATGCGTTCGTTAAATGTAGCTATTCGGCAGTTATTAGACTTATATGTGTGCCAACGGCCTGTGCAATGGTTTAATGGTGTACCTAGCCCAGTCAAAAAACCATGTGAAGTTGACATGGTTATTTTTCGAGAAAACTCCGAAGATATTTACGCTGGAATAGAATACAAAGGCGGAAGTGAACAAGCTGAAAAACTTATTCATTTTCTACAAAACGAAATGGGAGTTGCCAGTATTCGTTTCACTGAGGATTGTGGGATCGGTATAAAGCCCGTATCAAAAGAAGGCTCTCAAAGGCTGGTAAGAAAAGCAATACAGTATGCGATAGATAATGATCGTTCGTCAGTAACACTTGTGCACAAAGGTAATATTATGAAATATACCGAAGGTGCGTTTAAAGAGTGGGGCTACGAAGTTGCTAAGCACGAATATGACGCTGAACTTATAGCTGGTGGTCCGTGGTGCAAAGTTATAAACCCAAATAATGGCAAAGAGATTATCATAAAAGATGTCATAGCTGATGCTATGTTACAGCAAATATTATTGAGACCCGCTGAATACAGCGTGATTGCCACACTAAACCTCAATGGAGACTATCTATCTGATGCCTTAGCAGCGCAAGTAGGGGGCATTGGCATTGCGCCAGGAGCAAACTTGAACGATGATATTGCCATTTTTGAAGCGACTCATGGTACAGCACCTAAGTATGCAGGGCTAAATAAAGTAAATCCTGGATCAGTGATATTATCCGCTGAGATGATGCTTCGTCACATTGGTTGGAAGGACGCAGCTGATCTTGTATTAAAAGGCATGTCAGGTGCTATTGGTGCTAAAACTGTAACATACGACTTTGAAAGGCTGATGGAAGGCGCGATGTTAGTTACATGCTCTCAATTCGCTGAGTGTATAGTTGAACATATGTAGAGGCTTTATATTTGCCGCTATACAAATAAAAAACACAGCAATCGCTGTGTTTTTTGAATGTGTTCAATCAGCTAACACTACTCGATAGAATCAATATCCTTTGGAGTAATACTGGCAGCATGGTGACCTTTCGGACCAGCGTTCAATTCGTAATCTACGTCTTGACCAGCTTTCAACGTGCGGTAACCATCCATTTGAATAGTTGAGTAATGTGCAAAAATGTCTTCACCACCATCATCTGGACGAATGAAACCAAACCCTTTAGCGTTGTTAAACCATTTGACTTTACCGTGAGCCATACTTCAACTTCCTTCTATATTCATCGGTATTTAGGTATGCTTCCCCAAAAGCATATTTACATATATATAAGTGACTAATTTTTCGTCACTGATTTAAATCGTAGATAATAAATTTAAATAGTCAAGTCGAAATCTACGTTTTTTATTAAAAATTAAGCAATTTTTTTTCATTTTGTCACAGCAAAATGATCAGCTAGAGACTAATATAGAATTATGAGCAAGTGGAAAGAATTAACGGATAACCAAGAGGTCCTTGAAGAAGAAACTATTGAAACTTTTAAAAGGCCCCCTATGTATAATGTTATGCTATTAAATGATGATTATACCCCCATGGATTTCGTAATAGAGGTATTGTGTAAGTTTTTTAGCATGACATCGGAAAAGGCAACGGACATAATGCTAGATATACACTACAAAGGAAAGGCCAGGTGTGGCACATATTCTGCAGAAATCGCAGAGACGAAAGTGAGTCAAGTTAGTAATTATGCGATTGAACATCAACATCCACTAAAATGTATGATGGAAAAAGCTTGATTGGCAAATATGTATTTGTTGGAGTAGCGTATGCTTAACAAAGATTTAGAAATTTCACTTAATATGGCGTTTCGCCAGGCCAAAGAATCTCGTCATGAATTCATGACTGTCGAACATTTATTGTTGGCGCTTTTAGATAACCCTTCATCAATTGATGCCTTAAAAGCATGTGGCGCTGATATGAATAAGCTTAGAAAAGAGCTTATTGATTTTATTGGAGAAACTACACCTGTTATTCCAGAAGGCGAGGAAGATCGCGAAACACAACCAACGCTAGGTTTCCAACGCGTTTTGCAACGTGCTGTGTTTCATGTTCAGTCGTCGGGCAAAAGTGAAGTTAATGGTTCAAACGTTCTTGTGGCTATTTTTAGTGAGCAAGAATCTCAAGCGGCTTATTTTTTAAAGAAATCTGATATTACTCGCTTAGATATCGTCAACTATATTTCGCACGGTATTGCGAAAGTTGATCATAAAGAGAATGGTCAGCATATCGAAGATCAAACCGTTGTTCAGGAAGAAGAACCAAGAACAATTGATAATTTTGCTACCAACCTAAATGATGAAGCATTAGCCGGAAAAATCGATCCGCTCATTGGGCGCGACGATGAAATGGAGCGCACGTTACAAGTATTAAGTCGTCGTCGTAAAAATAACCCATTATATGTAGGTGAAGCAGGCGTAGGTAAAACGGCGATCGCTGAAGGACTTGCCAGCTTAATTATTTCTGATAAATCTCCGGAGTTTTTAAAAGACGCGACCATTTACTCTTTGGACATGGGGGCGCTTCTTGCAGGCACCAAATACCGTGGGGACTTTGAAAAACGTTTCAAGGCGTTATTAAAAGAACTTGAACAAGACGGCAATGCCATTTTGTTTATCGATGAAATCCATACCATTATTGGTGCCGGTGCGGCGTCTGGTGGAATGATGGATGCGTCAAATCTTATTAAGCCGTTACTTTCTTCAGGCAAGTTACGTTGCTTAGGTTCAACTACATATCAGGAATATCAAAGTATTTTTGAGAAAGATCGGGCACTTGCGCGTCGTTTCCAGAAGATTGATGTAGTAGAACCTAGTATTGATGACACAACGAAGATACTACAAGGTTTAAAGGACAAATACGAATCACACCATGGTATTCGCTATACAAATAAAGCGTTGCGTGCAGCGGCTCAACTGTCTGCAAAATATATCAATGAGCGTTTTTTACCAGATAAAGCAATAGATGTTATTGATGAAGCTGGAGCTAAACAGCAATTATTGGTGCCTTCAAAACGTAAGAAAGTGATTAACAATACAGATATTGAAAGTATTGTGGCAAAAATGGCACGTATACCGGAAAAATCTGTTTCTTCAACGGAAAAAGATAGCCTTAAGAACTTAGACCGCAATCTAAAACTTGTGGTGTTTGGCCAAGATCACGCGATCGATGAATTAACTTCTGTCGTGAGGTTATCACGTGCGGGCTTAGGCAACGAAGAAAAGCCTGTCGGTTCATTCCTGTTTGCCGGACCAACTGGTGTAGGTAAGACGGAAGTGACGCAGCAGTTAGCCAAAATTATGGGTGTAGAGCTTTTACGTTACGATATGTCTGAGTACATGGAGAAACATGCGGTAAGTCGTTTGATCGGTGCGCCTCCAGGCTATGTTGGTTATGAACAAGGTGGGTTACTGACTGATGCAGTAATTAAGCATCCCCATGCGGTTGTTCTTTTGGATGAAATTGAAAAAGCACACCCTGATGTTTATAACATCTTACTTCAAGTAATGGATCACGGTACGCTTACTGACAATAATGGTCGCAAGGCAGATTTTCGTAATGTCACGTTAGTATTAACGACTAACGCAGGTGTTACTGAAACGACGCGTCAGTCTATTGGTTTTAAACAACAAGACCATAGTTTTGATGCGATGGATGAAATCAATAAGGTATTTTCACCGGAGTTTCGTAACCGCCTAGATAATATTATTTGGTTTAATCATTTAACTGATGATGTGATTCAACAAGTGGTAGATAAGTTTATTGTTGAGCTGCAAGCACAACTTGATGATAAAGGTGTTTCACTAGAATTAACCAAAGAAGCGAAAAAATGGATGGCAGTCAACGGCTACGACAAAGCTATGGGTGCAAGACCAATGTCACGTCTTATTCAAGAACACTTGAAGAAACCACTGGCTAATGAATTACTATTTGGTGATTTGGCGCAAGGGGGGATTGCTAAGGTAAGTGTCAAGAAAGACAAGCTGACAATTCAATGTGAATCAAAGAAAGAATTGGTCGAGCAATAATATTGCCGATCAATTTTCGTTTGATGTATAAAAAAAGCCCCTTAAATTAGCTGTCTCTTGATCACAAGTCTGATTCAAGAGACTTTGCTAAATCGTAACCTTCAAGGATGGCTTGTAATTTAAGCCATCCTTGCCATAACACTTTGACAGATGCACGTCCTGTGCGCTTGGTGT